>Ga0208553_1000372_pt1 | contig 16214 bp, 24 predicted proteins | sample 6_EtaG_FD_184079 | JGI IMG/M metagenome (GOLD analysis project Ga0208553, IMG submission 184079) | Marine viral communities from the Subarctic Pacific Ocean - 6_ETSP_OMZ_AT15160 metaG (SPAdes) (version 2) | ecosystem: Environmental > Aquatic > Marine > Oceanic | place: Pacific Ocean | collected...
CAGACAAGAATGATAAGAATGATAAGAATGATAAGAATGATAAGAATGATAAGAATGGGAAGATCCCTCCTTCTGGGTCGCCTCCTCCCTCCGAATTTTATGCTGAAGTGAAACCGATCGCCGAGCAATGGATGACAGAGCGAATCAACCGGATCGCCAATTCAACCACCAGGCTCGAAGGACAGATCGAGGCGTTGATCATGTTGCGAAAGCGGAAACACTCAATGGCCAATATTAAAAAAGTCCTGCGGTACATCCTGGACGATGAGGATTCGCCCAGGCAGTTCTATTTCAAAAACTGTATCTCAATATATAAACTTACAAAGCGATTCGACAATAGACAGACATATTGGTTCGATGCAATCATGGCGGATATGTTGAACCCGACTCCGGCAACGACCGAGACCAGTGAAGTTCAGAAACGATTCAAGAATAGCAGTTACGATTCTGCGACTGCATTAAAGAGGGTAATAAAATTATGAAATCAATCACAGAATGTAAATCGTGCAAAGATTATTTTGACCTGGGAACGATCCCGGAAGATGGAAAACGATATCAGTGTTTCAAGTGTTACCTCTGGGCAGCCCTCAGCAAGATGAAAGTGCCCGCCAGATACCGGACCTGCACATTCCAAAGCTATGATTCATCATTCAACCATCACAAGGATATTGTGAACCAGGTCTACGGCCTGGCCGAAGCTCACCGATGGATTTTCCTGTCCGGAACGGTCGGGATCGGAAAGACTCACCTGGCAGTTTCTGCGATGTACTCAAGCTGCTGCAAGTCCGTAAAAAGTGATGAATCCAGATATCGATATATCCCGATGCGAACCTGGGGATCGCAGCTGGCGATGTCCGGAGTCAAGATGAACTCGATGGTCCAGGAGACTACGGGCGGCAAACGGTGCATCCTGCTCGATGATCTGGGCAGGGAGCCGACTAAGGCCGTGGACCGGATCTGCATGATCCTCGATGATTATTACGGGCATTGCAAACAGGTGATCGCCACGACTAATCTTTCCGCCGCCCAGCTGTTGGATCTGTACGGTGACTCGATCATGGACCGGATCATCGAATCGGGTAGTATTATTGAATTGACAGGGAAAAGTTACAGATTAACCGGAGGAAAATAGGGTGAAAGTATCGGAACTAATTGAACAACTTCAAGAACATGATCTTGATCACGAGGTCGATCTTAGAATCAGGGATTTGCCGGATACGGAAGGCGAGTCGGAACTTGAAATTATTGGGGTCAAAACGTCTTCAAAGTGTCGGGTTTCAATCGAGGTTAGAGAGTCCGTATTTTGTATTAATAAACTAATCGACCCATTTTACGGGTTAGATTAACGGGAGGGAAGTGAATATGCTGATTACTGATTGGTGGGGCTGGGTGCTGGCTGGTGTTGTGATGCTGGGAACGGTGACATTTATATGTGATCTGGCCATTAATTGGATTCTGAGGAAATTGGAAGGGATTAGAATTGAAATTAAGGAGGTGAAGAGGAATGATGGCTAAAATTTGCAACGACAAGTTCTAATGTTATTGAGATTTGAATAGGAATAGTCTAATAATGTTTTTTTACTTAATTTGATGATTGTTACTCGCTAATGCAACTGCAACCCGTTCAAACTTCAGAATATGGTAAATTATTCCAGGGTCTTGCTGAAGATGTATTACTAAATTCTCACTTAAAAAATTACAAAGGGAAAGCTCAATTAATATTTACATCACCACCCTTCCCTTTAGGCAGGAAAAAAAAATATGGGAATTTGAATGGCATAGAATACATTACATGGTTGTCGAAATTTGCTCCCATATTTAGAGATTATCTTACAGATAACGGGTCAATAGTTTTGGAAATTGGTAACGCATGGGAAAAGGGAAAGCCAATCATGTCAACCTTACCGATGGAGGCTCTACTAATGTTTAAGAAGTCTGCCGATCTACACCTTTGTCAAGAATTTATTGTTCATAATCCAGCTCGCTTGCCTTCTCCCGCCCAATGGGTTAATATAGAAAGAATTAGAGTGAAAGACTCTTTTACAAGGATATGGTGGCTGTCAAAAATTGAAAAGCCGAAAGCTAATAACAAGAACATATTGACTGAATACAGCAATGCCATGCAAAATTTGATAAAAACGCAACGATACAATGCTGGGAAAAGACCATCAGAACATAGCATAGGACGAACTTCATTCCTTAAGGATAATAAAGGAGCGATTCCTCCGAATGTTCTAATTGCCGCAAATACTTCCTCAAATGATCCTTATCTGAAATATTGTCGCGAGAATTCACTTCCTCCTCATCCAGCACGTATGGCTCCAAAAGTTGTTGAGTTTTTTATTAAATTTTTGACAGATCCAAATGATTTAGTTTTAGATCCATTTAGCGGTAGTAATACAACAGGGGTTGTTGCAGAGAGATTGAAAAGAAAGTGGGTCTCAATCGAACTGCAAGAAGAATACATCAAATCGGCGAAAGCGCGATTAATCCTAGAAACATATGGATCAGCAGTACAATTAGGACGTTAAATTATCTTTATTGTACTGCTGATCCGTACAATAAACTTTAAGATTGAGAGGTGTGCGGAGGAAGAATGAAAGTAGTGAGTGACATGATGCGAGCCGTACTGACCGCACTCAAAGTTAAACCGATGTCAACTCGTGAGGTGGCTGAAAGTTTGAATATCAATACAAATATTGCATATCAGGTGATCAAGTCCTGTCACTTGAAAAGATATGTTCGGCCGGGCGGTAAGGATCGCAATATCAAGATCCATAAAATAACTTTGCAGGGAGAACGAGCGGTGGACTGGATTGAAGAGAAGTTAGATGATTCGCCGAAACCTAAATCACGGGAGCTGATGATAAAATCTGGACGGATCAAGATATATCGTAGAGAGGAAAGCTTCAGCGATATTAAAAAACGTGCAAAAAAGGAGATCAAGGGGCAAACCGGCGGTCTCTGTTATCAATCGGATCTGGAGTCGAAGTGAGCCATAGTGCCACAAATAGTGTATGAAATATTGAAATCAATCATGGAGATAAAATGAAATCAAAGAAATCGGAAGAGACTCGGATTAGGATCAACATTGACAATAGTCTGTCAACGATCTTCATCAACTGGACGATGAGATTATTCAACATCAATTCCCTGAGTTTTATTATTTGCAGTAGGAAAGGTATATTGAAAGCCAAATGTTACGGCGATGAGAAAAATATAATCGCCTCCCTGAATATTACAGCTGAACAATTTCTAAAGACGATCGAGAAACCAGCAAACCAACCAACAAATTCTTGGCCGTATTTTAAAAATGAATAGCCTGCTGTTCACGGTCGAGGGCGATGCCGTTGGGAAGCATTACGATATTTTTAAAAGCGGTCACAGTAAAAAATCAGACCGGACAACCGGATTCGAGAAGCTGGTTGCACTCCGTGCCAGGATGGCCATGATGAAGGCCGGATACCGACCGGCTGAAAGCGGTGTTCCGGTCAAACTGTCCTGGGTTGCGGTATTCAGTCGGCCGAAATATCATTACGGGACCGGACGCAATGTTGGCACAATCAAAGAGCGATACTTGGATATACCTCATGTTGTAAAGCCGGATATAAAGAATATCGTGGCATCGCTGGAGGATGCCTGTAAGGGGATCGTCTGGGCTGATGATTGTCAGGTCAACAAGTACGGTTCATCTTACAAGCGGTATATCGCGGGCGGGGATCTATATGGAGTTGCAATTAACGTTTTTAAGGAACGAGCAGATCTATTCGATATCGTCAAAAGGAAGGAACCGTTCACGTTTGTTTTGATCGAATGGGAGGAACAATGACTGATATTCAATTAGTCCATGCCAGCGAGACCCCGTATTTTCCAATTCAGAAGTTTGATAATGAAACGGGAAAGCCTAAAATTAAACATATCTATGTTTCTATAATCCGCTTCATGGATGGCACAATTAAACGGATCAGCATTCACGAGAACAGATTCATGGTGGCAGCAACTTGCAAAGCTATCGAGGATCTGGCGAACCTATATATTGAGAAGGAGGACATTCAGGGATTCATTGACCGATATAAACATTTCAAGGAGTCAAGTGAGTTCGTTCTGCTCAGTGCTAAACTTCATAAAATGTGTGACGAGCTTGGCATAATCCGGAACAGTGTGAAATCCTTTCCAGATGGGGTTGCTTTTATTCTGGAACTGGCTGTGAAAACTACGGTGCAGGCGAATGGACCAGCCGAACCGATCAGTATTGATGAACAAATTAAACGTAAAGGGGGATGTAAAGATGGAAAATGTGAATAGGGAAAAATGGCGGCATGATGAAATTATCTGATTATTTTGACAAGGTAGAAATTTTCCCGCTCGACACAACAGGCTGCAATCTGTTGGATGGATTTCAGATTGAGATCCGCAGCCAGGATAAATTGAGAGAGGTCGAGGTCGAATTTTACATAGATAAGAATTATTTAGAAACGCTTTTTATAAACCACAAAGTTGATGGTTCTGAGGAGCATCGAGTGGAGGCTGTGGATCTTAAAAACTGGGGTTCGATACTTAGTTGGTTAATTATCGAGGTGTGATGGTTCCTGTTTAATTGCATAATAACTGAGCATGATCGTTATGCCGATCCCGATGATGATCCCGATGATGATTATCATAATATTCTATCCTTCTCGTTCCATGCTTCCTGGATTTTGCGAGTTAGCTCGGAGGCGTGAATGTTTGCATATATACACAATACTTCTAAAGCTATCATTAGACTCCCTTCTTTAAGATAAAAAACCACATACGGCACCTCCTTTCCTTCTTTCTTTTCCATCCAGAACTCGATCTGTTCTCTCGTCAAATCGGTGTGACCGTTCATGTAATTAATCTCGATAATCGCATCCACGATCCTGTCAATAATATTTCCAATCATAAGTTTAGATTTCAATCTAAATCCTCTCAAAAAAGCATACAGATATTCTTTTTGCATATATTCAACGGAGGAATTATTCCAAAAAGCGGATTTTTCCTCCCTGGTCATACTTCAACTATTTTTCATTATCTTCCTAAGTCTGGCACATGAAGTTTATTAATTCCTGAGTCACGACCGCCCTGGTGATCTGCTCAGACAGATCGGCATCAGTATTATTGGCAATGATGCACAATTCCATGATGTCACACGGTTGCCATCCGTTAGATTTGCCATATTCATCCGCAGGGAATCGCTTCGATAATTGAGCGAAAGGAATCCCCAATAATATATCGAGACGATCGGCAACTGCATCGGCATAACTATCATCAATTGAAAGATAGGTTCGCATTGAAGTATCTTTAATCGAATTAATCCCAGTTAACGTTTGTGGCAGCAGGATGACCTCGCCAGATTTGAGATCCCACTTGCTTTGAAAATCTCTTAATGTCATTATATATACAACGATGTGATACTCTTGGTCAGGTATAAACTTCGGATCCGATCAGCTTTGACCTCATAAACGACATCATCGCTGTCCGTCTCGCCGGCTGGCAACGTAACGAAGCTCAATTTCCCGGAATGCCACTTTAATCGGTCGTATTCCGTTTCACATAAGACATTATGCAATGAAGTGGCATATCTTGTGTCTGATGATATTTTTACAAATAGTTTCATGGATCTAATCCCTCCGTTAAATTATTGTTTTTCTGTTTGAGCCTGCCTGGATCTCGCAACCCAGTTACACTCACTTGAGCACAGGCGTTGAGGTCAATATCTATTTGTGCCTCTCTGGACCTCTCTTAACGATTTTGATAGCAATTTTCGTTGACTTTTTACAGGAGCTTGAAATATTGAATATTTAGCGTTAAACAGGTCTCTAACCGCCGTCGCCTCCTCATTATTTTTACAGGTGATCAGGTTCTCTTCGGATCCGTTACAGGTCGTGCGAGCCAGCACTCGCCCTCTCTTATGTTTACCTCGGATATGAACTTTCATTATAACTCCCTTCGTACTGTCATCGTAATGTCAAGTCGCTCTTCAATTTTCCGCGCCAACATCTCAGCTGCCTCATCACCGATATCTGCAAATATTGTTGAGCTGCGGACATTATTAATAAATTCCCTTATTCCCGCAGATGTCAGATTGTTCTCATCAGCAAGCCCTGCGCTCACCATGTTTTCCAATTTTTGAATTGTGTCAGTCATTGAAATTCTCACATTATTCCCTCGGGCGGTATTTCCGCCGTCACTTATTAACATACAAATATATTAAGGGAATATCAAGGAAACCTTAAGAAATAAACGCAGTTTGTAAAAATAAACTCGGAAAATGACGATATTGGATCATTCGAGGTATTGACAACGACACAAACGGATGATATTTTATAGTAATTAGTTTGGTTTACGGATACGGGTATGACGCCCTGGCGGGTTTCGGATCAATCCCTCCAGAGTGTTCGTTGTTTGCCGGGGTGTCGAATTGAAAAGGATCATAATCACTTGAGCTATAAGAACCGCATCAAGGAATTAAAATATGTTAAAGCCTCCGAGCTGAAGCAGAATCCTAAGAACTGGCGTAAACATCCAGAGACCCAATCCAAAGCTCTCAAGGGTGTTCTTGACGAGGTTGGATATGCGGACGCTGTGATTGCCAGGGAGACTCCGGACGGATTGATGCTCATCGATGGTCATCTCAGGAAGGAGGTGTCCCCGGATCAAGAACTCCCCGTCCTGGTTGTTGACCTGACCGAAAACGAAGCAGATATAATGCTCGCCACTTTCGACCCACTCTCAGCACTCGCCACTACAGACTCCGAGAAGCTTGAATCACTTATGCAGGATCTCAAATGTGGAAACAGTGCAGTCCAAGAGATGATTAGCGACCTGGCAGAGCAGGAGGGGATAATAGCGCTAAATACATTCCAAGAGCCTCAAGAGTTTGATGAGGATATTCCGTCCGGTCATCATAAATGCCCAAAGTGTGGTCATGAATTTGCAGTATAAGAAAGTCCTTGATGATATGTGGAGGTTACATGAACAATCCAGATCATCGAATGCACCAACAATAATCTCAACTTTTGCAGGTTGTGGAGGGTCATCATTGGGCTATTCAATGGCGGGGTATAAAGAATTGTTGATGATTGAATGGGATGCTAATGCCGTAAGTACATTTAAAAAAAACTTTAATGTCCCTGTATTTCATGGGGATATAAACAAAATCACAGGGGATGATATATTAAAAAAGACAGGACTAAAGAGGGGAGAATTATATTTGTTAGACGGATCACCCCCCTGTCAGGGATTTTCAACTTCAGGAAATCGAGATCCAAACGATCCTCGGAATATGTTATTTACAGGATTTTCAAGATTACTCAAGGAGCTCTCCCCTAAGGTCTTTGTCATGGAAAATGTTGCGGGGATGGTGAGAGGAAGAATGAAAAGAAATTTTAGAGTTATATTGAGACATTTGAAACAATGTGGGTATCAAGTTAAAGCCTGGCTATTGAATGCCAAAAATTATATGGTTCCACAATCACGGGAAAGATTGATTTTTATAGGAATTAGGAACGATTTAGATATAACTCCCTCATGTCCAGATAAAAAGGCAAGTTGCATAGTTACTGTAAAGAATGCTTTGGATGGGGTTGTAAATAAGCATTATTCATCATTAGGGACTAACAGCAAAACATTAGCGGTTGCAAAGATGGTTAAACCAGGACAAGCTGGTTGTTCAGTAAAAAAGGATAGTTATTTCAACCTCAAGAGGATTCATAATCAGAAGCCATCAAATACAATCCCCAAAAGCAGCGGAGGGCTATTTCATCCAATTAAAGATAGGCCCTTGACTATTGAGGAATGCAAGAGGATTGGGAGCTTTCCAGATCAATTTAAGTTTATTGGATCTTTCCGCGAGCAGTGGAATAGGATCGGGAACTCTGTGCCCCCCTTATTTATGAAAGCTATTGCTGAGCATATATTAAATTTAGTGCCTGCCGATGTCTAAAAGGGGACGCAGGGCAAAGTGGGATGATGACTTTGTTGATATAGTCTGTGCGGCTGCCAGGCAGGGATATACCGAGAAGCAAATGTCGAATATGATCGGGGTGAGCGAGACAACTTTCAATAAATGGAAACGGGAAAAACCACAATTCTTGCAGTCACTCAAGGAATCGAAGCTCAAAGCAGATATGAAAGTCGCTGATTCCATATATAAAGCGGCCAATGGATATGAATATGAAGAGGTTCACGAGACGAGTAAAAACAATGACGGTAAGATGCTCGTGGAGCGAAAGGTTGTAACAAAGAACGTACCTATCGATGTGGGAGCGGCGAAGATGTGGCTCTATAATCGAGATCCGGATAATTGGAAAAGTAAAACAGAAGTAGAACACACGGGGGAGAAGGTGATTAAGATATTACCGGCTCCAGATCCGAAAATAACTCATGGAGGGAAATTATGAAAGCAAATGTTTATGATAGTGGGGATTGGGATGATTTTTGGGATGATATTATTGATATTGTCTATGTTCAAAGCAGCCACAGTTCCTATTGTCAGGATGAAGCCGGTCTCAACGATCCGGGAAGTGCTGTGTTTCAAGAGGAGGGCGTGATGAGTAATACTGTGTCAGATGTATTTAGCAGAATCAAGTTAGGCCCGTATGGTATAAAGTGCCGCATCCGGATCATTGACCTTCTTGAGCGGTCAGGGATCGGCACCATAGAGCAATTAGTTGCTATGACAGAAAGTGAGTTGTTGCAAATTAAGTATTTAGGCAGGAAGTCGCTGAATACGATAAGTGACTTTTTAGATCATTTCGGCTTATCATTAAAGCCCGATTTGGACAAGATAGGGAAAAGGATCAAAAGGATCAAGATGTTATACAGGATGATGGACGAGGCAGGCATCACAGCTCGTGAACTTGCTGCAGGGATGTTCATTAGCGGGGAGCTTAATTTCAATCCTGATTTAGTGCGGCTGATCGAATCCGATGGCTTTAGAAGAGATCCTGACTATGATTAACGATGCCGAAGCATGAGATCACTCTTGATTTCACGGAATTCGACAAGGTCATCAATCCAGCGTTCTATGATTTACTCAAGGATGAACATAGATATTTAGCGTTGAAGGGAGGAGCGGGATCGTCCAAGTCCTGGTCGATTGCTCAGATCCTTGTGTATATAATTGTAACTCAACCTGGACATCGAATATTGGTTATGAGGAAAGTGGGAAAAACATTAAGAAATTCCGTGATCGCTTTGATCCTGGGGACGATCTCGTCCTTTGGAATGAGTAATCTATTCTCGCACAATAAGACTGATCGAATCCTTACCTATCTGGGCAACGGCAACGAGTTTATCTTCCAGGGCCTCGCGAACCGTGACGACTCTGAGAAGCTGAAATCGATTGAGGGCATCACGATCGCATGGCTCGAGGAGACAACAGAGTTTCTTCAACACGACTTCACCCAGGTTGATCTCAGACTGAGAGCAAATTCAGCATTCCCGACTCGGATCTTCCTGACGTTCAATCCGATCAACGAGAACTCCTGGGTCAAGAAACTATTCTTCGACTCAGACGCCTACAGTTCCGAGGTGCTCAGGATCCATGAATCGACATATAAAGATAATCCTCACCTCCCGCAGCAATATATCGACACCCTGGAAAACCTGATCAACGTTGATCCTCAATATTATAATATCTATGTCATGAATCTTTGGGGAGTTCTGAAGGGTTTGATATACAAGTTTCCGATTATGGAAGAGGTGTACCCAGACAGATTTGATGTTACAATTTACGGGCTGGATTTTGGGTACACTCATCCAATGAGCTTGACTAAATTAGGCATAGTTGATAAGGATGTTTACATCGAAGAGAAGTTTTACGAAACTGAGCGGACGGTCGGTGACCTGATCGCCAAGCTTCCAGGGCTGGGCGTGAAAAATACCGATATCATTTACTGTGACTCGGCTCGTCCTGATGATATTGTGAGAATGAAACGGGCGGGATATTATGCTGTTCCGGCGGCCAAAGGTCCGGGATCGGTGTTGTCAGGAATTGGGCTGGTCAAGGAATTTATACTGCATACTAATTCTGAGAACGTGAATGTCAATAACGAATTCGGACTGTATAAGTGGAGGGAGGATCGCAACGAAAACCAACTCGAGGAGCCATTGAAAGAAAACGATCATGCGATGGATGGGATCAGGTATGCTCTGTTCACGGCATTCGGGAAACCAAATAAGAAGGTGTGGGTGGTATGATGAATTCAATGATCAACACCATCATCCAGGGTGACTGCCTTGAGGTTATGAAAGATATCCCTGACAGTTCTATTGACTTGGTAGTTACCGATCCGCCGTATTTCAAGGTTAAGAATGAGGGCTGGGATCGGCAATGGGATAAGCCAGAGGCGTTCTTAAAATGGCTTTATAGTATTGTTGAGCAATGGGCGAGGGTATTGAAGCCGAATGGTTCGCTTTATTGCTTTGCGAGTCCTCAGATGGGAACGAGGGTTGAGGTTCTGATTCGAGAGCGGTTGAATGTGTTGAATAATATCAGTTGGTATAAGTACACTCCAGAGCGTAGAGGTAAACATCGACAAACTTGCAAAGAGGATGCGAGGTGTTTCTTCCCAGCAACCGAGCGGATCATATTCGCAGAGCATTACGGTGCTGACAATTCGGCAAAGGGCGAGGCTGGTTATGAGAAGAAGTGTGATGAGTTGCGAGGGTTTATATTTGAGCCTTTGAGAAGTTATTTGGACGGGGAGAGGGCTTTGTCAGGGTTCACGGTTACGTCTATAGCTGAACATTTCCAAAAGAAAACAGGGAGCCGAACTGTTACGGGGATGGCCGGACATTGGTTTAACTTGGTTCAGTGGGAGTTACCCACCGAGGAAAATTATCATTGGTTGCGAACCCTCCTTAATTCCAGCGGTGGTTCATACCTTCAGCGAGAGTATTCAGACTTGAGAGCAGAGTATGAGGAGTTGAGAAGACCTTTCAGCGTCACGGCTGATATTCCTTATACGGATGTCTGGACGTTTGAGCCTGTTACCTTCTATAAAGGAAAGCACCCATGCGAAAAGCCTCAAGATTTACTCAGGCACATTATAGAGGTTAGCTCAAAGCCTGATGCTTTGGTTTTGGACAGCTTTGCAGGGACGGGGAGTTCATTGGTTGCCTGTCGTGAATTAGCTCGCAACTATATAGGTATCGAACTTGAGCAGAAGTATTGCGAGATTGCCCGGCAAAGATTAGCACAAAGGGAGTTATTTGTAGCATGAAACGATTAGCAAATGCCCTATATAAGTCAGCGATCAACAAACTGACTCAGACAAAAACATCCGGCGTGTATATATCTGGGAAGCCGCCAACTCCGACATATTCAACTTATAGTTACTCGAACTTTGCGGCGAACACGTACCGATCTAACGCCCTGGCTTATGGCTGTGTCCGGAAGATCATGCAGGCATTCGCCGAGGCTCCGATGAGGGTGCTGACTAAGGATGACCGGAAGCCGATGCCTGAACACAGATTACAGCTGCTGTTGACAAAGCCGAATAGTTACGAGTCCGGATATGCTTTTCAGAGTCATATGATGATGGATCTGCAGTTATCCGGCAATGCTTTTATTCAGAAAGTCAGGAGTCGATCCGGGGATGTTGTGGAATTGGAAATATTGAGGCCGGATTATGTGAGCATCGTGCCGGGGACTGACAAGTTTATCGAGTCATATATTTACACGATCGGCGGTCGCCAGTTCGTTGTTCCGCCCGAGGACATCATTCACATCGTGCTCCCGGATCCATTGAATCCGTTCTTTGGGATGTCACCGATCCAGGCGGCACTCCGGCAGCTCGAGTCTGACAATACGGCCACCGATTATGGCCTGGCATTGCTCAATAACGGAGCCATCCCGGCGGTGGTGGTGCGTAGCGACGACAGTATGACCGAGGATCAGGCGAAGGTCTCTAAAGAGGCATGGCTGGCGAATCACGGTGGCAAGAAACGTGGTGGCGTTTCGTTTATATCGGGGACGGAATCAATCGAGACGATTTCAATGGATATGACCCAGCTCGGATTTGACCAACTGCGGGACCTGACAGAATCAAGAATTTGCACGGCATTCCAAGTGCCTCCGATAGTTCTCGGAGCTAATGTCGGATTGAAACACGGAACGCTTGCTAATTATGAGCAGGCGATCAGGGCATTTTACGAGGGGACGATATCACCACTGCATAACCAGATTGATGATATTATTAATACGATGTTGGTTACTGATATCGACAAAGGGCTGATCGTTTATTTTGATATATCGAGGGTAGTGGCGTTTGAGGGACTGCGATCCAAACGGAATGAAAATATCCGGATGGATTATGAGAAAGGCATAATCACCAGGGACGAGGCTCGAGACAGTTTGGGATATGATCCGGCCGTTGAGGGCGGTAGCGATTATAGTACGTCCAGTTCACAGTCGGTCACAGTCAACCAGTCGAAGGGCTGCGGACATAATCACCAGACGAAAGCTGATCCGGATCCATTGAGTCAGCTGGACGAGGCGATCGGTCGGCGAAACAATGCCGAGAGCCTGATGGATGATGTTGAGAAAGATGCTAAAAAGGAATTTAAGAAAGAATCAAAAGAGGTTATGAAATCCTTCAAAGCCATCAATGGAAAGAAAGGATTCAAAGAAATCAATCAACAGGAATTTAATGCCATGAAGAACGCTATCAATGAACTTGAGGGCGAATGGGCGTTACGTATCGAAAAGGGAGCAGCTGAGTCATTGAGTGCGATAGCGATATCGGCTGGTGAGGAGGCGGCCGCAGTGCTGGGGACATCGTTCAATATAAGCAGTGCCGAAGCATTAGAGTTTATCAAGACGTACAAATTCAAGTTTGCTGCCAGCATATCGAGCACGAGTGCCGATGACGTCCGGTCGATTGTGATCAAAGCACAGGAGGGTAATCTGTCATTCCCGGAGATGCGGGATAGCCTGTTAGTCAAGTTTGAGGAATGGACTGTGCCCAGAGCTAACATGGTTGCCAGAACTGAGACAGTTAGGGCTGCGAACCAGGGCAGCATCGAAGCTTACCGTCAGGCAGGAATTAAGACAATGGAATGGAAATCCGTTGACGATGCCTGCGATTGGTGTCTCGAAATGAATGGTCGCAAGACTATGATCGGCGAACCGTTTTTCGAGCAGGGGGATACGTTCATCGTGAATGTTAAGGATCCCTCCACGGGTGATGAAGTGCCTAAAATTATGAAATTAAATTACGAAACCGTGGAGGGTCCGACATTGCATCCCAATTGTCGGTGTGTAGTTGTCCCAATATTTGAGGAGATATAATGATATTAGCGTGTAAATCAGAATTTAAGATATCGGCGGATTCGCCAGACACCCTGGAAGGATATGCCGCAGTATTTGATAATGTGGACTCCGGCGGTGATGTGATCATCAAGGGAGCCTTTGCCCGTACCATCAAGGAACGGGTCAAGAACGGGGCGGTCAAATTCCTGCTGGATCATAACTGGTGGGAAGTTGCGGCCATTGCCGGGACGGTCACCGAGGCGGTCGAGGACGACTTCGGCCTGTTCATCAAGATCGCATTATCGAAAGCTCAATCTGTCCGGGATGCCGTGACCAAGATTGTCGAGGGTCATTTGACTGACTTCTCGATCGGTTATAACGTGATCCGGGAAAGCTTCCCCGAGAAATCTGAGAATGGACACTCGCGGACGCTTGAAGAGGTCAGCCTGCATGAGGTGTCATCGGTGGTGTTCGGAATGAACGAACTCGCAAAGGTGACGGGATTCAAATCCCTCCAGCGATTCTCGAATATGCCTAAAGCTCGGGATGATCATCCCTGGGATGAAGTCAAGGCGAACGCCAGGCTCCGGGAATGGGTCGAGGTGAAAGACGTATCTCACAGGATGCCATCATATCGCAGGGCGTTTTTGCTATTGGATCCGACTGGATTGAATAGCTATGATGGCCACAAATACCAGATCGCCGATATTGTCGGCGGAAAATTGACTGTCATCCCTCAAGCATTGCGGATGGCACAACACGAACTCAAAACAATGTTGAAACACATAGATAAATATTCACAGCCTGAAGAGTCAGACGAGATGGTTATCCCACTCACTGAAGCCTTGGGAATCACTGATGAAGATTTAGAAATATTACAATTAAAATGTAAAATTAACTTAGGTAATTAACAAATGGACTTTATAAAAAAGTTGATTGCTGAGGCGAAAGCAGCTTACGATGCTGCGATTGCGAAGGAGAAAAAAGTTTCCGATGAAATGACCTTTGACAATTTTGGTCGCCGCATCCCGAGTGGGCGAAAATTGACCGATGCTGAACGTATCGAGATTAGAAAGCTATTTGGAAAGTCGCTTGCACTGAAAGAGCAGGCTGACCAAGCTTTGAAGGATAAGGGGCCTTTTATAAATAAAAAACGCAACAAACGCTCGGTTATATCCTCCTGGACAATCGACACGGGAAAATTGTCGACAGACACTTATCATCCGGCGAGAAATGAACGGTCAGCCCTCCTATTAAGACAAAACAATGTTGAAACACATAGATAAATATTCACAGCCTGAAGAGTCAGACGAGACGGTTATCCCACTCACTGAAGCCTTGGGAATCACTGATGAAGATTTAGAAATACTACAATTAAAATGTAAAATTAACTTAGGTAATTAACAAATGGAATTTATAGAAAAGTTAATTGCTGAGGCGAAAGCAGCTTACAATGCTGCGATTGCGAAGGATATAAAAGCTTCCGAACTCGGGCGAAAATTGACCGATGCTGAACGTATCGAGATTAGAAAGCTACTCGGAAAGTCGCTTGCACTGAAAGAGCAGGCTGATCAAGCTTTGAAGGATAAGGAGTCGAAGGAGAGTCTGGATCATTATTTCAGACAACCCGCGACCGCTGTCCCGAAATCCAGCAATCCCAGTGTACCCGTTAAAATGGGGAGGGAATTGATTCTGCCCGGTATGTCTAAAGCGGATATACACGAGTTGGAAAAGAAAGCCCTTAATTTTAAGCTGAGAGCTGAGGCATGGGATCAAAGACGGATGCCGACTTTGACCGAGACACTATCAAAAGGCATGACCGACCTCGATATGAAAACCTTGAGTCGTCTCACAGACGTTGACGGGGGGTTCTGGGTCGGAGCGGAAGTATCGAACCAGATTATTTCTGAACTCGAGAACCTGATCTGGATCAGGTCAATGGCAACAATAATTCAGACAAATCAATCCTCATTTGAGATTCCAACTGAGGACATGGAATTCACGATGGCTCGAGTCAATGACAATGAAGCTGTCACTGCCCAGGGCTTGACAAATGTCGCCGGAAATCTAAGGTTTACTCCTTTCGATTATGCCGGATTGGCAAAGATCCCCTGGTCGCTGATTGATGATGTTGACTTCGACCTGGCCGGATATCTTGTGCGTAAATATGTAGAGGCATCCGCAAGGTTGGACGAGGCGTTGTATCTCGAGGGATCCGGTGCATCTGAACCATTGGGTCTCTTGAAATCAGGTATCGGAACGACAACCATTGAAACGACTCCAAGTGCATCCTCTGCCGTTACCGCTGCCGACATCCAGGGACTGCCTCATAAGATCAAGGCTCAATACAGAAATAACGGTCGCTGGGTGATTCCGAGAGGATATGTGGAATCAATCATGCAGCTGAGGACCGAGGACGGTGGAGCCGGACTCGGGCGTTTCATGTGGCAGCCGAATTGGCAAGCAGGCCAACCGCAAATCCTGGCCGGTTATCCAGTATTCGAGACCGAGTTCATCACAGATATTGCGGCTGCGGCTGATCCGATCTTACTGTTTGGTGATTTAACATATTATACCGTTGTCGAACGCAAGACAATCGGAGTGACAGTCCTGAACGAACTTTATGCTGGCAACCGCCAGACTGGCTACTTGCTTGATAAACGATTCGACTCCAAAGTTTCGGACATTCAGGCATTCAGAATATTAGTTGCTTCAGCATTATCATAAATTAGGAGGTATAAAATGGGAGCACCTTTTGGTGATTTAATCGGAACGTCTGAGAACACTGTTGTCTTGGCTCCGATTTCTGTCGATGCAACTTTTGACTCAACGGCTATTGACAGAAAGAATTGGGGAGCTGTTTATCTTACTCTCAGTTTGGGTGTTGTGGGAACTGCATTTGCAGCCGACAAATATTACACCTTTATTCTCGAGGACT
>Ga0208553_1000374_pt1 | contig 16198 bp, 14 predicted proteins | sample 6_EtaG_FD_184079 | JGI IMG/M metagenome (GOLD analysis project Ga0208553, IMG submission 184079) | Marine viral communities from the Subarctic Pacific Ocean - 6_ETSP_OMZ_AT15160 metaG (SPAdes) (version 2) | ecosystem: Environmental > Aquatic > Marine > Oceanic | place: Pacific Ocean | collected...
GCCTTAGAAGTTGGTTCATCAGGAGATACTATCAATGTTCCTTCAGGAGCAACTTTAGATATTAATTCAGGTGCAACACTTACCAACTCTGGAACAGCAACAGGTTTCGCAAGCATTACTTGGCAGTCCGTAGTTACTGCTTCAACTTTAACAGCAGTTGCTGGAAATGGTTATCCAATTGATACCACTTCAAATGCTTGTACAGTTACTTTACCAGCTTCAGCAAGTGTTGGAGACCAAATTATATTTACAGACTACGCTAGAAACTGGGAAACAAATGCTTTAACAATCAATCCAAATTCTTTAAACTTTCAAGGAAACACAACTCCACAACCAGTTTATGATACGACTGGCGAATCAGTTAATATTGTTTATATGGATGCGACTAAAGGCTGGATTCCAATTAACGATGGTGCTGTTGTTTTTGAAACTATGTCACAGTATACCGCTAATTTTTTAGTTATCGCTGCAGGCGGTGGCGGAGGTGGTAATAATGGTGCTTATGGCGGTGGCGGTGGAGGTGCTGGTGGTTATAGAGCATCTTTCAACAGCGAAACATCTGGTGGAGGAGGAAGTTCAGAAAGTGCTATAACACTAGATGGTTCAACAGTTTACACAATTACAGTTGGTAGTGGTGGAGCCGCTGGAACTTCTGGCAATAAAGGTACAGTCGGTCAAGATAGTTCTATTTCAGGTACAGGATTAACAACTATTACATCAGCAGGAGGTGGTGGTGGAGCATCATCTGCTCCTAACCACGTTGGAATTGATGGTGGTTCTGGAGGTGGAGGCGGTTATAATGGCGCTGGAGGTTCTGGAACAACTAATCAAGGTTATGCTGGAGGAACAGGTATTACATCTGGAAACGACCCAAAAGGTGGTGGCGGAGGTGCTGGTTCTGTTGGTAGCAATGGTTCAGGAAATGATGGTGGTGATGGTGGTAATGGTGTTGCTTCAACAATTACAGGCGCATCAGTAACAAGAGCCGGAGGTTCTGGTGGTGGAACAGGTTCTGGTGGAACTGGTGGAGGTGCTGGTTCAGGTGGTGGTGTAGCTGCTGGTGGTGGAAATGCTGGCGACAATACAGGAGCTGGTGGAGCTGGTGCTGATCAGAGTTCTGGTATGGGAATTGGTGGAAGTGGTGTTGTAATTTTAAGAATGGCAGATGGAGATTATTCAGGCACAACAACCGGTTCTCCAACAGTTGCAACAGGAGTAGATGGGACAGATACAGTTATAACATTTAACGCAAGTGGGAGTTATAGAGGATAATGGCAAATTTCGCTAAAATAGGAGTAGGTAATATAATAAAAAAAGTTGTAGTAGTTAACGACAATGTCGCAACAACTGAACAAAATGGAATTGATTTTTTAAACAACTTATATGGTTCAAGAGATGTGTGGAAACAAACTTTTATTAATGGAAGTCAAAGAAAAAATTATGCTGGAGTTGGTTATACTTATGATGAAAGTAGAGATGCTTTTATTCCACCAAAAGATTATCCAAGCTGGACATTAAACGAAGATACTTGTCGTTGGGAAGCACCAGTTGCTTATCCTGATGATGGAAAAAAATATAATTGGAATGAAGAAACAACAACTTGGGATGAAATAGTAAGTTAATTATGAGTGAAGTAAAAGTAAATAAAATTAGTCCAAGATCAGGAACAGATGTTACGCTGGGAGATAGCGGAGATACTTTTACAGTCCCTTCGGGTGCAACAATAGTTAATAGTGGTACAGCAACAGGTTTTGGTGATAACCTTGAATGGCAATCAGTAGAAACAGGAGCTACATTTACGGCTGTTGCTGGAAATGGATATCCTGTAAACACGACTGCACAAGCATGTACAGTTACTTTACCCGCCTCAGCAAGTGTTGGAGACCAAATTATATTTACAGATTATGCAAGAAATTTTGCCACATACCCTTTAACAATCAATCAAAATTCTTTAAATTATCAAGGAAGCTCATCAGTTAATCCAGTTTATGATACTACTGGAGAAAGTATCTGTATTGTTTATATGGACGCAACGAAAGGTTGGATTCCAATTAATGATGGTGCTGTTGCTTATGAAGTTGCTCCACGAACTAATACTGAGTATTTAATTGTCGCTGGAGGTGGCTGTGGTGGAATCGGTGGCAATGGAGAAGGTCAAGGCGGCGGCGGTGCTGGAGGTTATAGAACAAATTATGGAGGTACTGCTTTAGGTATTGTTGTTGGAACTTCAGTTACAATTACAGTCGGTGCTGGTGGAACAGACGATAAGACTACAGGTAACGCTGCTGAAAGTGGTGGGGATAGTTCACTTGCAGGCGCAGGAATAACAACCATTACTTCTACTGGAGGTGGTGGCGGTGGTTCTGGAGTTGATGGTGCCACTGGTGGTTCAGGCGGTGGTGCTGGACACAATTCTAATGGTGGTGCTTCATCTCCTGTAACATCTCCTGTTCAAGGATATGCTGGTGGTACTGGACAGAGTGAAGAAGGCGGAGGTGGTGGAGGTTCTAGTGCTGTAGGAGCTAACGCAACAACTACATATGGAGGTGATGGAGGTGCTGGAACAGCAAACTCAATATCAGATGCTTCAGTAACTTATGCTGGAGGCGGTGGTGGTGGTGCTCAAAGTGGTTTTTCTTCTGGTGGTGGAACAGGTGGTTCTGGTGGTGGAGGAAACGGAGGTTTTGGTGCCGCAGGTGCTAATGCAACTGGATATGGTTCTGGTGGTGGTGGAGCAAGTAATGGTAATGATGGTGGAACAGGTTCAGATGGAATTGTCATAATAAGAATGGCAGATGGAGATTATTCAGGCACACAATCTGGAGGGACTGTAGCTACCGATGTTGGTGGTTCAGGAGACACAACAATAACATTTACATCAGATGGGAGTTTTGAAGCATAATGGCTTATTTTGCAAAATTAGGTTTAAATAGTAAAGTTGAAAAAATACATATAGTTGCTGATGAGATTGCAACTAGTGAACAAGCTGGTATAGAATTTTTACAAAAACGATATAATTATCCTTTTTGGAAACAATCTTTTAAAAACGGAACCAGAAAAAATACGGCTGGAAAAGGAATGATTTATGATGATGATAGAGATGCTTTTAGAGCAAAAAATGCACCTTATCCATCTTGGACTTTAAATGAAACAACTTGTCAATTTGAGTGTCCAGTAGTTTTTCCTGATGATGGAAAAAAATATAATTGGAATGAAGAAATTACAAATTGGGAAGAAAGAGTATAAGCAAAATAGAAAAATCTACAGATAGTACTCACATTTAGGTCTTCCATCTTGGTTTAAACGATGATATAATTCTTCAATGGAGGCAGGGCACCACCACATACCCCCTGCTTCCTTCTAAGGATTATATTTTATGTTATTAGGCTTTGGCGCATTTGCAGAATTACCCATATCAACAGCGGGTCCAGACAATAGTGTAACTATTTCAGTTACCGGCAATCAAGTAACTATTAGTATTGGAGATACTAATATTAGTGCGGATTCTATTGTAGAAATCCCTACTCCAAGTCAGGTTGTTTTAGGTTTTGGTAGTGTAACTATTACAGGAGACGCAAACCTTAGTGTTACCGGTTCTCAGGTAGTTTTAGGAACAGGAACTGTTACAGTTACGGCAGGGGCTAACGTTTCTCCAAGCGGAAATAGCCTTGTAATTTCAAGCGGAACTGTTACAATAACTGGAGACGCAAATGTTGATCCTACAGGAAGCACGCTTACGCTTGCTACAGGAACGACCCAAGCAATAACATGGAGTGAAATTATTCCAGGCGCAACTATGGTCTGGACACCAATAGACCCGGGAACATAATATTATGGCATCAACTTATTCAACAAACGCACAATTAGAGCTCATAACAACTGGTGAAAAAGCTGGTTTATGGGGCACTATAACTAATACAAACTTACAAATCGTAGAACAAACTTCTACAGGAGTACTCGACGTAGATATATCTGCAGGAAGTTCTACACTGGTTTTAACAGACGGAGCTCAATCATCAGGAAAAAATATCTACTATAGACTTTATGGTACTTTAGCTGCTAGCCGAACAGTCACAATGCCTGGTACTGCTGAAAGAGTTTGGATCATGAAAGATGATACTGTTAGAGGAGCTTCTAATTATACTGTAGGAGTTTTAACCGCTTCAGGAACCGAGCAGCCTATTCCTCCAGGAGCAACAGTTTTATGTAAATCAAATGGAACACAAACAGTAGTTACTCTTCTTGAAAAAGGATATGCAACTATTACAGATTCAAACAGTCCTTATACGGCTGTAGCCGGTGCACAAATTTTTGCCAACACAACAGCAAACCCTATTACCGTTAATTTACCGGCTTCTCCTAGTGTGGGAGATGAAGTAATGGTTATGGATACCAGAGGAACTTGGAATTCAAATAACTGTACCATAGGAAGAAATGGACAGCCCATTAATACTGCTACATCTGATTTAACCCTCAGTACAGATAGTCAAGCCATTACCCTAGTGTATGTAGATGCAACTAGAGGCTGGGCTTACAAAACCAATACAGCTTAGGAGCTAAACTTATGGCTCTCTTTGAAATGAAATTTCAACCGGGTGTCGACAAGCAGGACACTGCTGTCGGAGCAACCGATCGTTGGATAGATTCAGACAATGTTAGATGGAGATATAATCTTCCAGAAAAAGTAGGAGGGTGGTCTTCTTTATTAACGGACACCATTGTGGGTGTCGCTAGAAAGCAACACGCATTTGTCGATACTGATGGCAATAAATATGTAGCCATTGGTACTGATAAATTTTTACTTATATATTTTGAAGGAACTCTTTACGATATAACACCTTGGCGTTCTGATAATGCTGGGGCTCAAACTGAATTTACTGGTTCAACATTAGCAACAGATAGTACTACAAATAAGCAATGTACAATCACTACCTCATCAAATCATAGTCTAGAAGTAGGAGATATTATTGTTTTAAACACTGTCACCCTGCCGGGTGGTACGGGGTTACTTGCTACGCAGTTCGAAGATAAAAAATTTCAAGTTTTAACTGTTCCAACTTCTGTAACTTTTACAATTGATTCATTAAACCAAGCTTCTTCTGTCGTTGCAACAGGTGGAAGTATGAAAGTTCAACCTTATGCAACAGTAGGCCCCGCAGCTCAAACTTATGGCTATGGGTTTGGTGTTGGTAGTTATGGTGGAACAATTCCCGGAGCTCAGACGGATAACTTAGACGGAGCTTTAAATGCGGATACAGCTGGTACAGGTGGCGTCGGAACAAGTATTACTTTAGATTCTACAACTGGTTTTACTTCAACAAATGGAACTATTTTAGTGGATAGTGAGTTGATTAAATACAGCGCTATTTCATCAAATGATTTAACAACTATTACTAGAGGAGCTTATGGAACCGCAACTACTGGAACTTCAAACGGACAAGCTCACAGTGATGGCGCACAAGTTTTTGATGCAACCAATTATACTCAATGGGGAAATGCAGTTAATGCTTCAGACGTTACACTAGAACCAGGTCTCTGGTCACTAGGAAACTGGGGTGAAGTTTTAGTTGCAACGATTGCAAATGGAAAAACATATACATGGAATTCAGGGATTAGTGGATCAGCAAGATTTACCAACAGAGCTTCAATGACAACAACGAGTTATGTAACCGCAATTAGTGGAAGCAATGGTAATCCTACAGCTAGTAGATTAACTCTAGTTTCTCCAACAACTCGACACTTAATTCATTTTGGAACTGAAACAACTATTGGAACAGACTCTAGTCAAGATGATCTGTTTATTAGATTCTCGGATCAAGAAGCTATTAATACATTTGCTCCCACAGCGGACAACAGTGCTGGTACACAAAGACTTCAAGATGGTACAAAAATTATGGGTGCCATTAAAGGAAAAGAAAATATTTTAGTCTGGACTGATAATGCTCTCTACTCTATGAAATTTGTAGGAGCACCATTTACCTTTGGTTTTGAACAAGTTGGTACAAACTGTGGATTGATTGGACAGAACGCATGCTGTGAAATTGACGGTGTGGCTTATTGGATGGGAAATAATGGTTTCTTCTCATTTGATGGTACTGTTAATACTTTATCCTGCTCAGTAGAAGATTATGTTTACAACGACTTTGATACCACTAAAGGTCAACAAGTATATGCTGGTATCAATAACTTATTTACAGAAGTAATTTGGTATTACCCAAGTTCTGGTGAAACCTACAATGACAGATATGTCGTATATAATTATGGAGAAAGAACTCAACTTCCAACAGGAGTTTGGTATACAGGAGTTAATACTAATTCTATTAGAACCACGTGGATTGATTCTATTGTTTATCCTAACCCTTATGCAACTCAATTTAATAATTCGGCAACCGGGACTTTTCCAAGTATCATTGGTGAAACAGGATTAGGTCAAACCGTTTACTTTCAACAAGAAACTGGAACCGATCAATTAAATCCTGATGGATCCACAACTGCTTTAACTTCTTCTCTGCAATCTTATGACTTTGCCATTCAAACTGATAAAGGTCTGGGAGAATATTTTTTAGCGATGAGAAGATTCATTCCTGACTTTAAAACTTTAACCGGCACAGCTAAAGTAACAATATCATTAAAAGATTTTCCTTCCTCTTCAGGAACTAATAGTACCTTAAGTCCTTTTAGTGTACTGTCTAGTTCTACACAATTCAACACTCGAGCTAGAGGAAGATATGCAAGTGTTAAAATAGAAAACGAAAGCGCTGGTGAAGACTGGAGATATGGTACTTTTCAAGTCGATGTTCAAGCGGATGGGAGAAGATAATGGCTAAAATAGTAGTGAGATTACCAGAACCTAGAAAAGAATATACAGAAGATAACCAAAGACAAATCAACAGAGCTATTAGTTCTGTTATAGAACAACTTAATTCAACATACATGCAACCTGATAAAGATGATCAAGAAAGGATTAATTTCTTTTTAAGCTAATGGCAAACGTATATAAAAATATTCAAAAATTATTAGACAGCACCAGTCCCACACAGGAAATGTATCTTGTTCCTGATGAAACAACTTCTATTGTAAAGACTATTAATTTATACAATAATCATGGAAGTAATCTAGATGTTACTGTTACCGTATATGATGCCTCTTCAAGTACCACTTTTGAATATCAAAAAATAACAGTAGTTGCTAGTGATAGTGTAGATTTACTAACCTTTAACAATGTGTTAGTATTAGAAGCGGGAGATAAAATTCAAATGCAAGTGAGTCAAGCTAATGCTATAACAATGACGGCCGCTGTACTACAAACAAGCAGATCATAGGAGGATTATGCCATTTATTGAACAAGAAGCGAGTAGAGAAACCCAAGAAATTGATGGGAAAACAGTCCATTTTATCAAGCCACAGGTCGAGATAACTCTTACAAACCAAGAAACAGGTCAAGAGTATATGTCCGATAAAGAAGCTGATGATGATGTAGACAACCCAGCTACAGCTACTAAAAGAGAACACATCCGAAGAGATGTACATGTAAAGGTAGCACAGATCCATTTAGGAACTGATACAGGTAAGGTATAAGATATTGACGATGAACAAAAAAACAAGTAAAGTGATAGGCTCAGGTAAAATCCCTGCGATTTTTATATATAATCATACAATAAGGAATTAGAAATTATGGCAAATCCAACAGGAATTACACAAATAGGTAAACCAGGAGGTTTAGTTGAACCTGGTATACACAAATATGGAGTACTGGACTGGATAAGCAAAGGGGTAGACGCATACAAGAAATACAAACCCTTAGTAGATACAGCTATAGGACTTGGTAAAGGATATTTAGATTATAAAAGTCAAAAAGAAATAAACGAATTATCAGAACAAGCCTATAAAGACTATATGGCACAAAAAGCAGCCGCTACTCAAGAGGCACAAGCGGCTATCGACTTGAATCTTATGCCTATGGAGATAACAAACATCCCAACCAAAAAAGCAGATGTTTCAGATTTTACTGCAGTTGCAGCTAAAGGTGGTTTAATGAATTTACCTACAAGACAAAGAAAGAGATATTATAGTGGAACTGGTCCGGAGGATATAGAAATTATGGACCCAGAATCATTAGGTGATTTTGAACTTCAAAAAGAAGAAGGAGTTCAAATAGGTCCGATGGCAGCATTTCCTGACACTGGAGATCCTAGGAGCAACGCCCAACAGGTATGGCAATCTGGCGCAATAGATCAAGGAATTTACCAAATGGATTTTAATATTTTCTTTCAGAGTGGAGATTGGATGGATTATATTAGTAAAGAAGAAGTTCAAGGAGACATGCAGATGGCGTCTTCGGACATGGGCGATCCTATGGACAACGCTGATGAACACTCTATGAGAATGTTTAATGGAAAAAAATATAACGAACTTACTCCAATAGAAATAGAAATATTCGAAGAAGAAATGTTAAGACTTCAAAATAAATTTATGGCTACTGGTGGTATCGCAGGTTTGAGACACGGTGGAAGACCTGGGTACAGCATTGGAGAAATTGTAGAAGATAAAGAAACAATATTAGAAACTCCTAACAAAGAAATTGTCACTAATGACATGGAAGAAATTCAAGGACAAACTGCGGGTGGTGGAGCAAGAGGTTGGAAAGCTCAAGAGATAGCTATGGATTGGGCATGGGACAGATATGGAAAAGAATTTTATGATCTTTCTGACGCAATACAAATGCAACTTTATAGTGAAGCTTTAGACTTTGTTGATTCTGGAGGCATGAAAAAAGGCGGAAGAGTTAAAAGAGCTCCTGGAGGTATCATGAATCTAGGAGGATTAGAAAAAGATTATAGAACGACTGGTGGCTTTGTTCCAATTGGAGCATACGAAAAAAAAGATGATGTCCCAGCAAGATTATCTAAAAACGAATTTGTAATGACAGCCGATGCAGTAAGAGCTGCAGGCGGTGGAAGCATTAATAAAGGTGCACAAAGAATGTATGACACGATGAAACATTTAGAAGCAAGTCCAGGATCTAAAAGGATGACAGCATAATGGCTGAACCATACAATCCAGCGGGTTTATTACCCAGCGGTACGCTACAACCATACGGACAGAATATTCTTAAATATGGTATCGGGCAACTAGGGACTCCTATTGACGTTGGAGCGATGACTGCAAAAGTTGCAGGTCCTACAGGCTTCCAACAAAAATCACAGCAACAATTGGCAGACATGTATGGCATGGGTGCCATTCAAAGAGATACCACAGGACAACTTACAGGTTTTACAGGGGGCACAGGAATTGCTTCTTACCAACCTTACTTAGATCAAATTTCTCAACAAAATTTATTAGATCCATCACAAGGCTATAAAGATTTTATGTCTCCTTACCAAAAAGAAATCATAGACACAACGATGCAAGAGTACGACATCCAAGCTGGAAGAGGAAGACAAGCTATCGCGGACAACGCTTATACAGCAGGAGCTTTTGGTGGTGGTAGACACGGGGTTGAAATGGGTACCTATCAATCAGAGTCTGACAGAAACAGAGCTGCACTATTAGCAGGTATGCAAGGTCAAGGATATACGCAAGCATTAGACCTACAGCAACAACAATTAGGAAACTTACAAGGTATGGTTGGATTTGATGCTGGATTACAAGGACAAAAAATTGCAGGACTAGAAGCAGTCGGTGCACAAGCACAAGCATTAGAACAACAAAAATTAAATCAACTAGCAGCAGCTGGACAAACAGCTTACACATTACCAATGAACAGACTAACGGATGTTGCAAACATCTACGGTTCAATTGCAGGAGCAATGCCTGGATCACCAACACAGAAATTTACGCCTAATCCAGTAGTTAGTGGTATCGGTGGCTTTGCTAATATGTTTCAAACTTTAGGAGGTTTTAGTCCACCACAACAGGGTAGTCATATGGGTAGCGGTGCTGGTGGCTATTATCCATCGGGCAGACAGATACACGGATAAATTATGTACAATAGAATTTTAAAAAGACCGATGTTCAGGAGAGGAGGAATGGGATACTCTGCTCAAGGGACTGGCATCACGTCTCCTTACGACACACCTAGAAGAGGATTAGTACAATATCCTGGTGGTTATGCAGGAGAGGAGAGAACTTACGAGGACATTCAAGTAGACCGAGAAGAAATCTTTGCACCTAAACCACATGAAAATATAAATGATATAATTGCATCTTTTGGTACTTATTCATCTCCTTATAAAAAGGATGGCACAGCTATGACCACTGGTGAAATGGGTGCTCTACAGGCTGAAGGAATCAAAAAAATAAGAGATGAAAGAGAAGAGAAAAGACAATTAGCTGCATTAACAGGTCTAGAGAAAGAAGAAGAAAAGCTTGTAAGAGGAGAAGAGCAAGCGAATAAAGTAGCCATAGCAAACCTTGAAGGAAAGATAGGTAAAGAAAATGCTTTAGCTGTCCAACGACTACAAAATGCAGGAGCTATTGACGTAGCTAAAATTGCACATGATCCAGCAAGAACTGCAACAGGTATGAAAATCAAAGAATTAAAAGGTCTTCTTAACAAGGGTTCTATAGGACAAGAGGAATATGATCAAAGATTGAAAGATATTCTTTCTAACACATCTTTAGGCCACGATATTACTGTGCTAGCAGCTGCTATTGCGAAAAGTGGTATGGTAACCGGATCTGAAGCAATATTGCAGGCCATTGCAGCAATTCAAATGCTACAAGAGGAGATATATAAAACAAGAAAAGGGGAAGCTACAGGTGGTAGAGTAGGATACCAAATGGGTACGCCTCAAACAGGAGCCATGCCTATGCAGGCCAGCGCAACAGAAACAATCGACACTCCTGGTGAAGATATGACGATGACGGAGACAGTGACTGAAGGACAACAGTCTACAGTTCAAATGCCTTATCAAGAATTCAGGGCTGCTCTCCCTGCGGAAGTCAGCGATGAAATAGTTCAATTAATTTATTATAACCAAGATGCCTTCGCTGATTTTGCTCAGATATCTACCCAAGCAGATGTCTATGCTTTTAACAACAAATATGGAGTGAGTCTTGTGTTGCCGATGGACACGGAGACAACATAAGATGAATGGCAGATCCAAACGCATTACCAAATAAAGAATCAGAAGATCTAGATACTCGTATCAAAACTAGAATGAACGAGATTAGAGTGAAGTTAGAAGCTTCTGGTATACAAGAAAGACTGAAAGAAAAAATGGCAATCCTCAGCGAAAAATATAATCCTGATATTATATCCAAAGAACATAGAAAATATGTTAATACCCTACCTTCCGACTATAGAAAGAAAGTAGAACTTTACCTTGATATATTTAGAGACAATCCTGATTTAGTTTCAGACTATCTTACCACCCTTAAACAGTTTGGCTCAGAAAAAGCTGCTAAAGAAGCAGGCGCTGATAACCCTTTATTTAATACTAGCAAACTTAAAAAATATATAAAAGATAACGCCGAGAACTTTGATGAGAATACTGAAAAAAGATGGGAGTACTATGATTACTTTGGTGACCATGATTACAATATTCAAATTAGAGAAGACGATTTTGGCAGAGCCTATCAAAAAGAATGGCTTGGTAAAAAATGGACTAAGACTAAACTGGGGGCTGCGGAAGCTGTTGGAGATAGTGCACGTTTTCTTACTAAAACTATTGCAGAAGTTGTAGCTGCCGTTGGTCCAGAGAATGCAAGTAATGCCGTGGATTGGATTGAAGCCAATTGGCCTAGAGCAGACGATATACAGTATCAAAATAAGTTAAGACCTTTTGCACAGGACAGTTTGATTCAAAACATGGCGGATGAAGTTACTAAGTTCGGAATAAGTACGGTCTTAGGAGGTAAACTTCTTAAAGCGTTGGGGTGGGGAGCTACAAAAGTGGCACCCGGTACCGCTAAAAAAATTACGGATTGGTATATCAAAAAACTTCCTGCAAAATCTAAAGCTGGAAAAGAAATAGCCGATAGTTTTGGTAATATAAAATACGCTTCGAGCATTGCACAAAAGATGGGAGGATGGGGACTTCCTGTTGCTGTTAAGTATGGATTAGGTAGAACACTTACATCCGAAACAGTACCGGGAGAAAAACATGCTGGAACTTTTGGTGAAGGTTTTGGTTGGATGCCTACTCTTACTAGAGAACAATATGAAAAGATGACTGGTCGAGAGAAATCCATCTATAGTTTAAAAAAGAAATTAATTCATGGAGCAGAAGGAACCGTTTTAATTGGTGGACTAACTAAAGCAATTGGTGTGGGTGGAAAAGCTTTATGGGGTGGAACTAAATGGGCCGGCAGAGCAGTTTCAAAACCAGTTAGCGCGGTAATGAATCCTATATCTAATATTATGAAAAGTAGAAAGACAGGACTCCCTCAACTGGTTAAAGGAATTAGGAATACGGGAGGATTTATAGGAAGTAAAGTTTTAAGACTTCCACCCTATAAAAACTGGGCATACTTTTCGACAACACAAGGACCTTTAAAAGAAAGGATTTTAGGATTAATAGAATCCAAAATTCTTCCACCTTTAAGAGTAAGGGGCGCCTGGACTAAAGAAGCTAAAGAAATAATATTACAAGGTGAACAGAAGGTAAGGGGTTATAAAAAACAAGTAGGTCTTTTAATATCGCGAATAGATAGAGCCGTCTATGATATGTTAGGAAAAGGATTTGCTAACAAAGCTTTTACTACATCTAGTGTAGGTGCAGGCAAACAACACTGGGATGATGTGATTGGTTATTTGAAAGGGGAAATTAAATTAGATGCACTTCCTAAGGTACTACAACAACCGGCAAGAGATATTCAACAACTTATAGAAAAATTAAGTAAACAGATTAAACCTTATGTTAAAAGCGATGAAATAAAAAAAGAAATTATAGATGGTATGGGAAAATATGTAACAACTTCATACCGTATATTTCAGGGAGCTTTTAAACCGGATAAAGAAAAAATAGCTGCAGCTACTAAATACTTTGTTGACCTAATTAAAAAACAAGACAAAACATTTAAGAATGTTAAAGAAGGAAGTAAGCTTTGGCCCGAGTTAAACAGAAAAGCATCCTTAAGAGTAGATGAGATTCTACAATTTGGAAAAGAAGGAAGTAGTCCAGTTAAAAGACTGCAAGCTATCATGGCCTCAGTTGGTCCAACTGGAATTCTTAAAAAGAAACAGAACCTTCCAAAAGTTATAGAAGATTTAATGGGTAAAGTAGATGATCCTACAGCTATTATTATGGACACAGTTACGGGTCAAGCAGAGTTACTTTCACATTTATTTACTCACAAAAGTATATTAAGAGAAGGATTAAAGTCAGGTTGGATTACAACTGATCCGGCTAAATTTGCTAAAGAAGGGGTTCAGAAATGGGTGGCTAAAACATTAGTTCCTATTAAAGAAATAATGCGGACTTCAAATATTGATATAGCTAAAATCTATGCACCAGGTGTTGGTAAAAAAGCAGGGAACTATTGGACTACTCCTGAAATTGCAGCAGCTCTTAAACAAGATGCTATATGGACCGACTTTTTATTACAACAGAGTTGGTACAAACCTATCCTTGCCGCTAAGACTACTGCTCAACTAAGTAAGACAGTTTTATCTTTAATGACACAGGCTAGAAACTTTGAAACAGCAATGTTCTTTTCTATTATGCAAGGACATGTTGGATCACACGCTAGTGTTATGGAAGCTATGAAGTTTGTGTTTGGAGATGTCATAGGTAAAGGAAGAATTAATCCTATTGCCATGAATAAAAAATTAAAAGAGTGGGCCGATGTCGGAATCTTAGATTCTTCAATCGTCGGTGGAGAGGTTCAGGCAGTTATAGGAGATCTTGCAAAAGGTAAATGGAGTTCAACAGATGCTTTCTTTAAAGCATTGATGAACAACCCTATCTTTAGAAAAGCTACAGAATTTTATCAAGGTTCAGACAGTGTTTGGAAAGCATATGGATATGAGTTTACAAAGTCTCAATTAATACCAGCTATTCCAATCAAAGGTTTAACTTTAGATCGAGCTAAAAAATTAGGCTACGTTATAGAGCCGGGAAGAAAAACAGCATACACCTGGGCCGACTTAGTAGGAAAACAATTTGATGAAGTCTTTGCAATGAAATGGGATCCCTTAAACATAGATGGTAGTGCTAAAACTTATGGTGATGCCTTAAAACAAATTGCAGGAAAATATATTAGAGATGTTTATCCTAACTACAACATTGTTCCTAACCTGGTTGCAGGTTGGAGACGTTTACCAATGGGGAATTTCATAGCATTTAGATCTGAAAACATTAGAAATGTTTATAATACTATGGTCTATAGTATGAGAGAATTAAGCTCAAGCAATCCATACCTAAGACAAATGGGTGCTAAACGAATGATGGGTTTATCAGCGACTTTATATGGAATAGAAGAAGGTTTACGTGCATTCACAGGGGCATTAACCAGCATCGATGACGAGTGGATGCAAAAATATCAAAGATGGTTCTCTCCTTATTATGATAAAACATCAACCTTATTCCCAGTAAGTAAAGTAGATGAGAAAACTAAAAAATTCTGGACACTTAACTGGACAAGGGAACAACCTTACGAAGGCGTGCAAGATGCCTTTGCTACCATGTTTAGTCAATTATTTAATCCTATTGATGATGATGAAGCCATGTTTACAAGATTTGGTAAGGCATTCTTTTATGATTTTGAAGAAGACAAACCAGGAGGATTAGTATTATTATTTGAACCTTTTATTGCTCCGGCCTTATTAATTGAAAATTTTCTAGACATAGCTCCGAGTAGTCTAGGAGGGTTTGGTCGAGGAGGTAAAGATAAAGACGGAAGAATTATATTTGATCCATTAAACGATAGCAAAGGAGAAATACTTGCTAAGATGTTTGCACACTTATTCTTAGATATTAATCCAGCTACAATTAAAAATTCTAAGGAAGTAATCATGGCTGCGGAAGGAGAACTTACTCGGTCTGGTGTTGAATTAAACACAGCTAATCAAATTACTAAACTACTTTTAGGTATTGGTTTAGAAGAACAGAACCCTATGAAATATCTAACCAATCAAGTGGGAGAATTTACTGGAAGACTTAAAAAAACTGCTGATGATTTTAGAAGAGACGCAAGAAATGTACAAAAATTAATTGCAGAGCCTTTCTTATTACAAAACGAATTTGAAAACTTACAGATGAATAGATACAGAGAAATGAATAGGGTCTATGACTTTGTTATGTTTTTAAAGAATGATTTAAACTTATCCAACCGGGAGATTATGATGCAGTTTAAAAACAGAGGGGGGTTTGGAACACGAACAATTGCCATGATGCTTACGGGAAAATTTGATCCAGCTAATATACCTCCTATGGATTACACATCTTTATATCCTAAGTTATTAGAGAGAATAAACAAAACAGATAAGTATAAAAACAATCCATTAGAATTAATCGATATATATAACCCTAAAAAATTAAATGTGATCAAGAAAAGATGGTATGGAGTTCCTTTGGGATTAAATGATGCACAACTGGAAGAATATTTTATCACAGGTGAAGATCCTAGATTAAACGAAGAAATAAAAACAGAGCCAGTGTCTAGTATCAGGCCACAAGAAACTAAGACACAACTAACAGAACTTATAACACCACCGAACAATCAACCGATTGAAACTGCAAACGTCTCACAAGAAGTAGTTAAAACAGCAGCACTACCTAGTAATATTAATCCAAAAACTGGGTTGACATATACAGATGATGCATTATTGTCCAATGAAGAAAAAGCAATGCGTCTAAGACAAAGGGGACTAACAGCTTAATGAAAAAAACACGTAAAGCACAAACTAATTTAACAGCAGACGCACATCTGCGAATCTCATATCATGAAAAGATTTGCGCTGAACGTATGAAAACATTATTCAAAAGAATCGATGAGATGGGCAAAGATGTCAAAGAACTTAAAACTTTTATGAACCGGGGCAAAGGCGCAGGCGCTATTATATTTATTATACTTTCAATCGTAGGTTCTTTATTCTACATCATTAAAAACTAATCTTACACTATCAGGGGGACCATGCAATTATCCAAACACTTTAAGCTAGAGGAATTTACTAAATCAATGACGGCTACCCGTAAGGGTATCGACAATTCACCGGGAGCAGGTGATATAAAAAACTTAGAAAACGTATGTT
>Ga0208553_1000379_pt1 | contig 16137 bp, 13 predicted proteins | sample 6_EtaG_FD_184079 | JGI IMG/M metagenome (GOLD analysis project Ga0208553, IMG submission 184079) | Marine viral communities from the Subarctic Pacific Ocean - 6_ETSP_OMZ_AT15160 metaG (SPAdes) (version 2) | ecosystem: Environmental > Aquatic > Marine > Oceanic | place: Pacific Ocean | collected...
TAGATTAATCGGGTTGTTTGTAAATCAGAGAACCCCTACCAGCGCTCGTTTCTAAGGGCTTTTGTACGTTCCAGTAGTCAAAAGACCCACATGTGGGTCTTAAATACCGAAAAACTCGCTAAATTGCCCTACAATACGCTAAAATACGCTAGAATACGCTACAATACATTGCCATACGTCGCAATACGCTACAATACGCTACCATGCACTACAACACGCTACCATACGATGCATTGCCATACATTGCATTGCCATACGTTGCCATGGGTCACCATACGTCTTCTCGGATCGCGATCGCTCGGGTGAATCCCACTTTGAGACAAGCGATCCCAATTTGGGACGTGTCTCAATCTGAGAATAATTCCCAATTTGGGAATATTCCCATTTTGGGACGCAGATTCGCTAGGGGTACCCCCCCGGCGAAGGCCACCGGCTCGTATATAATACCAACACCCCCTCCAGACTCAAAACTCATTGACACGATGCGTTATTCTTTTGGGGTTGATGGATCCGTTTTTGTGTGCGTATTCGCCCCGTATGGTTTTAAGTCAAGTGATACATTCAAGTAAGAAGACAGGAGGGCGCGATGATTGGTCCACTCCTCCTGAAGTTTTTAATAGGTTCAACAAGGAATACAAATTCTCTCTTGACGCATGCGCATCAGACTGGAACGCGAAGTGCAGTAATTATTACACCGAGAAATCCGATGGTCTAACCCGAGATTGGATGGGTTGGACGTGGTGCAATCCTCCATACTCTCAGCTTGTTCGTTGGTACAAAAAAGCATACCAGGAGGCCCAGGATGGAAACTCGTCTGTAATTCTCACAGCCTCCCGAACGGACACCAAGGCATTTCATGAATACGCGACAAGTTCGACTAAGCTCATTTTTCTCAAGGGGCGAATTAAGTTCATAGATCCCGCAACACGATTCCCGAGAGAGCCCGCGCCATTCCCATCCATGGTCGTCATTTTTGATGCTTACAAACTGGGGAGTCCCTGCCAATTCAGCACAGAAAGTGTATCTGATATGATGTAAATCGAAGCTTCAACTTACGATTCTCATGGTTAGCTTCTTGACCCAACGTTTAGCAGGAGTAGAATAAGCGAAAGTGCTTCATTCCGTGACGTACCTTTTGTTGTTGTGGCGGGGACTCGTTCTGAACCTTCGGGTCTCCGCTTTGGCATATTCTACGGGGGCAAGTTTGAGTAAAAAAAGCAAAGGCCCACTCGCGGTCAATTATGACACTATCCGATTAGAAGAGAGTCATTCCTTGGAGTTGGAAGCCAAGGAAGTAGAGATCAACCAAGAGCTAACCAAGGTAGAGGTATCCCTTCTGCCTTCTCTCCACTCCATGATGAGTAGTGGTTACGCTATAATCGATGAAGAGCTTCATCGATTAAGGGGTCGCGCTAAGACTCGCGGGTTAGATGCTGCGGATGGTAAAAACTTCGCCGCTTTGACCAATAGCTTGGTCAAGCTAGCCAACCTAGAGATGAATATCCGAGAGCAGAGCGAGATAGAGACTCTTGACGACGAGAAGATCCATGCCTTGGCTGCAGAGGTTCTAGCCAAGCAGATTGGGGGTAAGGGTGGAAGATAGTGCGCATCAGGTGTCACAGCAGCTTCCCGTCAGGATCCGCAAGGCCTTCGATGCAGACACGCCGTTCATTTACAAGTCATGGGTGCAGAGCTACCAGGGGCAGAACAAGGATATCCCGAAGAAGGCCGTCGCTCGGATGCATAAGACGGTGGTAAAGAGGCTGTTAGCCGAGAGCACTACGGTCGTTGCCTGTGGGGATACTCCAGAAACAGAGAACGATATTTACAGTTGGCTAACTGCGAGAAGGACCGAGAAATTCTTGGTAGTTCACTTCTGTTACACAAAGGCCCCATTTAGAAAATGGGGTCTTCTTAAGTCTTTAATGAAGGTATTCGAGTACAACCAGGGGGAAGCTATCCTTGCGAGTCACCGGAGTTATATTATTAAAGAGCTTAAGCCCAAGCATAACATTATGTACGTGCCTCATTTGCAGATGCACAATGGTCTCGATGACCTGGAGAAATTATATGAAACTCAAAACGGTGATATTAACGACTGACGCCCGGTCGATTGGTGGCCATACCTCGTTCAGCAGCAGCATTCGTGGCCAGGAAAATTTCTTGATTGAATACAATGAAGACATCCATATGGTGGTAGTCACGACGGGAAGGGGGCAATACATTATTCCTCTTACCTCGGTTAGCCATATGCAGGCTGACGAGGAATTAAAAAGCCTTATTGTCCGGAGAAGAAAACGTAGTAAGGTTATGCAGAGGCCTAGTCCGGTAGTCGAGGCGGTTGTCTAAAGTGAGCGAGGCGGTTGTCTAAGAAGAAGCAGATATTCGATGGGCGCGCTGTACTTGGCGAACTCATCAAGCGTCATGGGGACTTAAAGCCGCCGGAAGATGCCGTTGCGGGCAATCGGACTTATCCTTGGCGTAAGGACTTGTTTGACAGGCAACTCGAACTTGTCGATGACAAGTCGAGGTTCAAGGCAGCGCTATGTTCTCGTCGTGCGGGGAAGACTCATACCTGCTGCTATTACATGATCGAAGAGGCGTTCAAGAACCCGAATTCTATCGTAGCCTACATTGCTATTACTCGGCAGGTGGCCAAGCGGCTAATGTGGAACCTTCTTAAGCAGGCGAACCGGCAGTATCATATAGGAATGAAGTTCAACAATGTTGAACTGATTGCCACCTTGAAGAATGGGTCTCAGGTTATTTTGAACGGAGCCAACGACGAGGCTGATGTCGATAAGCTGAGGGGATCTGGTTATCCTTTGGTTATCATTGATGAGGCCGCAAGTTATGGTTCATTCCTTACGAGTCTTATTGAGGAGGTCATTGAGCCGGCGCTGATCGACTACAACGGGACCTTAATGCTGACTGGGACTCCCAACGCGAGGTGTTCTGGTTATTTCTACGATGCCACGACTAATCCCCAGTATGAATACTCCGTCCACAAGTGGACAGTGAGAGAGAATCCCTACATTCCCCATGCCGCAGAGTTCTTAGCGAAGAAGCTCCAGAAGAGAAACTGGACCGAAGATAATCCGGTCTTCCAGCGTGAGTGGTGCGGTAAGTGGGTGAAGTCATTCGATTCGCTAATATATAAATATACAGAGGAGAACATTTATATGGAGGCGCCCGATGATTCAGCAGATTGGGAATATGTGCTTGGAGTGGATTTGGGTTATGCGGACGCCACTGCTTTTGTGGTCATGGGGTTTAGTCGGGATATGCCGGAATGCTATATTGTGGAGACCCATAAAGAGTCGAAGATGATCCCCACTCAAATAGCGCATAAGATCATCGAGTTGACTGAGCAATTCAACTTCGTCTCAGTTGTTGCTGATACAGGCGGTCTGGGCCGGTCGATAGTCGAAGAGATAAGGCAGCGTTTTGGTGTCCCTGTCCAGGCTGCTGAGAAAAGTAAGAAGGCGACATTCATCGAGCTGATGAATGACGACCTGTTCTCTAACCGGGTAATGGTCCCGGCCAATTGCCCCATTACCGAGGAATGGGATGTTCTACAATGGGACGAAAATAGGCTAAAGGAAGATGGCAGATTTGAGAACCACCTCTCGGATGCGGCGTTGTATGCTTGGCGGGAGTGCCGCCACTTCACATACAAAGCTCCAACCATAAAGCCGAAATATGGAACACCAGCATATTGGGACATGATAGAAAGTCAGTATATTGGGCAATTGGAGAAGGGGTTAGGGGAAACTAATCAGCCGGATGCATGTCGGACTGCGAGTGTCTTGGCTGGAACGAATTACCATTAGGGGAAATAGAAATGGAAGAACGAATTTTTTGGTGGCAGGCAAAAGACAGAGACTCACACAATTTTGTGTTCGACATCCTTCATGCCATGAAGAGGGACTACGGTTACATTACGAATCTGAACCTGCAGCATTACAGGTCTTATAATGACGAAAACATTCCGTCATTAAGCCTTCTCGGCGTGTCGAGGCCCCAGGGAGTGGGGACTCACAGGCCCGTCACATTCAATGTCATCAAGTCGATGTGCGATACGGTCCAAGCCAAGATTGCAAAGAACCGTCCCCGGTGTGCTTTTCTGACTTCCGGCGGTGACTTTTCTCAACAGAGAAAAGGCAAGTTGTTAGAAAAATTCTGCGATGGACAGTTTTACAGGTCCAAGCTTTACCAGGTTGCCCCAGAAGTCTTCATGGATTCCTGTGTCTTTGGGACAGGCGTCTTGAAGATATATGAGCATGATTCGGATATTGTATGTGAAAGAGTCTTCCCTGAAGAGATTATGGTGGCAGTGGAGGAGGCTAAGTATAAGAATCCAAGAAGTATCTTCCAGGTGAAGGCTGTGCCTCGCGATATCCTGCTTCACACTTACCCGGAGTATAAAGAACAGATCAAAATTGCGTCCAATTTTGAGACAGAGGGAAGTGATTCGGGCTCAACGGTGAGCGAAATGGTGAGGGTCGTAGAAGCGTGGCATCTTCCAAGTATTGATGGCGCTCCAGATGGTCGTCATGTTATTTGCTTGGAAAATTTAACGCTTTTGGATGAAAAGTATGAGCATAATTATTTTCCTTTCGTTTTTCTTCGTTGGTCTGATCGCTTACTCGGATTTTGGGGGCAAGGACTTGCTGAGCAGCTTATGGGAATTCAGCTGGAGATTAATACGCTCCTTCAAAACATTCAGCAACAGATGCATCTGGCGAAGCCGAAGGTTTTTCTGGAGACTGGGTCACAAATAGCAGACCACCAAATCAACAACGAAGAATGGGGTATTGTTGACTACATTGGTCAGCCTCCCGTTTTCTACGTCCCGAAAACAGTGTCTGGTGAAGTCTTCTCTCACTTGGATAGGCTTTTTAACCGCGCTTATGAAATATCAGGGGTAAGTGAGCTTGCTGCGATGTCGAAGAAGCCCGCTGGGCTTGAGTCAGCGGTAGCTCTTCGAGAATTTTCCGATATTGAGACAGAACGATTCATGATTGTGGCTCAAAACTACGAAAACATGTTCATGGAAGCCGCCAGACAGATGATTGATCTGGCTCGGAAGATTGCTGAAGACGGGGGCAGCTATGAGGTCGTAAGTAGTGGCGATAAGTATATCGAGCAGATTAAGTGGAAAGATATCGATCTCCGCGAAGAGCAATACGTTATGAAGATATGGCCTACGTCGCTATTGCCGCAAACCCCTGCCGGTAAGCTTCAGAAGGTCATCGAGCTTGCACAGAGTGGGATTATCCAAGATCCGGGCACTATCTTGAAGCTGCTGGACTACCCGGATATAGAATCGGTCACTCAATATATGACTGCAGATCAGGATGAGATAGACATGCTGATCGAAAACATGGTGGACAAAGGAAAGTACGTTCAACCGGAACCGTACAGCAATTTGGCTTTATCGGTGAAGAGGGTGCAGCAGGCTTATTTACGCGCAAAAATAAACAATGCACCTGAAGAGCGAATGGCCCTTTTACGCCGATATATTGAGGATTGTATGGCGCTCATGACTAACATGGCGCAGGCGGCCCAGCCTCCCCAGCCCCCGTTGGGGGCTGGGCCGCCGCTACCTCCTGGAGGCGAAGGCCCCTTACCACCCGCACCTGAAGGCCCTCCCTTGCCTGATGCAATGGAGGGAATGCCTGTTGATTCAGGCGAGATAGATGGTTCAGAAACAGGGGCACTTCCGCCCCAAGGAATGTAGTGAGGAGAAAGAATGCAAATGGCTGAAGACCATGTCCAGGAGACAATTGACTACGTTAATGGATTGATGGCGAGCAATGTGGAGGCAGACTCGGGAGCAGAAGCAGAAGCGGTCACCGCAACTGCGGTGGAGGAGGGGGAGACCCCTGCAGAAAATCCAGAAGCCGTGGAAAATGCCCCTGCAAAAGAGCCGGATAATGGCTCTCAGGATTTTAGTCGCAGATTTGCGCAATTAGCCAGGAGAGAGAAAGGGGTCAGGCAGCAGCAGGATGATTACAAGAAGCTCCAGCAGGAAGTGGCAGCTCTCCGGGAACAACAAAGTAGACCCAATGATGCAGCCAGAGAGCTTGAAGATCTGCGGAAGATTGCCGCCGAGAATCCACGGGAGCTATTGTCACGGTTAGATTTGGACTTCAATCGTCTGTCTGAGGACGTCATAACAGGCAACAAGAAGCCGGATGACTACAGGAGAGATGCCAGCATCGATAAGCTCTTGGGCAGGATTGATGAACTCGAATCGAAGTTAAGCACCAGGGAAGAACGGGAAGTTGTCTCTCGCCAAGAAACAGCGTACAATAAATTTCTTGACGAAATACGTAATTTTGTCGAGACTAATAATGATGCTTTCGAGCTTGTGCATTCAAAAGATGCACACGGGTTAATCGCAGAAGTAATGCAAGAGCATTATAACTCGACCTCGGAAGTCATGGATTATAGGAAGGCGGCGCAACTCGTTGAGGATCACCTCGAAGAGGAAGCCCGTAGCTACTTTGGCAGCAAGAAAATAGCCAAAAAATATAAAGATTCCTTTGGGAACGAAGCGAAAACAGAAGCCCCTCGGCAGCCAGATTCAAGGCCGAAAACATTATCAAATTCAGTTGCGGGGGTCGGAATGACCACGGACGGCGAAGCTCACTCTAAACCAATGACTAGAGACGAGCACCTCGACCATCTTGCCCGCAGCTTTAAGTTTTTCGGCGAATAGGCGGCGCATTGTCTCCTATCGCTTAATTCGCGACCAAGGAGAATAGAATGGCAGCCCCATTAGATCTTGATACCGTATCAGAAGCGGTAAAGCAGCATTACAAAGACTTTCGAATTAAGGACCTTGTTTACAAGAACAATCCCTTCTACGCATTAATCCCCAAATACGAGAAGTTCGGCGGCTTAAATATGCCGATTCCTCTGCTCTACGGAAACCCTCAAAACGTTTCAGCCGACTTCGCCATTGCGCAGGGAGAAACATCAACATCGAGCTTGGGTCAGTTCCTTTTGACCCGAGTTAAGAACTACTCAGTTGCTTCCATTACCGGCGAGACAATCAAAGCAACCGAAGGAAAGGCAGACTCTTTCATTCGGTACCTGACCATGGAGATCGACGGAGCGATTCATGCACTTAGTCGTGACCTCTCTGTTCAGCTCTTCCGTGATGGCGGCGGGTCTATGGGCGTAGTTGGGGCGGATAACGACAACTCCACGACTTGCAACCTGACCAATCCTGAAGACATCGCAAACTTTGAAGTTGGAATGTCTCTGATCTTTGCATCAGACACCGGCGGAGGCACACACGCAACCACTGGCGGCGGTGTGATTTCAGAGATTGACCGGACAAATAGCACGCTTACATTTAGCGCTGTAACCGGGTCTCCTGCCAGCTTTTCTGGTGGTGACTACATCTTCCGATCTGGGACTCAGGCCGGAGCAACACTCACATCCGATAGCGCTAAAGCCATTATGGGACTAGATGGATGGATTCCGTCTGCTGCTCCTAGTGCAACGGCGTTTTTCGGCCAGGTCAGGACAAAGGATACGGAGCGACTGGGTGGCATCCGCTTTGACGGATCTGCCATGCCAATCGAAGAAGCTTTGGTATCCGCAGCAGGGAAAGCAGCCCGCGCTGGTGCTCGGCCAGATACATGCATTCTCTCCTATGAGTCCTATATCAACCTAGAAAAATCCCTTGGTTCAAGAGTTCGTTACGACGAGCTGAAGCCAAAGGATGTTGAAGTCGGATTCAGAAGCTTGGCAGTGCAAGGGCCAAATGGGGTTATCAATGTCGTCCCTGACCAGAACTGTCAGCCAGACGTCGCGTGGATGCTTCAGCTTGACACCTGGTCTCTGAACTCGCTTGGCGGGGCACCTCATATCCTTGACCTAGACGGAAACAGAATCTTGCGGCAGGCGCAAAAAGATGCCTACGAAGTCCGAATCGGCTTCTACGGTAACGTTGCCTGTAATGCCCCAGGATTCAATGTTCGCATTGCACTTTAAGGAGGTGAACTATGGCTAATCGGTCATTTAGGCCTACACAGGCAGTAGACCAAGCGGTGACGCATCTCTTCGCCAAGGTTGATATCGGAGCGACAGGGGCCGCTACCCTGTCAGCGGCTGATAGCGTTGGCATTAATAAGATTGAGAGAGATGACCAAGGGAGATACACGGTCACATTCGGAGACTCCGCTCTTGACACCACTGATAAGTACAACAAACTATTAAGTTTCCATGGCGCGGTCATTCAGACAGGCAACACCGCCACGGACTTAACGTTTCAAATTGAGACAGACAGCGCAAGTTCAGGCACGGTTCAATTCAACACGCTGACTGCAGCGGCAGAGGTTGACCCGGCTAACGGCGAGGCCCTACTGCTTCATTTTGTACTTAAGAACTCAAGTTACTCACCATAGGAGATACGTCATGCCCAAAAAGAATGGCGTAGCTCTGATGATCCTTGAGAAGAACAAGAAAGCTAAGGGTGGCGAGATAGAGGAAGAGGAAGACTCTCTAGGGTCCAAGGACGCCCTTCTGGGCGCTTGCAGGGAGTTTACCAATGCCGTAGGTCTCGAAGTCTCAGAGGACAAGGAGGAAGCGGCCTGTGAGGCTCTGTTGAGCTTTGTCCAAATAGCCTTAAGCAGTGATGATGAGGACTACTAATGGAATGGGGGCTTCGGCCCCCTTCTATTTTTGGAGTATGGAATGGCAAAAAATGAGGTAACTCTGGACCAGCTTATTGCGCGGTCTCGCAGAAGGGCTGATCAAGAGAACTCTGACTTCTGTACTGATGCTGAGATTGTCGATTACATCAATGAAGCTATAGCTGAACTTCATGAGATGCTGGTGAACGAGTATGAGCTTTACTACGTTAGCTCGGAAGCCTACACATTACCCGCTGCCAACCCTGGAACCCTTCCCGACGATTTCTGGAAAGCCCTTGGCTGCGACTTTGCTTCTGGCGGTGTGACTCGAAGAATCCGACGCTACATGTTCCAGGAAAGAAATGCCTACGAGAGCCCGATGCTAAAGCAGGGTTACATGGCGAATGTCTTCTTCATCATCGAGGGGAATAACATTCGGTTTATCCCTGAATCACCCCCAGGAGGAACGGTTACTCTGTGGTACATCGAAGAGCCCCAGAAGTTTGTCGGAGATGAGGCCGGTGAGGCTGCCAAGCTCTTTTCAGTCGATAGGGCTCTAGCCAATGGGTTCGAGAGATTCATCATTCTGGATGCAGCTATTAAGATGCTCCAGAAAGAGGAATCGGACACTCAGATCCTGATGGTCGAGAGGGAAGGGGTGCGGCAGAGGCTGATGGTCGCAGGCAAGGACAGGGTTCCTGGCGAAAGCCGGGCCATAGCGGACGTAATGGTGGGAACAGCGGCAAGAAGTTACGTAAACTGGATCTAGGATGATAGATGGCGTTTCTAGGATTCACAGAGGTAAGGCATAAAGATGAAGCCTTAAACGGTCTTGAGGCGAGGGTTAAGGACACCTTTGATGAGATAAGCAAGAATCAGATCATCGGTGGCCGACTACTGTCAGGATTAAGGCTTTCATCTACAGCGACAAACTCCTCTTTCTCGATTTTGAGCTTTAACGATTACATCTTAAGGATAGATGATGTTACCGCGATAGAAGACGGTTCTCTATTAAGGGTTCAGACATCTACTGCATTCAGAGAAGGCGTCGAAGGGGTTGACTGGCACGGCAATAAAGGGACTCCTGGGTGGAGCGGAAGCGACTGTGCGACAAGTATCGCAACTTATTTCAATAGCGCATTGACGGATATATCAGCAACAGCGGTCGATACGAGAGTGGAATTCCTGTCTGGGTCTAGCGGGGTTCTTCAGAATGTAAGCCTGGACGCAACTGCCGGGTTTGACGTAAGGCCCATTAATTCATCGATAAGCCTTTCTTCAGTAAACGCGGCATCTTTTTGGCTGGACGAATATATAAGATTTGGCCCTTCATCGTTATCAACCCCGTCTAATATGCTCCCTGGGGTGTCTAAAATTCTGTCAAAAAGTGATAATCTTGGCGGTGCCGGAGTAAGCGTCTTTGTTGACGGGTTACCTGGGTCGATGAAGGGGGACCTCTGTGTTTATAAACTAATAAGAAATTCGATACCTGGAGCCAAAGGCAATTCAAGGTGCATCGTCCTAAGTAAAAATCGTCCATCTAATATATGGATTGGGGCGGGCGGCGGAGGCATGAACTTGTTTTGTGACAATGACTGTGTAGTCGATTTGTGGGTGTTCTGATGCCGTTAGAAAAGAAAAATATTGCGTTCCCCTTTGCTCAGGGGATGAACGAAAAATCGTCTGAACGAGCACAGCCCCCTGGCGAGATGCGTTCGGCCTACAACATAACCATCACAAAGACTGGTGAGTTCAATAAGCGGGTAGGCTTTAACGAAGAGGCTTTCGTCGAGGTTGGTGGCGGGTCGGCACCCTCTCAGCTCTATAACTGCACAGCTCATGAGAATGAGCTTATCGTGTTTGATGGAGAAAACGCTTACTCTAGATACAAGAGCGGAGGGTTCAAGAACCGAGGGACATGCGTAAATACGAAGCTCACTCAGAGCGTCTGTAATGTTGATTCCTCTTCAGTCGACGGAGCCCCAGCATACTGCCAAGCCGAAGGTGGCGATGGCGAGCTTTACGAGATTTTTGTCTGGGAATCTCGCCCCATGGGCATCGATGACGTCAGGGCTGACACAAAAAACTACGAAGATACTGACGGTACTGTCAACTATAGGAACAAGCAGTCTAAGCTCCTGTATTCCATAAGACATAGAGACAGTGGAACATTCATCAAGGATGCAGTGCCCCTTGTTGTTGACGGCAAGGAATATGTCGATCGAGACATTCTTCTGGCTGAGTCTGACGCTGATGATAACGGATTCAGTATCACCTCTGGTGGCGAGGTTCGCGTCTACGGGTACGGTTCTACCCCGACTACTGCCACCCGCGAGTGGGAGGATGTTGCATCCAATGGGAATCGACTGATTGTTTCAGGTGATGTTGTAACTGGCGTTACCGGTGATGAGCGGTGCCCTATATTTTTTGTGGACGATGATGACGCTTCCTCTGCAGCTGGCTATGCGGTTGTTACAAGGCTTCCTAATAGCGAATCGCCAGAAGATGCGGATGGTAATACAACCGAATCGCAGGTGACTGCTCAGAGTTCTAAGATGAGTAGTGTATCCACATATCTAAACGTAGAGACCGGAGGGAACTCTCTCTACTTCACGACTCAGCCTATGCTCTTTAGCATGGAAGACGGGGTTGTAATCCTTACTTTCGCCGCGCAGGGGGAGCAGACCCTGGACGATAACACTATCGGAAGATGGGGGATCTACCAGTCAACCTTCAATCTGTCTGCATCTACGCCAGTCTTCACTCCTACTACCCCACAATTTATGACGTACGATTCGACGTCGAACCCAACAACGGACTACATTTTAGACCTGGACTGGAAATATCCAATTTGGGACGCAGATCTCTGTTATTCTACAGATGGCAGTAAGCATGGTGTAGCTTATCTGTTTAACAGCAAAAGAGGGACTACTCAGCTTCAATTTTGTCCATACCTTAGTAGCACTAAAAAGTTGTCGATGGCACTTGCTGAAGTGGCTGACTACAAGGTCTTAAAGGCATCGGGATCTGGAGATCAAGTTGTACTTGAAAACCCGTCATCGGGATTATTGGGTGGGTATGATAATTTCGGAAGTAAAGACCCTGAAAATTGGCCACTAGCTGTCGTCCCGTCGAGGATGGTCCTGAAATGCGTGAATCACCAGTCCAGTGGCGCCCAGGAGAACCACAGCGGCAACAAGATTGTCTTTATGCTTACGTCGTCTACTTCTGCGGATAATGATACTCTCGTATATGACACTACATTGAGTAACGATGGCGGAACAGACCCATCAGATTACACATGGGGAACGCCCAATGTGAATGCGTTACTGGATACCTCTGAGGGTTCGCAGACATGGACAATTCCAAACGACTTGCTTTGGATTACAAAGCTAGCGGGGACCGAGGGGTTCGCTCCGTTTTCGCCTGTGTCTGGAGGATTTAGCGGCGGAAACGTAACCGTCCTTGTTAATGGCGCGATTACAAACGTTAAGCATGTCGTGAACGACAAGATTTATGTCTTTGCCGAAATGGCCTACAGAGCTAATGCCTTTGGCGCAACATGGGGGGATTCAGCAGCGCTTAATGGATTGGATGAAACACGTTACATCTCATCGGAGAGTCGGTGGATCATCAGAAAGAACATCGCGAATAGCTCCGATACGAAGGTCCTTGGTCGAAACATCAATATTCTGTCGGACGCATTTTACATGGACGAGGGGTCTAAGGCTTATTTCGCCGGTCACTCTGTCCATGATGGAGATCCCTCAACCGCCCGAACATGCCTGTTCAACGAGGATGGCGAAGTCGTTGGCGTCTATGCTTCAGGCCAGGCAGCACTCTGTCACCCCCATGAGATAGCTCAGATGTCAGCAGCAGCCCCCATAGGGTATACTAACACCCCTATGTTTGCGCTGCGGTCTCGACTGAATTCCTACAAGGGGGAAGCTCGAAGGTATGATTCTCTCGAAGAAGGCAGAACTCCCCCAGCGTCAAGCTTCCCTATGCCTCAATTTGGGATTTCTGTAATAGAGAACGCAGAGAGGACCTACCAGTATACCACATCATTCAACCCCCGTGTTGCATCGATAGAATTCTTCCCATGGAGGACATTTCCAAGCGTCCAGCAGGCCGGAGCATTGTTCGTTGGGTCTGGGCTTTTATGGGCATATAGCGGGGCTAGGTTTATAGAGAACGGGTTTCTCCAGAAACCCCTTATCGTGAAAGTGGTCGTCCAGAACTCTGAAAGTGAAAGTTCGACAACCGAAGATGCCGGGGTTACCCAGGGAAAATACATAATCGCGGCAGCTTATTTCTACAAGGACGACAATGGCGTTACCCACTACAGCGCCATGGATTATTATGGGAGTGGTGCGAACGTTGAGCGAGTTAACGTCACTTCAAATGACAAGAAGTTAAGGGTCCGTATCTCAGGGACATCTATAACAAACAAGAGAACATCTGCTTCTCAGGTAAGGGGTGATAAGGCAATTATAGATATGAATTCCGGCAATGCCGGAATTGCTATCTTTATCTCAGCTGACCTTGAAGTCCCTACAGGGGAAGACTCAGAGCTTAAGCAAATCCCCCTTATACTTTACACCATGCAACCGATGACCGAAAACGCACGGTATCACGACATAGATATTGATGCCCCTGTCCAGCGTGTTCAGTTCGATCAAACGAGTACCTTCGCGTCACCTCTATTGGATAATGCCCCTGTTCAGCCTTCTTGCCCAACCGACTTAACCGTCCATCGTAATCATTTATGCGTGTCCACTACCGATGGATATATTTATCCATCGCAGTCATTTTCATCTACTCTTGGGTCAGAGAACTCAGTAATGGCACCATTGTTTGGTGCCATGCATGTTATATCCATAAGCGAAGAGACCAATGGTACAGGAGCATCACACATCGAAAGTGATGGCCAGTTCCTGATGGCGTTTAACCGCAACAACGTTTATGCGATGGGCGGGAATGGGCCTGACTCAATGAATAGTGGAGCTGCTCAGACATTTACACCACCCGAAATAATTTACTTAGATCAGGGGATAGAGGTGGGGGCTATGTGCGCCAGGATCCCTGCAGGGATCCTGTACCAATCAATGCATGGGTATTATCTTCTTAAGGGTAAGGGCCTTACCTTCCTAGGTGCGCCGGTCGAAGACCATACGTCGCAGGCGCTGGGGATACAGGTCGTCGACGAAACGAATGAGGTCATAATCTGTACAGCCAGCCGAGAACCCACGGGTGCTGGAGTTGATGGTGGAGGCCCTGAATTCCTTATCTATAATTACGAAGTAAATCAGTGGTATACCTGGCGTGTTTCTGCGTCATCAAACGTTCGTGCAAAGGGGATATCTGGCTTTATCAACAGTAATGGTAGTCGCCAGCTCTTCTTTGTCACAAATGATGGCAAAGTGTGGGAGCAGAAGAACTCAAAAAGATATGGGCCAGATCCCAGTTGGAGTAATCAGTATTCTGATTACTCGCTTCAGGGCGATACTAATTACGTTATTGAATCAGGGGTGAGAACAGGTGAACTTCAGATACCACAATTCTTCTCTGAGTTCAGGTTGTATCGAATTGCGATACCGATAGAGATCCACACGCAGTCTGATATGACAGTGAGGCTGTATTATAACGGTGAGGATGCTTTTGATTATGCAGAAGAGACTTTCACGCATAGGGTGTCAACCAGCTCAGATAAAGACGTATCTACAGAAGTGGTGATTAAACCCAAAAAGCAGAAATGCAGATCTATCTCCGTAGAGATACTTGATAAGCCCGTCGATGCCTCAGATGGCAGGGGCTTAGTCTTAAACGGACTGGGGCTACTTGTCGCCCCGAGGGGCATGAAGACACCTTACAACGCAGCCATAACCGAAGTTCCTGAGGGGAGTTGATAATGCAGGTTTCGAGAGGAAGAAAGCCAAGTCCACCGCTAATCACGGCAAAGCAGATAGCACTGAATGCCAAGCGTCTTAATGATACTGTTGCCAAGTATGACGGAAATATCGTTATGGCGCAGAACGAGATTCAGGACGCGGTTACACAGACTGGATTGGAAGCGTTGGCGATGGGGCTGCTGGCGGATACGGAAAGAGGCGAGCAAAGGGGGAACCGTGCTCTGCTTTCCGCTTATGTAGGTGAGATGGGAAAGGGTAGTGCCCTTGAGAAGGAGATAGGGCGAGATGCCCTTAGCCTTGGCAAGACGGTTACGGAGGCGAGCCTAGGGCTGAATGTCCTAGGGTCTTTTATGGGGACCATTGCAAATGTATGGAAGGCAAATAAGCCAGATCCCAGCAAGGCGGTAGATCTCTCCAAGGTTCTTTCGGCTGACGCTAAGAAGTTGATGGCGGGGCCGAGAGATCAACGTAAGATAGCAGAGGCTGGTGCCCTTGAAGCTGTCTCCAAGAACTTAAAGATATTAGAGAAGGGGACCAAGGGGCTTGGTTTGTCAGAGTACGAATCACCCAACCTCTCCGCTGGCGGTGGAGTGCCGAGGGCTAGAGCCAAGGCCGAGGAGGTCGATAGCGATTGGCTGCACATAGACAAGCCAGGTGACTTTAAGTGGACCCCAGAGTCACCAAGCATTGGGGGTGACCGTACCCTGAAGGCCCCTGAATTCCCCACTAAAGACTTCAGTAACGACCCTGTTTATGACCCTTCTGAATTGATCTCTGATGAGGCTGCTGCGAAGTTCAGTGGCACTGATTTTAATGAATACAACAACATGGGGACTCTTGATGTTCGTGGGACCGGAGAACAAGGGGAGTCGATAGACCCAGGCATCAATCTTCCAAGAGTGACTGGTGCATTGGACGAGCATAATTTACAGGCTGAACAGCTAGATAAGTCCTTAGACCCGGTTATGGGTGCGCTTGAAAGGGGAGAAGGTCAGCGTTCATCACGAATCCCTGATGCTGACACTCTTCGTCGCGGTGCTCCTCGTGACCCTCTTCCTTTGCCTAGTGCTCGTGACCCTCTTGGGGAGGAGCTGATAGATCCAGGCACTAATCTTCCGAGGATGGATGCAGAGCAGCCAGATCTTCGTTTGGCCCGTGAAGACCATGATAGGAAGATGGTTGATGCTTTGACGAGACTTAACACTCCGTTTGAAAGGGGAGAAGGTCAGCGTTCATCACGAATCCCTGATGCTGACACCCTTCGTCGCGGTGCTCCTCGTGACCCTCTTCCTCTGCCTGATGCTCGTGCCCCTCTTGGGGAGGAACCGATAGAGGCAGATGTTAGCCTTCCGAGGATGGATGCAGGGAAGGCAGATCTTCGTTTAGCGTATGAGGACCGTGACAAGGAGCTGCTTAAGGCTTTGAACACAATTAACAGTGCGTTCAGCGGGGCAGGGGGTCCGGGTCCATCCTCAATCCCTGATGCTGACACCCTTCGTCGCGGTGCTCCTCGTGACCCTCTTCCTCTGCCTGATGCTCGTGCCCCTCTTGGAGAGAACGAGATGGGTGCT
>Ga0208553_1000380_pt1 | contig 16102 bp, 19 predicted proteins | sample 6_EtaG_FD_184079 | JGI IMG/M metagenome (GOLD analysis project Ga0208553, IMG submission 184079) | Marine viral communities from the Subarctic Pacific Ocean - 6_ETSP_OMZ_AT15160 metaG (SPAdes) (version 2) | ecosystem: Environmental > Aquatic > Marine > Oceanic | place: Pacific Ocean | collected...
GGATTGGTGAATATACACCCTGTTTTGCGGAAATATTTTAAAATGATAAAAACTTTAAAAATAAATTTCTCCTCGTGAAAAAAATAATTGGGAACTTTTTGGAACCCGAGGCGTATAAGACACATGGAAAGTACACAAATAATAACAAAGGAAACCAAAATGAAAAATACAAACTATAAATATAATGATGGTGGACGCGCAGACGCCGGGTATAAAGGTAAGGCGGGTGATTGTGTTGTGAGAGCAATAGCCATTGCAACAGAACTTCCTTACCAAGAGGTGTATGATGGCTTGAAGGAAGAGAATCAAAAATATGCAAATAGTAGACGGACGAGAGGGGCAAAGAAGATTAAGGCAAAAGGTACTACACCGCGGAATGGTAATTATAGAGATGTGTATCAGCCGTACCTCGAATCTAAGGGTTGGACATGGAAACCAACTATGAAAATTGGACAGGGTTGTAAGGTGCATTTAAAAGCAGATGAGTTGCCATCGGGTAAAATTATATGCAGGTTGTCAAGACACATTGTAGCCGTTATAGATGGCGTTGTAAATGATACACACGATTCGACAAGAGATGGAAAAAGGTGTGTGTATGGATACTTCCACAAGCCAACAACAAATAAGAAACTATATAAAGTGAAAGTAGATATTAACGACACTCAGTTTTGGGAAGTCGAGGCAGAGTCAGAGCAAGAGGCGATGGATAATTATATGGAAGGTAGCCACTATCACACGAACTCCCATGGCGAGGATGTGGAGGTGGTGGGAGAAATAAAAAATAATGAAATGGAACTTTCTGGAAATTAAATCGTTAGAGAGATATGAAACGTAAACAAATAAAGGAAAACAAATGAATTACTGGCGAGTCTATTACGAATGGAGTTGGCACGAATACGAAGCGGATGTTCACTTTGGCGATACATTGGATATTCTATTTAGGAATGAAACTTGGAACGACATTGAATGCCAAATGAAAAAAGGCATTGGAGCGCTTGAGCTGAAGCGGTGGAGAGTTCAGGTAGATGAGGATGGAGACGAAACAGGAGAGATGGACTTTGATTATGCTTATGTAGAAAAAGGCGAGTTGGCAAAAGAAACAGATTGGGATGGGTACCATGTACCAAAGAAATTTCACAAAGAATTTAATACTTGGAAACACCTCTGCTTCGGGGAGATAGCCACGCCGTGATGCCGTCGCTCGGACATGGCACCGGACTGTCGTACAGGGAAGAGAGACTTCTGAAAGTGTTTCCATAGGGGGGCTTGGTTGTTCTGGAAAAGTGGGAGCCGTCGGGGTTCCTGCCTACCAGACAATGAACAAACATCTTATGCCAAGCCCTTTGAACTTGAGCCTCTACAACCTTGAATATCTAATGAGTATATTCGGGGTCTCGGAGAGAACCGAGGTGACCACGGATAGCGCGTCCAAGGTTGCTTCTGGCGTAAAACAAAAAACCCAGAGGCTCACAGATTTAACAGGAGGTGGATATGAAAAAGAATAGTATGAGGTACTTAGAGGGGTTAGTGGAGAGGGGGGTGCGGAAGCATCTCCCTGCTCTGAAGCGTTTTAGATACCGTGAACGTGGTATCGAGAGCATTGTTAATGGTGTGGTGCCAACCGAACATGAAGACTTAATGACGGTAACGAAGACGGCGAGGTGGCTCACAACAAGAGCCCCCGAAGAATATATTTATGGTGATATGGTTGACATTGATAACGCCATTGCAAGTAACATTGCACAATACTTAACCAACTACGCAAAGTCGTACATTGGTAAGGTGGCCTAATGGAGTCCAGTTTTCGGCTACTAATTGATTGGATTGTAGAATATCATTGGACTATGGTGTTCTCATTAACTCAACGGAGAGAAAAGTAAGATGAAAAAAGAAGAGAGAATAGTAGTTAAGATTAACGTAAAGGATGTGGTTCAAGATACAGCACAACCACGTCAGGATTGGGCTAATAACGAAAAGGCATTACTGTCGCTTACCGAGGACATCAAGGATAAGGGTATGTATTACCCTATTATTGTTTCCCCGTTTGTTAAAACGGATAACAATGAGTTGATACTCGGCGACACGGCATCTAAGCACGACAATAGAAAGTGGTGGATATTGGATGGTGAACGTCGGTGGCTAAGTGCGGTGAGTCTCGGACATAAAACCATTGATGCAATGGTGCGTACTGATTTAACTATGCTTGAGATGTTAGAGATTCAGTTTGCATCTAACACCAAGAGGTTACAGGTAACGATTACCGAGATGTCAAAAGCAGTATTACGGTTTAGGGATGAGTACAAAAAAGAAAACGGCGAGTATGATGAGGCCGATTTCATTAAGTCGCTCTGTTCTTTGACTGGGTTTTCTTCTGCTTATTTCACAATGGTTGAAGCTATTAACCGGGCTGATGACGATATGAAGGATAGTGTTTTAGCTGATGAGGTTGGCGGATATGCGCCTTATGAGATAGAAAAGGCGACCAAGGACGAGCATTTCCGCAGGGGAATAACAGATGCTTACCTTGAATCCGAAAAACAGATAGGTGCATTGGTTCCACGGGCTCTCAAATACGACTTAAAAGTAATTGAGGCAGAGGGGAATCTTAACCCATCCGAGAAGCGTCTCTTGGCCAAACAGATGGTGAACGACTTTACCCACAAGGGTGGTAGAACGCGAGACTCGGAGCCTCATTTTCTTTTGTACAAGCAAAAGGCGATGAAGTTTCTGCGCGAAGTTCAACATTGGAACCTAAATGGGCTGAAAAACAAAGAGGTGTTAACGCTTGTTGGCTTGATAGAGGGTGTATATAATCACTTCAAAGAAGATAGAAGGCTAAATGGACAGATGTTTTCAAGAAAAACGGGAGAAAATATTTTCGGTACAAAGGAAACTGGTGGGGATTCAGACTAATGGACGGTGAAAAGTCAAGAGTACATTGCCCTAAGTGTGATAAGCTTATGTGGTGGTGGGGCTATGCCTCCAGTTATACCGGCGATGGTTCGTCGGAACTTGGACTGGGGTGTGAGAACCCCGAGTGTGATGGGTATGAGATATTACCAGAAGATGTTTATGATGCAATCGTAACAGAAGAGGAGAGAATAGATGCCTAAAAGAGGACGTAAAAGAAAAGAGAACCCAACAGAACACACAATCTATATGCGTGGATACAGGGCGGGACAGAAGCGAGACAGTAGGAAAAGAACAAACATCTTTGACTACGCAATGGAAGGTATGTTTAATCTGTTTAAGGGGAATCGAACATGATTAATGGGGCACGGAGGAGTTTGGGGTTTTTCATTACCCCGTCCTTTCTTCCTTCGGATGTCCCTTCTCGGGGAGGTGGCGTGGTTTTTTCCGCCTCCCCATTTTTATATAGCTAAATTAATGGAGTAACGATGGATAAGCATGACAGAGAAACCATGATAAAAGTATTAATGAAATTAAAATTGCAACGGAAGATTTTAGACAGAATGCGTGATAACGAAATAAGTAGCCTGTTTTCCCTGCTAAAGAAGTATGTAACGTGAAAGTAAAAGACTTCTTTGAATGGGCGGACGAGCAACATCTTAAAGAAATGAAGCTAATGTTAGACAAAGGCAAAGAATATACGGTGAGTGACGAGGATAAGCTTAAAAACTTTAAGTCAATCGCTGAAAGACTTAAATGTTCTCCGTCCTTTGTGGCGTTGGTCTATCTCTTAAAACACATGGATTCCATAAGGAACTATGAATTAGATGGGGTGGAGGCGTCAGACGAGCCTATTGAAGGCCGGATAACTGATGCTCGTAACTACCTATTGCTATTGAGTGCTATTTATAAAGAAAAGAGGGAACAAAAAGACGATGAGTGAGTTAAAACAAGTGTCAATGGATTTTTTAATTACATTGATTTACGAAGCCAAGAAGCACCGGGATTTTATTTTCGGGTTGCTATTGGGACTGTTGGTTGGGAAGATAATTTGAACAAGAAAGAAGAGGTAGAAAGTGTTAGCGGAACTGGAACAAGTCTTAGAGAAACTACGGGATGAGGTTAATATTGTCCGGGAAAAGAATCGGAGACTCTCAAGAAACAATCAAAATGATGATTACTCTCAGAACACAATGTATATGGTTGGAATCTATAAGGCTATGAGTATTGTGTCAGACATAATAAGGTCTGAACTTGATGCTATGGATATGTGGTCTGATGATGAATCTAAACGAATTAATGATTGAATATGCTTAGAAACGGCATTAAGTTCTGGCAACTAATTCGGAGAGATAAAATGGTATTAAACAAAACAGCAGTTAAAAGACTGTTTAATGATGCGGGGGTGCAGGTCAACATACTCGCCTTGAACAACATTGATAATTGGGCTTTGTCATTGGTAAATGACATGGTTCAGCGTGCAAAGAATCAGGGTATGAAACGCCTGATATCCAGAAAAATATCGGATGTACTGCCAACTATTGTGGTGGACGAAGATGATTGACCTCTTTAAAATATACGACGACCACATCTTAACCCTGAGAGATGATAACTTTGAGGCTCGGTATGAGGGGCGGGACAGTTGGTATCATGCATCTGGAGCCGGTCTATGTATGCGTAAGCACTACTATGCTCAGATAGAAGGGTTTCCGGCGTCTGATAAGGACTCAAATACAATGCGGTTGTTTCGGTTGGGTGATTTGGTACATACTGATATGCAGGATGCACTTCAGATATATGCAGATGAGAACAATTTGGATGTCTATATTGAAAAAGAAATCATCATTCCAAGGCTAAATGTCAGGAGTTTTATTGATGCCATGGTATTAAGGGATGCCGCCCTGTATGATATAAAGACTTGTAACGATTATAAGTGGCAGTCAATATTCAGTAAGCATGGAAGCGTAAATGGCATTCAAAACTATATGATTCAGCTTGGAACCTATGGTCTGTATTTTAGAGATAACAATATTAAGATAAACAAGATGTCACTTTTGTTCTACAATAAAAACAATTCGCGAGTAAAGGAGCTTAGGGTTCCCCTTAGCTACCTTGATACAGCTGAGAGATACTGGGAAAAGGTAAAAGAGTTGTTTGAAGATGGGTTGCCCCCAATTAAAGAAAACATAGACGAACCGGGGCTTGTACCTGTGGAGAATTGGGAGTGTAACAAGAAATACTGCTCGTTTTTTGAGGTTTGTGGCGGTGGAATTAAAGGGATGCATTAACAAAGAGGATAATATAATGGATAATAATGTCGAACAAGTAGATTGGGGTAAGGTAAACCGTGGTAAAGTTAGGTACGGTTTTGCTTTAGAATTGTACAAAAGGGGTGGTGATTTGAAGCCAAGCGAGATAGGGAAGATAGAAGCGTTTGTAGAATACGTGATGGAGGGCCCAGATTATTACCCTACCGACGAGGGGAAGCCAGACAAATCACGGCCAAAACTAATGCCCGTAGAGGAATGTAAGAAGGTGATTACAACAGAATCGGAAGGTTCAAAGGCGTTTGTTAAAGCGATGGTTCATATAGACGCGGAAGGCCTTAATGACAATGACCTTGAAAAGGTCTTGCAAGCCTTAAAAGCGGGTAAAATTACAATGGACAACCTTCAGGCTTCCTTAGATAAGATACAAATTATCAAATCGTCGTACGAATAAAACGGATGTCAGGGAACGCATATTACATACCCGGTGATACGGGTGTCGGTACAAAGTTACCCATCGGTGAATACGAAGCAACCATTACAGCGTTAGATGTGGTGGATAATGTTATTTGTGGTAAGTTCATTGCTGACGTTTTCAAACCGGTTTATACGGTTCAACACAGGGACTATCCGAAAGCAGACATTAAAGACAATGGGATATTTCGTTACAAGGAGAAGCCCGGATACAATTATAAGCCGAGCCGTAATTGGGGGTTCGCTAAGTTTTGCGGTATCCTTAATTTGGAACAGAAAGATGGCGACAGAATTACTTTACCATATTTAAAGTTTGATATGATAGATGGGTTCAGTGTGATTATTGAGGTAAGCTATAAGAACTTTGTCAATGAGTCTGGCAACCCGGTGAGGTATCCTGTTGGTACACTAAGGAAGAAGGTTGGCGAGGTTCCATTCTAATGGACTGGAGCCAATTGTATATACACCCCTCGGATGATACAACCGATGATGACATTAGGGATTTTGTTGAGTGGGTCAGCCGTAAGGCGGAAAGGCTTGGGTTTAGGGTGGAGTTAAAACGGCACCGGAAAGTAGCGTCTGGTTCTTCGGATACTATGAGTACTAACCCATTAGAACAGTCGAATGAAAAACATTAGTATTAATCTTGATGAGGGGCAGTTGAAGGAGATTACTAAACAGGTAAGGGATAGTGGTGGTGCAGATAATAGATTTGATGTGAACCTGTTGGAGGGTAAACTCTCAGAGAACAAGTGGGCCGAACTGTTAGAGACCGTAGAGTTTAAGAAGGATTATAAGGCATGGAAAACGGGCAATGTCGCTGTGGAATATGCCAACGGTGGGAAGTCAAGTGGTATTGCAGTTACGCAGGCTAAGTTTGTGGCATATATATTGGTAGATGAACAACAGAACGAGAACGCCGCAATCTTTTTAAAGACAGAAGTGCTTCGTGGAATGTGCCGTCAGTATCTTGGCAATTCAAAGCGTGATGTAAAAGGTGGCGATAACCATGACTCCAGTTTGATTCTATTGCCATTGGAAGAGTTGTTAAATCCTGAGTTTTTATTTGGTATTAAAAAAGAAGAGCCCGATGTGCATTATGGGGACAATTATAATGGAGACCATGCTTGGGCATATGTATGTCCCGAATGCTCATTGAAGCATAGGGCAAGTGTAAAGAATCTCCACAAGAACTGTCCTCGTTGCATAGTGAAGGGTACTACAATTAAAATGGTGATAGAGTGAAGTCAAAAAAGAACAAGCTAAGCAATAAGGAGCGAGACGACCAGCTTAACTATCTATTTCAATCAATGTATGAGTTGAGTAAAGAGATTAGGATGGTAAGAGGATTATTTGAAAACTATATGATATGGAAAAAAGATGTCAAAAAATTCACAAAGTACTTACAAAAAGAAGAACAAAGAAAATCAAAGGCGCGGGAAAAGGAACAGGCAGAGGGGCGCGGAACTCCAGAGACAGACAGTTAATACAGCCAAGGGCTATGACCTTGAGGCGTTTAACAGAGACCGGGGTGGTGCCCAGCATGAAATGGGTGATGTGGAGATTGAAGGAAAGTATTATGGTTGTAAAAGGAGAAAGACAATTGCAACATGGGTGAAGCCAGAGAAACAGGAAATTGGTGTGGTAATAAGGGAAGACAGGGGCGAGCCATATATGGTTGTTCCATTAGACCACTACTGCCTACTGCTTTCATTAATAAAGAATACAGTTTAGCGGGTGTGATAAGCAGGCCTTGGTTGGCCAACAATTTAATGAATGTGCTGTTTTTTAAAACCAGTATCTTTAGGTTGATATTGTACTCGCTAAAACATTTAACAAACAAAGGAGCCAACAATGGCATTTGAACACAAAGAGAATACCGCTACGGTATTTGAGAACGATAAGAAGTCAGCGGACAATCAACCCGATTTTACTGGTAAAGGTAAAGTGGGTGATGAAATCATGGAGTTTGCAATGTGGAGGCGCACAGCAAAAAGCAGTGGGAATGAGTATTTCTACATGAGTTTCAAGAAACCGTCTGAGAAATATGGTAATAAAGGGTCGTCTAAGCCGGCTTTCTAAGTACCACGTTAAATAGGGTCGTAGCGGGGGTGTTTCCCTCGCTACTTTCCCAGCCATACCTTATATCGAAAAACTTGAGAAACGCCCGTATGCGGGCAATTAGGGGCACTTTTTTTAGAGAATTATAGTTTAAATGGTAATATGTAACCAATGTTCAAATATTGTCCTAAAATAGAAAGAATCTGTGCATTCTGCGGTGAAGCCAACTGGAATCCAATGAAAGATGAGCGAACTGATGAGCCAGTATTATTTTGTGGGGCGACTACCGGCTATGAAACTCGGGTGTCACCATTGCCAGAGTGTTGGTTGAATATGAAACCGGCTATGCGGACTAAATATAGGAAACAAAAGCGGGCGGAGTATGAAGCGTTGAATCCGAAGAAGTTAGATTATAAAGTAATAGGGACTAAAAGATATAAGAAAAGTTATTAGGGGTTAAGACGTTTCTTTGCCTTGCGCTCTGCCTTATCCCACATCGCCTTCCAGCTAATATCATTATAACTAAACGGCCTATCTGGGTTAGCTCGATTCCAAGCAGTGAGCAAATGTAAAGCCCTGTCGTTATCTCCATCTAAGAAAGCATCCAACATTTCAGATTTAATATGTCCTCTGCGATATTTGTCATATGTTTCTCGCTGTCCCTGTGTCCATGCTCTTGTTGTTAGCTGTCTTGCAACAGTACCAAAGGCAGGTGCTATTGTTTTTGGTATCCTTGCGACAGAGTTTTTAAAACCATAATCACCATAATCTTTAAGGAATCTTGTGGCGGTATCAACGCCAACCATCATGTCTTGTAATACTGCCGGTTTTAAAAGAAACTCTCCTGCCCTTAGCATTTTTTGTTCACCCTCGTATATTGCAGATGTTAAATCACCCACAAAACCATAAGCTCCAATCGCTGCGAAAGAATCTAATAAATCACCCATGGTTATATGCTTAGTGGCTGAATTGATAAACGTATTAACCGAAAGTCCTTCTTCTTTCATATCGGACATTATTTTTTTAAAGTCATCTATTTGCTCGGTAACAGAATAACTCTCATCAAAGATAGGTTCTCCGGCAAGGGCATCCCTATACATTCTTTTGGCAGAGTTTAGTAAGGGCCCATAAACTAATCCACCCGCCATCATCCTTAATACAAACAAAGCATTGCCTGCTTTTACCTCTTGAAGGGTATTTTTAAATATCCATTCAAATTGCCTGTACCCAAATCGTTTAAATAATATAAATGGTCTAAAACGAGGGTCGTTAAAATATACCGGTTCTCGTAAAATATTTCTTTGGAGTTGAGAATCAATAGCAAACCTATAAATTGCTTCTCTTTGTTTTGTTTCGCTTGAGAGCTCTCTATCTAATTCTCTATTAACTCGTTTAAAAAATTCCTTTTGAGTTATTTTCCCAGACGTTAAATCCCCCTTATGTTTCTCGTAATTTTCGATTAACCCCATCTGATTAAGGTTTTCAACGGAACGCAATCTGTTTGATATACCGGGAATAAAATCAATATTGCCGCCAACACCCTTCCCTTTTGCCCATTTCTGCCAAACCTGCATTGCTTCATACCCAGAAACAGCAGATATAATTTGATTATTCCTGTTAATGGATTGAAACGTGATAATCGGCTTACCTTTTATTCTCTTGGTAAGGTATTGCCATGGCTTTTTTTGTACTGCTTTTAAAGATGGCCCATCAAAAGAGATATATGGGATTGTTAATCCAAAGTAACGGGTCATCCACTCAGCAATTCTACCCGTCTTTGTTAAGGTAGAGGGTTGGTAACCAGATATTAATTGATGAACGGAAAGGCTGGTTGCCATAGCTCCAGATTCTTTGATAAACTTTCTGTATTGTTTGTCTGTTGAATATTTAAACATCCCATATATTGTCCGAGGAACACCGGCTTTCAACATACTGGAAATTAGTGGCTGGCCTAAGTTTGGTAGTGTAGCAAAACCAGCACCAATTTTAGTAGCAATCCCAAAGTTTACCATTCCATTCCAAAAACCCTTTGTAGACCTTCTATAGTTACGAGCAGGATTTGTTTCTGAAAGATTAGTAAACGAATCAAATGTTTCTCTTAACACGCGAGCTTCATTAGAAAATCCACTCGCCTGTAAAACATTGATATCGCCAAACATTTTCTCGCCTTCTACGCCAAAAGCTTCAACATACCTAACGCGCTTTGCCCATCTTTGTACATAATCAGGAATAACGATTCTAGCATCTCTTTCAAGTAAAGCCTCTGGTAAATCTAACTCTCTTCCTTTTTCTAAATGTTTATTAATGGTATATCTTTCCGAGTTAATTCCAGTTCTTAAACTTTCAAACGCAGAAGAATAATTACCCAGCTTACCTCTTAAATGATTTAAAGCCTGTATGGTTTCAGAAGTAATGTCTCCAGAAATTTCTCCAGCTTTTATCATCCTCTCTAATAAAACATTTACCCCTTGTTCGTTGGCTAGGTTGTTTTTTGCTAACACTTGCTCTATGTTAATCATCTTATCTACGTCTTTTTGTAGGTTTTTTAAAACCCCCTCTTTAATAACGTGCGGAAAATAATTGTTAATTTTTTCTCTAATAGGCATACCTGATTGTTCTGCTATAGCATACATAATATCAAACATCTTTTTTACTTTAGCAGTGTAGGGGAGTTTAGGGACAGGTCTTTCTAAATCTTTAGCAAGCTCTTTTGCTTGAGACTCTGTTAAATCAAAAAAGGTTTTTTTCCTACCTAATTTTGTCCTACCTCCAATTTCTACATCTTGAATCATTGTTAGATATTTACCTGTTAATGCGCCAATACTGGCATCGGTATTAATCAGTAATTTAGACATCTTGCGTCCAATTGGGTGTTTAGATAGTTGAAATTGCGCAGTCTCAACCCCAGCCCCAATGCGCTGTAAAGCTTTGTATACTCTAGGATAATTTTCTTTTAGTTGGCTGTCAAGATAATACACTTCATTTCCACCAAGCTTAACAATCTCTTTTTTAATTGAAGCGGCCCTATCTTTAACCGTTAAATCATTTAATAACTTATTGTGCAATTGAGTATCGAACTCTTTTTTACTCAACCCACTCTTTAAACGCTTACCATCGTACTCAGCCTTAGAATCTTTTGTTCCAAGCATCTCATCAACCATGTTTTTAAATTCAACATCAGAGACGCCAAGCTTCTTTTTTAGTTGAAATATTTTTCCTCTTAAGGTATTCTTTATATCTTTTCCACTGGCGTCTTTTTTAAAATGTAAAGGTTCACCTGCAATCGACAGTCGTTTGTATGGTTTTGATATTCTTTCGTTAGCTTCATTTCGTCTCCCTTTAAAAAAGTCCACTTTTCCTTCACTAAAAACAAAGCCATCATTTACCCTTTGTAATTCAAGCACATTAATCTTATCACTATTAGTGAAGTCTTTTAAAATCCTTACTTCATTTTCTCCATTTGACCAAATATCCCCACTAACCTCTTCTCTGGCTTTAGCCCTAGCTTGTTTTTCAAGCTCTTCTATAGAAAGCTCTCGTTTTTTAACCTCACCCTTTATATACTTTTTCGTTTTCGCCCAAGGTTGGTTGATAGCTTTCTTTTTTAATATACCTGTCCCTGCAAGTGTAAAGATTAATCCAGCTGCGTGAGCATAATCTTCTGCCCGAGGAGCCCGGGGGCCACCTTCTCCACTAACCATTGAGCCCTCTAATAATGGAGATATTGTTCCAAAAGCAAAGGTCTCTGCTGGTAAACGAGCTGCCATTTGTGGTGAGAGTAGACCACCTAATGGCCCTTTTGGAGATAGTCCGGTTGTAGCAATCTTACCACCAATAGCTCCCGTTATACCTCCAAGAGCAGCTCCTTTAGCGCCACCCTCAAGAGCTTCCATCCAGTCTATATCGCCTTTTGATAATTTTTGGACTTCTGCATTCTGTAAAAAAGAATAGAATCCCAAAGCGCCAGCCTGTTTCCCCGCTGCAAGCTTTACAACTGCCTTTTTATCAAACGCTATTTTTTTAGCAAGTTGCTGAGCTCCTTTTTGTGCAGCTATGTTAGCTAACTCTTTTTTCATTCCTGATTTAACAAGAGCAGTAGCAGCTTGTTTAGTCGTAGCTTTTAAAGCTAAACCTCCAAATCCGCCACCAAGCCCTAATGCTAATAAATCAGCTGGCTGAGAATAAGATATTACAGTAGACCCAATGTCTTGTAAAAAATTAGGGTCATAATTTTCATCAACGTCAAAAGCTTTTTGACCTGTTGATATTTGCTCGTATAACCCTTCTAAGCTGTTATTGTAACCATCTTTTATAAAATCAGGGAGCCATGATTCTGGGAATGGGGTTAGCCATCCTCTATATTGTAAGCCGCCAGTTGGCGAAGGCTCCATTAAACCCTCTGATAGGTCGTCAAATAATGCCTCATAAGGGTCTATGGGTGTTTGTGGATTTTGTGGCATTAATTAATTTCTTTATTTAATTTAATCATTTCATTTAAGGTAATGACCAATGCCACCATTCGTCGTCAGGTCTAGATTGTATGAACCCTAATTTCTTTAATACGCTTGACACTTTAGGGTCTTTCATTTCAGGTATCTGTGCTAAATCAAAAGCTAATCCTTTTGGGTGATAAGAGCTATCTGGATGAGCCACTAACCCTGCTTTTTTAGCCCCGGGTAATAAAGATTTTTTATATTGTTCTTCCTGTACCGACTTGTACCTGAAAGTGTCTTCAACCTGTAAATCTATACCCAATTCCTTTAAATTTTTCCTTGCTTTCAAAAAAGGCTTCACCATTGCTTTATCCATTCTTACCTTATTGCCAGAGTAATTTTTCAAACCTATATCAACTATTTCCCCTGTAGGTTTAACTCTATCATGGCTACTGGAAAAACCAGCTTTAATTAATTTTTTATCTTTTTTTTTACAGAACTTCCTCTTGTCGGTTTTTTAATGTAATCATATTGGGGGCGTGCTTCAGATAATTTATTATTATAAAATTCCTTTTGTTTTAAATATTTATTTTTTTGTGCCTCGGCGCTTTTTAGCGCATTACCAGATAATTTAACCATGGCCTTATCAATATTGGCAATGGTTTTATCCACTTTAGCAATCGCACTTTCATAGGCTTGTATATCTTTATATAAAGCAGCTTCTTCTTGTTGTCGTCTCTGTTCTCCCTTAGCGCCTTTGTATACATCTGGGATATCTTCTTTTAGTTGGAAACCTCCAGTGACTATTTTTGGAGTTTTTACACCTCCCGGGCCAGCAACCATAATTTGAGCTTCTTCCGGTTCCCACATACTCCCCTTATCTGCTTTTAGTGTTGGGGTAGGCTCTGGGGTAGGCTCTGGGGTAGGCTCTGGGCTTTTAGAGCGAGATGCTATAAATTCATCTAAGTTATTAGAGGGGTCTGCCCAAAAAGAGCTAAGCAAATCAGGGTCATCTGCTAGCTTCTTTACAGACTCTGGCGAGTAACTAAACTCAGGGGGTAACGATGGTGCTCCTAATTGTATAAACGGCTCCAACTGTGCTTTTAATTTCTTTCTTCTAATTCCAGCCTGTTTATATTGTGTATCCTGTGCATCATTGCGCGATGATGGGGAAGACATACTGTACTCTAATATAAGCTTTTCATCCTCTTGCAATAAATCATTCAAGGCATTGTAGGTATTTTTTTGATTTACTGATAGCTTATTAATATCAAAATTCTTTTGCTTACCAAAAGCGTCATCCATTCTACGTATTCTATTTTTAACATCCCTTTGTCTGGTTGGGTTTTTAATAAACTGCAAAGATTGTCTCATTTTATCAGGGCTATCTTCATACATGGAGTTATCATATATAGATACTTCTGTAAGTTCGTTGTCTTCTAATTCCTGAAACCCGTCTAACCATTGATTGATACCTGCTGACTGAATAAACTCTTCAGGCAATATATCTATTTGTTTTTTTATAAAATTAGACTGTTGCCCAAGCGGGAGACTAGAGGCAAATCCTTGAATTTGCTTCCAAGACTGTAAGTTTTGATTGTATAACTTAGTCTCTTCCTTTCTTTGTACGGCTTCAGCGTCTTTAGTCTTATAATACTCAAACCGTTCACGCTGTAGTTCAGAGTTCTTTTTAGCATAATACATTTGCGGCAATTGATTTAAAAACTGCCTAAAATAATCACCGGGTTCGTATCCGTTAGCCATTATTAAATACCTTTGAATAGTTTACTGTTTTGAATCCATTTACTTCTCCAACTGCTTCAGGCATAAATCCTTCAATGTCTTGAGCCATAGTACCAATACTTACATCGTCAGACCATTTATACTTGAATGTATAAATGGGTACACCGTTCTTCATTGTGAACATATATTTTATGTCTTTTTTCAGCCTTACGTCTGAAGCCTCTGTAACCCCTGTGATATTTAATCTCTTCAATATAGCTTCAGCATCTCCTCCATGACTTTTAATATTGTTATAATCGCTACCAGCATCAACCCACAATTGCCAACTTTCCTTATCTTTGAATCCTAATTTATACCACTCTTCTTTAGCGGCGTATTGTTGAGCTTCTGCGGTTTTTCCGCTTGGTGTGCCTCCAAATTCAAACTCACCCTTTTGTTCAATGTCGCGTATACCGCTAAGCAAGTCAGATTGAAAACCTTCGACTACACCTCTGCGTTGACGACCTTGCTCACCCATTAACCCTGCATATTGCTGTTGAAACTGTTGAGTGCCACCTACCGGTGATGCAAATCCACTACCCCCACTTCTTTGAGCGGCATACATTTGAGCTAAGTCTTGCCTACCACCTCTTTGAATATCACCAAACTGTTGGCGGTAACCCTGACTAAATTGGGGTAAGTCTTTTAAATATTTTTGTAATTTCGGGTCGTTTGCAATGTCACCCATGCCCATTTGAGTTAATGCTGATTGTGTGCCAATAGCAGTCCCATATCCAGTAGAACCAGCATTTGGGTCGGTTGGGTCAGTTGGGGTGGTTGGGTCAGTTGGGGTGGTTGGGCCTGTGGGGCCTAGTGTATCACCAAGAACTCCAGACCAATCTGTATCACTTCCAAACAATGGGTTACCCCCAAATAATTGATTGTTTACAGAAAAGTTTTGCAATCCACTGAAATCTGCTCCACTTAAATCAGGTGTTAAATCTTGTGTCCCTCCGCCTGTTCCTGTGCCAGTACCTGCGCCAGTACCCACACCAACACCAGTACCAATACCTGCGCCAGTACTCGCACCAGTACCTGCACCACCTGTAGGGCCTAGTGTATCCCCAAGGACTCCAGACCAATCTGTATCGCTTCCAAATACTGGGTTACCTCCAAATACTATATCGTTTCCAGAAAGACCTTGCAGTCCACTAAAATCTGTTCCACTTAAGTCAGGGGTTAAGTCTTGTGTCCCGCCAGTAGTTGGGCTCGAAGGTTCTCTTGTCTCGTCCCTAGTTGAGCCCTTTTGTATGACATCAGCCATAGGTGAAACCATCGGCACATTAGCTTTTGGCGGCCCTGCCGCCATTGGTGCATTGGGCCTTCCTATTGGAGCGATTGGTTTTGGCCTTCCTATAGGCATATCAAGTTCTTGTGGGTCAACAAATCCACCCCTAGGCATCATGGGTATCCATCCACCACCGCGCATCCCGGCTAATTGCATTGGTTGTTCCATAGCGGCATATCTTTCTCCCGCTAACTTCTTCCAAGACCCCGGGCCATATTTATCTTCAAACAGTTTCCACATTTCTTGACCGCCACCTAAATCAAAACCTTCAAACCCGCCAAGCGCTAAGTTTTGAGCAGCTGTTCCAGTATAAGCTCCTAATCCTTCGGTTGCGGCTTGAGTTACGGCACCTAAATCTTGTGGTAACATTGCAGCTTGACCGTCTCCCGCTCCTTTAAACTTGGCTCCAAATTTTCTAAAACCTTCACCCAGACTTTTGCTTACACCCTCATAAACTTCTGGCATGATAAGAGACTGCGCGGTGTCTACTAATCCCCGCTCAAGCACTCCTTTCTTCCAATCTCTCCCTGCTTCCCCAACCTTTCTTCGTGTTTCTTTAGCATATTTACCATCTTCAAAACTTGCTGGGTCATATTGAGACTCGATTGCAGCTCTCGTAAATCCACCGGCACCGGGAAGAACTAAATTTGTGACAAATGAGCCTATATCTCCCCATTTACCCCACTTACCTCTTTCTTTAGCATCATCTTCTGCTTTCTTTTCCAAGGCCCTCATTTCGCCTTGATATTCTCTGCCACGCCTTGAAGCAGCTATTTGACCACCTAAAGGATACTTGGGAATACGTCCACCTAATTGATAATTATTAGAGGGCCCCAATAAGCCACCACCGTACAATTCCATTAAACTATTTGCCATTTTATATTCCT
>Ga0208553_1000384_pt1 | contig 15948 bp, 46 predicted proteins | sample 6_EtaG_FD_184079 | JGI IMG/M metagenome (GOLD analysis project Ga0208553, IMG submission 184079) | Marine viral communities from the Subarctic Pacific Ocean - 6_ETSP_OMZ_AT15160 metaG (SPAdes) (version 2) | ecosystem: Environmental > Aquatic > Marine > Oceanic | place: Pacific Ocean | collected...
ATTACAGTACACACATACACCATAGCTATTACTGAAGACCAGTATACCACGTTAACAGTTAAGTCTATAGTTTTATTAAGTATTCTATTCATTTGTATTGCTCTCGGGCAAAAACCTTTGGCTCCTGTCACATTAATCATGTCGCATGTTACATTTAATCAAAATAAAAAGTGTAACGATTTCAGTATGTTAGTTAAGGTTACGCTTAAAGGGAGAGGATTGTGTACCTCTACTGTCACATTAATAGGTAGTCAGCCGCGCATCATGTTACAATTAATTACTTGACAGTTGGTCGTTAGTGTACTAAGACCCACCGCATATCCAACGCAATTGTAAAACAACTTAAAGAACAATGCACTAACTAATAACTTAATTACTTGTGAGTGTTAACCACCGTTACCCACTATACTCCATTATACTCCACAATGTGCAGGTTTATGTTACTTCAATAAACTTACTCTTATTACGATAGGCAAAGAGAGTAGCAACAACACCATCAGGTGTAAGTATTTTATATGTAACATGGTGGTGTAAACCGTTTTGTCCTAAAGCCAAACACAAGAACACGTCACCATCACTATAACGCTTTGCATTCCATGGGTGACCAATCTTTCTACATACTCTAAGAGTGTTACCGTATGCTTTCGAAACGGCCATGTATTTGTTTACTCGGTTCTTACTTACATTAGACAATCGATATAACTTACCTGGAGTCATTACTAAGATTGGTTTATGTTTCTTATTCCTTTTCATAGCTCTCGGGCATTAATCCCACTCCTTTAAAGGTACTGTGCTTCCGCAGCCAGGACAATAAGCCAGAAAGGCGTGATGACTGTAGCCACAAAAGCGACAGTAATAAATCTGATCAGCTTTCATTTAAAACCTCTAAATACTTTGCGCTATATTGTCGCGTACCTGTCGTCGTCATTACAATCACACGCCGAACTGGGGGCGCGAACGGGGACAGACCGAGTTCACGCATCTCAACAATAATCCCCACGTCATCGCGTATCGAGTCTTTATATCTAACTAAATCACCGACTTTCACTAACAACCTCCAGATTGTATGTTGAATGATTGGAGGCACCTTGCCACTTATAAAGCCACAAAACCTCAACTTCTTCCATGTCTCGGATTTCTTCGGGATCGAAGCGTGTAACAATGCCAACGGGTTGTTCCTCGACCGGACCCTTAAAAGCCCCATGCCATGTCGCAGTTACCAAATCACCGACTTTCATTAATAACCTCAAAGTCTCGCGCTAGCCGGCGCACGATGCGCCCCGATCCGTTCGCAAGTTTAATATCGTAAAGCATAATCGGGTGGCGCCCGAATCTATCGGGACCGGAAACCTTCATAATTAAGCCAATGGTTCCGACAGGCACGCCAATACCGGCGCGAGTAATATGAACAAGACTACCGGCTTTCACTAATAACCTCACACTTTGCCCGACGCCACAGTCCAATTCCCTTTGAAGTCCTAACCTTTACCATTCCAGCACGCGATGTGATTTGAGGGAGTTTTAACACTATCGCAACAAATCCTGTGCGTTTAAGCCTTACCAAATCACCTACTTTCATTTAAAACCTCCAGGTTCTTCTCGCTATATTGTCGCAGTCCCGTGGTTGTCATTACAATCACCTTGCGACCAAAAATGGATGACGCCGAAGAACGCATTTCGATTATGATCCCCACGTCATCACGCAACGAATCTTTATATCTTACCAAGTCACCGGCTTTCATTTAAAACCTCTAAGGATTGCTCTCCGCACCACTCTGTAGAGCCAGGACCGAAAAGGGATAGTCCCTGTGTCGTCCAGAGTATTTGATAACTGCGAGAGGTATGGTCCCCCGCCCGGAACGCCGATACTAGAATAACTCCAATCTGCTCTGTGAGAAAATGTCTCACCAAATCACCGACTTGCACTAATAACCTCTAAATACTTTATGCTAAACTGAACGATTCTGTCTGAACCGAGCCATTTTATTTTGACGTAATTACGTCTATTGGGAACCCAGCCAACGATAATCGCCATTGGACGCTGGCCTTCACCATAAGTACGAACCACCAGATCACCTACTTTCACTGATTACCTCCAATTCGATAGCGTGAATCCAGAATGTACCATAATCGGCACACCATTTAACTTTAGCGGCGCGCCGCTCGCCCGCCGAACGGGAACGGTACCGATCATGATGGACCGCGAGCACCAGACCCAGACCTCTCGTGTGATCAAGGAGCGGGTTTTCTGTGACACTTCTAACCAAATCACCGACTTGCACTAATAACCTCCAATCGGTCGGTGCTGTAGTGTTCTCCATTGTTGAGTTGTGCGAGACTGCTGAAGAACTGGTACGTACCAGTTGTCCCCATGGAAGAGTGGGCGGTCACCCGCACAATTCCAGGTGCCTCCGTCGACAGCTTCAACGCCACGATAATCCCCACGGTGCCGCTTCCTGACCCGTGAGTGCATCTAACCAGATCACCGACTTTCATTAATAACCTCGGCATGTTTTGTTTTAATTGGAAATTCCCAATGTCCTGGGCACCAAATATCTGCAACTTCCGTTCCAAACCAGTCGCGAATGCGTAACACAACGCACAATTTACCCTTTAAACCTGTTTTTTCAAAGGCTATCAGCCTCACCAGATCACCGGCTTTCATTTAAAACCTCGATAAAATCGCGAATCGCGATGCTTGTTTCGCCATTATGTAGCCAATAGACTACCGGCAATTCACCATTCCATTCTACAATAATTCCGATAAGACCGCTCAAGCCTCGGAAGAATTCTTTATATTGAACCAGATCACCGACTTTCATTAATAACCTCCAGCGCGAGCCGCTTAAACTCTGCAAACTCGCCTGCAACTAGAATCTTTACCGTTTCTTGGTGACCGATACTATCGTGATAATAAACCTTCCTTGTTGGCAACTCTACCACGATTCCAACTTGGCCCGCTGATTCGGACCACATACAACTATATTTGTAATCGCCATCTTCAAAATAGCCTGTGCCATTAATGACTCTGACCAGATCACCGACTTTCACTGATAACCTCAATGTCATCGCTGAGATACGCGGCAGCGCTTTCTTCATAGAAAAAATGAACAATAGGATCGCCATCCTCGTCAAAACCCATGATAATACCGGGACGATCATCGTCGCCTTGATATTTCACCAGATCACCGATTTTCATTAATGCACCCTCATGTATCGCAGTAATCCGCGATCAATAGTAATTGGTTCGGTCTCGCCTATGACTAGCACTTTATGGTTCTCAACTGTCACACCATCGGAACGGTAGATAAAAGCCTCGCCCAGATAGATAGCAAGCCGTTGGTTCAATTCACAGCCGTTATAGATGTTCCCAAACTTAACCAGATCACCGACTTTCATTTTCTTCCTTCTTCTCGGCAACATGCCGACATTTCCGACGCCAGCCAAAGCCGGCACAGGTACAAGTCCACTGGTCTCCTTGGCTCGTGACGGTGTAGGTGTTGCCCTTGGAACCCTGGACTTGCCAGGAGCCGCTAGCAGGGCTTACAGGCGCTTCAGAGCGCTTTACCGCCATGTAGCGCGGCAAGTCCTTGCGGGTGGTTCCATCGGGCACTGGCACCCAAATGTCACCGCTGATAGCGTAAAGCTGACCTGTCACGATGCTACGCGAAAGGATCGGCGGCCATGTGACGGTAACGGGCTTATTCATGCTTCTGCGGGCTCCTGAGTAGCAGCAGCCGCAATAAGATATCCCAAATAAAGATCGGGGGTCAATGCTGCGCGACGTTCGGGATCGTTCAATTCCGAGAATAGACCCAGATTAATGATCACAAAATGCAACGCTGCTTCTGACGCTTCCAGGGGACCAAGAGTAGTGTTTTCCATACTCTTAACCCTGTGCCAGAATTGCGGCAAGCTGCGCAGCAGACAGGTTTTCGACCGAAATGGTCTTAACCTTCTGGATCGTGACATCGGCATTCGGCTTGCGAACGGCGCGAACGGATCCGCCTTCAACGGCCAGGGCATACTCGCCTCGGTTTTCCTTGCGCTGGCGGAAAGTGCCCGTAGGCTTAATTCCTGCCTTCTTGAGCAGGGCGCGGATCTGGCGCTTGCCGTCCTTCCAGACGACAGAAGAGGATTCAGGGGAAGATTTCAGGGTTCCGATTTTCATGGGGTGTACCTCCTTCGTACACATATAATGTATCCGATTGAGGGGGTGTTGTCAACCCAATTCGTGTCAAGAGAATGTCAAGGATTCATAGACCGGCTTTCCGTGCCAATGGCTCACCATGGCATCCAGATCGCCCGATAGGATCCTCTCAGATGCCCTACAAGCGCTTCCAGGCGCTTTAAGCCATGGGGTAACGCTGCTCGGAGCTATCAGCCAGCAGGAGCGCTGTCAGACCTTCTCAAGCCACATACCATGAAATCGCAGGATTTCGTGCCCTACGCGTACTTCATATATGTGTGCATCGCCATCGGATGACCGGACCTTAGTAACTCTGCCAATAATTAACCCAATGCGATGATCGGGGATTTGTTCGTCATGCGTTCCTTCTTTAATCTTTACTAAATCTCCGACACCGAGTTGATAAGGTTTGTTTGTAGATCGTTCCATTAATTAAAAGTTAGAAGGGTAATTCAGGTTCATGCATCGGGGACGTTTCCCAAACGAGAGGATGCATCATTAGATTAATACCTGTTCGACGGGCTAGCCCGATGTGACAACTAGTAGTTTGTGAACGATAGCGACCACTCGCAGTATAATCCGCGAGGACAGTGGCACCACTATCAAGTCTGTGTCCGATTTTCAAGTCATAAGACCAGAGGCTTACACCATCAGTGCAAAGCGTTTGCCTTCCATTCTCAGCGGTGTGTCCTTCCTTCCAGGCTCGGACTACTCCACTATTATTTACGCGATTACTCAATGTTCTCTTTCCTTAGCAATCAATGGCGATTACACGTTCGTTAGTTTGAAAGTAGGGACGCTGGGCATATGCCTTAGTTGTCATCCACATACGCTGACAGTTACTAGCAATAGGCTTAGGAGCACACAGATCGGTAAGGATAATGTGACCGTCGAAACCTTCCGCGTTAACATACTTGGTAGGAGCATTAAAGCAAGTACCACCGTACAGCACGCGCTCCCACTTGCGAGTCTGCCCGCGCTTCCAAACATAAACCTTATCCTCGGCAACGTTGCAATCAAACGGAATAACAGTAAACTCGGCAATTTCCGCCAATTCGTTCAACTCGGAGAAGAACGCGGCTAGCATCCTATCATCTACCGATCCAGACTGGTCGATACTGATAGCGATACGAGCGTGACGACGGACGCGCTTACCAGGGTGGATCCTGGGAAAGCGCCGATTAATGCGGCGGGGCGTAGAGCGCCGATCCGCACGTTGAGAAGTCTTAATAAAGTAACGCATAACCTTGCGCCAGTCAACGTGAGTTTGTACACGCTCAAGAATGTCCTTTCGGACAGAAGAGGATACAGATCCCCAGTTACGTGCCTTCTCGGCTTCTTCTGCTGCCTTCTTAACAGCTTCCTTCAATCGCTCTTTCGCGATCTCCTGAGCGGTGCCCTCGCACTCGCCAAATTGTCCATGGTCATCAAAGCTATCGGCGCCCTCAAAGGGATCGCCGTCGCCGTTACCGGGCTCGCCGTCACTCTTCTTATCATCCTCTCCCATCTTCTTGAGAGCCTCTAGATACCATTCATAGGTCATACCAGACGGAAGGTCGGCAAACATACCTTCACCGGGAATACAAGCCTTCATAGGCTCGCCAGCGCTTCCAGTCGGAGGACCGGGATCAGCGTTGCAGGGCAACTTGCCCACCATTTCAGGCAGACCGTTGATCGCGAGATCCATCGCGATATTATCAATGCGCCGCAAACCATCGGCGGGCATACGCTTGGTAACGTGCTCAAAGATGATATGATAGAATTCGTGCATCAAGACGCCCAGCTTGTGCTCATCACTGAGGGCACCCATAAAGGCAGGATTGTAAAGTAGCTCAAACTGCTGACGTTCGGGATTAACGCGAACCGCAGCAGTCGGGATCGTATCGGTCGGAGTCTTATCGATCCGACGCGAGAGAGCCGCAAAAAATGGCTCTTGCATAAGCAAGCGAGCCGTGTGGGTGTTCAAGCTAAAAGGGACGATAATCATCTAGAACTCTCCTAAGTACATCTATAATGTATCACGGGTAAGTAGGCTTGTCAAGGTATATGCTGTCAAGAAAATGTCAAGAATCAAATTCAGCAATAATCTCGGCAACATCGGCCACCGTCATCTTTCGATCCTTGTGGCGCTTGCGTTGCTCCCGTAGGAGCCGCTTATAGCGCTTGGGGTTCGGTGGACACAGGCACAAGTTTTCGATACCAATCCTTTGGAACCGCTGGTAGCTGGCCCTGGCTGGACGTTCGGTGTCTGCTCTTGTAAGTATAGTTTCAGTTGCAACAGGTTTACCATCAACAATCGTAACGTCTACTTTGCTTACATACCATTCTTTCTTTTTCACTTTTCACTCTCGGACTTTAATTTGTATTCGGCATGCACTTGCATGTCATGTTTCCAACTGTAACGACCATCTTCAAAAATACGGTATATGACTCGCTTTTTGTCTAATGTTCCATACGTTGCTGTAGGGGTTTCTTTTATAGCTATGACAATTGCGGGTTGCCCTGTCTTAACTCTAAATAACAGCGTTCCAGGTTTAAAGGTTTGTTTGTTCATGGCTCAATCTCCGGTACTCGGATTAGTGAATTACCATGAAACGTTTGTTCTTCTCCACTTTTAAGCCATTTGATTCGATATCTAGGAATATAACCTTCTTCTTGAACAAGAACACCGACAATCATACCGGGCCCGCTATGAGCGGTAAAGGCATTATCAGGGTCACCACGCGCTAGGGAGTTAGTAAGGTATACCAACTCACCTAGCTTAAAGGTGGCTGTGTTCATACGTTACCCTCCAAGAATTTCCACCAGATGATCGCTGACGCGCTTGCCATCGGAAGTGGTTGCCTTGTGAAGTGCAACAACGTTGTTAACGTTGTTCGCATCACCCAGGACCGTCCACATCTTCATAGCAACCTCAGAAGGCAGCGTAACAAAGTAATTTGCAAGGTTCTGGATTTGATCGTCCGTCAATTCCTCGGTAAACGTTTCTGCTGCTTCAAACTTCTCAATCATCGCAGAGTGATCGTTAATGCCCCACTTGGTAGCCTTGTCGATCTCGCCTCGGTCGAGGATATCTTGAATAGTTACCTGCCAAGCGTAGTTTTCAACAAAGTCCTTAAGGGATACAGCGGCTTCAAAGCCCAGGAAAGCAGTCGCAAGGTTAAAGAGAAGGTTACGATCACCTTCCTCCCCAAGTACGCTAGCAGGGGCGGCGCTGTCATTGAACCGCACCCAGGAACGTCGCGACGGGTAAACCTTGTTAGGTTCAAAATCGCTCTTGTGTTCAAGGTGCTGCCGGTTCTGGTTAATAAAGTCCCAAATGATCGTATTCACGCGACCGTTAGCCCACTTAAGCCAATCCTCGTCCGTGGGTTCCACGTCGAACACAGTCCAGCGATCAAGTTCGGCAGGGTCCATTTCCCCTACCTGATATTGCGCTCCGTGCTCGCCACCATTCACGGCAGCGATGATCAGCGTATCAGGGTGCAAATTCCAACCGTTGATCTTGCGGCTGTCAGTCAACTCAAAAAGCCCCTGACGGACCTCTACGGTCGCCCGGTCAACTTCATCGAGGAAGAGGACCACGGGCTGCTCGCAAGCCGTCACAAGCCAATCAGGCGCGTTCCAAGTGGTGCATTTGCGACCATTGATAGCGGTGTCAGCGGTGTCAGGAAGACCCAGCAGATCGCCCTCAGTCATCTGAGAAGCACGCCGCTCAACAACGGGCATACCGCGCTGCTCGGCAATCATATAGACGACTTCCGACTTACCAACGCCGTGTCGTCCCCGAATAAGAACAGGCAAACGCGAGTTAAGAATGTGGGGGGCAACGTTCAAGAAGGTGGCAAAGTCAACGGCCATTTAGTTTTACTCCAAGTAAAAGTTTCTTATACCCTAAGTATAGCTTAGGATAAGAAAGAAGTCAATAGAAAAGTTGTCAAGAGAATGTCAACGCACAAAAATTTGAAAGTCATTGGATTTCTCCTTGGTACATATATAATGTATCCCATCTGGGTGCTCTTGTCAAGGTTTTAGATGTCAAGAGAATGTCAATCCCCACAAATCGGGGGATGGGACCAATTCATGTATTGCCAGTCAGAAATCTGACCGTCCTTGCACAGTGAATCGGTCCAGTTGCACCATGCCTCGCTGCGGGCGGGCCAGTCGGGGATCCCGTCCTGTTCATACTGCTCGCGCACGTAGGGCATAATATTGTCTGTGAAGTCTGCGACCGCTTGATCCCAGGTAATAACGTCGTAAAGGTTGCTGGCCATGTAGGGGGTTCTCTCCTTGGTACATATATAATGTATCCGATTCAGAGGGGTATGTCAAGGTAATTCGTGTCAAGAGAATGTCAAGAAATATCAAAAGGGGTCGCTGTCTTAACCGCGTTTCCTCGCTAGCCTCACTTCAACCCCCTTTCGGGTTCGCACGCGCATCTACCGTTAGGTGACGCTCAACGCGCATGGGTTCGTTCGAGACAGAGAACCCTCTTATTTAGTAAGCCCTTTTGATACTCTTTTACAATTTAAGTAAAATCGCGCATGCGCTAAAATCTCCTACTTCTTCTTGCGGGAACGGACACTTTTAAGGTGCCTTTCTTCACAAATGATAGTCTGAGCCGATCCGACCGGGAGCACCCGGTAAATCTTGGAGCCACGAGCCGCCGATACGGGCGCTGAGTCGTTCACAGACACCACGATACCCATGGACCGCTGAAAGGCGCGTCTAAGCCCGTAGGAGGCTCCTGAGCGCAGCGCTACCATGCTTCCGGGCAGGTAGGTGGGTTCCTTAAGCCAAGCGGTCAGCACCTTAGCGGCATACTTGTTATCCGTGATCCGCTGGTAGTTTTCCATGGTCGGAATCAGCGAAGGATCCTTCTTATACGCAGTTGTCAGGTTACCGTAATAACCACTCTTGCCATAGTATTCCATCATAACGCGATACTTTTCAGCCATTTCGGGAGTAAAGTTATCGGTCCAGTTGTTACGCGCTTGCAAAGCATCGTCCGACCATTTGCTTTCGATCTTTTCAAGAATCTCGACTTGACGATCCGAAAGGTCGCGTCCAGCCTTTGCCTGCGAAAGCAAGCTATTAGCAAAATTGGTTTCCCACGTTGAGCTATCTACCGCATTCATGCGTTCGCACAAACCGTTGATCCGCTCAACAACAGCGCCGTTCGTTACAGGACGTTCAGCATAACGTTGCTCAAGCTGAAGAAAACAGCGACGGCGACCAGCAGTTAAAACCTTCTTACGTTTGTAATAGGTGTAAAGGGATTCCGCGAACCTACGATCACCATCGGACAAATAGTCCTTTGCGAGTAGGTCATTAAAACGGTCGGCGTAAGTGATGCGAGCCATGCGGGCTTCTCTCCTTGGTACATCTATAATGTATCATGCCATGGGGTCAAAGTCAAGGTTTAAGATGTCAAGAGAATGTCAAGCTATGCAAACATTCCGAAAGCACCATTAGCAAGGGCAATATCAGCTTGAATCTCGGGGATCTCAGTCCATGCAATACCGGCACGGGTGATCCTCCATTCATTCAGCCACATGCCGTCATCGGCGCGGGAACGTTCAATAATACCTTCAATCACTAGCATGCTCAGGGCCTTGCGAACCCAAGGTGCTTCATTCTCGATTGTTTGATAAGTATGTTCGGAATCGCCCATCATAAGCGCCAGAACACACACATCCTCACCCGAAAGTTTTACATCGCCAATATTAAAAAGAGTTTCAGTCAATTTTGTTTCCTTATAGTTAGGGTTTTAATTTAGTCTTTGAGACGATTAAAGTAATCGTCAAGAGAATCAGAGTTACCATTAAACCAGCTAGCGGGAGGGTTAATGCATTCGGCACTAACAGTGCTAACAAGTCTAGGATCCTTGTTACGCGGGGGCGACTCGCTACTATCTAGGTTAGAGTGCCAGCTACCAATAACAGACAGCGACCTATAGTTTTCATCTTCCGGGGGGGTCACGGCGACAGTGCCATCGCGTGCAATACCCATAACACTCCCCGTTGCCTCGTCGTATACGTGCGGCAGAGGAATCGAGGCATTGCCGTCTCTAGTGCCCCACTTGTCGACTCGCTGCGCCATCATTCCGCTTTGCAGCCTTTCCCTATAGTTAATCTCATCCCAATTAATACTCTTAACCAAAAGAGCACAATCGCGAGTCTCCCATATTCTTTCTTCGCCATCTGGGTCGGGGAAATAGCCGGTCACGCCCATGCGAATCAAAGAGCCTACGCCAAGTCCAGCGTTACGCATACCATCATAGACGATCTTGCGATACTCAACATTCTTCAAGCGTGCCTCTTCCCGATCACTCTTCAAATCAGGACAGGTGCGCCGGGTATGACCTTTGCCTTCCTCGGAATATGCGCCATGCTTCCACTTGCAATAAGAACATCGTCTATTGCTTACGCGCTTTACCGACTGTCCGGTTCGTGGATCCACACCAGTACGCTGGATAAGTTCGCCAGCATAGTGATCCACTTGACGCTGGGCTCTCGATACCTCGTAGGTGTCGGTAGTCAGACCCTTAGCTTTTGCTTCCTTAAGGGTCTCCTGCTGACGGTTAAACCGTGCTTGGAAAGCCTCTGTTAGTGTCGGACAAGAGCGCCTGTTGTGTCCGACATTATAACAATGTCCACAGCGCACGCTACCACCATAATTCCCCATTTGTAATTTCCTTGGTTAAGGGGTTAGTTCTCAACTTGTACATATAATGTATCATCCTGAGATAGAAAAGTCAAGCTCGATTTTGTAAAGTAAATGTCAAGACTTGTGCAACTCTTTCAAAAGTGACATTAGCCGGTCAATATCAGGGTGATCGTTATGCTGAACCCGTAGGTTCCGCAGCATCCACCGGATATTAGTGCGGCTCAAAAAGATCCGAGATTCGGGCACGTTCATTGTTGCCAGGATCTCGATCACGGTTGCAATTTTGACTGCTCGCTCTGTCATGATTGTATTATCGCATCTGCGGCATTGAAAGTCAAGGCCAAAGTTGTCAAGTAAATGTTAAGAGAATCTCAGGGTTACCAGTCAAGCGGATCGTTGGCTATCGGGCTAGCGGTGCCCTTCATCATGCGCTCTACGCGGGCTTCTGCTTCCTTCTGAGCCGCCTTTGCCCGCTCCCGGGCGTCGATGCCCGCTTGTACGAATTGGGCAGCGGCATCGGGCTTAGAAGCCCATTCATCTTCACTATACAACAACTCACGCAGACTCAAATTAAGATCCTGTGCCTCCGTGCTAAGATCGTCCGTGCATCGAGCAGGCGAGTTAATAAACTCTCCCAAAGCCTCCAGCAAAATTGTGATCTCTCGGTCGTTCAATTCAAACGTTTTCATTGTGCTCTCTTCTCTCGGCTCTCGACCAACAAGGTTTGTACCCATGTGCCATCAAATTCGACAGCGTACTTATCACGCAGAACTAGCAACTTTTCGCCGTCCTTTGTTTCATTCCGCAATTTGTAACCCGGAATAATAAATTCAGTACCAGCAGGAGCGCCGATAAACACGGAACAAATTGCGTAAGGGACTGACTTAAAACGCGAGACATTTTCGCCCGTGTTCTTGTCCTTCCAAGAGCGCCGAAAGCGCCGAAAGCGCACGTCAACGACGCGAGCCTGGATCGTTTCAAGGCTGGTTTTGATAATAACGATATCGTTTTTTGTGAGGTATGCCATTTTGTACTTCTTCTCCTTGGTACATCTATAATGTATCATGCTGACAGCAGGAAGTCAAGGTTTTAGATGTCAAGAGAATGTCAAGAAGTCTTGTCGAGATCATCCCAGCGTTGATCAACAAATTGCTTTACGGCTCTGAGCCCCGAAAGTTTAAATTGGTCGACCGGGAGATCAGGTTGAGAGTCTGCTATAATTCTTTCACAATCATAACTATGTTCGCGAACAAATTTAATCAATGCGATCTTACCGAAAGTCGCTTGTTGGTATTGCGTCCGATCATCAACATACTTTTTATAAAGCAAATCTGCGATCTTGCGAGCATTAGTTAAACCTTCCCGATCTTCTGTGTCAAGAACAATTGTGATTTTCAATTTACAATCTCCAAATCTGTAATGTTACAGATTGTTTTTCCTCTATCGCCTGGAAGCAACAACGTTGCTTTAGACCCATTAATGCCAATGACGATTGCCGCCCCTTGAACATAAGAATCAAGATCCCAATACAGGACCAAATCACCGATTTTCATTAATTACCTCAATGTATTTACCATTAATCGTATACGGATGAATGCGCCCATCAATCATAACAGCCCACTTTAAATCTTCTGGCCCTGTGACCTGCACATCTGCGAAGTGGTTAAATTCCCATTCACTGTGAATAATGCCTAATTTTCCGCGATACTGCGGATATGCAATTTTATCCAATTTTACCAAGTCACCGATTTTCACTAACAACCTCCCAATCTTTCGGGCTAGCGTGCCACCTTCTTCCATCGGGGAGAAGAACCACAATTTCAATCATTTTATATCCCGGCGAACCTTGCCACGAGTTCGGATGGTTCCGAAGCGGATCAATATCAACGAGCAAACACGGCTTACGCTGCGGCTGGCCCGGTAATGCCTCTGTGCAAATAACTAAATCACCGACTTTCACTGATTACCTCTGTCTCATCTGCTTCCCATTCTTCCCGCTTGTCCCCAACGTGAACCACCACATCGAGTACGCGGTATTCATCTTCACACATAATAGCCGTGATCACCCCCACGCTTGTAGGCGTCCAACCCCGGCGCTTTACCAAATCACCGACTTTCATTGCTACACTTTCCCAGTCGACGCAGCAGGCGCAGTTCCTTCAACCAGTCTGCCAGTTGGCGATGGTTCGCATTGCAGAATGAATCACCTATGCCCATTTCTTCAGCATGTTCAATAGCTTCCGCAAGCGTCATGACAGCAGTTGGCTGAAAAACATTGCACTTTCCTTCCTCAGTCATTGTTATCCTTGTTGTAAATGCTCTCGCTCGATCACCGACTTTCACTATACCTCTCCTTAGTACATATATAATGTAACCTGCTGGGGGGTTAAAGTCAAGGTTTAAGATGTTAAGAGAATGTCAAGAGATTATCTCTATTTCATCCCCTTCCCATTCGGCAGTCTCACCGATTTTGCCAGTTAAGTAAAATATTACATAATCGGCGGGATAAGCAAATTCGTGCCGGTCAGTGTTTATGTAAATCTTTGTGATAATGCCAATCTTATCGTTACATAGGCACTTTACATAATCACCGACTTTCATTGATCACCTCCAGGTCTCTCATCTTTTCTACAGAGAATCCAGCATCAGACCAGTGAACCTTTATGTATCTCACGGGCTGAATGGGAGTTATATCCATAACTTTTATCACAACACCCGGCTCAAAGACAGGAATACCAGTGATCTTTACCAAGTCACCGACTTTCATGCAAACACTCCGAAAGCATCCCGACGATACCATTTCTGTATCACACCGTGTAAAACCAACACTTCAAGTTCACGCAGGGCTATGACAAGCCCTACAATACCGTCGCCATAGCGATCTCTAACCAAGTTACCGACTTTCACTGATCACCTCAGCCAGCCCGGAGCACACCCTGCGCTTGCCTCGCTGCGTAAGAACCCAAAAGGCACCATCAGCACAGACCGATTCGATCACGATCCCGATCAGCGCCCCTTCAGGCATGGTCCAGCGCACCAGATCACCGACTTTCATGCAATCACTTCGATTTCTTTTACAGGAAGCCAACCATGCCAAGCTTCTTTACCACCGTTACCATCTGAAGCTCGTTGTGCAACAGATTCAAAGCGAATCCACATTCCACCGGCGAATCGAACTGTGCGTGGTTCGCTAATCACCACAAAGCTTGGACCATTTTCTCGAATTCGATTTTTTGTTCGATTCACTGCCCCTTGAACGTGGCACAATTTTACGGTCTCACCGACTTTCATGGTCTACTCGTCTTACAAACTTCAAATCTTTTCGGTTGAAATAGTCGGCTCCATAATGTCCGTTGCGGCCATGTGGGGGGTTTTCATCGATCCATTGCACCACATATCTCTTCTCATCGGTCGAGTACGGAGCAAGCGCTACCTTAACAATGAGCCCCATCATGGGCGCTTTCTTATAATTATACGCTCGACACCGCCTCGACCACTTATAAAGAGCGCCCAAATTGTCACCATACGCCGAAAGTGTTACGAGATCACCGGCTTTCATGCTGTACCCTCTTGCGGCAAGCAAATTTGTTCGCCGTTTTCTTCTTGTTAAGCATGCAACCACCCTTGCGGTTCCATGCATGGACAGCTAGCCAGTTGCGCGGCTTACTGCGTTTGATTTTCTGCTTTGCCATTAGAATGTTTCCAAAATATAAACAATGTTCCATGCGGTGTAAAAGACGCCAAATCCCAGCAACACACACAAACCATCAAGAATCTTTTCCTGCACTATACCTCTCCTTAGTACATATATAATGTAACATGCCAGGGGTTCAAAGTCAAGGCTCAAGATGTTAAGAGAATGTCAAGAGATTACCGTGAGCGCTCGGCTGAGAAAGCGCCAAATTTGAGGGTCAGAATTATCAATAGATTCAGTGGTTTGCGTCTGACAAATTTGCACAGTCCAAATATCCATAGCTTTTCTATAGCCCATGCCAGGGCGCTTCTCGTGATCAATAATTAAACCAATTGTATTAGGTCGAATGTTCCTGAAATCAATTTGTACCAGATCACCAACCTTCATTTAAGTACCTCGATTTGCGAACTGATTGCCCAAGACATTGGAGTATTCCCATTCCATATTATTTTATAACTAAACAATGGGTGTTCATCAATATTATGTACTATTTCGCGAATTTCAAGAATAATCCCAATTTTCATATCGTGATCTGGACTGTCTCTTTTGCGAACTAAATCACCAATTTCCACTAATAACCTCGACTCTACGCATGTCAATCCATCCTGAGCCCTTAGACCAAAGAACTTTTACAATCGGAATTACATCGCCAATCTCACAACTATCGGGAACAACCTGGACTGCTTCATATGAATCAAACTTTAAAACTAATCCAGAATTTCTACCTGAACGGTCGGAATCCGAAAGTTTAACTCTCACTAAATCACCGATTTTCATCTTACCAACTCAATATATCGTTCATTGATGATAACAATATCTCCGCAAACCCATACACTCCAAAAATTTGTCTTCCCATTATCACCTAGACGCTTAATAAGCACTCCGAGGCTATTGGCCGGCCCACCAGCCGAACGCCCCCAAATTAGATCACCGACTTTCACTAATAACCTTTATGTAGCCTGAACGGAATAAACGAATGTTGCCACTAAGCATTACCTTGAACCAAATATTTGGCATGCCCCTAACGTCTGGTCCGGTCTGCGTGCCGGTGATAACCCCCACTTGTCCTTTAAATGGTGTGCGTAAGAGATGGGTTTCCGATTGAACAATCATTACCAGATCACCGACTGTCACTGATAACCTCCGTGTGCCAGTCGTAAGCCCACACCTTGTAGCCGTCACTATCCAGTGATTGCACAAGGGCGCCGCCCCTATTATTGAGCCTCACAACGATCCCGACAATGGGAGTGCCATAGGTTTGTTTTACTCTTACCAAGTCACCGACTTTCATTAATCACCTCGATCTGGCAAAGCGGAACAGAAGTCACGTCATTATCCCAAAAAACATATCCACGAGTATCGCGGGCCCATTCGCATACGCCCAGGAAAATGCCAA
>Ga0208553_1000393_pt1 | contig 15825 bp, 17 predicted proteins | sample 6_EtaG_FD_184079 | JGI IMG/M metagenome (GOLD analysis project Ga0208553, IMG submission 184079) | Marine viral communities from the Subarctic Pacific Ocean - 6_ETSP_OMZ_AT15160 metaG (SPAdes) (version 2) | ecosystem: Environmental > Aquatic > Marine > Oceanic | place: Pacific Ocean | collected...
CTTATGCATGTGCCCTGGAAACCAGTTAATAGCCATCGATTACGCTCCGGAAGTATGTGAACCGCGCCATTATGACGGGGAATGACTAAACTTTCACATTTGTTTCAATGCGCTCGTGCAGCGGGTTCAGGGCGGGCATGGCGCACAACATGTACAAATAGAAGGGATATCGGGGTGAAAAACAGGGGCAGGATGCTTTAGGGTGTTAATCCAGTTAATTACCACTAAAGCAAATCGTTAACGGAGATTTTTTATGAAGCTCGCAAAACTTTTTGGTACGGCTCTTGTTACATTGAGCCTGTCAGCACCAGTATTGGCCCAGCAAGCAGCCGGTGGCCAGCCGGATCAGGTTGACCAGCTGGCGCAGATGGTAGGGCTTTCAGAAGATCAGCAGGAAGAGGTTCGTGGCATCCTTGATGGCATGCAGGATGAGATCGGAACCCTGCGCGAAGAAGCCAAAGCATTGCAGCAAAAAATGCAGAGTGAGATAAAAGCGGATTACGATGAAGACGCTATCCGCGATCATGCTGAAGATCTTGGTGAGGTGACCGGTGAAATCGCAGCGCTTTCAACGCTGATGCAGGCCAAGGTAGACAGCGTGTTTACTCAGGAGCAGCGTGACGAACTCGATAAGAAAATGCAGCAGATGCGCCAGCAAATGCAGCAGCGCCAGATGATGCAACAGCAAGGCCAGTAACATACTTGCTGCCCCCTCCCTTGCAGGTTGGGGCGAAAGCAAAGGGGCAGTGCACAGCCAATGTGTGCACTGCCCTGGCTCAGTATCAGTCTATAGCTTTTACGGGTATCTGCATGGCGCCAGAGTCAGGCACCTTGGGCACAGCTAGCCCCAGATTGTTTTTGTCGAATACTTTGTCTGCCCGGTAACTGGAGCGCACCATAGGCCCAGAGGGCACTTCCATAAAACCCTTCTCAAGACCGATCTCGCGATACCTGTTGAAAGCTTCGGGGGTTACATACTCCTCCACCGGTAAATGGTTCGGTGTAGGGCGTAGGTATTGGCCCAGGGTCAGGATATCCACGCCAATGGCGCGCAGGTCGTCCATCGTGGCAAGAATCTCTTCTTCGGTCTCCCCCAAGCCCAGCATCAGGCTGGTTTTGGTGAGCACATCTGGGCGATGTTGCTTGGCATGGGCCAGTACGCTGAGCGTTTTCTGGTAACCGGCGCGTGGATCACGTACACGGCGGGTCAGCCGTTCCACGGTTTCCACGTTCTGCGCAAATACTTCAAGGCCGGAATCCAGCACTTTCTCCACATCAGACATCACTGCATCGAAGTCTGGTGTCAGCGCTTCCACAGCAACGTGGGGTGTACGCTTCTTGATTGCGGAAACGCAGGCGGCGTAATGGGCGGCGCCGCCATCCTCCAGGTCGTCCCGGTCCACCGATGTAAGAACAATGTAACGCAGCCCCATCAGCTCGACAGATTTGGCCGTATTTTCTGGCTCGTCGTTGTCTAGCCAACCATTTGGGTTGCCAGTATCCACCGCACAAAACCGGCAGGCGCGCGTGCACACAGAACCCAGCACCATGATTGTCGCGGTGCCAGCGGTCCAGCACTCGCCAATATTAGGGCAGTGAGATTCCTGGCATACGGTGCTCACCCGGTTTTCGGTGACGTTTTTTCGAACGGCTTCAAAGCGTTCGCCGCCCGGCATGCGTGCTCTCAGCCATTTGGGCTTTCGGTCAACCGGTACCGATTCCTGCTTTGTCGAGCGCTTCACGCCATCTTTGATGGCCGAAAAACCATGCTCGTTGCGGAATTTGGAACCACTGGTGACGCGGGGCTTTGCGCTTTCGCTCATTGCAACCGGACTCTCATTAAGGCTTGGGGAACTCTAGAGAATAATCCGCTGACGGGACAGTTACAAGGCAGGTAAGGGCAATCACTGGGTTATGGGCGGGGTGTCGGGCACGACTTTCGTCGTACCCGGCTGAGGCCAATTACGCTTGGGCTTTTTCCAAGGCCTGTGTAATGTCGGCCAATATATCGTCTACGTGCTCAATGCCAATAGACAGGCGCACCAGGTCTTCACTTACACCTGCGTGCTCGAGCTCTTCCGGGCTCAACTGACGGTGCGTGGTGGTTGCCGGGTGGCAAGCCAGCGATTTGGCGTCGCCAATGTTCACCAGGCGATAGATCAGATCCAGCGCATCAATGAACTTTGCGCCGGCTTCGCGCCCGCCCTTGATGCCGAAGCTCAGAATGCCCGAAGCCTTGCCGCCACAAATTTTGTCGCAAGTGGCTTTGAACGGGCTGTTAGCCAGTGCTGCGTAGTTAACCCACTCCACTGCCGGATGTTCCTGCAGGTAGTTGGCAACTTTTTCAGCATTCTCGCAGTGGCGCTCCATACGCAGGCCAAGAGTTTCCAGGCCTTGCATGATCAGGAACGAGTTGAACGGCGAGAGGGCAGAGCCGGTGTTACGCAGAGGCACAACGCGGCAGCGGCCGATAAAGGCTGCAGCGCCCAAGGCTTCTGTGTATACCACACCGTGATAAGACGGATCCGGCTCGTTCATCATGGGGAACTTGGCGCCGTTGGCTTTCCAGTCAAACTTGCCTGAATCCACAACACAGCCGGCTACGGTGGTGCCGTGGCCGCCGATGTACTTGGTGAGAGAGTGAACCACAACATCTGCGCCGTGCTCGAACGGGCGGCAAAGATAGGGCGTAGCTACGGTGTTATCAACAATGAGTGGGATGCCGTGTTTGTGGGCAATTTCGGCCCAACGGGCAATATCCACCACGTTGCCGGCTGGGTTGCCGATGGATTCGCAGAACAGCGCGCGCGTTTGGTCATCGATGGCGTTTTCGATGGCGTCGAAGTCATCGTGGCGAGCCATACGGCATTCAATGCCCTGGTTGGGCAGTGAGTGGGCGAACAGGTTGTATGTGCCGCCGTATAGCTGGCTTGTGCTTACAATGTTGTTGCCAACCCGGCAGATGGTTTGCAGAGCATAGGTGATGGCAGACATGCCAGAGGCAACGGCCAGAGCACCCACGCCGCCTTCAAGTGCGGCCATGCGCTCTTCAAGAACCGAGTTGGTGGGGTTCATGATGCGGGTGTAAATGTTGCCCGCAACCTTCAGGTCGAACAGATCTGCACCATGTTGGGTGTCGTCGAACGTGTAAGACGTGGTTTGGTAGATCGGTGTGGTGGCCGCCTTGGTAGTGGGGTCGCCGTTAAAGCCGACGTGTAGGGCGAGCGTTTCAAATTTCATGTTAACTTCCTTGCGAATGGGCAGTCGGTATTATTGCTTTAGTGAGCCAGTATGCCATATAGATTTGGCGGAGTTTATAGCGGTATGCAATCGTGACATACCCAAACATAATATGTTTGCCTTACAAGGTCTTCCGTGAGCCGTGGGGCAATAAATCATTGAGGATGAAAGGTGTGACTGATGAATAACTGGGTTTTACTGGGGGTGGCCATCGTGGCAGAAGTTGTGGCCACATCTGCGCTTAAAGCGAGCGAAGGGTTTACCCGGTTGGTGCCTTCGGTGGTGGTCATCCTGGGCTATGGTGCCGCGTTTTACCTGTTGTCCTTGGCGTTACGCACCATTCCGGTTGGTATCGCTTACGCAATCTGGGCTGGCCTGGGTATCGTTCTGATGGCTGCCGTAGGTTGGCTGGCGTTCGGGCAGAAGCTGGATGCCTGGGGCATGGTTGGTATGGCGCTGATAGTTTCCGGCGTGTTTGTGCTGAACGCGCTGTCCCAGGCAGGCACTCACTAATCGAGAGGCGCTAATCGAGTGACGCCGCTGCATCTGTGTCGGGGAAGGTTGTGTCGTAACACCAGGTAAACACAAAGGCGTAAACCAGATAAAACAGGGCAAATGAAACGTCCACCAGAAACGCTTCCAGTAGTTCAATCTCCATCCACCACGCAATAATCGGCAGAAAAACGATCAGCAGCCCCAGCTCAAAACTGAAAGCATGCAGGAAGCGAAGTTTTATGGATTTGCGTGTAGAGCCTGTTAGGCGTTTCAGGGTGTGGTCGAACCCCAGGTTAAACAGGTAGTTCCAAGTTGTGGCAAGCGTGGCGCCAATTAGCCCAAGCACGCCGGTTTTTTCGAGAGAGTAACCGAAAACAAAGGCTGCAAGGGGAACGGAAATCAGCAGCCCGATAACTTCAAAGGAAACCGCTTGCCGGATTCTGTCGCCGGTGGTTCTCATGAGGACTCTCCGCTAGGGCAAGGCGTTGCGCGTTTGGGTTACCCGAAAATAAAAAAAGGCCGCGACGTGAATCGCGACCTTTTTCAAATACTGGTAGCAAGGGGCGGAGTTGAACCGCCGACCCCGGCATTATGAGTGCCGTGCTCTAACCAACTGAGCTACCTTGCCACATCGCTTCACCAAAGGAAGCGGCGCGTATCATATGTATGGAGCGCGGGAGTGTCAATAGCTGGCCTGTAAATCTGATCGCGGAACGCCTTTCGTATGAGTATTAACTTCCTTTAAATCCTTTTGAAACATAGCGTTGAAGCGTTTTCTGACCAGTTCGTTGCGTGCTCACGCTGTTATTACGCCGTATCGCGAGATGCGACAAAAATTGCTCCACCTCCTTTGCCGAGCAGGTAGAAGGGTGCTGCATGTCATGAAAACGGATGAAGCGCTTGATCCAGTGACAGTAGGTCTGTTCAGTTTTGTAGGCCAGGTTCCGGCTGCGGATCAGTGCCCGCAGCTGGTCCATGAAGCGGGTAGGAGTGTCTGGTAACTTTGGTGGTATATCCAAGATCATAGGTTCAGCCTCCATGCTGTTTTTATATACAGTATTTTGAGCGAGGCTCGCCGTAATTGCACGGCAAAAGACGGAGATATACGACAACTGTCGCAAAACTTCGTAATTTTTCGGTTGGGCAGCTTACAACCCTATGAAAAATCTGAAATAGTCAGTGTGTAACGATGGTAGATAAGCGAACACGTATTTTTGGGAGAATCCGACAATTGACGCTTATTTCCAAGCGAACTACCTTATAGAATAGGTAGTTTGTTGATAAAAAAGACAAATTTTATGGCTTGCATGTGCCACGCAGGGAAATAGGCGCATATGGATAGATGTCATTTGTCGTTGAATTAGCTGTTGGGCTTTTCTATTAACTAAGGAGTAAATAATGAGCAAGAAACGTATTTTTATCAGCTTTGCTATGGAAGATAAGACTCTTCGTGATTTTCTTGTGGGGCAAGCAAAAAACGAAAAGTCACCGTTCGAATTTGTAGATATGTCCGTTAAAAAGCCATGGGACTCCGCATGGAAGACAAACTGTCGGATGAAAATTAAAGGCTGCGACGGCGTAATAATTATAGTCACCAAAAACACCAAGAATGCTGACGGCCAGCTATGGGAAGTAAAATGCGCGAAGGAAGAGGGCATATCGCGTCGCGGCATATACGGAAGCTCCACGGATCGTCCTGCGACCTTACCCAAAGAGCTTGAGGGTACTCGGGTCGTTAATTGGACATGGGACAATATTAAAAACTGGATTGATACACTGTAACGGAGGCAACATGAGGAAGGCTCTAGTTGTTGGTATTAATTACTATGCGCATGTCTCGCCCCTATTTGGGTGTGTAGACGATGCGCATGCAGTAAAAGCAGCCTTAGCAAGAAATGGTGATGGCACTATAAACTTTGACGTTCAGATATTCACTGGGACCGGGCCATCAGACCAAGTCACGAGAGGCCAGCTGAAGGATTACGTCAAAGAGCTGTTTGAAGATGATAGTGAAATTGCTCTCTTTTACTTTGCTGGCCACGGCTACGTTGAATCAACGGGTGGTTACCTTATAGGTAGTGACTGCTCTAGAGGGGATGATGGCCTCTCACTGAATGACATTTTGGCTATTGCTAATAAATCGAAAGCGCGGAATAAAATAATCATTTTGGATAGCTGTCATTCTGGCATTGCCGGAACGCCCGCTACAAGTGGTGATAACGCAGTAATTGCTGAAGGCGTAACGATTCTGACAGCATCAACCGCAGAGCAATACGCTACTGAGAAAGATGGTCGGGGTGTTTTCACAACTCTGTTCGTCGACGCATTGAATGGAGTTTCTGCCAACTTGTTAGGTGACGTGAGTCCCGGCGGAGTTTATGCCTATATAGATCAGTCTCTGGGAGCTTGGGAACAAAGACCTGTTTTCAAAACAAACGTTAAGAGTTTTGTGTCGTTAAAAAAAGTTCAGCCAACTGTTCAGCTCTCAGATCTTCAAAGGCTTCTAGAGATATTCCCCTCGCCTGGCCATGAATTCAAACTTGATCCATCTTTTGAACCAGAAATGAAAGGCCGTAGCGAGGGAATGCCAGACCCTGACCCTGAAAATACGCGCACCTTTGCTATCTTGCAGAAATTTAACCGGGTTAATTTGGTTGTCCCGGTAGATGCGCCACATATGTGGAATGCAGCAATGGAAGGTAAAGGGTGTCGTTTGACGGTGCTTGGTGAGCACTACAGGCGCCTAGTCGAGAAAGGGCGAATATAGTAGTGAGCACAAAGCCTAACACATATGAGCCTTCTCGGAATCAATAGGCAATAGTCGTTTTTTTGGCCGCGCCAGCGGCCAATCTAAACCCATGAGCGAGAACGCCTGCTTCGTCAGTCTCGTAGAGCTGTCAGGCACTTACAGCAAACACATATAGGGGCTCTCTTACGTGGCTTTAGGCCACAGCCTGACCGGTCGTTCCTTCGGTGGGTCAGGGGCACCAGACATTCATCGGTTAACCGATCACTGGCACTATTCAAACGACGGGCTGCAGGGCTCCAGTTAGGTTCAGGCTCAGGACCGGTGTAAGCGCACTGGCTCATGGTATTAAGGCACGCCCACGGGCTGGCTAATCAAATCGCTCTGGCTTCGACATCGGTGACAGAGAACTGCGGCGGTATCGGGTACCAGTCAGCGGACTCGCAGTCTTCACAGTCATCCTCTCTGATCCAGTTAGACATCATGCTCAGCCCGTGGCGTGACTAACCTTTCAGGAATCGTTGTTCATCGAACACCCTCTTGTCTTTGAGCATGAAGTAGGCCGCCCGCCCCAGTTTGTGGGCCAGCGCAGACAGGGCCTTGGGTTTGTTCATGCGCTTCTGAAGTTTTTCGACGTAGCGCTTGGCTTTATCGCTGTTACGGATAAACAGTACCGCTGCCTCGGAGAAGGCCCACTTCAGATGGGCATTACCGATTTTGTTGCCCTGGGTGCCGTAGACCTTGCCGGCGGACTCCGCTTTGCACTTCACCAAGCGAGCGTAGGAGGCGAACTTTTGAACGGACTCGAAACGTTGAATATCGCCGACTTCGTAGAGAATGGTCAGCGCCAGGATGCGGCCCACGCCCGGAATGGTTTTCAGCACAGTGAGTGAGGCGGGATCATGTTGTTTGGCTTGCTGCTCCAAGTGCCATTCGAGCTTTTTGAGCTCGTGCTGATAACTGTCGACAATGGTGAGATCCAAATCGACGTTGCGCTGAACGTCGGGATCGCTAAAGGCCGAGGCAAGTTGTGACCGGCCGCCCGGGTTGTTGAGGTTGGCCTTGCTGGGTGGCAAGTTGTACTGGCTTACGGTATTCACGACGTGGGCTTTGAGCATGGCACCATGCTGAACAATGCGGGTCCGACGGCGCAACAAGTCGCGTGTGGCCCGCATCTTCTTGGGGTAGACGTAGGCCAGAGGGAAATTACCACCACGCATGAGCATCGCAATCTTGAAAGAGTCGATGCGGTCGTTCTTGGATTTGCCGCCGTGGATGGCCTTCATGTAAAGCGCATGGCCCAGGATAAAGTGGATGCCGTGTTCTTCACACAGATCCGAGATCCAGTACCAGCAGTGCATGCATTCGACGCCGATCACAAGGTCATCGCGAAAGGGTTCGAGCAGTGCTAGAAGCGGTTCCGGTCGGGCCTTGATTTCTTTGTGCAACAACACCTCGCCTTGCTGGTCGAGGATGCAGACGTACAGACTGCGAGCGTGCAGGTCGATTCCACAATAATGACGGTGAGTGCTATGGTAAAAGTTCATGAGTCTTCTCCCTTGTAGTGCTTGGTCGCCTTCCAGCTTAGCGGGTAACCGCCGGGCTGGGGAGAAGGCTCAATCAGTATCAATCGCAGGCACGGCGACGTCTTTTTCGTTACGGCTTCGCCTTCACTACAAAGCCGCGCGTGCTGCGTGCGTTATGCAGGGAAGTAGATGACTATCGTTGTAGCTATGAAATTTGATGAAAGAATTTGCGTGATGTCTGACACAATGATTTCGGATCGCGATCAGGTTCGCGATAACATCATTCCTGGCAGGCTAAAGAGTATCGTAATTAATGAGTGGTTAACGGTTTCGTATGCAGGACTGTCTACGCAAGCAATTGATGCCATAAGAGAAATATTCCATGCAAACAAGGTCACAACAAAATCGGTTGTAGAGTACCTATTGGAAGTTTCAGCTAGATATCCTGATGAGTTGGATTTTATAGTTTGCTCTCATGAAGTTAAGGCAAAAATCATAAAGATATCGAACGGGACTCTCATGGAGGGCGCCAAAGCGTATTGGATTGGAAGTGCCCAAGCTGCTGCTGAACTATCCAAAGTTCCGGTGCTGGATGCCGAAGTTGAAAGCCTTCCAGAATATATGTCTGCAGACGAGGTTGTCTTCAGGAATTCGTTCATTACCTATATGCGAGAAAATAGATGCGAAGGCATCGGTGGAGCTGTTGTCGATTGTTTGTGCTCGCCATATGGACACTGCTACAACACTCATGCAGGAGCATTTTCATGGGATACAGTTATTCTTGGTATCGATAATAACGAAGAGAGGCAGAAAAATAATAGGACTGGCATGTATAATTACGAATATCACATATCAAGCACCTCTGCTCGCGGCCAAGGAATAGTTGGTTTCTATCTCGATCAAGCGAAAACTGGTTTCATTTATGACCCCATCCATTATGATGAAGCAATGAAAATTGAAGCTACAAACTTGTCAGATTTTTCGAAGTTAGTTGAAGATGCCGGGCAGGTTTTGTCGCGCAATTTGCATAACAATTAGCTCCAGTTCGTTCCGGCCCCAAGGGCCTCCACCGGACGTCCTTTTCATTGCGGCTTCGCCTCCATTACAAGGCCGCCGCTGAGCACAGCGTTAAACGTAAGGGAGAGAAATGGATCTAGCTACGATCACAGCCTCTGGATTGTTGGCGATACTGATAAACGTGATCGGGGCATTCTGGATCAAAGAGCGGCTTCGGCAGTCTATTAAGTATGAATATGATCAAGATCTGGCCAAGCTGAAAAGCCATCTAGATTTCGAGCTGGATAAGAAGAAACGTCTCTATGAAGGAAAGCTGGCTCAGTATAAGAAATACTTTGCCCTTATGGATTCTTATTCGCTGGAGCAGCGGCGCGCGCTGATGGAGGGATTTCAGGAGGGAATCTTCAAGATTTTGGAGAACCCCTCGACCGAGAACACGATCGAATACATCAAAAAGACTCTCAGCCTGCAGAATGATATTTCAGATAAGTTTTTGATGTTCAAAAACGAAATGAATGGCCTACGGCTAGAAGCCGGAGAGCCTCTGCTTGAGTTGATTGAGTCCTACGTCTCCGCTCTCGAAAAAGTACAGGAGAGAACGGTATCGTTTCTGAGCTGGATGAACGAGAACGCGACCACTTTTTTTTTAGCCCAGCCAGAGGCTGCGCAACAAAAGATTCAAGAATTCATGCAAGAAGAAGCTTCAGGGGAAGCTCAAGAATTGATTGGTCTTCAGGAGCAAATCTTCAGGGAAATGCGGCGTGAGTTGGGCATCGTTTAACCAGTCAATTAAGTTCGTTCTGCACTTCCCCCACTTCAGTAGACACGCATCGATAACTCCGCCAAAGGAGAAAACCGATGCCTGCTATCAAAACTGGCAAGAAAACCGAGAAGTACACCACCGAGTTCAAAGTCAAAGCCGTTGAGTGGAGTCACTCCGCATAAAGATGCAGATTAGTAATTTTCTAATTATTAGGGTGTTTAATAAATGAGTGTTGTTGGGATTAATAGAGAACCAGTTGAGCTTTATAAAATCTTGAAATTAGAAGGTTTAGTTTCTAGTGGTGGGGTTGCTAAGGCCGTAGTAGCTGAAGGCCAAGTTAAAGTTAATGGCATAATTGAAACTCAAAAACGTAAAAAGATTGTCTCAGGTGACATCGTTGAGTTTGAGGGGCAAAATCTAGAAATAAAATTAATATGACGCCTATTTATGTTTAGATGTTTTAAATAATATTTTAGCGGTAAGTGGTATAACAAGTTGCTGCAGCCGGATTTGTGTAAACTGTCACCTTGTTGCAAAAAGGCCACAAACAAGCCGCCATTTCACACCGTCCGCTGAGCAAGGCGTTGAGGCTGTAGAAAAAGGTCGGAGGCTTTTTCTGACCTGAAGTTGATCAATAATTAATCTAAAAATAGCGCCTATTCTTAAAATCTGGAGCATTTGTCACCGAAAACATACTCAGATTTTACGTAGGAACATCACCGAAAAAAGGCTCTAGGGTTTTTCTACAGCCTCGTTATACACAGTAGCAATATGAAGAGGTACTTTCACGAATGCGAGATAAGCGAGCCCTAGCGGGAATAGTTGTTGGCATAGTGGGTATCGTTTTAGGAGCCGCGTTTTCTTATTGGAGCAGCGCTCATTTTTTCGACGAAGGTAAAAGTTACGTCCACAGTGAGCTTTCCAATCGCGCCTTACGACGAGGCGTAGACCAGCAACAGGTTGACGCATCCAAGGATGCTGATGAACTATATGGTTTGATTTTGGAGAAGGGGGTAGAGGAAGCGGTAAGGCGACAACTTGATGACGCAACAGCAAATGCGGTACGAAAAGGAGAGGATAGAGGTCGCGCAGCTTGCGAAGTAAATTACGAGAAGAATATCGGATCGCTCCGGAATGAGATGAGTGCGCAAAAGCTAGAGTTCCAAAATAGGGAGGAAAAACTCAAGCTAGAGTTCGAAAATAACGAAGGAGAACTAACGAGACAACACAAAGTGCGACAAGATCGCCTTTCAGCGGAAATTTCTCGATTGGCTGAACAAATCTACCTAGAGCGTTTTTGGGCGCACTTCGAAAGTGCCGTGGTGGCAGCGAACGAACTTGCGGGGGTCGACGATATCGCAAAGCTTACAGACAACCAACGCCGTTGGATGGTAGAAAACGCTCAAGCTATGGTCGACGTTGCCGAACGAGGTAGAACGGCGGCACGCACCATCCTAAAAGCGCTGAATGGCGCTATCGACGATTTACAGGCAGTCTTAGCTACGGACCCGGTTGATATGGACGCCCTAAAGCGAGCAGTCGGCCGAATAAATGCTGGCCTTGGTTCTGCGCGGCAGATATATGTTGAGGGCGAGCTTCTGTTTCATCAACCTGCCGAATAATCGTTATGGTTGGGCGTTGTTAAGGCCCCAGGTAGGAAGGCCGGTTTGGAGCGAACCGGGGATGGTGTATAACCATGCCCTCAACCCGGACGGCTTTTTCGCTCGCGACGCTCGCCAAAAAGCCACCGGTTAGGGCTGGCGTTATAACTAAAAATATGAGCGACGAACGAGCAGAACGCACCAACAGGTTCCAAATGGTACTTACCAATGTAATGTGCCAGGGTTTCTTAGCATTCGATATCGCTATCCTTATTGCGTATGCAACCCATGCAGAAATCACGGATACGGAGCGAAAAGCAATTTTTTGGGCAGCCTTAGCTCTCCCGCCTTTGGCTTTTGCTCTGGCCCTAAACACGTTCCACAAGTTGGGAGAAATGAACGGAAACTTCGGGCAGGTTGCCTCGCTTGTCCTACGATCATTCGGGTTAATTTTTTCCTGCGTAGCGATCGTTTATTTTTTTCACGCATTTTCAAGCACTATAGGCTGGGCATTTGCTATATCGACGGGGGTAAGTTTCTTCGTCTTTCTGCATAGCTTTCAGCGGGATAAGCCCACTAGGTTATAACAAGTGCATCAAATTCGTTCCGGCCCAAATGGGCCTCCACCGGACGGCTTTTTCTCCGCTTCGCTGCGTAAAAGCCGCCGTTTATGCAGGCGTTAATTGCCAAGGAGAGGTATGACTATTAGCTTCAAGGTAAATCATCCCATTACCACTGACCAGTTCATCGGCTTGTTGGAGAATTCTACCCTCGGAGAACGCCGGCCAATTCACGACCGAGAATGTATGGAAGGGATGGTTGCCAATTCCAATCTCACTGTAAGCGCTTGGGATGAGGATTTGTTGGTTGGCATCTCTCGCAGTGTCACGGATTTCCACTATGCCTGCTACCTGTCAGATTTGGCGGTTCATCAGAGTTATCAGAGATTAGGAATAGGTAAGCGATTACAGTCACTGACCCAAGAGCAACTGGGGCCGCTCTGTAAATTGATACTCATCGCAGCACCGGCAGCTCATTCATACTATGGTCAGATCGGCTACACACACAATGACCGTTGTTGGGTTCTGGATCCGGAGGTGACCATTGGCAATTAACAAGTCAATTAAGTTTGTTCCCGGCCTGACGGCCGTCCACCGGACGCCCCTGTCGGGCCGCCGCTTATTTCAGCGTTGAGGCTGTAGAAAAAGGTCAGAGGCTTTTTCTGACCTGAAGTTGATCAATAATTAATCTAAAAATAGCGCCTATTCTTAAAATCTGGAGCATTTGTCACCGAAAACATACTCAGATTTTACGTAGGAACATCACCGAAAAAAGGCTCTAGGGTTTTTCTACAGCCTCGTTAGGCATTGAGTCATAAGTCTATAAAATGGAAAATCTATGAAGATTGATAATATTGAGTTTCATGGTTTTAAGGCAAAAAATAGATACTCGAAAGTAGAGTTTTCGTCTGAAAATGTCACTGTTATTTATGGTGACAACGGTTGCGGGAAAACAACGTTTCTCAAAGCCATAAACTCTTTTTTATCACAAGATGATGATGCGCTATCTTCTATTGGAATAAATAAAATAATATGCACTATCGAAGAAGAAGATGAGGCGAAATTAGTATCTGTTGAACTAAAAGACGAAGGGTACGACTGGAGTGAATTTGAAGCCAGTTGCTTGGTTAACTCTAGGTCGCTCTCTTTAGGTGTTGAGCGAGGAGTTAGCACGCAATCTTTAAAAATAGAGCCCGAAATTCTAATGAATTTCTTTGCTCATCCAAGGCGACAGCATGAACTGTTTGGAAGCCATCGAGGGATGGGAATATCTAAAAAGAGTATATATGAGTTATCTGAAGAGCTTTCATTCTTTTTAAGGCGTCGAAATGCTGCTAGGTTTAGAAACAAGCGGCCAGAAATTGATTTTGATGAGAAACACTTATACATACAGAGTATAAAAATAGAAAATATCGAAGAGTTGCTTTTACAACGCTATAGAATTGCGAGGTTTACGGCTACCCGAAAAATTCAAAGTGCTCTTTTTGATACACTTTCAGTTGCTATCGATGTCGAAAATAGTGGCTCGGAACATACTGACACAGATAAGACTTCTCTGGGCAACCGAATATTAGAAAATAAAGACAGAATCATTGAAGCACTAGATGATGGTGATGAGAATAATTTTAAGAATAGAATTGTTGATATTCTTGGACGAATCGATCAACCCGGAGAGTTAGACAAGATTCTAGAGCACTCATTATTGAGCGAACTTTTCCAAAATATGCTTGATGAGCTAGAAGTGGAAAAGCTTATCCTTAGCTCCATCAACCTACTTGTTGATAGGTTTAATACCTATCTTATTAACGATAAGAAGTTAGTCGTTAATGGGAAAGAGGTTTATATTTCGATAGGCAATGAAACCCATTCCGTCAACGATTTATCAAGTGGGGAACGCCATATATTAACTTTTTTGGCATTAGTGCTATTCGAAGGTCAAGGCAGAAATTTCTTGGTTATTGACGAGCCTGAAATTTCTCTGAATATTAAATGGCAAAGAGAACTAATGTCTTTATTTTCTGCGTTATTACCTAGCACGCAAATAATAGTGGCATCTCACTCTCCAGCATTGGCAAAGAGAAACCCTAACTTTCTTTCTGAACTGAAAGTCTGGAGAGATTAGATGAGCGGGTTCTGTTACGAAATAGATGAACTTTTAAATGAAGCCATTATCACGGGTGTTCCTGCGATTTTAGTGGAAGGAATTGACGATATATCTATTTACGAGGAAATATCAACCAAAGCTCCTTTTAATGTAGAAGTTTATGCGATAGAAAATATCGAGGGATTTACCGAGGGGTGTGATCAGGTTATTGCTGCGATCCAAGAATTAGATTCTTTGCCAAATGACTCCCATTCGCTATCTGATAATATATTGGGAATAATTGATAAAGATGTTCGAGACTACAGAGGCGAACTTCCTGATATAGAACCTCTTCTTGTGCTTAATTATTATTCTATAGAAAGTCATTTTGTGTCCGAGCAGATCATTGCCAATATCTTAAGATTATCCAGTAAAACGAGTCGAGATCTAATAAGCGATGAGCTATGCAATTTGATGATGCGTGAGATCGAGGAAAAACTTCTAGATTTATACTATTTTTCTTTGGAGTCTCTACGTAATTCCGTAGAATCTGAATATTCAGCAAGCTTTTCATATTCGTACTCTCCCGGACGAATTTATGATCTTAAAACTAGACAAGACGTATTAGAAAAACAACGTGATCTGGATGTTTTTGCGACTTCTCTTGGTCTCAGTCCTTGCATCGATACGCTAAAGAGCATATCGAAAGGTAAGTGGTTGATAGATATATTTTCACAAGAATTGATTAATAGTATCAACGGGTTGCCGGAAAAGTGCTCTGCAAGTTCGATTGTAACCTGTAAGTCTTGTATTTCTGATGCGTTTGATAAATGTTTGTATCGAATAAAAGATGGATTTACTAAAAAAACCATTAGAAGCTTAATCCTAGCAAGTGTTGAAGGTGCTGAGGTTCAATACATAGAAAATCGAATCTCGAGAATTAAGGGATTTGCCTAACAAGTAAAAGCACTCGGACACAGCGAAGCTGTGCTGATCTTGCACCGCTTTAGTGGACGGTCATTTACCGGACACTAGAGGGGGTCTGTCATGGGGCACACCCACAAGAGAAACTACGACCGTTATACCCTGGCGTTCAAGCTGCGGGCCGTTAAACTGGCTAATCACCCTAACGTTAAAACCAAGGATATTGCGGAGGGGCTAGGGATACATCCAGTCATGCTGTATCGCTGGTGTATGGAGCATCGCAACGGGACGCTGGTTGAAAACAAGCACATGAAAAAACAGAAGCCCTCTCCCAAGCGGGTCGATCCCCCGGCGGATTCCGAAGCCGCGGCCGAGGACGAACTGGCCAAGGCGAAGAAACGCATCAAGGATCTGGAAAAACAGTTGAATGCGCGTCAGGAGGAAATCGATCTCCTAAAAAAGGCGCGTCGGTTCTTCGAGAAAAACCGTCATTGATTTTTGCGTTTATCGAGAAGAACCGGGGCCGGTTCAGCGTCAAACGGCTGTGTGGTTTCTTTGGTGTGTCTCGTAGCGGCTTCTATGCCTGGCTCACGCGCCCGCTGAGCCGTCATCGACAGCACGATGACCACCTCAAAGGCGCCATTGTTGAGTTGCACCAGGGGTATCGGAGAGCCTATGGCGCGCCACAGGTGCATCAAGCTCTGAGGCAACAGGGTCTTAGTTGCAGTCGTCGACGGGTGAATCGGTAATCACCCCAATAAACCAAGGTGATCAGAAGTAGAATTTTCCGTAAGCTATACGCAGGGAGATTCCGCATGAAGAAGTCACGTTTTTCTGACAGCCAGATCATGGCGATCTTGAAGCAAGCCG
>Ga0208553_1000394_pt1 | contig 15812 bp, 12 predicted proteins | sample 6_EtaG_FD_184079 | JGI IMG/M metagenome (GOLD analysis project Ga0208553, IMG submission 184079) | Marine viral communities from the Subarctic Pacific Ocean - 6_ETSP_OMZ_AT15160 metaG (SPAdes) (version 2) | ecosystem: Environmental > Aquatic > Marine > Oceanic | place: Pacific Ocean | collected...
AACAAGGGGGGTGGTTCGCCATCCCCCGACTTTGATTTTGATACCAGTTCCGAGGGAAAATACATGATAGACGAGCGAGGGGAAATCGAAAAAAGATTATCCAAAGGGTTATGTCCTTGGTGTATGCAACAGATGGTAGAAACAAACGAACCTAATACGCGCAAATGTACTCAGTGTAGCGGAACGGTTATTGAATGGCCGAGCATAGGAGGACGAAAGGCGATGACACCGGAAGCAAAAGTTAAGAAGAAAGTAGCGGCGCACCTAAAGATGTTAGGAGCCTACTACTTCTATCCAGTTACAGGAGGATACGGTAAGAGTGGCGTTCCTGACATCATCGGATGCTACGAGGGTAGGTTCTTTGGCATAGAATGTAAAGCAGGTAAAAACAAACCAACTCCTTTGCAAGAAAAGAATTTATCTGATATAAAAGCTAATGATGGCATAAGTCTTGTCATTAACGAAGACAATATAGATGACGTGTTGGTCTATGTTGGCGGTAAGCACCGCGGCCCACGACAGTTAGAGTTAGATTTTGAAGGCTCGCCTGTTTAGACACTGCATAAATTGGAGATCATTATGGGATACACCAAAAACGGTATCGGTTATCAGCGTAGAGATACAAGTTTCGCCGCCGCTGAAGATAACGCAGGTAAGAAAGTTACCTTACGTGAACAAGTCTACGCACTACTAATCAAATCACCCATCCCAATGAGCACTGAGGAAATCGCGCATCACTTAAAGCGTCCTTATGTTTCAGTCCAACCACGTCTGTCTGAATTATCAAATGATCGTCGTGTGAGAGATAGCGGAAGGCGTGGTAAAACCCAATGGGGTAAGGCTTGCATTCTATGGGAGGTGCCGCATGGAGACGGAACGCACTAAAGCTGAATGGATCGCTATCGCAAATCATTGCGTCGAGGCGTACATAATCGCCCCCAAGTATTCGCTGATGCGTCTATTTTTCTCGTGGGGTGAGAAGTACGCACGAAAGCAAGCCGCCAAATCCCCTGAGTAACCAACCACACCGCAGGATCTTAACCGTACGAGGGTCTTATGGTCACTTGTTATATCGTACGAGCAATAGGAGAACGACATCATGGCTAGATCATTCAAAGCCGACACATATTATGATGACTTAGCAGAGGCCGAGAAGCACCCCGGCGACATCGCAGTCCGTCGATTCCTTGTGTATCAAGAAGGCGTTCAGTATCAACTGATCCAGAAATATATCGATTTCAAAGGCGATGAACGGACTAAGACGATTGCGGGGATGAGTGGTGTTTTCGCTGAGTTCATCAAGAACTCACCAAAACTCGATGCTATGCAGACTATGATGGTAAACGCCCACCGGGGCATGGCGTGTGGTGGTGAGTTAACAGGGAGTGACTTTTAATGGACCTAATCACAATAGATTTTGAAACATACTACGACAGGGATTTTTCCCTGTCTAAGTTAACTACAGAGGAATACATACGCGATCACCAATTTGAGGTGATTGGTGTAGGTATAAAGGTGAACAATGAAGGAACTGAATGGGCAAGCGGAACACACGAACAACTTAAACGATACTTACATACCTTCAACTGGGCAGAAAGCATGGTTCTCGCTCACAACACTTTGTTTGATGGTGCCATTCTCTCTTGGGTATTTGATATTCATCCTCGCGTGTATACTGATACTTTGTGTATCGCCCGTGCTCTTCACGGGGTGGAAATTGGTGGTAGCCTCAGGGCGTTATCTGAAAGATACGAGGTCGGCACTAAGGGAACCGAAGTCTTAAACGCTTTAGGTAAAAGGCGCGGAGACTTCTCTGAACAGGACTTGTCGTTGTACAGTGACTACTGCATCAATGATGTCGAGTTAACATACAAACTATTCAACATCTTTCTAAAGAAAGGCTTTCCTAAACAAGAACTTATGATAATAGACATGACGTTACGTATGTTTACTGAACCGTTCTTGGAGTTGGATATTGGGTTACTTGAACAGCACCTTGAAGATACGCGAGAACGTAAAGACCAATTACTTGAGGGTGCAGGGGTATCTAAGGAAGACTTGATGTCTAATCCTAAGTTTGCCGCAGTGCTTGAGAGCCTAGGCGTAAAGCCGCCTATGAAAATAAGTTTACGTACATGTAAAGAAACATTTGCGTTTGCCAAGAACGATGAAGAGTTTAAAGCACTGGCTGATCATGAGGATGACAGAGTACAAGCGGCAGTAGCCGCACGTCTGGGTACGAAAAGTACCCTTGAGGAAACACGTACTCAGAGGTTTATAGATATAGGTAAACGTGGGACTTTGCCGGTCCCAGTAAGATACTACGCCGCACACACTGGGCGATGGGGCGGTGATGATAAGATCAACATGCAGAACCTACCTAACCGTGGCCCAAATGGTAAGAAGTTAAAGCGTAGCATCTTAGCACCAGAAGGACACACGTTGATTGACTGTGATAGTTCGCAGATCGAAGCACGCGTACTTGCATGGCTGGCAGGTCAGGATGATCTCACACAAGCATTTGCTAACAACGAAGACGTATACAAGGTCATGGCTTCTCACATCTACGGTGTTGCCGAGGACGAAATGACTAAAGATCAACGGTTTGTAGGTAAGACCACAATCCTTGGCGCAGGTTACGGCATGGGCGCAGTGAGGTTTCAAGAACAGTTAAAGGACTTTGGGTTCGATATGGAACTGGACGAAGCACGTCGAGTTATCAATATCTATCGTGAGGCTAATTGGAAAATTAATCAGCTATGGCGCGACTGTCAGAACATGATCAAGTACATGGTGAACGGCGATACCATACAGTTTGGTAAGTCAGGCGTACTGGAAGTGTTGGGATCGGAACGAGGTATCCTGCTCCCATCAGGTTTGATGTTACGTTATGACGATTTATCAGGTGAGCAAACTGAGCGTGGCATTGAGTATAATTACAAGACACGGCATGGTCGCACCAGAATATATGGTGGGAAAGTGACCGAGAATGTATGTCAGGCGATAGCGCGTTGCATTATTGGTGAGCAAATGTTACAAATCAGTAAGAGATGTCGCGTTGTGCTAACTGTGCATGACTCCATCGTAGTATGCGTAAAGGACGAAGATGTGGCTGAGTCACAAGCATTCGTCGAGAAGTGTATGCGTTGGACACCCGATTGGGCAGAAGGTCTGCCAATCAATTGTGAAAGCGGATTAGGAAAATCTTACGGAGATTGTGGATGAGTGTAGCCCCGTGGTCGTTCAGCAAAATTAAAGCGTTTGAACAATGCCCCAAACAGTTTTACCACGAGAAAATACTTAAAGAGTATCCGTTCGTACAGACCGATGCCATCTTGTATGGTAATGAGTTTCACAAAGCCGCCGAAGATTACGTTAGTAATGATACCCCTCTCCCTAAGAAGTTTGATTACGCGCAAGCAATGCTTGATTCCCTCAACGCCAAGCGTGGTGTGAAGTTATGCGAGAAGAAGATGGGTATCACAGAGAACCTTAAACCTTGCGGCTTTTACGATAAAGACGTGTGGTTCCGAGGTATCGCAGACCTGTTGATCATCGACACGTTGGGTGAAATCGCATGGGTTATTGACTACAAGACTGGTAAAAATGCACGATACGCAGATAAGGGGCAATTAGAACTAATGGCTTTATCTGTGTTTATACACTATCCCGAAGTAAAGAAAATTAAAGCAGGTTTAGTGTTTGTTGTTAGTAACGAACTTATCAAAGCGAAGTACCATGAGTATGATACCAGTTCCTTATGGACTAAATGGCTACACAAATATGGAGCCATGAAGGTCGCCGCTGATAAAAACGTCTGGAATCCGCGCCCAAATGGGTTGTGCAAAAGGCACTGCCCTGTAACCATATGTCCTCACAATGGGAGTAACTAATGCCATACAAAAATAAAGCAGATCGTAAGAAACAAAAGAACAAACCTGTCGATAGTAAAGAATTTAAGGCACGTATGGAACGTCAGCGTGCCCGTCGGAAGATGGATAAGACAGGTAAAGACGCTAACAAGAACGGTAAAGCTGACAAGCGTGAGGGGAAGGATGTCTCTCACAAAAAAGCCTTAAGTAAAGGCGGTAGAAACAAGGACGGCATAACGATTGAAAGTAAAAAGAAAAACCGTAGCCGTAATTACAAAAGGAAAAAGAAATAACTTCATAGACGCTTAACTTGATGCGTCTCTAAAAAACGTAGGGGTTTCCAGGAACAGCATCGTGGCGATCTCTACAAAAATCGAGTTAGTCTAAAATCTCACGTACTTGTTTACGAGAGAGCAAACATAGCAGACCTAGCCCTATCTGTAGACGAAGCAGGGCTAACACGGTAATACGTTGCGTACTATAGAGAGTGAGAACATGGAAATCGTTGACAACAAAGCGGTGCTGCTACGACTACGCCACCCTGCAAAAGTAACAACAGTTATACCAAGAAGCCAAGAATTACCTAACAATCAAGTGGTAGTGAACTGGGGTGTAGACGAAGCGCATACCCTAAAGAAGCTAAACATAGACGTACCCTCACCTATTGAAGGTAAGTATCAATGGTCTGGTCAGGACACACCGTACGAGCATCAAAAGACCACATCCGCATTCCTTACGATGAACCGAAGGGCTTTCTGCTTTAACGAGCAAGGTACAGGCAAAACTGCGTCTGCTATTTGGGCATCTGATTTTCTAATGGCACAAGGTAAGATACGGCGTGTATTAGTTATCTGCCCGCTCTCGATCATGGATAGCGCATGGCGCAATGACTTGTTTAGTTTTGCCATGCACCGTACGGTGGATGTGGCCTACGGTGCTAAAGAGAAGCGCAAAAAAATCATCAATCAAGGTTCTGATTACGTCATCATTAACTATGATGGGGTAGAGATTGTAGCTGATACCATAGCCAAAGGTGGGTTCGATTGCATCATAGTAGATGAAGCCACTCATTATAAGAATGCACAGACCAAACGATGGAAGACACTGAATAAACTGTTAACCGATCAGACTTGGTTGTGGATGATGACAGGTACCCCTGCGGCTCAGTCACCATTGGATGCGTACGGTATCGCTAAGCTAGTTAACCCTGTCGCTGTACCTAGGTTCTTTGGTTCGTTCCGAGACATGGTGATGTATAAAGTTACCAACTTCAAATGGGAGCCGAAAGAGACAGCTATCGAGACAGTCTACAATGCACTGCAACCTGCGATCAGGTTCACAAAAGAAGAGTGCCTTGACCTACCCGACATGGTGTATGTCAAACGAGAGGTTGAACTCACGCGTCAACAGGCAAAATACTATAAGGAACTAAAGAATAAGATGATACTACAGGCCGCAGGTGAGGAAATAACTGCGCCCAACGCCGCCATCAACATGAGTAAACTCCTACAAATATCTTCTGGTGCGGTATACACCGACAACGGAGAAGCATTGGAGTTTGACATAAAAAACCGATACAAAGTTTTACGTGAAGTAATCGATGAGAGTAGCAAGAAGGTGCTTGTGTTCGTGCTGTTCAAACATACGATAGATATACTTACAAACAAATTACTCAAAGATGGTATAACCACTGAGATCATTCGCGGTGACGTATCTGCACCGAAACGTACTGATATATTTCACCGATTCCAAACCACCCCCAACCCACGTGTACTGGTGATACAACCACAAGCCGCCGCTCACGGTGTTACGTTAACAGCCGCTAACACAGTTGTATGGTGGGGGCCAACCAGTTCATTAGAAATATACGCCCAAGCTAACGCACGTGTTCACAGGTCAGGACAAGATCATAAGTGTACGGTCGTACAGCTCCAAGGTTCAGCCGTAGAGAAACGTGTTTACACACTATTAGATAACAGAATAGACGTACACACAAAAATGATTGATCTTTACAAAGAATTACTTGACTAAGGTATTATACGATAGTAGAGTGAACCTCCCGACACATTTTGTCGTGCGATTAGGAGAACTAAAAATGAGTGAGGACAAGAAGTTAGCTGAAAAGCTAACGCGTGTTTACTTAAAAATCCGAGACAAGAAAGCACAGCTTTCATCGGACTTTAAGAGACAAGAAGAAGACCTTAACCAGAAACTGGATAAGGTCAAAGCCGCGCTACTCGACTACTGCAAAGAGCAGGGGCTTGAGAGCGTAAAGACTTCAGAGGGACTTTTTTACCGTTCGGTGAAGACTCGCTACTGGACCAGTGATTGGGAAGCCATGCACAAATTTGTTATGGAGCATGACGTACCTGAGTTTCTGGAAAAGCGGTTGAATCAAACCAACGTAAGAACTTTCCTTGAAGAAAACCCTGAGACTGTCCCTAAAGGACTTAACGTAGACTCTGAATATATAATTTCTGTGAGGAAAAAATGATGAATGGCCCTTTTGTACCAATAGAAGATTTGTCTAAGCACTTTTCTGTATCGGTTTCAACTATACGAGCATGGGTGCGCCAAGGACACATACCAAAAGACACATACATTAAAGTAGGAAACACATACCGTTTCTCTGTTGCTGATGTATCTGTCGCTCTAACCAAGAAAGATAACGCCAAATCTACTGACACTACGTCTGCATACACGGCAGTAACCGGCGTTGATGAGGACTTGTGAGGAGAAGCAGATGCAGAACGTAGGTGAACGCCGTCGTATTAGCATTAGCGATAGTAAGTTCCGTGAATATGTTAACGGTGAACAAGGTATCGTGTATGATGACACTCTTAACGTGGTCATCTTGAACGCCGCTAAAATTTCTAGGTCTTACTACGCAGGTAACTATGATGCGAGTAACCCTACAAGTCCTAAGTGTTGGTCAGCAGATACTAATGCACCTGCACCAGAGGTAAAGCAAGAAGATCGCCAAGCCTACCGTTGTATGGACTGCCCTCAAAATATTAAGGGGTCAGGGTCAGGTACGTCACGTGCGTGTCGTTTTGCACAGCGGCTAGCCGTGGTAATGGAGAACGACTTTACAAAAGTGTATCAACTGCAACTACCTGCAACATCGTTGTTCGGTAAAGCGAAGGAAGGCAAGATGCCTATGCGAGCTTACGCGCGGTACCTAAGTTCTCATAACACACTTGCTTTATCCGTGATTACCGAATGTGCGTTTGATCGGGGGAGTATGGTACCTAAGCTATTTTTCAAGGCGGTACGCCCTCTTGGGAAAGAAGAAGTAGGTCTTGCGGCTTCAATGGCTGATAGCCAAGAAGCTAAAGAGGCCATAACAATGTCAATTTCAACGCCCCCAACGGGGTCAATCTTTGCGGAAGTAGACGGGTTTGTCTATGACGCAAATGCAAATTAAGGAGACTTTTATGTCTGAGCAATACATAGTTAAAAAAATAACCGCCATGTACCCTAAACTGGATAGGACATACAGATACGATAGTACAGAACAACGCTCCGTACCGTGTGGACCAACAGATGATAGTGCTGAGTATTCAGTAAACTTCATCATGGACGACGCAACAGCCAAGGCGTTGTGGACATACATGAAAACAACTTATGCCGAGGGAAAGAAAAAGAATTGGCCTACGATTAAAAACCCATTTAAGAAAACAGATGATGGGATGTGGTCTCATAAGGCTAATTTGAAGGGCGCATACAATGGCACTAAGACTACGAAGCCATCGCAGTTTGATGCAAAGACTAATGAACTACCTGATGATTTTCAATTGACAAGCGGTAGTATCGTGAACGTAGCAGTCAAGGGTATTCCTTACAGCGGTTCGATGGGTGACGGTTGTTCCCTAAGACTGCAAGCAGTGCAGGTTCTAAAACTTGCAGAGCGTAAGCAATTAAACCCATTTAGTGCCGAAGACGGGTACAACTCTAAGGAGGATAACCCGTTTACAGCAGTGGTTGTAGAAGGAGTTGTAGAAGAAGTTGTAGAAGGAGTTGTAGAAGAAGTTGTTGAGGAACCTACCAAAGTTGTACAGAAGACTGCATCTGCACCGCCTACGGATGGCAGTGATTTGAGTTCGATTATTGATGACTGGGATGACGAGGACTAAACATGTAATCAAAGTAATCGAACTACGTCGCGGTGAAGGAAAATGCCCCCACCGCGACGGTTTGGGCAATGGGTGGACCAATGCAATGGAAACAAAAACATTTTTATCGAAGTCACTAAGTAGTGGTGGCTACTACTGTGTGTTTGCGGCACGATCAAGTGACGAACGTAAAGCACAGAAGTTCTACGACACGATAGATGCCGTTGTCGATGCCGCCCACAATTATGATAAAGAAGGATACGATGCTTATTATGGACTGGCTACGTTTGATAAGGCAGGTTCACGTAAAGTCGATAACGTAAAGAGATTAAACTCTTTCTTCCTCGATCTGGATTGTGGTCCGAGCAAAGAATTTTTAAATCAAGAACAGGCTATACAGGCATTAAGACGTTTCTGTAAGCACAACAAACTACCGAAACCAACGATGGTCAATTCGGGGAGAGGCATCCATACTTACTGGTTCTTATCAGAATCGGTGTGCTTAAATGATTGGTTGCCTGTAGCGGAGCGGCTTAAAAGGTTATGTGCACAGCAAAACTTTTACGCTGATCCGGCAGTAACCTCAGATGCGGCACGTGTGTTGAGAGTTCCTCACACACATAACTACAAGACCAACCCCCCGTCAGACGTAGGGTTCTTTGGCCTTACCGCCAAGTTCGAGACGGTAGACTTTGATAAGTTTTCAGAGTTGCTTGGGTCTGAGCCGATACCAGTTCCCACAAAAAGCATACCAAGGGAACTAAGCGCGACCATGCAAAACCTGATGGGTAATCAGGAAAACAAGTTTAAAGATATAATTATTAAGACCCAGAAGGGTGAAGGGTGTGAACAGCTTAAATACATAGTCCAAAACCAAGAGACTATGAGCGAACCATTGTGGAGGGCAGGGCTATCTATTGCTAAGTTCTGCACCGATGGGGAGAAAGCAATACACCTCATGTCCAAAGGACATCCTGACTACACACCAGACGATACGGAACGTAAGGTGGAGCGAATAAAAGGGCCTTATACATGCGTACGCTTTGACGAATACAACCCCGACATCTGTAGAGATTGCCCCCAATGGGGTGTAATCAAGTCTCCTATTGTGTTAGGTAAGAAGCTACGTGAGGCTGAGACTGATGACGAGGGAAACTATGTAGCGGAAAGCCTTGAAGAGGACACGCCTACTTACGTTATACCTAAGTATCCACCGCCGTATGTGCGTGGTAGTAACGGCGGTGTTTATATACGTACCGCCAACGAAGACGGCGATATAGACGAGAAGCGAATATACCATAACGACTTATATGTTATTAAACGAATCAAGGACCCCGAATTGGGCGAGTCGTTGGTTATGCGTCTACACCTTCCCCAAGACGGGATGCAAGAGTTTACATTGCCGATGAGTTCAGTCACGTCAAACGAAGAGTTCCGAAAGAAACTTTCGTCTCAGGGTGTCGCAATTAAAAAGATGGATGAACTAATGTCATACACACTAAGTTGGGTGGATGAATTACAAGCCACCAGTACAGCAGACGAAGCCCATGTCCAGTTTGGTTGGGTTAACGATAAGTTAGATACCTTTATTCTAGGCAACCAGAAAGTTAAACCTGACTACATAGAATTTAATCCCCCTGCTAATCAGACGGTAGGGTTTTTTCCACACTTTGAACCCAAGGGTACGTACGAAGCGTGGCGTGAAAACTTGGAACTATGGAACGATGATAAGTTTTTATTACAACAATTCGCAATCGGTATGGGTTTTGGTAGCCCTCTGATGGAGTTTTTGAATGAGAATTGCGGTGCAGTAGCATTCATAAACAACGAGTCAGGCACAGGCAAAACCATGATGATGTACGCCACGGCAGGTATATGGGGCAACCCAAAGAAACTTGTTTTGGATAAAGCCGATAGTGTTGCGTTCAAGATGAACCGTGCAGAAGTGATGCACAGTTTACCTACAGGCATTGACGAAATTACAAACTTAACACCACGTCAAATGTCTGACCTTGTATATCAAGGCACGTCGGGTAAACAACGAGGACGTATGACTGCCAGTGCCAATGTGGAGCGCCATCAAGGTAGAGAGTGGAACCTGTTAATGCAGTACACCGCTAACGCATCCATCATTGAAACAGTAAGTCGTGGTAAAGCTATGCCGAAAGCAGAGGCACAGCGTCTTCTTGAGTGCCGAGTGGATAGGATATTCGATGAAGTAAAAGACAAAGAGATACAAGACACGTTCAAGGCTAATGTATTTGAGAACTACGGACACGCAGGTATACCTTATATACAGTGGATTATGAACAACATCGAAGAGACAAAGAGTGTAGTTAAACGGGTACAAAAAAGGGTTGACGAGAAGGCTCAGCTTACTTCCGAGAACCGCTACTGGTCAGATACTATGACTGCCACAATATCAGGATTGCTAATTGCTAAAAAGGTTGGGCTTCATGACTTTGATGTACAGAAAGTTTTTAAGTGGGCAACTACTGACCTTGTTTCACAAAACAAACGAGGATTAAACGAAATGACTGGATCAGTAACTGATGTGCTTGGTGACTTCTTCGCCGAGAACATTAGTTATATCTTACAGATCAAGAGCACTATCGATAACCGAGGCTCACAAGGTAACGGTCTTGATGACCATGTGATACCCGAGCAGATTGCACGGGGTCGATTGGTTGCACGGTATGAAACTGACACAAAGCTATTCTATGTCAAACCAAAACCCCTCAAGGAATGGTGTGGTGAGTTGCAGATTAACTACGCACATTTGGTTAGTCAGATCATGAAGGAGTGTGAGGGCAAACGGTTAAAGAAACAACTGACTAAAGGTACGAACCTACAACTACCCCCTGCTGACACGATAGTTATGAAATTTGATGCGGACCCAGACAATGAAGGTATTGAGAACTTATGACCTAGCGCCTGATGGCGTGACAATAGAAGTTAACTGGGAGAACATGGCTATCGGTTCTTCCATCTTTGTACCCTGCGTAAATACTGATGAAGCAGTAAAGCAGGTAAACAAGATATTCTGTGATAGACACTGGGAGCTAGAACACCGACTACGTATTGAAGATGGAAATTTAGGGGTACGTTTCTGGCGCACAGTATGATAAAATTCAATAGACAGCATTGGTTCACCCCTTATGACTGTCTGTTGTTCTCCTTGACCCCCTCTTCGGAGGGGGTTACTACCTCACAGGTGGCATGAAGCCGTTCCTTATACCGTAAAGATGATCCTCTGCGACTCTACGCATAGCCGGGGATAATGACACGCCGTAATACATATCCTCAGTAATTTTCATGTTTTGTTTCAATCTGCGGTTGATTGAGTCAGTGGTCAATTCAAAAGTTGGATGCTCACTGTTAAACTTTTGTATCTCACGTTCTATCTGTGTGACTTCTGCCCAATCACCTTGCCGTGCGGCAATGTAATACCTTCTAGTAAAGTCAGACTTTTGTAGCGTAAGAGAGCGATCTATGCGTTTCAGCCTTTGAGTCTCTTCTTGGATACGTATGTAGTTTGATGGAGCGAATCCTAGGAACTGTGTAAACAACTCACCACCTGTCATATCGTCGTATATTGGATTTGTTCGGCGTGAATATATTCCCCCCTCTTGTTGGTATCGACCCAAAGCCTTATACGCATTGGCGATACCGACAGGTAGAATGTTTTCAATACCCCTCTGCGTTTCGCCATTGTAAAGGTCCACAAATCCACGGCCCAAACGCTTGCTCACACTGAGTGCAGGGCCACCGAGGTAGTAGCCAAAAAACTCTTCGGCAGACGGATCAGGGTTATACCTGTTTTCCTGAAGAACTAGTCCACTTAGACGTATACGTGCTGCCACGTCAGCACCTATACCAAGTTCATCTAGTATCCGATTAAGTCCGCCTTTATACCAACCTTCACCTAAGGATGTACGTACGCGTGTGTTAAAATCGTCTTCATCGTCGCCGAACAAGAATAGGTCTGCGAGTAGTTGTACCGCACCATATAATGGAAGACCATGCACCCCTGCAAAGAACAATGAAGACAGGTGTATACCCACGACTTGTTTTGCGGCGATCTTCCTAGCTTCTGGATCAGTTTCTAGTGCTAGTGCCTCACGCGCAGTTTTGAACATTGTGTAGTACATACGCAGACCATAAGGCTTATACATCATGGCAACACGCCCGACATTTTCCTGTGTGATACGTGGCGCAGTTTCAAGCGTAGAACCACCGTTATATTCTTGTGTGTCGTGCAGTGCCTCTACCGCCGCCAAGTTCTGCCGCTCAGCCATTGGCATCTTAGGGTTGTCAGTCGAGATGCGTTCCAACGCCATGTTGTACGCCGCAACCATCGTAACTTGCCTGTTAAACCGTTCTGCTTGGTTAAACATCATGGCAGATATACCCGTACCCCAATCTAAAAGTGCAGACCCTTTATGTGCCCACGTGTCAGTCTTATGCCAACGCGCTTTACCACCTTCCTGAAGCCCTAGAGCGTCAAAGATAAAGGATCGGCCCAGGTGCCCACGTTCCGACGCCAGTTTTACCAGTGGAGCCATACGCTCTAACTCTTTTATACGCTCCGCAGGTATGTCTTTTTCTTTTTTGACAACAAAGTCACCGTTATCGGTGATGTCATAATAGGCATCTAAGCCATGCGCCATTGCGATCTTGTCTAGTTTAGTCTCGCCGTAACCACGTGCGCCTGTCACAATCGATGCAGCGTTCATAATTTCGTTGTATGCTTTCTTGTACCCATACCGTGGTCCAAACATTTGATAAGTAAACATCGGGGTCTGCACTAGCTGCACCATAGCAGAAGCTGTGTTAAAGCCGATTGTGCCGATAAACGCGGTTTGGTTAAACGTACGAACATACCGCTCAATACCTTTCATATTCGCGCCATACTTAGCAAAGTTCATACGTATTTTAGTTTCCTTACGTATCGTTGTGAAAATAAAGTCATCGGATGGCATTGTCTTCTTCGCTAGGCTAGATAACCCTGTCGCTGTACCTAGGTTCTTAATCTTCTTCGCTAAGCCAGTTAACTCTGTCGCTGTACCTGGGTTCTTAGATACTGGTACGTCGTTAAGCTTTACTTCCATATCTTGAATAAGCGCGTTGTACTTTAACTTCTCTACCTGCCTACCCAAATCAAAGCCTTTACTCTTCATAGCATAGACCGCATCTTGCATATATCCGGGCGTACCCTTACGTCTTTGCAGGGACTTAGCGAATGAACTTTCTGGTAGCGCATCAATGAATAGACGCATGATTTCAGATTGTACTGTGGCATCAACATCGTTCGCGCTTAATGAATCAAGCACTTGTTTTACAAATGAGGATGACGGTGCGTTGTTGAAGTCAGACGTTTCGAAGTCACCATCCATACCTTTAACAGTATTTGTTATGACATCGGGGTCTTTCTTTAACTCGGCTAAAACTCGGTCGCGTTGCTGTTTACTGTTAAACATCTGGAACACATACTTATCGTTATCTGATTTGACTACTACATTAGGTTTGTATTGGAACTCTAACTTGTAGCGCCCTTCACGTAACAGCGGGAAGTAAACATCTAATGTATTACCGTCAAACAACTTAGCAAATACTTCGTTCTTTAGCTTTGCGGCTTCAACAGGCTTACCATGTAGTGCTGCGTCAATACGCCCGTTAATCGCATCTTTAAGTTTTCCGTGTAGGTTACGGTACATGTCACGCATTGTGCGGTAGGCTTTCTGCCCATCATCACCAAGTGCCTTCCAATCCGCACGTTGCGCTTTCCAAACGGCTTCTAAGTCGTTACCGCTCTCGTCTGTTTTACCTTTGTAGAAACTCTGTTCCTTTGTCGGGCTTACTTGATAGATAGTAGCGCCATACTCTTGACTGTAGATCAGATCATTGAGGTTCTTCTGTTTCTTTTTCTTCTGTTTCTTTTTAGCGTCAGCAAGCCACTTATCCACAACCTTTACTTGATTGCGTACAAATTTGTCAGCAGCATCCATCGAACCACGCTGGCGCTCCATCAAATCGTGAAAATTTCTTACTACTTTACCTAGCTCGGGATTTGCTCTCATAGCTACATCACCAAGAGCCTGTGAATCCATAAATTTTAACTTAATCTCCGTTGCCTTGTGTCCCAAAATAGCAAGCGTATCAAGCATACCATCAGCCCACTCGACACGGAACTTGCTAGTTAAAGGTTGATGCAACGCTTTCTGCGTATCATCTATTCCCTTCATCTCTTCTTTGACACCTTTCGCCGTTGATGTCATCGCAAGTTCATTTGCGTTACGGAACTTAGGAGCGGGGGCAAGAATACCTTCTATAAGCCTGTCAGCGGCTGTCTGCGCTGATTCAATCTTCTTGGGCTGCATACCAACAAGTTTACGTAAAAAGTTTCCTACGCTGTTATAGAAGCGTTGTAGCGCATTTATCTCTTCGCCCTTTGGATTTATCTTAGCTAACTTAGCTTGGAACTCGGGGTTCGACATCACTTCGGACACGAACTCATCTACGTCCTTGGCACCATACGCAGTATCAAGATAATCTTTAACATCCTCAAACAGCTTCGTGAGCTGGCGCGTCATAGGGTGGTTCTTGTTCGATAATGTAGCGGATGCCGCCGCGTGGGTCATCTCATGCAACAGCACGTGAGGGTTCATGCCGATTTCAGAGTCGAGCTTGATTGTGTTGGTCTCTGGATCAAACAAGCCTGCAACAGGTTCACCTGCCGCAGTTTTTAAGTCTTTAACAACTTCTACTTTAGTGCGTCCTTTTTCAGACGGGTCAAAAGGTGCATTGGTTGATTCGATATTGTCAGAGTCAAACACAACGGAAATGTCAGTAGTCTGATCGCCCCCTTCAACGAAACCTTCGTCTCTTGTGTTTTTAATTACAACACCATCGTTGCCGTTTTTATACGCTCGTTCTAGGATGGCGGTATATTCCGCTTCGTTATACGCTTTACCTTTGTGGTCTACGATTAACGGGTTTTCCATACGTAAGTACACAGGGAGGACCTTACCGCCTGTGGGTATAGCCGATTTTCCCGCAAGCCCAATAAGTGCTTCATTGACTTTTGCGTATTTACCTTTTGTAAACTTATTAAACGCACCAACAAAGCCTTGGTTATATCCCGAACTTGTATCTGCATACGTACTTGCTACAGCGGGGTTGGATGCAAAGAAGAAACCCATACGTGCATCTTTTGCGCCGGTGGTTTCCCCTAATTCTTGTTTAGAGAACTTAGTAAAGTCGGCATTTGTGCCATGATAGTAAGTAGTACCTGTATCAAACCCTTGAGCTTTTGCACGTTTCTTACGCGCATCTACCCCCATGCCTAGTCGCTGCCCTATAACAACTACAGAATCAACAACATCCGCAAGTTTACCTGCCATCTGCGCTATACGCTTATCCGGTGTTGTAGCCGACAGTGCTCGTAACGCGCCCTTTAAGTTGCCAGCACGTAATAGTCCACGTACACCGGGGTGTAACGGCACATCGAGTCCCATAACTGATCCGCGTGCTAGCTTCTTCTCGATCTTCGCCTGTTCTGCCATCTCTTTAGCGGCTAGTTTAGCTTCACGTTGACGGAACATCTCAACGTAGTCAGTGCTTTCGATTCTCTGCATCTCGCGTATTTCTTTAGCGAGGGTCTCGTCTATCCACGTGTTTATCTCTGCTGATAGATTAGTTTTAGCCCAATCAAGCACCTTCTGTGCAGGCTTGTTGCCCATACCTTGAAAGAAATCAACTTCAGCTTGAGTCATACCAGGAGTTTTACGGAATTGTGAGGTGACGTTTGCCACATCAAAAATAG
>Ga0208553_1000397_pt1 | contig 15781 bp, 5 predicted proteins | sample 6_EtaG_FD_184079 | JGI IMG/M metagenome (GOLD analysis project Ga0208553, IMG submission 184079) | Marine viral communities from the Subarctic Pacific Ocean - 6_ETSP_OMZ_AT15160 metaG (SPAdes) (version 2) | ecosystem: Environmental > Aquatic > Marine > Oceanic | place: Pacific Ocean | collected...
ACCGGGAGCATCGTATAATCAGTTACCGGCCTATAATAAGACCAATAGAAATCCGCAGAAAAAACTTATAATAGCATATGATGGAAATTATTTAACTTCGAGCCAAAGGGATAACTATTTTGTTTCACATCAAATCCCTCGTTCTGACCGTCAATATCTCTGGATTACATCTTCGCTAATATCTACAGACGATTGGTATAGATACCTTCCTCGGGATTATATCATTAGCACCTCTCTTGGATATGTGGAACCTTATTCGTTTGTGACTGGAAGTGATAATGCTGTCGTGGGCCAGCGCCAGCTTTTCTATTATTCTCCGTTAGATTTTGCCGGACTGAATACAATTATATCTGAGCCCTACAGTGCCAGTAGCAATGTTCTTGGTTATCCCGCATTAGTTTTTAAAGCACTCGAAGGGTTTCCTACATTAGGAAGCTTAAACATTATAAACAACACCTATGTATCGGGCGGCGCCGGCGCCCTCAACTATGACTTAACGACGGATAATTTTGATGGCTCTTCATATGCCTCCTCCGCCAACTTGCAGGGATGGTGGAGACTGAACACAGACTTATCTTCGAGTGGGAATGCTCCCGATAGTAGCGGGAACGGAAGAGATGGTACTTTTGATCAGCCCGAGCATCGCCCGGCATTTGTGACCACTCCGGCTCCTGGAACTGCAGGAGACGGCGCCGGACCCTCAAAGTATATTCAAACAGCTAGCTGCCGCTTCAGTGGTTCTTATGATGGCAGCTCTACGCCCGTAAATGCAGTAAATATCAAATCAGCAGCCACATGGGACGCACTTATAGGAAGAGCCGGCTCCGGCGGCACGGAAGAAATGACTATTGCTTTTTGGGTAAGGTACGCAGATCCTCTGTACGGTACGAGCTATACCTTCTCTTTTGGATCTGGTTCTCTCTACTTCTACACTGATGATGACGGCGCCCAAAAATTTGCAACGAAGTGGGATGGAGTCGCCAAATCGTGGTTGACACCCAGTACCACTATTTTTCTTGAGCGCACCACCGGTTCTGGTGGAGAAAATAACTTTATTCCGGGCATTGAAACTAATGATTATGGAAACTGGCACCACATTGCTCTAACTTATGATGCAGGGGCCCCTGCAAATCTGCCTATTTTTTATATAGATGGTCAGGCACAGGTCTGGGGTACCGTTCCTGCAATCGATCCAGGAGCCACATGGGATGGAATTCAGGGTGCCGATGCCACTATCGGAAGAATCTATACCAACTATCGAAGTATGTGTGGAAATCTAGCCGATTTCGCAGTATGGAACTCCATTTTAACTGCTAATGAAGTTAAAGCATTATATCTTTCTGCCGGTAAGGGTACCTATCGTAATTGGCTGTACGCCTACACCGGTAACTACAGCGGCTCCATTGCACCGGGTGTGAACTTGACGGCTTCCCAGGTTAGCCAAACACCCAATTCAACCGCGCATGCATCGGGGTTGAATTCTCTTCTTTTACATCGTAACGGACCTTGGGGATGGCCCACTTGGAAACAGATTGACTATAACAACCCTCTTACTCGATATGAACATCGTAATAATACGCTCTCCGTATATGCTCCCGAACACAAACCCGATTCCGACTTCAAATATTTTGATCTCTCCCCCGTTTCTATGCGAGGCAGACCCGCCAAGATTAACTTCGACACATCCGACACAGAAGATGTAACCTTAGTAGCATCTCATAACAACATGGAGATCTTCTTTAAGAGCAATGAGCTTAATGATATGGTGGGAGTGGACTATGATGAAGTTTCTACACCACTAGAACAAGTAATGGAAATTACTAGAGTTAATCCTTCGTATAGTCCTAACTGGATTATGTATAGTGAGAATATTTTCCCGTCTGTTCGCAATGAATTTGAGAGTTATGCAACCCAGCGAACGGGATATAACAACAAATATTGGGCGAAAGCACAAGATGAGCGCGCCTGGGGTGATGAACCAGTGGTGACTGATCGCGTGAAATTATCACTAGAGCAAGAACTTTCTAATTCGTTTGGTATTACATTAAATAATGCACCCCTACCCGATCCCAACTACCTTAGATCGGTTGACACCCCAGGTCTCCGCGGACCATTTTTCCTGCAACTTACTCAATCTGCATGGCCATTAGATCCTCCTCAAGATTTTATGACTCGGACTCTCTACGGGAAGATCGATAACAAGTCCACCGCGGCTGCATCGAACGAATGGTATTACCCGATTTTATCCGGCAGCATCGGAGGCGCCCCGGGCATCGGTAATTACTATAACATATTCCGCGGCACCACAGGATACGGTGGTTCTACCTGGGGCGCCCCGGGTGAGCTTCAAAATTATTATGTACTGCCGGCACAATACCCCGCTTATTATTACTATGCATTCGCCCAGACTCAGATGTCTCCGGGAGCCTTATATGCGCGTAAGCAGACGTTAGGATCTCCGAGATCGGTCGTAAGCCCCACAGGCATTGCTATTCCAGCCACAGGATCTTTGACAGGAGCATTTGATCTTTATGAGCAATTATTAATTATGTCTGGTGCTGATACGGGACTTCCTCAAGGAAATGGAATTTGGGCGGGAGAAGCTGCCTGGGATGCCCCAATTAATGCGAGTATTATTGTTCAATCTGGCTCTATCGAGCGTTCAATTTCCCGCCCGTCAGAACCATGGTTTACTACATATGATGACTTTAAGCAAGATTTGAAATTAAAAGCCAAAGATTTTTCAATTGTTCCCGAGTTCCGTATTAGCAATCATGTAACGGACTTTAAGAGATACGGAATATCCAATCAGGACAAATCTAACATTTTTGAAATTCCCGGTACTGGTATCAATAGTGAAACCACCAGCAGCTTTTACTTGGATTATTCTAATTCTGAATTTCTTAAGGATTTTTTGAAGATCAAAGAAGACTCTCTTTTGGATGCTACCGAAATTAAACTAGAGTGTGAAGCAGCAATTCGCTTCAATCCCTATAAGGGCTTCTACCCGGTTCAAAGATCCATGGATCTCGTATCTCAATGGTCTAGCTCATATTTTAATGGCGTGCTCGCAAGGATCCGCGGCGTGACGGGAGCAGACACGACTGGTGCCTTTGGTCGCGAATTGCTTCGAGTTAATGGGGGCGCTGTGCGACCCTTGATCGCACCGCTCTTTGCCCCCGGAATTCTTTATAATTCTATTAAATCTGGAATGGCAGTCGATTATCCTGTTATAACAGATGGTAAAAAAATCCTTAAATGGCCATTTCTTTCGTCTTCGGTAAAGACGCGCGGAGGGGATCCTAAAACTTGGAGTGCAGTAACTGGAACCAATTACTTCAATTTCGCCATAACGCCCAATGTTAACGGATTAAAGCTTTCAGACTCTGATCCCTCTGGTTATACCGGTACGGGTTCATTCTGGGATCAAAGGATCCCTTTTGAGGCAATTATTAAACCAGAACTTTATATGGCTAAGGAAGGCTTTATAGATATGGAGTCTCACCCCTCAAGTTCTTTGAAAAACGTTACAACATCGATGGGCAACAGCCCCAATGATGACTTATACAGCCTAATGGCAAGTAATTATTTCGCAGAAATTGGTAATTTTTTCTTGAACAAATCTCAATATACAAAATTAGAATCAGACGTAGTAGCAGATAAGTTGTTATTTGAATCAGGAAGCACTTATGCGGCACGCATCAAGCTTCGACGCTCCACGACGGGACCTCGTATTTATACTTATGAGCCCGATGCCAATGGCAACACTTTTGCCGCCATGTCAGCATCGGGACACGAAGCTTCTTTTTATCGACCTTTGGGAGGCACAAGCACTTTTGGTGTCGGAGGATCCATTAAATTCTTTCCCACCGGCGCCTATTTCCCGCTCCCACAAGATCCACAATTTGCGGCAGGTGCCCTCACTGGCTTGGGAGCCGGCTCTGGATCGGCTTTTCGGGAGTCCTTCACTCTGTATAGCCGACCCACCGCTTTTGGTCCTCCAGTCTCTGCGGGAAGAATATCAGGTACTTTAGGCGCCAAAGGATACCTTGGACAAGGGCACTCCGCCACGCCTACTCAAATGTCCGCTGCTTATCTGCAAGACCACATGCACCACCCCATGGATTCATATAATGGATATAATTGGGCTTTTACACCTCCGTATTATAATGGCGAATCGTGGGCAGACATTATCTTCCGACCTACAGCAGGCAAAGAATATAGCGTCGAAGACATCTTATCGGAGGTTAATGTTAAATATTGGAGATATGATGGCGGTGGCCGCGGAAGGGCCGGCGACCTGGCCGCCGAGCGGCGCAGCGCTGATAGAACCGCGCTTCCACAATCAGATGCTATCGGAACCTGTAAGTTAGGATTCACCGGATCCGGAAATTCAGCCGAGATCGATGGACACACCACCGGTCGAGGCGCCATATCTGGAGCCTTTGTGGGCTCCGTTCCTGGCATTTATGATGCGGACTCTATTAATAGAAACGCTATGCAAATGTCCGCTAGTATTAATTTGTTTGGTATTGAAAAAGCTCAATTTACCGAAAGAGACGGATTTGGTAATATTATTAGTACCCGAGATACTTCCACGGGAACCAAATGGGTTATTCAACCTAAATTTGAAACACCCCATGTTAACTTTAATAAAGTATATAGTCAAGCTAAGATGCCATTATATGGTTCGGCTTCGGTACCGATTGGCGTGTGGCATCAATTTGGAGAGATTCCTACTGATCCAAGTGTAGGTGTCTTCTTAGAAATCGATGATATTCCTAAGCAATGGCAACGATATCATTATGAAATGTATAAGTTTGATAGTATCTATAATGATAATAATGCTGCGGGATATGGAAATCAACAACCTTTTAGATCGCTATCGAAAGTATTTGGTTTTAAAGATGAAACTAGGTCAAAACGACTAGGAGAATTAAAAAATAGCCAAACTCTGCGTGAGGCAATTGTGGCTATACCCTATATTACGGATATATCTCCACCTGTCAATCCTGCTGTAAGCGTGAGCAGCAATTTGATCCAAGCAAACAAAAAGTTTATTAGTATTCCCCCTGAAAGATTTGAAGCAGCACAAAAAGCCATTCAAGGCAGTCTCGAAGGAGACTCTTTGTTGACAGCCGGCGAATCCATTCGCAAGCTAATTCAGAAAATGAATCGGTATATCCTACCACCCCAGTTTGATTTCATGAATAATAGAGCAGTTGATCCTATGGTTATGTATATCTTTGAGTTTGAATACAAATTAGATCGAGACGACTTATCATATATCTGGCAGAACCTTGCACCGCGAGACTATCAGAAATTAACTTTCCAGAAATCATCTATTGCTCATGAACTAATGGACACAGAGTTGTTATCTCAAGCAAACATTATGGATAATCCTAATTTGCGCTGGATGATTTTCAAAGTTAAGCAAAGATCTCAAGCTACCTATGACCAGATCACTGTGGCCCAAGCCGGCGGGGCCCCTCGAACCCCCTTCATACAGGGCGCCACAGACCCAGAAACTGGCTATAAGATTGCCTATAACTGGCCTTATGATTATATCTCTTTCGTAGAGATGGTGAAGATCGATGCGCAAGTCTTGTATGGCGGACGAGGGACCGGTGGGAATCGTTTAGCGCCGAATGGAATATCTCCATCGCCACTTTTAGAATCCCCCTCGGACCTGCAGGCAGGACTGACACCAACTCCCACCCCGACAGCTACACCTACACAGCAACAAGCCCCTCAGTTTAGTGCCTTTGGCGGACCTCTTCTGGGCGGCAGTGGCGGACCCGGAGGAAACTATTAATTATGGCAAAGTTTTTAGATAAAAAAGAACGAGTTATCGATTTCAAGTTAACAAATTATGGACACTATCTCTTGTCCAATGGTACATTTAAGCCGGTCTATTATGCATTTTATGACGATAATGTGCTCTATGATGGAGAATATGCCGGCATTACTGGCAGTCAAAATAGCATTCATGGAAGAATTAAAGAAGATACACCTTATATTGAAAGTCTAACCTTGTTCAGCAATATCGATTATGCTTTACAGAAAGCCACCAAAAACCCAGATGCTCTCGACCCGGGCGCAGATGATGAGGTCATCAATGGAAAAACCACAAGGAGGGCGTCCGACCAATGGTATTTTGAAGGCAATATGAATCCTACTCTTAATGAGCCCGATTCTTCTAATTACCGCTTTAATTCAATGATTGGAGACGCCGCTCTCGACGGCAACACGCGCTATGCTGCAGCATGGAAGATCGTAGCGCTTCAGGGGCAATTCTCTTCCTCTGCCGAGACTGATGTTAAAAATGAAATTCGAATTCCTCAAATTAACATTGATGTAAACTATGCGCTTAAAGTTATAAAAAGTTCCACGGATCTTAATCCTAATAATGTACGAAGTATAATGGATCGAGTGGTAGGATTTTCTGATGGCAACATGATTCAACTAGTTATGGATGATCCTTTAATCTATGGAGAGGAATTAAACACCCAACTCTTTAATGAAAACTTTGATGTTGAAGTATTCAAGATTATGCCCGGTAATTTTGGCTGTAGTGGATCCCTTGACTCGGCCGGGAAGTGTTTGCCATATACAGCCGGCGCAGCGGCCGCCGACCCAGCGAAAACAGAGGGAGGCGCCGGAATATATACGGGCTCTTATCAGGATGTCTTCGAAAGAAAATACTTTTTGAAAGAAGAAAACCCAGTTGTAGACGGATTCTTAAAAAAGAACACTAGTCCTGCCAAGGGAACCATTGGAATTGCGGGAACTTTTATCCCTCTGCAACCTACTGCAGATTTAGTTTCTTATTATTTTAATGTGGTGACAGACCAGGATATCGATCAAAAAACAGCGTGCAAAGGGGCCGAGGTTTTCAATAAGAGTTCATATTATATTGATTTAGAGTTCGATTGTGCCCCCACAGAAGATGACGAGTTGGTAGTTATAGATATCTATGGTAGAGTAACGGAGTCTGAAATATGCCAAACCTAAATATCAAAGGAAGCGTTCTAGACGATTTTGGGCGATATCTTCCTACGCCCATTATTGATAAAGTTATAGCTAATAATGAATCCTTAGAAGTCAACATATCGCTGTATTTTAATTTTATTGAGATGGATATTGAGCAGCAAGATATTGATAATTATATAGAAGCATTGACAACTAATAAGTTGTATGTATATGTAGCCTATATCTTAGGAGAAGAGCGTGTATCGACGATGTTAGAACAAAGTAACATTCAAGTTTTTAGTGAATTATATGAGGCAGGTCTTGCTCACTTCAGTGGCTATACTGGTAGAGTTCTAGATCTGAATGCCAACTATCAACAAGTTCTATTTAATGCTGACGCGCCCTCCGGCGGTATTTTCGAGATGTCCACCGAAAAATATTATAGCGATAATGATGAAAGAATCGTGCAATACGTGGGAACCATTACAGTGCCAATAGGTTTTACTAATTATGGTACCGATTGGTTCGGTACCGAGTACGACGGAAACACGGTCCCTACTCACAACATTGGTATTCAAGCAGAAGGGGTTAATAATAATGTTTTTCAGGCCACTTTGAGGCTTTACGATACTCTGCAAGATTTATCTCTTTGTGCTTTTACATCATGGGTTGATCTCAGCACGCCAAGCACTGTGACCAATCCGACTTTTATAACTTCGATGGCCGCGGATACTGGGGAGGGACAGGGAGCACCTGCGCCCTACGGCGCAAATAGCGCAGGCCAGTACGACCGGAATTTCGAAAGAAAAGTTCCCGATTTAATGCCGTTGCTCGGTCAGCAACAGGTTTCTAATATATCTTACGAGAGCGTGTTTAAAGATAGCATATTAGATACGGAGCCTCAATTATCTTATGTGGATGGGCAAGGAGCCACTTATAATAAAACCCCGATTCAAGCTATTAATGGAAAACTATACAAGCAAGATGCTTATTCGTTAGAACAAATTGTTGCCCTTTTCACATCATATGTCTCAGAGATCGTAGCTGATGATGAAGAAGTGCAGGCAGCGCTAGACAATATTTCTTATATTGTGCAGACTTATGGCGATAGTTCACAACTATTATTAGAACTTAATATTCTTCGTAAAACATTTCCCGACAAGTCCACTGCTACTCCGGTTGGCCGCCTCTATGGTGGTTTTAAAGGCCGATTCTTCGGTGCGAATGAAAAAGTTGCTAGCGGAACATCTGTCGTAGAACAGCTTTATAAATCTTCAAAACTTGTGGATGCTCGCATCACACCAGCTTCCCATGTAGGTACCCTGAAAGAAGATCAAGATCCTTCGAGATGGAATTTTATTTATCCTTACCAGGCCGGTGCTGCAGCGGGTTGGGATCTCGGTACCGGTCCCTACGATTGGATAGAAGGAGATTGGATGACCGCTGTTACAGTTTTTACAGAGGATACAACGGATGAAGGACAAGGACAAGCTGAGCAAAAGGAATTTATTAAAACTGGTTTTTGGTTTTTTGATTATCGCTTAGCCTTAAGACAATATTCTCAAGCATGCTCGGTTCTAAGTTATGACGCACTACAACAGTTTGTAGGAGGAGATCAATTAAATAGATATTTTACTATTACCGAGGCCACTGTTAAAAAATGGCGCAAGTCGCGCGATACAGAGGGGCCCTGGGGAAATACGAGCGACGAATATACCCCATTGGCCACTTTGACAACTCAACCGAGTTTCGCCGAGATTGAGGTGTCTTGGACCGGTGGAGCCACAGAGATTAGAAATGCGCCGTGTTCTAATACTTGTACTGTTGAAGATCATGATGCTAACTCAGACTTCCGTCCGGACGGCTCATGGCTACAATTACGCGGAATTGCCGGAACAGATTTTAACGAACAGAACAAGTTAATAGGTTTTCAATTCCAGGATTTAGAACATAATTATGATGGTAATCGGAATGAGAAAACTGACACGCGCGACGAACAAGTAATATATTCTTTTAGTGTTACATTGGAAGATAATACGTACAAAGTCTTACAACAGCTTTATAATACATTGAATAATTATTTCACCACAGAATTTGAAGCATATTATCAAATGGCTGTTGAAAATTGCAGTTATAATAGCATCGATGGAACATTTAATGATTTCTTTACTGAGGGCATTATGGCACGCTATGGCACGGACACCACTTCATATCCTTGGTATCGCATGCCAGTGTTGATTAATCTTCACAAACAAATGCTAGTAGGAGAATTTGAATCCGACTCCAAACTTTTAGAAAATGCAGTTATGACTGCTAGCAGTATAAACCCTATTAATGGAAATTTGTCAAGTTTAGAAGCATTTAGAGCCAATTGTGACCAATTTATAACTGATTATTATGGAATGGGTTCAACAATTTATAATCTTATAAGTGCCACGGCCCCCACCACAGTAACCATTGGAGGCGACAACAATAACCTAATTATGGCCCGGCCCCCCACCCCGATTTCAACGATAAGCTCTACTTGGACATTTACGGATACATCTCTCGATACTGGGCCATACGGCCGTGTATGGGGGAATTTGGATACCGAGATATTTGCTAATGCGCGCTGGAGCAATAGCTACACCGCCGGCGATTTTGCCACGCAGATAAACGATACTTTCAATGACTTCTATCAGGAGATAACCGGTTATATGGGTGTGCATTCTACCCTTGCAAGCCAATACGACGGCCTCTTTGAGGGCTGGAACGGCAACGGACAGACCACTTCACCCCTCATCGCAGGGGAACAAGTGCGAATGGGACCCTATTTTGACGTCAACGACAGCGCCATTGCCGAAACTATTATAATTAATCCTGGCGCCCCAGCTTTGGGTACCGCCACCAGCACTACCCGCGTCAAGCCTAGCTTTGATGATTTTGTTAATGTAGTATTTCTTTATCTCTTTGGCCATCAATCGTTGGGAGATCAAGGACTTGCACCGGGCGCTGCCGTAAAATGGCTAACAGCCATGAGTGAGGAACAGGACAACGCCGGTCCAAATTTCTTGACCGCTTTCGCCGAAGCCAATGGCTACGATAGTTGGATATCCTCCGGCTACCTCGGTGACATTGTTGTAACGCCCTTTACCGAGCAATCGTCGGGCCACGAAATGGATGTCCAACCACCTTGGGATGACGCAGTGGGAATGAGATGGATGATAGGTCTGTCCCAGACAGAGGAACTTTACCTGCGTCTTGAAGAACTCTGGATTAGTTTAGGGGGAAGACAGTGGGGTTGTACACCAGGGGTCAACTGTCATTCCGGTGAGTACACCATCGAAGGCCGCGCGGAAGCCGTAGAGTCCGACGACCCTGACACCGGTGGCGCCGCCGATAACAACAATGGCAACGGGGACGAGGATCCGGCCAACGCGGACCTGACGATCTAGTTCGGCCAACTGAAAAAGGAGAAACAATATGGCATCATTAATCGATTTAAGCCGCAAAGGAAGCGGCATTACTACCATAGGAGGAAAAGCCTTCACAACCAATTCCCCAGCCGCAGAGGTAGCCACAGTTCAGAATACTATGGTCCAGCGGGGACTTCTTCCCCAAAGTTCTTCCCCGGTCAGCGATGGACCCGGCGCCACTTTAGATTTTTTAAGTGCTTTGAACCTTTCTGTAGATTATTCTACTTCGAGAGAATTCTCTTTATTGAGAACAGAAACAGATACCGAAGTTATAAAGAATCCGAATATTATTGATACAGTAAAATGGGAAGAGACTGTGAATGTTAATGTTTTAACTACAACTAGTTTCCCTGCAGCAGCCGACAATTTCTTTAAGGTGGGGGAAGGACCTGATGAGTCCAAGAAAAGACAGCGAGAAAAGATTGAGAAAGAAAAAAAGAAGAAAAATTTAGTAAATCTAGCATCTAACTTAATTAATTATAATTTAATAGATATGAAGCGAGGAACTTTGCCTCAATTTAAAAAAACAGAATAATTATAGAAGGAGAAATATATAATGGCAGCACAAAATCCAGGACAATCAGAGGCGGACCGGGCACAGCAGGAGGAAATGGAATCCCAAACGGAGCTTAACTACGACCAGATGATGCAGATGCTCGGCTACGAATACGATGATCGTCAAACCTGGGCGAATCAGAACACCGACGACACATTAGCAACCGAAGCCACAGTCGGGACCATCACAGAAGAAGCTTACATCCTAGATTTTACACTGACTTCTGATCAATCACTTGAACCACTATCTACATCCATTTTGTTGTTTGACACTAGCGTTACGAACATTTCAGGCGAGAGCGTAGCCCGCGCATCTTTCGGACAACTTGACGAGACCGTCAAAACCACAGGAGAAGAACTGACTACGAACGAGCAAACCGCAGTAGCCAAATATTTTGCACAGGGGCCGTCCACGCCACCCATATTAACTTGGGCCACTGTTACTGATGCATCTTTAACTACAATTCGAGGAGATTTAGATGCTTATTATGGAGATTATGCAGAAACCCGGGAAACAGAAGCCATGTTGAGCGCCTGGTCCTCCCCTGCAAAGGGTCTCTCTGTTTCCCGTATCTGGACGTTAGCTAACTTGTACAACGTATCAGCTACCGGAATTAGTTACGCAGGGCTTGAGGACGGAGGCGCGCGATATGGCGTTGTGAACGCGTCGTCCGATTACAACACCCAGATCTGGGAAGAGGGCCCAATCGGCTATGGCGACGGCGAATTGGTTTATCTGAGTACCATCGCTGGTTTTGCAGGGTTTTCTAGTGATGATGCTTACGCTCAAGCTTTGGGGTGGGTTAACTCTCGGGTAGATAGTCTAATAGACCAGATGCTTGTGCCAGATGTGGGCAACCAGATTGTCAATCGCACAGTTGATCAAGGAATTTTAAAGAAAACTTAAACGAGTAATATATGCCCCATTCTACTGATAACCAACATATTTTTTATATTGATCCCTCTGCGGTAAGTGGGTCGACCAACCACCTGCGCGATGAATTGGGGCTTACCTGGACATCTGGAGAGGAAGCCATCTCCTCGGTTTCCGCCTCGACCCAACTTATTATGTCTTATGAAAATATGAGCCAGTGGTCATCTTTAACACCCGCTAATGGATCTGTACTGGAAGTTTCTGCCCCCACTTGGTTAGGTGAGATAACTTCGATATCCGAGGGCTTGCGTTATGTGGAGCTACAGCCTATTTATCAAACCACCGGCTCCGTAGATAAGATTACACCCAATTATGTTATACCGGGCCGATTTTATGGTGCTGCTGGTAGCGCGAACGGCACCATAAATAATGATGTTGAATGGAAGGCTTATTTGTTAGGAGGAACTGTTGGAACTAAAACTTATCCTGGCATTTATTCTGAAACCGAATTCAGCGATTTTGGATTTGAATATATTCTGCCATATTCGGCTGATGAGGGTTTAACGTTGGGGCTGGACGAGAATCCTGCAACAATTACCTATAGTTATAATTTGTCTTTGCCTGAAGTAGAGAAACGATATAGAGGTAAAAGCGAATTAGAGCTTCCATTAATAGAGCTATTGAAAGAAGGTGGCGATGCCGGCAGTGCTAATTCTGCCGTTAAAAAATTATTAACTTTAGATGGAATTTATGAAAGCACTCAAACTCTATCGGGAGTTCTCAATACTACCGAAGTAGATTATTTTCCCATAACTACTGTTACTCCACTTCAACCCGGGCTCCCTAAATATCGAGATTTAACTAAAAATTTAGTAGGATATTTGATAACAGGAAGCCAAGCGGAGATTTCTACTTCAACGGTAGACGCTGCATTGCCAAAATTAAAAAATCTTTTATATGGGGCCGATAATGCAATTCGCCTGCAAACCGATCATGTTGGTGCTGATGCAGAGGGTGTATTAGAACATTATCCTTCGTTTGTAACAGTCACCTTCCCAACTAATTTAAATATGAATGAGGAAGAACCCGGGCTGCGGCATATCTTTGAAACATTTAATGCTACAGAAGGCTTGCTGCGAATCATAAAAGAAAATTTTGGAGAACCCGGAAATGCCGGTACCCAACAGTTTGTTACACAAAATAGACACGGAGATTTCGGTTTCGGAAATCAAACTATTAGTAGCACCACATTGAAGTCGCGCGACTTTATAGAGATGCTAGTAAATGATTATAATGCGCAGAGTACTTCAAATGATTTTTATGTAGTAGGTGGTAGTAATGCCTACGCAGGGGCTCAGAATCTTTTAAGTTCCGAAGATCGCAACGGATCGCGATTCCTTAAGTCCCGGGCAACTTTGGGAGTTCTTTCTAAATTTGCTGGATTTTTAGCTGGAGGAGATACCATAGACGGAAGTCCGATTACTGACTTAGACGTTGAACTATCCGGCATGCCAGGAAAAAATGGAATATATGCAATTTTAGAGAAAGGAGGAGTATCCAACTATCATGAAACAGTTGCATATCGGATAGAAAAGCGTCGAGGAGACAACGATCACCTTCTACAAAACATATGGATATATAATAGTCGCGCTAATGAAACAATTGGGGCCCCGGTTAAGTTTAAAGATTCTCAAGTTAAATATGCGGAAAACTATAAGTATACCATTTATGCTTATGTCTTGGTCGGAGGCATGACGTATAAGATGGGAGATCTTGCAATTGGGCGCACCATAGGAACGGCCGCTGATACAACTGGTACGCAGTTCGGCGCAGCCGGAAGCCATTGTGTCCAATTTTATGATCCCGCGACTGACGCCACTACAGAACAACTTTTCTCTCTCTTAGCTACAAGTTCAGTCGAAACCTGGACCGCCGGCAATGGAAGTGACCAATATCATGGTGCACTTAATTATATTGGGGTCGCCACCGCGGGGGGATCGCAGTTTGCCACCAATGCTCAAACCATTTCCCCCTACCCTTATTTGGCAGACTTTAAGTTATATTATGAGCCCGTTGTAAAAATGATGGAAGTACCTATTTTTTCTCAAACTTTAGGGCTTTTGGATCATCCCGCGGCCGATCTCGATGTTGTTCCTTTTCAAAAGATTGATAATTCTCAAACTTTGGGATTCTTTATAAAAGCGGAATCTTTTGAGCCATCCTTATCTTTTCCAACCACCATTACGGATGCAGATGAAGTATACAAAGCAGCTTATTTGGGTTCTAATAAAGTTAATGATACCGCCCCTGTTCCCTTTCCAGCACAATCGCCTCATGCGAAGCTAGAAATTTTTAGAATGGAAGAAAGACCGCGACAAATAAAAGATTTTAAAGATCATTTATATAAGACCGTTTCTTTAAAGATAAAAAATACTGAAGAATATTTGTCAACATATGTTTTTTATGATAAAGTAAATGCGAATAAAAAATATTATTATCTAATGAGGTTTTTAAGCGATCACGGGCACGCAGGTCCTCTATCACCGGTAATCGAGTCTGAGATAGTGAACGATGGAGGATATAAATATTCTTTGTTTGACAATCTTTATGATCAAGATTTAGATGAATCTCATCCCACTTCTCCTTCTATGGTTTTTAAAAAATTAATGCACATTTTACCCGCGACCTCACAGCTTTTTCTTCAAACTGACGGAGTAAACTTTAGCGCACCAGCAACCGAGGCTCTTGAAGACGATTTAGTGAAAGTGGGCATTACTGATGACTCTATTTTTGATCAAACCTTTAAGATTAGATTGACTTCGAAGAAGACCGGCAAGAAGATTGACTTGAATTTAACCTTTAATTTGGATGATGGGTCCTAATTATAAAAGAGAGAGCTTATGTCATTTTTAGATAATTGTGGAACAATTCAGCTTGATGCGATTTTGACCGATCTCGGCCGGAAGCGCATGGTGCAGGGTAAGTTTGAAGTCGAAAAGTTTGCGTTGGGAGACGACGAGATTGATTATGCTTTATTTTTGAAAGATGATGTTGGCGCCGGATTTTTTGATAGTGGGATTTATAAAGCTGACCGGCGCATTTTATCGCAATCATGCTTCGAAGCATTCGCAGAAACTTCGGCAGTTATAAATTATGGCTTGACAAACTTCGAAAGAAATGATATATTATATCTGCCCGAATTAAAATTGAACTATTCGGGCTCTAATAGCTTTACTGATGATGGCGGAGCCTTTGTTGCTTCCACCTCTGAACATCCGGGCTTTGCACGCCCATCCGGAAGCGTATTTCACTTATCTGTTAATGACGAGACGACAACCAAACTTAAGAATGAAAGCGGCTTTTTTAAAAATATGAATTATATCTTAGAGAGCAACAACACAACTAACACTAAAGTTATTGTGGAGTCCGGCTTGAATACCACTGCAATTATTGGCGACCCAAAAAACAGAGAAACTTTTATTTTACAGAACGCACTTTTAGATTCTTATTACACGGTTTATGCGGATTCAAGATTTTTTTCACAAGTTCTTGGACCTCCCAAATCGGCTCAATTTGAGACTGGACGAGGTGGAACCTTGAAAGAAAACTTTACACCCTTAGAATTTAGCACAAAGGTTTCTTTAGAGACGGTTATTGATCGTTTTGATGTATACTTACTTAAAGGCGTTGACAACAAGGTGTACCGCCCACAAGGCTCTACATCGACAGACGCTACTTTATCCGCCATTAAGGGGCCACGAGGAAGTGTTTTGGCTTTGGGGTTTGCAATTTTAAATGAATTAGGTGGAAGCTCCGGTGCCACACGAGATCAAAAATATACTACTTTCGGCAAAACCGACCAAACAATAAACGGTGGTAGTAATAAATATGATTATATAGACACCACTATATATGTGGCCGGCAT
>Ga0208553_1000398_pt1 | contig 15772 bp, 15 predicted proteins | sample 6_EtaG_FD_184079 | JGI IMG/M metagenome (GOLD analysis project Ga0208553, IMG submission 184079) | Marine viral communities from the Subarctic Pacific Ocean - 6_ETSP_OMZ_AT15160 metaG (SPAdes) (version 2) | ecosystem: Environmental > Aquatic > Marine > Oceanic | place: Pacific Ocean | collected...
TAGCTTGTCGGTCTTGCTCCCTGTATCATCTTTCAACGGAGGGTACAGAGAACACAATTTATTCGACGTTGGCTCACTCTAACGGGAGTGCTAGCACCAAGGTCGACTCCTATACCCACCCACGGGTAGGAGCAAGGTGGATAAGTGTTTTCAGGGTCGTTCTTAAACGACGTATAAGTATATCTCATTTGTCGCTCTCAAGGCTTGTTTTTGAGGGCGGCTCTGAGAACATTCATGTCTTTACGCTGCGAGTTTCGGTGCGGTTACTCGCGGTGGGTGTAATCCTCCTCACCCGTTAGCATAAACGACGCTTGGCTCAGTCAGTCCCCCTGTACTGGGCCGTAGCGTAAAGATTTGAATATGGAACATACAACATGTGATAAGTGTGGAATGAAGCGTAATGCTATCACTGCGCCCGAGTGCCCTACCTGTAAGTTTGGGCTTAAAGGAAACAATCGCAAGCAACCATATAGACGCAATCCTAAAGAAGAGGAATAAATGGTATAATAGATAGATGCACAACCTAAAAGGTTTACAAACCAACCATAAGGGGGTATCCTATGATAGATAGTGGCCCAATGCTCATCATACTTTATTTCGTATGGGGAGCGTGTACATTAATCATGTTTCTATTATTCATAAGCGCTATGTTTGACGTCTATGTCAGATAAAGAAAAAAAAGTTTCCCCAGAGGAAGCAAAGAAAGCCCTCGAAGAAGAGGCAAAGAAAAGAGTAGATGCTTGTTCAAAAGCATTGCAGGCAACTCTTGAAGAAAACCAATGTTCACTTGCTGTATCAATGCTTGTAACAGAGCAAGGAAACATGCCTCAGATTAGAGTGGTACCAGTGGCACCTAAAGAATAACCTCACTCCCCTATCGAGATAGAGGTATCAAAAAACCCCCTAAATTGGGGGTTTTGTGTTATCTAGGGCAGAGAAGGGAAGTGCTTAGGCTTCTGCGCCAGGGACAGGACAATCACATACCTTTTGATCTTCTGTGCATTCGCACTTGAATTCGTCACTCATATTTATTTGATTCCGTGTCGGATTCCTGAAGCAAGTAGTGCTGCTTGAATCATTTGTATTGCTAGGTCGCTTTCAAGCCAACCCATGCCTAGACCTACTAAGGCCCAAGCAACTGATACTACTGCGATTGCATAAGTCTTGCGTCCCGACATGCTCGGAATTGATGGTACTTTCATATTATTTCTTGAAGTAATCGCTTCTCTTAATTGAGAAGTCTAATTCATAAGCTTTAGTTTCTGTCTTTCCCCTACTGTGTGCATAGAGATAGTTTTTGACGTCACTGTATTTCCATCCGAAATAAGTAACTGCTTTAACTATGACATACCACCTTCTTCCAGCGATTCCCCTTGCAACCGCATTAGCAGTTCTTTGCTCTTCTGTTCCAATGTTTTCAAACCATACTTCATCGATGAAACGCCGGAGGTCATATGCGATAGCTCTCTCTTTGTGAATGTTACGTTCTGTGATCTTAATCTCTGCCTTAATTTCTTTATCAATTTTAAGTTCTGTTTCCTTGTCAGGTGGGACATACGCAATTCCAGTATATAGGTGTGAGTAATTGCGGGGTATCCAAATCATACCGTTATCACCCCAGTAAGGTCCCCAGGAATTAATGAGTCCTAAATAAGGCTCACCATTGTAATCCTCTCTCCATGCTACTGCGCACATATCATGCCCAGACCATGAACTGTCTGGAAACTTTGCTGGAACGACACCTCCATTGCGAGCCTTGTTATACTCGCGGTACCATTTCATCCCAATCTTCACCGGTCTCTTTTGTTCAAACATGTAACGAACTGTTGCATCAAATATGGCCTGAGAGCCTCTAGAACGCGTCACATACACGTAAGAGCCCCCTTTATTGTCTTTTGCACTTTCACGCATCTCAGGGGTCTCTTGGAGCCTCAGATACGCATCCTCTTTACCAACATATCCTTCATTGGGAGCTAGATCATAATCACATACCCCCTCATTAACTAATACAGCAACAGAATCCTTTAAATAAGCACCATATCCAATTCTTGAGCTAGGGTATTTGCTATCAGTCTTAATCTTCCAATAACCGTGTCTAGGACTAATTTCTTTACTAGTAGTCTGATGCGTACATCCAAAAGTGGAATGCATAGTGCAAGAGCTTGTTCTCCCCTGATTCAAAACTCTATGCTTACGTGCACTAATAAACCCATCTTTAGGGATTATAGGGGCACCAAACACCACTATATCGTCATATGCCAAGTTACGAGGGTCTGTATCGTGATCCTCATTATGGACATAACCTAGGTGCTCGCTATCTTTCGGTTCTCTCCTCAAGATATTTTTGAGCCATTGCATAAGTATTGACATTGTAACTTAATTAGGTTATATTGTGGGTAGTCACCCTTAATAAAGAACTCTATGTTAGAACTAGCAGCCTTTTTAGTCGTAGCTTATTTCTTCATAAACTACGGTATACCCTTATTGTTGTTGATATTAGGAGTAATTCTATATCTTCTTGGATTTGGTAGGGATTAATTTACTAGTGAATATATGATTATCTTCATCAAAATTATTCTAGCCTGGTATCTGATAGTAATAGTTTCAATTATCCTTTCTAATCATGGCCCTTCCGATTACTACTAGTCACCCTTAATAAAGAACTATATGTTAGAAATACTAATTACTATTGCCTTCGGATACTTTGTGGGCAAATGGCTGTTTGATAAAGATTAATTTAGATCAATCTAGATTTAACTTTTTAATGTTTTTCAGCTTATCTGTACTATAAATTGCATAAGTTCCACTATCTTCCATATAAATAGCATCCCAGTTCCTTTCTATTATAGCAAAAACTAGCCATCCTTTCGATAGCTTATGCGTTTGCAAGCATGGAGTTCAAAGTTGAAAGCGAGTCAACCTCATTTGAAACCAGGATTAAATTCTTTACTTTTATACCTCTCATTATGTCACGTCGTGACTCTGAAAGAGAGTGACAATCCTTGAGATTATCCAATAGATCAGCCATTTTAATAGCCAAAGCTTCGTCTGATTTTCGGTCGATAATGCGCCCGATCATGTGAATCCATCTAGCGTCTTTATTCTTAATCGAATCATCATGTGTGCAGAGTTTCACAAGCTCAATGACGCTATTGTCGAATCCATAAGCCTGTAAATCCTCTACCGTCATGGAGCTGTCTTCTAATGTGTCATGCAGCATTCCAGCTAAAACTACATTTTCATTAAATCCAAGTGTTTCTAGTGTTTGCCCAACATTCAACGAGTGTTGAAATCGGGGAGTGGGTAAGCCTTTCCTTGTCCCTAAGATATTATCTTTGACAAGTTGTTTAGCTATCTGTTTCATTGTTTTTTTGTTTGATATATTCATGGTGTGTCCAGGTTAAATAATTAGAGGTGTTTCTGTGTTGTTTTTGTGCTTCCTTTTCGATTTCTTCTTTGTCTTCTTGTGAGACTCTCAGCGAGATAAACGTGTCTTTCATATTCCGTAGCTAGTTACTTTGAATGGTTGATAATTAGGATCTTTTAGAGCTTCGACTGCTACCCAGCTTGTCACTGAATGCAAAGAATGCGCCGTGATTCTTTAGAGCTTGAGATACAGCCTTTTCAGTGTAGTGATTAAGAGAATTCATATAGTTTATAGTTATGCGGTAATAGTCCGCTATCCCAGGCGTACGGTATACGCTAGGGGCAGGGGATTATTTGCAATTGTTACAGTAAAAAACGTTATTGTTGTGTTCTTTGTAAAGGGGTGTTATGTTGTTTAAAATGAGCCTTGCATTGATACAGCGGAAGGGTCGGCGACTCTATCCATTTCTTCCTTGCATTCCGTGTCTTTTTCGTCATGTGGAAAGTCTTCGGTAAATCCTTCATGTCCACAATATGAGCAGATATGCCATGTTTTATAAGTTTTCATATGTTTTTCGCTTCGTGGGAGCTTAACCACTCCCTTACATACATATAGTACCACGTTGTGATACATATGTCAAGGCATCATACCGAGCAACTGAGGATAAACTGTGGATAACTAAAAAACAGGCTTTTACACCTGTTTTCCACCGCTTATGAGAACTTTTTATCTATCTCCTCTATTCCAAGTTTCTTCGATAAACGCTGTTCTTCTATGATGTTATTTTGGATCAAATCTAAGTGTTGCTCCTTCATTACGGATTTTCTATCTTTCAAGAAGCCCGTCTGCGAGTTCTCTTGAGATTGTTCCTTGTTTTTCAAGTTCAATGACATATTTTTGTGCTTTTAACTTTAATTTATTCATCCCTCGCTTGTTTTGTACCACAAAGTCACTCAAATTGTCAAGGGCTAGATCAGCAATATCGTCCAAAGTTCCATTGTTAGATTTCAGTTCAATAGGAACTTCTTTGACCTTTTTACTAATTTTTAACAAAGTTTTCGCTGACTCAAGATGTGATTTGAAATGTTGCTCTAACGGAACAACTCGACCTGATTCAGCAGCTCGTTTTACTACTGACATCCACGCTTTCATAGGGTCACGATAGGTAAAGAAAATTACTGGCTTTTTACCTGCTTGCATGGCTTGTCTAATCTTATTCATTGTAGACTCAAAACTTGCCATTGTGGTGTCATAAATCACACCAGTTTGGGTATCTGCTATGAGTTTCTTACCTGATACAGCAGATTTACCTGCACCAGACCCACCACCAGTAAACGCCACGAACGGAGCTTTTGATTCTTTTAGAGCTACTTCATAAGCCTCTTTCACTAACTGAGATGCGGCTTCATGTACAGCAGCCGAATTAGATCCTGTGTAAACATCAAACAGCTTTCGAGCATCGTCTGTATTCATGATCTTGCCATTATCTGCAAGATACTGCTTTACCATCGACTCCTTGTTTTCTAAAAATTGCCTAATAGAAGCCTCTTGTGCCTCTAATAATTCTGGTGTCTTTAATTTTATCCGCTCGAAGTTATCAAACTCTGTGGAATCTATTTTAGATTTTTTCAATATACCCAAAAGACGCTTTAGTGCTCTTTGTTTATCTTTTAGGTTTGGGGCACCTGCTTTTAGTGCTTGTAACGCTATGTCAGAAATACTTGTTCGAATACCACCTTGGAAACCTGCTTCTGGTGTTGTCTCTGGATAAATCTTACGTAAACGTTCAAGAAAACGTATAAGATCTTCTGGTTTTGCTCCCTTATATCCCATTGCTCTTGAAAGAACATCGAGTTTTTTTAGTAATTCTGTATATACAGTAGTGCTTTGATTTTCCTGAAGAACTCTTCTCAAGTTTATTTTAGCAAACTGAGCTGGATCTGCATTTTTGACCACGTTATAATTTGGTGTTCTAAAGATTGTCTTCTCAAGATCATCTACAAAAACCGCCAGATCTCTATATTCTTTATTTGCAGCACGCATTTCAGGAGAAATTTCATCCAATGTCTTTGAGAAAATATCCCTCATCGACTGGAAGACATTTTTTGTTTGCCCATCTACCTGAACCATCATTTCTCCAATATTCTCAAATTTTGATTCTCGTTGTAGTCTAGAGAATAACTGATCACGCTTATAAACAGCTTTCGCTGACGGATTATCAAAAACGGTCATCACCTCATTAAATAACTCCTGAATTTTTGATCTTTGTGCTTTTGTTATATTAGATTCTGAACCGAATACAAGTCTGTTATTCTTACCAACCTTTGACACACCTAGCTGATCCAGTACCCCCATCACCTCATCAAAACGACCAGAAAGATTAACTTTTGTTCGTGGTATCTTTGCAGCAAGTTCTCCTATCTTCTGTCCTGCATTTCGTTTAGACTTGAGAACAAGATCTAACTGTTTTGCAGCAGCATCACCTGCTGGAACTGAATGTGTTTTAGAACCGAACTTATCCAACTCTTTTTCTGCGATATTAACAATTTTCTTATAATCCTTCCTCGTTGCTTTATCACCCGCCTCATAAGCATCAATAATTACAGGGTCTAAATCAACTTTAATAGCTTCAACCACTTCTGGTTTTGAAGTTTTTATTTTAGCTCTTTTCTCTGCTGCCTCTTCAAGAAATTCTTTTCCTCTCTGAAGACCTCTTGGGAGTCTCTCTAATTGTTCTTTAACAACTTGACCTGTACCGGTAACTAGTTTGTGTGGTTTTAGTGTACTTACACTAGTTTTAGCCTTTGGTGAAAAACTTCTTAAAGACCTGATTCCAGCACCACCCGCTCCTAATAATCCTGCTGTTGCTCCACCAAGAGCCCCAAAAGTAAGTGCTTCACCAGCAGTTCCAAGAATACCCTTATCTTCCTCAATGCCTTTTCCTGTACCAAAAAGAGCACCAGCACCTGCTTCAAGAGCCACTGGTTTCATTATTTGTGATAAAGATCTTGTTCCAGCTGCCTTTCCAAGACCTCCTGCTCCAACCAAATAACTTCCAGTTTTCAAACCTCCGGAGATAACATCTTTGGGTGATGTTGCTGCCTTAGCCTCAGCACCAAACGGTAAAGACACAGGTTCTTCAACCTTTTTATTATAATCACGCAAGACTTGATTTGCTTCCTCAGTCTTTCCTTCAGAATGAAGTTTACGAGCATTATTCAGTGCTTCAACACCCTGAATAAAGCGAGTACCAGTTGCTGGAAGTACCCCCAGGTCTGAAACAACTTCCTTAGCTAAACCTTCAAAGAAGTCTTTTACAGGGGTTTTTTTCTTAGTTGGTTGCGTTGGGGTCATGATCTTTCTGAAAGAACCCAGTCCCATTATTTTTTGTTTCTCTGCTTCTGTAAGTGCCATATTAGCCTAATTTATTGAATATCGAGACAACACCAGAAACATAGCTTGGTACCGTTGTTCCTAGCACATCTTTCGCTGTACCAGCTCTAGCCAGTGGTTGTCCACTGAACCATATGCTTGCTACATCTTCTACGGAACCATACTTATTAAAAATCTCTTCCATCTTATGAGAAGCAATACTGTCCTGAAGCTGTGGGTTATTCATGAATTCTTCTACAGAAACCTCACGCCCCAAAGCAGCCTTAGACCAAGATGGTAGGTTCCCAGGCATGATCTGATATTTACCCATTGCACGCTCTCCTTTGTATTGTCCACTGGTTACTACTGGTCCTCGTGCATTGTAATTACCCCCACTTTCGAACTGTCCAATTGCAGAAGCGATCTTATCAGCAGAGCCGTTTCCGGACATGCTCAGGTCTTGGCTAAAAGGTAATTGAATTTTTTGTAAATCTGCCCATGTTTCTTCAGCTAGATTCATTTTAATAAGTTCTTCGTACTCATCTCTACTTAATCTTCTGCCAATCGCGTTACTAGCATCAGCATAAGCCATTAGTGTCTGTGTAGAAGCAACCTGAGTATCAGTTGGTAATCCAGCAGCACGCCTCAGAACAGTGTCTGTAATTTTATGTATTCGACTCAACTCTTTCTTGAAATCTTCTTCACTAACCTCGAATTTCCCAGTAGGGTTACCATTTTTATCCCGTTGAATCCATCCACCTATTTTACTGGCAGTTTGTTCAAGCATCTTTCTTTCACTATCAGACAAAGCACCTAAAGTTCCACCTCTTTCTTTCAATCCAACCAGTGTGTCCATGGTTTCTTGTGAAATAAGTTGCATGACACCAGCCGCAAAATCTTGACGTTCTGCCTTATCTACACTAAATGGTGTCCATCGTGAGATTGCATAAGGACCAACAGATCCTGCCATGCCTTCATGGACTAGTAACTCATCAATAGATTCCATTTTGTTAATTGCATCGAGTACTTTCGGCTGTTCTGCTAAGGTTTGAGTTCCAGCTGCCATACCACCGTCTTCAAAAATGACCTGACCTGTATCTAAGTCCACGACTCTTCCATCAATAACACTTGTTCGTCGTTTTGTATCCCCTGGAACTGATGTAACTATCTCTCCTGTATTTGGATCAAAGACCACATCACCTGCACCTAATTTCATCAAATCATCAAGCTCTTCTTGTGACTGATATTGAACATGATTTCCTTCAGCATCTACGATCTTATTTCCAGTAGCATCATAAAGGAATCCATCATTTACTTGCTGTGTTACACCTGTATCAACTTCAGCTGCAAGTTTTTGAGTACTTAGATTATCAAGAACTGATTGAATCATTCCTAATCTAGCCTGATCTCCAGCTTGTTGTGCTTGTAATTTTGCACCAGCTAATGTTTCAGCAGCTTGTAGCCTTGCTGTATTCTCAGCTGATATCATCTTATTGATATTACCTTGCATCCGCTCAATAGTAGCTGCATCTGCGCCCTCTAACTCTGCTCGCTGCATATCAAATTGAGCCTTAGCCCTACTTCGGACAAGGTTTTCTGTTTGTGCTAACTGCTCTTGAATACCTCCAAGTCTTGTTGCACCAACTGTTGTAGTTAGGTTTCCTCGTCCACCAAGAAGCCTTTCTTCAATAGAAGTTGTCTCTTGTGCTTGTCGTCTAGCAGTACCTAATTGAGATTCTGTAAAAGCTTGACGTTCCTGTTCAAGACTCTTAATTCTTTGTTCTCTTAACTTATCTAATCTTGTTCGTTCTGTCTCAAGATCTGTTTTAGCTTGTTGTGTCTGAGAAGCTAATTCACCAAGTACAGTCTGCTGTCCTCCTTCTAATGTACTAATTGTTTTTGAAAAATCTGTTGCGTTTGCAATCATTGCATTCAACTGATCATCAGTAAACATATCTCCAAACCATTGTTTGAAGATTGTTTTCATTGCACCATTTAAAGGATCTTCTTCAGTTGTTGGTTGATTAAGATCTCCAATAAAAGTAGGTGGTGGTGTAGGTGGTCTTTGAGCAGCAGCACTGTCTTCTGCCTGTTGCTGCATTTGTTTAATCCTTTCTTGAACCCCTTTAGGGTTTTGGATTGCTTGCTGTTCTAACCGAAGCTGTTCTCGTTTGGCGAGACTTTGTCCTTCAGCGGTCTTGAGAAAAGCTTTGTGCTGTTCCTCACCCGCTTTTTTTAATTTTTGTACCGGTGTTAATGCCATATGTTTTTTTAAACGATTTTACTTGCAATATAACCAACCGCCGTGACACTGTTTGCAGCCGCTGCTGCACTCCACTGGACCGTTACAGCCATTGTTAGGGCGCCTGTACTATCTTCTGCCGCTGTTCCCATGGCTACATCTCTTGCAGACTGGTTGTTAACACCCCCCATAGTGAACTCTGCATCCGCTACATCAATAGAAGCTGACCCGACCTGAGTGTTAGTAGCTCCAGATGCCCATAGTATTGCTTCAATTGAACCTGAAAGATTTGTTATTCCTGCTCCAGACTGCTGTTCAAGGAGAGCTGTTGCAACGGTTGTTGCTCCATACTTCAAGTTTACTGTGAATGTATCACCATTATTATTTCTAACATCAAAGTCTGTAAGTGGAATCATTACTTTAACCCCACCATCTGTTCCCAGAGTATTTGCGTCTACTGTAAATGTAGCTAGGGTTGTTTCTGTTGTTGTATTTGCTACTGTTGTTGTTGATGAACCTGATTCAACTAGAATTCCTACTGCACCATCTACATAAGTCTTACTTGCTGCTGCATCTCCATCAGTTGGTGTTGTTGGGACGATTATATCCCCATTACCATCGGCAAGAGGAATCTTACTTGCTTCTGCGGTTGTAGATGTATCGATAAAGCCCATTGCAAGCTCGCCGTTAGCATCGAGGATAGGAATCTTGTTTTCGTCTCCAGCACCACTACTAGTTTTAACAAGCTCGTCATTTGGAGGTACCAAAAGCGCACCTGTGCCTCCGGTAGATGTACCAGTACCCATTTCGGCATTAGTTGCCATTTCGATAATACCAGCGACCGTAGCCGATGCATTAGGCACCGATGCGGTTCCGACTGAGTGCCATGCTCCTCCGTCATAATACTGAAACTCACCAGCGGTTGTGTCATATACAAGCATTCCATTGGTTGGAGCTCCCAAAGCATCACGTTCTACTGTCGTGAGGTTTGGAATTCTTAGCGTTGTAGAAGCACCACTAAAGTCAACTGGACCTGTAAAGGTTTCTCCTGCGATATCTGCCTTACTGTTTACTGCTGTTGCGATGTCACTGAAGATATTCCAGTCGTCAGCAATCACGACTTCTGTACCAGCGGCATGAGCGACTCCACTTGAGCCTGCTCCTGTATAGATATCTACACCACGTGTGACACCTGAAAGTGCATTTGTACTTGAGTTCCAACCAGTTACAGAGATTATCTCTGGATTGTCTGGATCAAGAATGTTTAAGTAAATCGTTTCCCCACCTGGTGAATACTCAGGGACGTCAGACAAAACAATGCCTGATGTTTGTGATGCATCAATCGGTGACGAAAGCGCTTCAGAGAAAAAACTCTGTTTTGGAATATTGCTTAGGTCTGACATAAAAAATGTATTAAAGAATATTATTATTGTCGAAAAGGTCTAGCGCTTGAGTATCCGTATAAACGACAATAGTTCTTAGAACAACCTTTGCATCTGCTTGGTTATTCCATAGAGCCCACTGCAGCTTCTCGTAATCCTCATCTAAAGGAAGTCTTGCTTTGAAAGGATATACAGGAATATCTCCTGTTGCCTCATCTAGTTTACCTCCTAATGGAACTGTTCCTAACGGGGAAGTACCAAGCCCACCTAATGATGTTTCTGGTGAATGGCGAGTGAAATCAATCGTTAATGACTTGGCAGGTGTTGTATTATTATCGTCCTTATAAATCTCTACGTTCCATTTTGCATTCTTGGAGATATACCCGTAGAAGTCGATATATCTAATTCTCTTTCTTCTTCCTGGAAGTCCAAAGTCTGTTCGTTTTCCACTAATACGTGAGAGGATTGGTGCTCCATTATCATTTCTTCCAGCAAACAATTCCCACACCTTATCTGAGCCTGCATCTCCATATAGGTAGTGAAGTTCTCCCTCACTGTCCTCATAAGTAGTCCAATCAAGTGCATTTATACCTTTAAAGTAACTCCATACAGATTTTCTAAAGTCTAGGTGTCTTATAAGGGTTAGACGCCCTAAACTTGTGGATAAGTTCCACATCGCATGGTTTTCCTTCTGTGTATAAAGCCCATTAATAGTTGTGTGGTCATCTGTAAGATCATACAGAGTTTTAACTGGATCACTTTCAGGCTGTCCAAACAATTGATTGTCTCCAATATTCTGTTTCGAAATATCGAAAATTCCTTGACGTGATGCCAAGAAAAGTGAGTTCTTCTGTGTTTGTAGGATTGACCGGTTGCTTTCAGTACCACCACCCCAATCAAGTGTTTCTCGTGAAAAGTCTGATAGAGCCACTGTATAAGTACGTGTAGTCTTTGTTACAACAAGTACTTGTCCAAGTGCCTTGATACCTGTGATCTCTTCACTGTTTCCAATATCAATGTTTGCAACGTTAGATGCATTACCTTCCCATGGATTAGCAGGCGCACCACTAGATAGAAGAACCTGATCTTGTGCTGAAGCATGTCCTGCAAATGAAACGAAATCATTTCCTACCTCAAGATACTTAGGTCGTACAATCGGCGGGGGGCCAGCCTGCTGTGCTCTCTGTGTAAACGTTACGTTATCTGTAGAAGATCTCATGTCATCTACACCGTTTGCTAGAACAAGGATATCTCTGTAAACGATAGAGTCCCAAGGACCTGTATCTGTAACAGACTGCCTGTTGGTGTAAGTACCCTCATTAAAAGGTGTCCCTTCTGTATAACTGTAAATATCTGTATCAGTTCCAACAGTTAGGAATCGTTCTCCTGCCGCAGTCTTCCAGAAACGCAAACTATGAATCGGTTCTCCCGACCCTACATCTGCTCCAAACTGAGTGATTCCCTTTCTGTTCTCCCAAAGCCCATCCTTTCGACGCACCATGTTAAGTGCATCAGATAGATGATCATCAGGGATCTCAGTAGGGTAGCCCGTGTTCAGTGTCTCAAAGTTGTTAAATACTAAACGATTAAGCGCCATAAATATTATCTCCTAACCACGTGGGTTGTAGTAAGCTCCTCGTCCTCTTCGTTGCATTCCAACGCGTGAACTATACTGATCGGCTGTCTGAGTATTCACAGTTACGTCATCAACCGCTTCTCTATAGTAGACCAAGAATGCAGTAGCCATATCCTCATATCCTTTAATGCGTCGCATTGTGAGAAAAGCTGCATATTGAACAATTGCTTCATCGTACATGTCATCTAGTGGGGATTCATCTGTATCACCTGTAGGTTCAGTAAGTTTCTTGTAATAAGGAACTGTTACTGTAAATCCACTATCTGGTACTGGACTAAAACCAATTGCCCATCTAGCATCATCTTTTCGAACATAGTAACGAATTGGTCGCCCACTATCTGTTGCGGGATCAGTGACACCTGTAAGTGCAACATAATCAACAGGATAAAGTGGTGTGCTACCTCCAATCTTTACTGCTTGAGGACTTGCTACTCGAATAAAGTTACTTGGCAGTGTAGATTCCTGTGTACCAGAGACTGTTGTTATCGTTGCAATTTCAACGTTTTGAGGAAGCGAATAGTTCGCATCCTGCTGAATCTTCCGAATAGACCTGTTAATATTTCTATTCAAAAGAGCCACCGAGTTGATTCGGTTGTTTGGGTCTATTTTCATCTCAGACAATAGCTGAGACCTTAGATCTGAAAGTTGGGTGGCCATATAAAATTATTTCTTTGGTTTTTTGCTCTCTTTAACAATATCAAAATCTTTTACTAATTTTTCTAAAACTTGCACCTCAGTCTTTTCTAACTTTCCGTCCTTTGTTTTATAAGCAATGGACATAATTGCTATTTATATTTTACCATTTTTTTAGGGTATTAGACATCTTCTTGATACTGATATCTATTGTCAAACCTGTAAGAGTACATAGGAAAATAAATAAGTAATATGTCAATACCAACCTTCTGAGGTTTCATAAGTTAATATTAGGGACTCACCGTCTGCTAGTGTGAGATTAGCGTTCACCCCTATCAAAAGCTCGGCCCCATTAGGTGCTAGAGTTAAATTATTAGTCGAAGTACCACAGTTAATTATTTTATAAGTCTGTCCGTCTACACCTACTGGCAGAGTTACCGTAAACGCTCCTCCGTCAGTATCGCAAAACACTGCATAATCCGACCCTAGAACCACATAAGTGTTTGTAACTCTTGTTGTAGTCAACCTCATACCTCCAGTTAATACAGTTGTACCGTTAATAAGCAACTCATTAAATGGATTTATTACTACGTCTCCGCTTGTCGTGTTCGCAAGAACTACGTCGGCTGAATCGAAAGTGATACCAGTGTCTTCAGTTGAAAGCGGCATGTATCTCTGTACTAGGGTATCTGATACTGAAACAGCTCTACTGTTACTAATATAGTCAGTCTCGAAATCAAATGCGTATAAAGCTGTAGCCGTAGCTGTAGCTGAATTGACGAAATGAGCTCCCCTATATGTGCCAAATGATCCAATTCCTAGATTATCATGCTTGAATCTCGCACCTGTTCCTGTCGTCATGTTACCCGCAGTGCCGAATACTCCTATTATATGATTAAACTCGGCTCCAAGTCCTTCAGTGATTGTTCCTGAACCAATACTTGTACTGTTGAAATATAGCCCCGCTACACCAGCTACCGTACCAGTCCCCATGAATACAGCCTCAAAAATACCACCTGTTAATGAGTCACCAGCATGTGTCAGGTCGTCGTTATCATAATAAACAATCGACGAAACAAGTCCCCTATGTGATTGAGCGTTGTTTGCTGTAGTTGTTACTGTAGTTTGGAAATCAAATGCGTTCGTTGCAGTAGCAACGTCAGTTAATGTAGCGTTAGCGTCAATCTTTCCCACTACAAAATCTCCATCATTATCAATACTAGCTACAACAGTATCATCATCTTGTCGCCATTCAGTTAGCTTTTCAGTTTGAGTAGAGTGACCCTGAATCATCAAAACAGTTTCATCTATTACTGTCTCTATATGCAATATAGCACTGGTCGGTTCAGTCGTAGCACCAATCTTTACATTACCACTAGACTCCACGTTTATTCTCTGTGTAGCATTAGTAAGAATCGAAAAGTCATGATCTGAATTCGTTCCAAATGTTGCAAAAGCTGCCTGAGCTTGGAAAAGTAACTGTGCTCCTCCATCAAACTCAAGACCAAATGTTGTATTACTACCACTATCAGACCAAACATCTAATTCCCATGAATTTCTTGGGTTAATACCTATACCGACACCACTATTAGTTGTATCTACAATAAAGACATCGCCGGAATCACCATCCTTTCTAACCAAAAAAGCCTCGGTATCTGTATAATCAATAATTAGATTCTCATTCAAAAGAATCCCATCATTAGCAAGTTCTATTTGTGGTGCTAAGCGCCAACTATTGGTTCTAAAAATACTCATACCTTTCTAGGTTTCTTTTTTAGAGCTTTATGAGCTATTTTTCGCTTCTCATAATCATCTTTAACCTGAAGATTACTTTTTACACGTCCATCAAACCAACACTTCAAATCCTTCTCTGAACCACGTGCGTAGACTGTTACTTCTTTAGTCGCCCCGTCCACTTCGTGCCGTAAGCTCATCCGTGGAGCATCCGCCTCAACGAAGACTATCCTTATGTCGTTATTCGCTATTTTATCTTTTATAATCATAATCCGTATTCAGCCCCATACAATGTAAATGTAAGGGCATTATTAGTATCTGTCCTTACAGCAAAATTTCCTGTCGAATCACTCATTGCAGCATTTATAGGAATAACATCGGTGGCGTTAGCACTAAGACTTACATCATAAAAAAGAGCTGTTGACGTATCATATGTTGCTCCGTCATCATCATGAAATACCCTATATGCTACTGCACCGGCTGTTGTATTTGTAACAACCAACGTCTTAACATCCGAGTTAATTCCAGATGCAGGACTATAGATACTTGCAGCCGTTGTATTGGCGGGTTGTAGCTGACCTAATTGTTTAATTGTGAATCCTGTAGACATAATTATCGATTAAAATAAGCTATTTTTTGGGTCAAAATTACACTAGTATCGAAACCTTTTTGAACCAATTCTAGGTCTCCTTGTGCAATCAAAGATGTTGAATCCGCACCAGATGATCCTGCGGTAGCCTTAATTGTATTATTAACATTCGTCAATACAAATGTGTGTGTACTGTCATCTGTATAATCAGTTATTCCAATTGTACTAGATCCTTGGTTAAACACGTAATCAAAATCATTTAATGTGAACGTGCTACCACCAATTAAAGAAGTTGTATTTAAACCTTTACCGAATATCATAAATGAACTTTCACCTACGGGTACAGCATGATTACCGTCTGCAATTATATCTCCACCCCCAATAAAAATATCTGAGCCTGAGATAAAAAATGTAGCTGGGAATGCTGTTGATAAATGTGTAATATTTAAGTCATATCCGATAGAGACTACTCCTCTGGAAAATGATTGAATATTCATGAATCTAGCAACATTTGTTGCAATAATATCATCACTAACAGTAGCCGTTGAATGGGTCGCTGCAACTACAAACCAACCAACACCAAAGGTTGTTTCTCCATCAAATGTTGTGTTGTAAACACCATTATCAAAAAACTCAACGGTACTTGCTTCTGAGATATCTGCACCTCTACCAGCTTCAGTAAAAGCACACCCACCAATATCAGCATTTGTTCCTGATTGCTCAACACCCACAAAATATCTATGAAAGGTTATCCCCTCTATTACCAAAAGTGCTGCATTGTTTTCATGAGTAAATGCAGTATTTGTTTCAACTAAAT
>Ga0208553_1000399_pt1 | contig 15762 bp, 43 predicted proteins | sample 6_EtaG_FD_184079 | JGI IMG/M metagenome (GOLD analysis project Ga0208553, IMG submission 184079) | Marine viral communities from the Subarctic Pacific Ocean - 6_ETSP_OMZ_AT15160 metaG (SPAdes) (version 2) | ecosystem: Environmental > Aquatic > Marine > Oceanic | place: Pacific Ocean | collected...
GAAGGCTGCGATAAGCTGGTAAAAAATTATCGGGAAGAGCATTACCCAAACCTGCCCGAGAACTGGATCACTGTCTATCCGGGGCGAGTCTATTGGAAGCTGGTGACAGAAGAAGAAGGACGTGCTTCGGTCTTTGGTTTCGTCCGCAAGTCTGACGGTGCCATCTTCAAGGCGGCGACCTGGAAGGCACCGTTTGTGAAAGGACCGTCAGCCATTCGCGGATATGTTAATGACCCAAACAATGGACTTAGCTCTGTCACAGCTTATGGAGTTGTATACGCGAAATAATACGACAGTTAACAGAATCCCGAACTATTTATAAGCAGGCGTAGAGCGCCTGCTTTATTTATTAAAGAAAGGAATATATTATGGAATTATTAAGATTGGCGCGTGAACTTGTTGCAGGCGTGCTGGATGCCGGGTGGAACTTGGTATTGCTCGTCCTCGATGTAGGTCGTGATACACTGGTCCATCTTCATACAGGTGCTCCGCGCCTTGAAGGACTATTGGTTGGTGTATTGCTCGCATGGCTAATGCTAAGACGTGAACGCCATCCCTGGCTACGGGTTTTGAGCGCACCGCTTAAGCTTGTGCTGGATATATTAGATCTCGCCTGGGATCAGGGTGCTGAAGTTGCTCGCGACCTTTGGCAAGTCCCCGCTGGCTGGGTCCGTGGTGGCTTAGGCTGGAGCGTGGCTAAGGTCCGCGCTGTTTACGATTGGAAGATGGGACTATTAAGAAGTCTCCGAGATCGCTTACTTAAACGAGGAGGCGACGAGTGAAACTAACAAAATCAATATTGAAAAAACTTATTAAAGAAGAACTATCCGAAGTCGGCGGCTTGGGCAGAGCTATGGGCGCTGCGATGAGTGGGTTTCCGGGTGACGAAGATACCGGTGCCGCTAGTTCTTTGGAAGATGGTGTCCAGGCACTAATCCGAAACTGGAATCCCAGCACCCCCGAAGGGCAAAGATATCTTGAAGAACTAGAAGCCCTCGCTGATCAGTTCCAAGGAGGAGAGGAACGCGAATACGTCACTCTCCGTGACCCAGGGAAACAACTCGCTTTTGAAAGAGGTAAAAAGTGAAACTAACAAGATCACGACTCATAAAGGTTATCCAAGAAACACTTAAGGAAGTCGAATTCCATGGCGAAACCCCTGCGGGTCAGCTTACTGGCACCGAGGAAGAAGACGTTAGATTTACACAACAACTTTATGCAGAAAGGATAATGAAGATGGCGGGGCTTACCTCAGAAGAGATGGTGCCAATGTGGGACTGGATAAAAACTGGTGATCCAGACTGGGAGTTTCTTGAAAGCCCACAATTCGAAAAATTATATGATTATCTTGGGTGGGGTGATAATGCGCGTCCAGGATCGGGTGTTATGCCTTATAAAACACTGCAAGGCAGAGAAGAGATGTCCGATGAGTGGATACTTGCTTATTTGGCAGGAGAGGTTGGCGCAGGAGAAAGCCTGGGATATGCAAACGTCGCAGAACAAAAGAGTCGGAAGATTACGAAAGCGAAGCTAAGAAATATTGTTCAGGGAGAGTTTAACGCCGTTATAATAGAGGTACGGAAAGGTAGACTATTAAATGAGTAACCCTGACGATTTCGATTTTGTCGAACCAGCCGCAGAAGAACTTCTGCCAGCCAATCTCCACGCGGACACTACTAGCGAATTCGATGATTTTGATTTTATCGATCACTATGGAGATGATGAAGAAGTAAACCATGAGAATTTACTTCCTGAGAATACTATTCCCGCCTCTCTGAATTGTGCCGTTATTGGCGTGGGGGGAGGAGGTGGCAAGATGGCCAAAGCTTTCCTCGATCTTGGTTATAACAAGACTTTGCTTGTTAATACTACTCCTAAAGACATTCCTAACGATATAGATGATAATCATGTTGTTCTGATTCCCGATGCTGATGGAATCGGTAAAGATGTGAATTTAGGAAAAGCCGTGTTTGATGCAAACAGCACAGTCGTAGAAGATGCCCTTCGCACAAAATTAGGCAAAGTTGACTGGCTGTTTGTTTGTGTCGGCGGCGGCGGCGGTACCGGTTCTGCCACTGTTTCTCTACATAGTGTATTTGAACGATATCTCAAGTCGGTTCAGGCAAAAGGCGAGGTCATATATATTATTTCTTGGCCAACAGCACAAGAATGTTTAAACCCCACTATTAGCAGAAACGCCTTGGCTCTTCTCAATGATGTGTCCGAACACACACACGTTGTGTTAGATAACGAGCGTCAAGTTAAGCTGCTTCGTGGCAAAGTCGGAATACTCGGATTATATCCCGCGGCCAATGCCGCATTTGCAAAACTGTGGACACAAATATTAAAACTCTCATCAGATAAATCACCGATTCAATCTTTTGACTCAAGAGATCTTGAAAGGTGCCTAAGAACCCAACAAAGAATGTTTATTGGTTCTACTCTTGTCAAGGATCCTGCTACGCCCAATTTAGGCTCAGTAATCCTTCAGAATTGTATGAAGCGTTCTCCGTGTCCTCCACCGAAAGGAAAACCACAGACCGGCGCACTGTTATTGATCGTATCCTCAGAGATGGCTAACGATCCAGAAATTAGCAAGCACTTAGACGCGGCAATTGGATATGTTGGCGGAAGAACGGACACTCTTTTTTCGGGTGTGTATATTAATGATAACGTACCTGGGCTTATTGCTATCCTATGTATGAATGGGCTACCACAAGGAAATTAACTAAATGAAAGTAACCAAATCACAACTTAAAAAGATTATTCAAGAAGAGTTCCAGAACGTAATGAAAGAAGCACGGGAAACCTACGGGATAGACCCTGAAACCCTCAAGCTCCCAGTGGAAGATGCACTTAAAAAGATAATACCAGATATGAAGGCGATGAATTCAGCACAGTTGGAGCTTCTTTCAATGAAGGTAGATCTTTTACTCAAACAGCTAGACGCAAGCTTAGCCAAAAATGAGGGAATCGACGAGGCACTTCCCAGATCAACAGAACTTCCAGTTGATGCTGAAACACCAATGTCACCCGAAGAACAAAGAATGGATGCTTTATCGGGACAGTACGAAGATGATATGAGACATCATTTACTGGTGGGTATTGATGTACCTGATTTTGATGGCAGCATGATGCCCCTCGATTTCTTTTTATCTAAGCTGGGCAACTATGTTGTTACAGGTGATGTATCGGAAAAGCAGGCAGGCAACATTATTAGACAAATACAATATGCAATGAGTGTAGACCCAAACGACCTGGGATACGTGCATGAAAAAGATTCTACAGAAGAGGAAGACTTCAGATGAAACTAACAAAATCACAACTTAAAAAGATTATTCAAGAAGAATACGAGGAGTGGACCTACCAGGAGCCAGAGCTAACTCCTGCACAACAAACGGTCACAGAACTTTGTGGTCAATTAACTGAAGCCATATACGAGATGGAGCGCTCAAGCCCAGATATGACAGATACATATTTAATATTATTTAGAGCCCTTGCTGAGAAGGGCTTAAGCATAAAGTCTATGGCGCAGATGGTATAGGGGAACAACAAATGAAACTAACTAAATCTCAACTCATAAAGATTATTAAGGAAGAGCTTAGCGAAGCATATGGTGGTGCTTTAGGTCCATTCCCAGACAGGTATGGCGATGCACACGAGAAACGGAGACAACGGAGACAAGTCGCGCCCGATGAACTTGAAAGCTTTCTGGACACATATGTTGTGGATAACCCTCTTTATAGTTTAGATGCCGAAACGTCAAAATCTCTATTTGCTGGCTATGCGGAAAGCATGGGGATGCCAGCATCCGTGGAAGAGCTTCAAAATATGTACGATTCCCTTGCCAGAAACATGGATCCACATGATCGAAGCCACATGGCAGATTTAGAGGGAGGATACTAAATGAAACTAACAAAATCACAACTTATAAAGATTATCAAGGAAGAGCTTGAGCTTGTCTCTGTCTCTCCACGCCGAGGACACCCTATGTATAAAGCCGATGATGAACTAAGAGAGATCGGCGCAGATATCGGAAACATATTGGAGCTTACCGAAAAGGCGATTAGCAATTTGAGCGAAATGCAAGCTCGTTATGGAGAACTAGCTCATATGGGAACTTATGCAAGGATGGCGAATAACGCAGCACAGAAGTTATCTGAGAAATATAGGGATGCGTTGGATTCAGCCCACACACAGCTAAGCAGATCCAAGCAATTAGGTGAAAAAGAACTCACGAAGCCCGAGAAGAAAGAGAAAGAAAGACTTGTGAAAGGCATGAAGAAAGATGCTAGCGGCTTCGAAGAGCGTTACCCTGGGCGTGGAGAAGAAGTAATGTATGCCACTGCCACAAAGCAGGCAAAGAAGAGGAAATAATATTATGAAACTAACCAAACCCATGCTTCGTAATCTTATTAAAGAAATGCTCACAGAGGCTGAGCCTATTACTGGTGCAGGGAGGGGAGCCGGGCCAGCCTTTGCTGATGATTTCGCACGCCTAATGGCAAAAACCAAAAGAGATCTTGAGGGAGGTCCATCGGTATCCGAAATGGTTGATCAAGCATTAAACGGATTTAGACGCGCCCACGATGCCTTTACTTCCGAGGAAGAGCTTGCAGAATTTGAAAATCTTTTTATAGAAAGGTTGTCGATGGCTATAGCAACTGCTCGCAAACATAGAAGGACCAAAGGGAAATAATATTATGGACATCACAGAAAATAAACTACAACAAATTATTATTGAGGAACTCAAAGAAGCCCTTGGGATGGACCAAGAATATACTGGATCCGAAATGGATGTTGATGCAGAGAACGATCTTGCTGGTGCGTTGATGTCCTTAAAAGCTGCTGGCTATACCCGTGACGAAGTTGTAGAAATGGTCAACAATGAGTTCGGTATGGGCTCCGGGGGGTCAGGTGAGCCGGGGCTGAAGTATGTTGGACAGGGTGAACCGATGGAAGAAAACTGTGGGTGCCCTAGTTGTCCCGAACACGGAAGCGGTGCAAAGATTCGAGTTAAGGTAAAATAATGGAATAAATAAATGGGCGATTTAATATTATTAGATGATTACCGAATCGAATGTGAACCGGAAGAACCTGATATATACGATGAAATGCATATTTATACAGCCTATCTTAGCCCGGAAGAACTAACTGACGACGAATTCTTTGAGAACTTCCACTATGATTATTTAACCTCCACTGAAATCGCCACATTAACCGAAGCTGATGTTAAGTGGATTATTACACAACTTATAAAGCGAAGCGACTTCTACAAAAGCAAAGAAGATGCCTTGGAAATGATTGAAGACATTTTGCGGCAAAGAGAAGAGGATTACTAGCCTTGACACTTTGTTGACAATATAAACATTGACAATTAAGCCAAAATAGGCTATATTATATATGTAAGAAGGAGGGATAGCAATGGAAGTAGCGTTCATTTCCCTCTGTATTGGATACGTGATTGGCTCGTATCTCAAATCCTCTGCGTATGACAGCCAGGATTGGCAGTGTCTTCGCTGGGATGGAAGGATCTTCGGCTATCGCCCCGTGGCTTTTGGCTCTCGCATTGAGCGAGGCGAGAAAGTCGTAATGGCTCTTAAGCTGGGCACAAACACCTTCCCCGAGGAAGGTATTATTTATGGCGATGACTCAAGTGATTAAGGTTTCCTCTCCCGTTCCTCCTGCTATTTTCCAGTCTCATACTGGAACGTGGTATGTCATTGGTGGTAGTACCTGGGTGGAAGTACCCGAAGGCACCACTCTTGATGATGTTGAGTGGGTGCGTCCTGTCAAGGCACAGAAGGTGCGTCCTACGCAGGTTCAGTTGGTGCCTGGGTCAAGTGGTACTCGTTACCGGGTTGCGCTTTGGCCAGATGGTGGTGCCTCCTGTGAGTGCTGGGGATATCGACGGTGGCGCAAGCCCTGCCGTCACATTAAGATGGCGAGGGCAGCATGAAAGTCGGTGATATGATTGAATACGAAAATATTGACCAACTCGACACTGGACTTGTTCTTAAGGTTGAGAGTGATGACTTCACCGGATCCCAAGCATTGGTTTTGTGGCAAGATGGAGCAATTCAGTGGATAGCCACTGGTATGTGTGAGGTGATCAGTGAAAGTCGGTGACTTGGTAGAGGTTGTGCAGTCAGAAAGAGACAGGCTAAAGACTCCATTTGTGGGTCAAATCGGCGTAATTGTTAAAAAGACCTTGACGATTATAGGCAACGAAGATGATTGGTATGATGTACTAATGCGGGATAAGATTCGGTCATTCCGCACAGACTACCTTGGGGTGATCAGTGAAGGTCGGTGACTTGGTGAGATATAGAGATTCAATCCGCGATGACGTTGGGATTATAATGGAAATACAATCCGAGGGGTCGGCTTCGATCTTTGGACACCGTGTTATTGTAATGACGACGACCGGACTGCGATCATATAGTGAAAAGCAACTGGTGATTTTAAATGCAAGTGGGTGATTTGGTAAAAATCAACCCAATCTTCACTGATGAGGTGTGGGTTGACGTTGTTTTTGTTGTCTTGAAGATCGCCGCGCCTTTCGCAGTCATCTTCGCAAATGGCGAGAAACACAAAGTTGAAATGGAACAACTGGAGGCTTTTTCAGATGCTAACACGGAATGAGTTTATTGAGTATCGTGCGAAGTTTACAGAGTATGTTGCTCATTTGAAAGAAAATAAAACAGAGTTTAATAGTGATAACTGGTGGTCCTTAGAAGCCATGACGCCACAAAAGAGGGGAAACTTTATGCAAGACACTCACGTTGAAAAAATGAGTGGCTTGATCAAAAAGATTTCTCCCAAACTAAAAAAGGGAGATTTTCATTCGACCAACAACAAATACTTTGAATATAAGTTCTCGATGACCGACAGTAAAAGAGACATATGTTTCTTACAGATTCGACCACACCATCCATGCGACTATGTTTTTGAAGTTTATGATAATGGAGAGGAAAAAATGTATTGCTTTCTTATTTCACACAAACAAATGAGTGAGCTAATCAAAAAATACCACTCCAGCTACACACACTCCTCGACCACTACGATGTATTCTCTACGGGGAAGTTTAAACCCAAAATCAAAAAAGTATAATCTATGGACACACTTAGTAGAAAATCATCTTGTTGATTACGACGAGCTAAGACCCATCTACAGCACTTGACAAACGCTTGACAACTTAACCATTGACTGCGTGCGATGTTCATGCTATATTATAGGGGTAATCAAGGAGAGTAACATGCAAGTCGGTGATCTAGTTCAAGCTAACAAGTTTGCCAATTGGTCTGCACGGCAGGCTAAGATCGGACTTGTGCTTGAGATCGTTGAACCCGCAAGCAGTAACTGGACTGCGAGAATCCGGGTTCTACTTGGTGGAAAGATTAAGGTTCTGCCCACTAATCACTTTGAGGTAATCGCTTGACACTTTGTTGACAACATAAACATTGACAATGGAGCATATTTAAGGTATATTATATATGAAAGTGAGGGTTGTATGAAGGTCGGTGACTTGGTAAAGTTTAAAGCCTGCATGCAGGGAATGCAGCGCATGGTTGGGCTCATTGTTGGTTATAATGGCACGTTGCCCATCATTCAATGGAACAACGGCACTACTGTCGCAGAACCCGCCCAACTAATCGAGGTAATTAATGAAAGTCGGTGATTTGGTAAGAGTTAAAGGGAAACACGACCAGATTTTCGTGGGTATTATTGTTGGTAATGCTGGATATAAGTCATTCACCAGCGGTGGCTGGTTTGTGCTTCATTCTGGCGGAAAGACATTGTGTGAAAACTGCGATATGGAGTTGGTAAGTGAAAGTCGGTGATTTGGTATTGGTAACCTACGGCTCCGCTGGAGGAGATCAGGTTGGCATTTACGTGCAACTAACCGAATGGGCATCCTTGACGCGGGCTGATATTCTCTATTCGGATGGAGAAGTGCTTTCAACTCCGCTTTGTCAGATTGAGGTGATTAGTGAAAGTCGGTGACTTGGTTCGAACCATTGAGGGCTGGTCATACAAGACGTGGACTGGCATTGTTGTTGGGATGGAAGCTTCAGAAGAGTGGGCTAAGGTTCTCTGGACGGAAGTGAGTACCACTGACGGTCAAATATTCTGGGCTCCCGTAAGAAAATTGGAGTTGATTAATGCAAGTCGGTGACTTGGTAAGGATCGAAAGAGTCCCCATCGGGCAGGGTCTGGATTTCTTGATTGGTCAGGTGGGAGTTATTATGCCAACGCCTGATTTTCCCAGTTCTTGGGATCATTATATTAATGTTTTTGTGGATGGTAGGAGACAGGCAATGTATCGAGCAAACATAGAGGTGATTAATGAAAGTCGGTGACTTGATTAAAGTATACGACTTCACGCATCGAGCGCGGGACAAGTTTCGGGGACGGAGAGAAAATGTTGACGCTCACTTTGTTGGGTTGATCGTGGGGGGCTATCGTCGCTTTACCGAAGTGCGGCGGGTCATGCTGCCCGATGGCTCAACGGAGTTTTACAACTTGGATCGGATGGAGATCATTAATGAAAGTCGGTGACTTGGTTAAACGGATCGGTGGCAAAGGGTCCGACTGGATGGGGCAGCGTGTGGGCATTATTCTGGGCAAATGGGTAAACGACTCCTATCCAGACGACGCAACCCCTTACTGGAGCGTGTTTATGGAGGGCACTATGTTTAACATGGACGAGCAATACTTAGAGGTTATAAATGAAAGTCGGTGATTTGGTTGATGTATTGAGCGCCGCCGAGGATACTTGCTTGGGGATTGTTATGGGGAGTGACATCGATACGCTTTGGGTTCATCCCGAGTGGGTTAATGTTTTTATTCTTGAGGGTAATTATAAAGGCGAGACTTTTCAGTTTGAAAAAGATCAGATCGAGGTGATTAGCAGTGCTGCATAATCGCTTGACATTTACTTGACAACATAAACATTGACAGTGGGGCGTATAAATGCTATATTATATATGTAGGTGAGAGGTGATCCATGGGTCGTAGAGGAAAAGGGACAAGTCGCGCTGCCGGAAGAAGGCAACGATTGACGGCTGATCAGCGGGCACGGTTTGCCCGTGATCGCAAAGCGTTGGTTGGAAAACTTATTACACAAGAACCCTTTGTGGGTGCTCTTGTTGCTGAACACATTCGAGGCTCGCAATATCTGTTGCGCCTGGGAGACGGCACCGAGGTTTACGCTTCTCACAAAAAGCAGCGGCAACTTCCGAGTGGTGCGTTCACCGAGGGTGGCTGGAGCCTGTGGGAGAGTCGATAATGAAAGTCGGTGACTTGATTAAATACGTATACGATACCGGGATCGTCCTTGACATTCTGGAGAAACGGTCATCCACCCAGGCGCTTGTCCTTTGGCAAGACGGCAAGACTCAATGGGTAGCGTGCGTGATGTGCGAGGTGATCAGTGAAGGTCGGTGACTTGGTTAAATGGTCGTGGTATCTCAATACCGATTGGACCCAGACGGGCTTCATGGGTATCATCATTAGTTCGAAGCTTTACAAGACAGATTATGAAAAGACCCTTGTTTTTAACGTATTGGATAACACTGGACAAGCGGTGGAAGTCCGAGAAGATGAAGCAAGTTTGGAGTTGATCCGTGCAGCTTAAAGTTGGTGACTTGGTTAAGTGTCCCGCTTTTGATGGACACACAGCATACGCTGGTATCATCCTTGGCGTCTTTGGGCACAAGGTTGAAGTTCTCGGCGGCAATCACGAAAGCTGGGATGGCATCGTGGGGCGAACGATTTGGGATATTTGTGATATCCATTTGATTAAGGAAAAAGAATAATGAGTAGCGTTACAGAATGTGTATATCATCCCGAAGACGATCACAGTGAAACCGATCACGGTTGTTATGCTTGCGTTGGGGACTTGGTGGAGATCCTAAACCCAATGGGCGAGCGCACAGGAATTTATAGTTTGGTGACGGCAGTAGAAACTTCAAACCGGATTGGACCAATGCGATATCTCTGTCTCTACGGACAGGAACTTCGCGTCAAGGACTCGTTGGTTCGGATAATTAATCGGAGTTAAGAGAGAATGAAAGTCGGTGATTTGGTTAGATATATCAGCCCAGGCGGGCGCTGGGGTCCGCGCTGGTCATTGCCCGGTGTCGTGTTGCGGTGTATCCCTGGCACGGACGAGCGAAAGGTGGTGCAGTGGACTGATGGAACACGGAGCAGCTACCCCGCGAGCAACTTGGAAGTGATACATGAAAGTCGGTGACTTGGTAAAATATATGAGTCGGACTGTTTTAGTAACCGGCATAGTTCCCCGCGAGAAAGCGCCCTATCCTTACGATGGCGATGTCGATGAGTGGGTATACGGAATTGAGTGTGGGGAAACAGATGTGGGAATGTACCGCGAAAGCGCATTAAAGGTGATAACATGAGTGTAATGAGTGCAGACGGAAAAATCTATCAACCCGGTGGAGGATGGTGGTCGCCATATGGTGATACCGACGAGGAAATTCAAGAGAACATGAAGACTGGCTATATGCCCAACGCCCCAGGAGCGGAGCGAGTAAGCCCCCGCTATTTTACTGGAAGCAAGAAGGGTGATGACGCACTTCAAGATTTCTTGGGTGGTATCGGGGCTCTCGGCGGGCAGGCAAAAAAAGATTATGAGGCAAAGAAGAATGAAAATCGGTGACCTAGTAAAAGTGAAGGGCTGTGCTGCTCCAACCAACCCCATCGATTTTCCTTGCGAATGTTTTTTCTGTAATGGACATTCTAATCGTATTGGATTAATTATGTCACCCGCACCAATGAATAGTTGGGTGGTAATGTTTGACTGCGGTGAATGGCGACTTGATAAGTTTGATTTTGCACGCGGTGACGCAGAGGTTGTTAGTGAAAGTCGGTGATCTGGTAAAAAGGACAGGCAAGTGCCTCACACTCCGAGGTGTTTCACGCCCAGGGTTCAAAGCTAACCTTGGTGTTGGTATTGTAGTTTCTTTGCAACTCGGAGGGAGAAACCCTGTGCATCCTACCGCGACCGTCTTTTGGTTTGAAAAAGGGAAGCATTATAAGATAGCTGAATCTCTACTGGAGGTGGTCAGTGAAACCCGGTGACTTGGTGCGCTTGCGAGAAATGGGCATGCCAAACCAAAGTAAAGCTGTTGGCATTGTCAGAGAGATTCGTCCGAAGCCAGAGGGGAGCCCATACCATTCCAGGCGAGAATTCGATTCCGTCTTGTGTTATTGGATGCAGGGGCACAAAATGAACAAACGCTGGGTAGTGCGTAGTTCGCTGGAGGTGATCAGTGAAGGTCGGTGATCTAGTAATACATAACGGCAAACAAATCGGTATCATTACTTACATCTGGCCTCCGATCTTCGATAATGGAATGCGGGTCTGTATTCTCTTTAACGACGGTGAGCATGACGTTAACAGTTGCGATTGTGAGGTGATCAGTGAAAGTAGGTGATCTTATCAGATGTATAAAAGATGATGAACATCAAGGTCGCATTGGTCTTATCATGGAAGTTGAGTGGCACGATTTTGGAGAGGGTCATCTTCCCCGACGTGTCAAGGACGGTTGCTGGGTTCATTACATTGGCAACTGTGATTGGGATTATCATTGGGAAGAAGATTTCGAGGTGATCAGTGAAGGTCGGTGATTTAGTTAAATATAGTAAAGAATATTCCAGCCGACCTGGGTTTGATTACTGTTCTGATTGGACAGGAATTATAGCACCTGGAGATATCTCTGGAACATATAAAATTTATTGGACAACCCAGCACGGTGTTCAGATTGGTGGGTGGATCGAACCTGATGGCTGGCAAGGATTGGAGGTAATAAGTGAAAGTCGGTGACTTAGTTAAGTTTTTTGATTATGATTATTCTGCCGCCCACCTCGGCGCTAAGCAGCGCTGGAGGGTTGGCGTCGTAATAGATTTTTGGACTCCGACTAAAGAAGAAGAAAGAGAACATAATTTATCTAGTGGTGACACGCTTGCAATAATCGCTCACGACGGAAAAACACAATGGATCACAATGCCAAAGCCTGGACAAGAAGGAATGTGGGTGGAGACCCTTGCATAAAATAATACTTTACATTAACTTTAACTAATGGTATAATCAATGTAATAAAACTAATTAATACTATGAAAGACTTATTCGACAAATGGGACAAGTTTTTGCTCAACGAATCAATGAGCAGAGTCCACCAGCATATTACCGAACATGATTCGGCACTACTCACAGCGCACAGAGCCGATCCTCTGGATATGTCTGCCTGCTTGGAGGATGCGGTTGAGCCGGGTGCCTCTAATAAGGAACGCTACAGAGAACTAAAAGCAGTATTGCTAGATCTAGGATATGGTGTCAGGAAAGTAAAGGGATCTTTTATTGAAAACTATGGCAACCTTGATAAACAAGTCGAGGTTAAAGAAGATAGTTTATTTGTACACAACCGTAAAGGTGATCCAAATTTTGTGGAACAGGTCATAAAGTTTGGGAAGAGATATTGCCAGGATGCAGTATTAATTATTCCACAGGGTGGCGACGGCACTTATTTATATGGCACAAACAATTCCGACTTCCCTGGCTTAGATAACTCGGTTGAAGTTGGTAGCTTCATAGGTGGCGAAGAAGCGGAATTTATGACCCGAGTAAGGAAACGCCCCTTCACCTTTAAAGAAGAGAAAGAACAATTTGTTTTAGAGACATACGAAAGTCATTCGCGCCACGCTCGCATGGCAATCAGAGCGATAGCCAAAAGAGTTTTAAATAAAAATCAATAACATAGAGGTGACTGGTGAACGGCAAGCGATATAATACTGGCAAAATTAATGAAGGGCAATCTTGGGCAATAACCCAACAAAGGGGATACATAAAGCCCACCGCATCCCAAAGAAAAAATATTGTTGATGCTTTCGCCACCATTGGAAAGGAAGTCAAGCCACGCGGCTTTGATCTAATCGAAAGCGCATTTGCCGATGCCGCATGCCACCCAGGAGCATTGCTTGAGGTTATTGATCAAATAACACTGTTCGAACTCAAGACGGCAGGCGCAAAAAGAAAATCAGAAGTAAAAGATGATTGGTCGGGTCTTGGGTTTACATTAACGAGCACTGAAAAACACAACGCCGAAATACTAGGAGACAAGTTCAAGTTTATCTTTTTAAACTTGAAGAACCATAAGATGGACATATGCGCTTTAGGAGATTTCTTCAAACCAGAGATATCAAATATATATCCTACTTTCTCTGTTTTCATCAAGGGTGGTATTGCGAGCGCAAAATGAAAATCGGTGACCTTGTTAAATTTAGACCCAATTGGGGCTCTGCCATGTGGGTACAGCCTGCTATCGTTATAGAAAGATTCCCACCACCAGATGAAGAATTATGGGTGGTCTATGCACACGGACGTAAATGTGTAGTTGAGTTGAGAAACTATATTATTAAACCCTTGACATCTTGTTGACAATATAAGCATTGACAATGGGGCATATTTAAGGTATATTACATATGTAACGTGAGGGAAAGATGAAAACTATTGAATTGACCGACGAACAAATTAAAACCCTAATCGATGCGCTGGGCGATTGGCTGGCTGATGACCGACCCGGCGAGAGTGCTTGGCTTCGCCGTCAGGATCGAGGTGGCTTCCTTGACATGGAACTCCGCGAGTTGCTTAACCGTGATGACGGTTGGGACGACCAGGACGACCACCCAGAACAGGCTCAGAATAGTCGAGAAGCAGCCTGGGAAGAAGAGTTTATTCAAGCCGGTATCGATGCCCGCGAGATGTCAAAAGGGTGTCAAGACTCCAGTTAGCACTTGACAATGCCCCCTATAAATGCTATATTATATATGTAAGAAAGAGTTTTGTTCCCCCTTTGAGAGAGAGATAAATCGTGGCTAGGCATTGCAGAGAGTGTTATGGACGTGGACACAATAAACGGACTTGTCCACGGGTGACCGAAAGATTGCTTCGGTACTCCAAGGAAGAGCAAGAAAACAATAAAGACGAACCGAAAGTAGACGGTGTTTTTCCGGGCTACTGGACTGTACAATACGTCAAGCGCACGGGATTGAACCCCGATGGCTCCAAGGCTCCAGTCGGTGCCAAGAAGAAGCAAAGGCGGCAATGCACTTGGTGCAAGGGTCAGTTTGGAGAATACGACCCGGAGAACGGCTACGATCACAACCGTCGCACCTGCCAGCATCGTAAGGACTGGCATAAGAACGCAGTTACCGAGGCTATTGAGTACCGTCGTGGGTTCAAGGAACGCATGATTGAGACAGGTTTTGGTGTTGGCACTTTGATTAAAGACAAGCAGTACGACTATTACCCTGACGGCATTGGCGGCAAGGTATGGGGGCAGCAAGAGCGCGTGCTGATTGTCACCGGCATTAACTGGAGTTACGTCCACCAGGAGACGAACCGGAACACTGTCATGCGCTGTAAGGACGTGGGTATGCCAAGCCGAAGGGTTGGCTCACTGAAGATTCCGCGTGACCTTGAGTGGACTACCGAGCAAACAGCAAAAGCAGATGATCGCGGCGGTCAGCGGTATACCAGAGAAGACTATGAAGTGCTTTCAATGAGCGGCTCGCTCGCTACCATCCCCGAGGGCTGGGAAGATGGCGAATGTCTTGAGATTGAGGAGCCCTACTAGATGTCAATTAGTTGTCAAGCGTGTATTTTTTACTTGACAATGCCCTTTGTAAATGCTATTATATATACGTAATCAGGAGAGATACTACCAATGGCTGTTGACTTTAAAACCTTTATTTCTGTTGTCCCCCACGTCGCTGCGGTTCGTAAGCCGGTGTTGATTCGGGGACGCCACGGCGTGGGCAAGTCCTGCGTTGTTTACCAACTCGCGGAAGACATCGGACTTCCGGTCGTGGAGCGTCGTGCTTCCCAGATGACCGAGGGCGACCTTCTTGGTCTGCCTTCGACTGACGGTGCGGTGACTACCTGGAATCCGCCCGAGTGGTTCAAGACCGCTTGTGACACTGCGGTGATTCTTTTCCTCGATGAAGTTGACCGTGCGACCCCCGAGGTTCGGCAAGGCATCTTCGAACTGACCGATAGCCGGAAGCTTGCTGGTTTCGCGCTCCACCCTGAAACGCTGATTTTCGCTGCCGTCAACGGTGGCGAGCACGGCGAGCAGTATCAGGTTGGCGAAATGGACCCCGCAGAACTTGACCGCTGGACGGTGTTCGATGTTGAGCCCACTGTTGAAGACTGGCTGGGCTGGGCTAAGAGCAACGTGGACGAGGTTATTTGGGACTTCATTAATCAGAATCACAACCACCTTGAGCACAGTGATGATTTCGAGCCCAACAAGGTTTATCCTTCTCGTCGGTCTTGGGATCGGTTGTCCGAGTGCCTGACGGGTGCTGGGCTGCTTGAAGAAGGAGCGGATCTTGGCGTGGTCTACAACTTGACCAACGCTTTCGTTGGGTTCGAAGCCGCTGTGTCCTTCCGTGACTTCATCGAGACTTACGAGCGTCAAGTGACGGTCGAAATGATTCTTGATGATGGCAAGATTGACAAGACTTCTGACTTCGGCATCAACGAGCACTCCGCTCTGGTTGAAAAGATGGAAGCGGTTGAGTCTTTTAAGGAACGTCTGACTGACGGTCAGGTTCAGAACCTTGCTGACTACTTCCTGACTCTGCCTAGTGAAGTGGCTATGAAGCTGTGGACCGTGCTTGGACAGGGCGAGATTGAGAACACTGTCGCTCTCCATCAGGCAACTGGTTCGGAT
>Ga0208553_1000402_pt1 | contig 15716 bp, 7 predicted proteins | sample 6_EtaG_FD_184079 | JGI IMG/M metagenome (GOLD analysis project Ga0208553, IMG submission 184079) | Marine viral communities from the Subarctic Pacific Ocean - 6_ETSP_OMZ_AT15160 metaG (SPAdes) (version 2) | ecosystem: Environmental > Aquatic > Marine > Oceanic | place: Pacific Ocean | collected...
TCACATATAACGCCACAAACCGAGTTACCATGGGTGCGATGTGGCAAGGTGTGTGGGGTGTGGGTTACGAAAACGCACTTTACCTCGATGGAGATTTAGACGAATTTTCGGTGTGGAACAAAGCCCTTTCTAGTGGCGAGGTTGCAACGATCTATAATGGAGCATCTGGTCTTGGTCACCCCGGGGATCTCAAGAAACATTCCGCTGTGGCAAATTTGCAGGCTTGGTGGAGACTAGGGGACGACATCGCCACTTGGTACGATTCTGCTGGCTCTAATCATGGGGCCTTGAGCCCCTTCACCGATGAGGTCGAGTGGACAGCGTACCCCACCACAGCCCCACCGGTCGTGACAGATGTCCTAAGAAGGAAAGAGAGCCTCGTCACTGGTTCCGCACAAAAGGCGAACAGGAATCCTCTGAAAAGAAACGAGATCATTGACCAAACAAAGCGTCCACCGGCAACCATGGTTGTATACGACAATGGGTATGTTACGCATCCAATTCCCAGAAGCGATATACAATATCGGTGGATAAGAGATTCTTACCAATCAGTCAAGACTTTCGGCCATGCAACTGGCTCAAGCGAGATTTCATTCGTGACTATCGGTGAGGCATCTGCATTAGAACAATTAAACACGTATAGTAACAATTTGGTGCATGAGGACGTGTATGCCAGGAAGGTGCTTCTGCCTGACACAGATTTCCACCACGGCTATTTTGATGACGCGTTGCAGCTAGGCGTCGGCCAATCGGCTGCGCGAAGTCCAGCAGAACTTCCTGCGCCTCTTTATCCTCCCGACCTGGCTTATCCCACAATGTGGCTCGACTATATCAATCTTACACAGCCCGGCCTAAACACAGCCCCCCAGGAGTATGCAGATTATTTCAACATATTGATGACGCGCCGCAACGGCCTCTCTGGGTTTAATACTTGGAAACAGATCAGAAATAACCAGCATCCCATAACCAGATATTTGACACAAAATAACTACCACACGTACATGGAAGAAGAGTACATGCTCAGCAAAGTTAAGACAGCCGGCCCGACGGCAAAAAGCCTTATGACGTACTCTTGGCCTGATGATATAAGCGTTAAGAGCATCACCAACCACAAGCAGAGAACGTACTTTGTTGAGGAACCTGTCGTCTCCTTTAATCAACACCCGATCGTGGTCGACTATAAGGATCCGGATGGCAGTTATGTCTCGGCATTCTCGTTTCTGAATGAGATGGAAACATTCGCAAATGATGTTTTAGTTGCACGAACAAACATGGCCATCAAGAAGCCAAAAGCGTATGACACTTTCTTGCACGCCTTCAAACAAAGCAAAGATATTCACTTAAACAAGTTTACAATGCGCGACGTCATCTATCCGCGCACAGTTAATGCTACGCTAGCCAAGGTTCGTGGAAGACTGCAGTATGCCGAGACGGCAGCAGAGCAAAGGGCAGTCGATGCTGGCCAGAGCAGATTGTTCTGGCGAGATTCTTTAAACGATAGGTTGAAAAATCCTGATGAGGACCCCGCTGCTGACTATTTCAACAGTTCCCTCGGCGTCGGGGTGAAGTTTCGGGCTCTTGATGCGTCTACCTCTGGCCTAGCGACGACCGTCGACACCGGAGCAAGTAGTTTGTGGCCGCTAGACCAGAATGAAGTCGGGAGTGGCTATAAGGCGGGTGAACTGGCGCAAGATACTAGGCTGTCTGTTGGCATGGAACCAGGCTCCGGCCCTGTCTATGCCATGGCAACTCAACAATACGCACTTTCTGGGACGGGTGGCCACGAGGTGGCGAAGGCGACAAACGAGCTATTATGGACTGCTGACACGCAGTCTGGTAAGAGGCCTTGGTTCGATTCTTATGATGAGTTCGCCGAAAACATCAGAAGGTTCAGTCAAACACACGCAGTGATTCCAGAGTTTAAGATTTCGGATCACATGGATTACATACTTAATGCAGGTCCTGATACCACACTCAACAACTTCCTTTCAATTGAAGGCGCCGGCACATCAGATGCTGACTTAGATACAAGTGCGCCAAGCGCAACAGACGATTACACTGCGGGCTTTTTCAGGACATACGTCCATTCTGATTTTATGAAGCACTTTGGTGATGTCAAACAGGATTATGAGGATATAGCTAAACCTTCAAAATTAGCCCTCCAGTGTAACGTCATCAAGAAGTTGTTGCCTTACCAAGGCTTCTACCCTGTCACGCGCTGTATGCAACTTGGGACTCTCTTTTCTTCTTCACACGGCGATTACTTGTCTGGCTTATCACCGCTTGGCAGCAATCAAGAAAAAGATTATTTAGCCGCTATTACGCAACCACTTTTTGGTCCCGGTATTCTTTATAATAGTATTAAGGCCGGCTTTGGGTATGGTTGGCCAATTTGGACGACGGAGCCCACTTTTAATATCCCTACCCTCGGCGGCTACGGGCCCACGAATCAGATGTGGAAAACGGATTATAAGAAGGTTTTAAGTCTCATAAGCAGCGCCCCAGACACACAGTTGCGTTTTGAAGACTTACTTCTTGATGGGCTTCCGATGAATTCGAATATTTATATGATTCGACGTAAGCTTAGTGGAAGTTATATTTCAACTCCCTTTTTTAAAAATGAATATAAACAGGTTGCTGCTAGACTTAGGCAGCTTGGGGACGGCTCTTACGTTCGGGCAATGCACAATTTCTTAGCTGAAGTTGGAAATACATTTTTGGAAAATGAGGGTTTTGGCACTTATAAATCTCAAGAAAGGATGAACTGGAAATCGATGAAAAAGGGCCGGGTCTACTACATGGACGTGGCAATCTACAAGACAACCGATATGATTCAAGCCGAGGGGCCCGCCAACGTCGACCCCGTATCAGGTAGCTGGACCCGCGGCCACTTGTATGGATTTATGGGTCTTAACGAAGACTCATCGGTGGTGCCCACCTATATTGACCAGGACCCCCGATATGCCATGTTTACACCCCCTGGTTTCTACGGTAACAAGGAGTATGTCACAATAGCATACACGGCAGATGATTTGGATGAGTTGCTACCGCCGCCAATATCGAAAATTGCCGCAAGTGCATCGTTCGCATACACATTAGATCAGACGAATACAGGTGATTACACCCCAGACGCGCTTGATACCACAAAGTTGGTTTACAACAACCGGTTCACTTTAACGTCGTCCATCGATCTATTCAGCACGTCGAGAGCGCAAAATAAGGTTTTTGACAATGAAGGGAACTTAGTCAGCACTGCCGAACCCGATAGCGATAAAGACGATAACAATGTTTGGGTAATTAACACAAAGTGTGAGTTTCCAACGCTCAACTTCAAGGACGCTGGAAGTGAAGAAGATACAAGGGGTATGTGGGGGCAATATGGGGAGTTCCCCGCTGCGAACGAAGGGGTCTTTTTTGCCGTCCAAGAAAGCACTGAGTATACGGAACAGACGGTCACCGACGCAAAATCTCTTGTTCAGGTATGCGGGTTCGATACAACGCCCCGGAGAATCGGCTCCCTCGCCTCGAAGAAAACAATATCAGAGGCCGTAGTGGCAATACCCTTCACTCTAATCAAATCGGGGAAGAACAAGGGCAAGAAGCGGTTTATCAACATCAACAGGACGACGCTTAATCGTCAAATGAGGAGCAAGGCTCAAACCGGTTTTGCTCTTCCTGATGAGAAGATTCTTGATACATCAATAACTTCGATGATGTCCAAGTTGAAGGACTACGTGATGCCTCCCAATATGGACTTCGTGAGAAATAAAAAGGTCAAGCCGTTCGTTACTTATCTTTTCGAATTCGAACACGAACTGAACAGGCAGGATCTGGCCGACATTTGGCAGGGCTTGATGCCAGAAATTTCACGAACTCCTGAGGTTGATAAGTCTTGCTTGGCCCACGATTTGAATGAGAATGAATTCTTCCACGGGAAGGAGCTTCCAAGTGATTTGCGCTGGATGGTTTTCAAAATAAAACGAAGAGCAAAGAATAATTACTATGGAGCAAAGAGAGACTCAATTGATAAGGGTGTCCGAACCGAGCCAATCAAGAGTCAGCGAGAGAGGGAATTTGATTATAGCCACAATTGGCCTCATGACTTCTACTCGCTTGTGGAGTTGGCCGAAGTTGAAGCAGGGGTGGAGTTCACTGCGATAGAGGATGAAGAATGAAGTTTTTAGATCAAAAAGAACAAGTCATCGATCTGCAACTGACGCAGCACGGCAAAACCCTCTTATCAATAGGGGCGTTTAAGCCGGTGTATTACGCGTTCGGCGACGACGATGTTCTTTATGATTCCGACTACACCAGCGCCTCATACGGTGAAAGTCAAAGTGACATTGAACCGCGAATTCAAGAAGAAACGCCGAGACTGTCGGTTCAGGCGAATTATGACAGTGCGGAGGAGTGGCTCAAATATTATTCCGCACATGAGGACCAAGACCTCCTCCTCTTGCGCCCGGTTAGGCAAGATCCAAATAAACACACTCCTATAAAATTCAAATTAGGAACAAGCTCTCCAACTAGCGACAAACTACCATCGTGGAGCGTCTCTTTTTTAAATGGAGAATTGTCTGGATCAAATTATTACTACACAGACACGAAAGAAGAACTGCATCTTATTTCGCAACTCGATGCTACTATCGAATATGATGTAAGCGCCAAGATCCTCTCAAGCGAGGAGAGGCAAGCCTTGGGCGAATTCGACTCCCTTATGGCGCACCCTGATAATTCATTTATTAGTGTTAAAGAAGATTATCTTTTACTGCGTATTCTGGAGAGCAATGTGGCATTTACGAAAGAGAATTATGATATTGAAGTTTACGAAGTGATGAACAATGGCAAGCAATTGAGGGCGCTCACCATTCCTGATGATTTATCGCAAGATGAATTTTTGTTTGCTGATCTAGAGGAACAGCAAGGAGCCCAAGATGCTGTTGAGCATTATGTCCAGATGCTGATTGATGATGAGATCGACCCAGAACTGATGATAGACGTTATTTCTAAAAAGGTTGGAAGTTTCTATTTAGATAAAGATTTGAAGAGAGTCCGAGCGCGCCTCCGGAAGGCGAACACCACCCGCCGGGACATTTATGAATCTGAGCTAGAATCTGTGGAGCCATGTGAAGATGATTTATAGAACGGAAGCAGCAGGTTTATACGGACGAAATATCCCGAACATATATGTCCAGAGCGCTGTTATATCCAACAATCGCGCCGTTTCTACCCCTCGCAGAGTTTCTGAGAAAAAGAGTGATCATGTCACCGTTCCCCCACCTGGGGCCACGGCTTGCCACTTGACACTTGCAATGAAGGATGTATATTCTCTTTGGATTAACCGGAGGAGGGTATACGAGACTTATAAGATAAAAGTGGTTAGGTGCATCGACGAGCGCATCACCAACGAATTCACATCATATCACCGCCCTAGGGCATTTAGTATCCTTCGAAGGATTCAGGAACTTGACTCTGTAAAAACTTATGACATTTCTTTGGCCGACTTTACCAGAGATGAGATCAGCGAAAGGACAGTTACTCAGGGTGATGACCAGGGAAACAGTGTTAAGAGTTTGGTCTTTGAGCACTATGATTATGGCCTCCCGGATAATTTGAAGCACTTAACATATTTTGTTTTCGTGTATGGCCGACAGTTGGAAGAGAATGAGAACCTGGGGCAGACGGCCAGAGACTTCGTTGGGATGTGCTACATACAGAAGATCATTGACGGTGGGGTTGTACCTAAAACGACCGCTCTTTACAACATAGGTGGAACGAATAGTGTTTGGGCGGGCCCAATCCACAAGATGCCAAATGGCCAATACCACACTGGGGCCACGCACAGTTCTGGAAGCAGGGCGCTTTCGAAAAATGTGGTTCAGAACACGAAAATTAAAGATTTGCGTTTTGCCAACTTGCTCAACGGACGCTCCCTGCGAGTCCCACTAGATCAGCCGAGAATACTTACAACGATGGGAAAGCAGCCGGCCGCCGAGAGGTTGTTTCCTGTTATGGAAAAGAATGCAGTGTTTACTGACTTGTTTTCGTCGATCGACACAAGAGACAACATAAGGCACCTGTTTGGGATAAACATGAGATCGCTGGCAACAAGATATTCCAAGTTTGGCTTGGCAGTGCCCAGGATGCCGCTAGGAGGTCAACAGACAACAATAGGGTACACGGATCTCTTGAAGGTGGTGGGAATGACAATAAGGCGCCGTCGCGTAGATCCCGCAACTGAATTCAACACCTTGTTTTCGCATATAAACGGCTCCCAAAGATTCGATAAAAAGGAGATAGAAGAGATCATTTATTCCGCGGGCCCTCGCACTGGGGGGCTTTCTTCTGTATCTCTTGATGCAAAAAATGCTTCATCAATGAGGTTCTATACCGTTCTCGATCGCACCCTACGAGAGGTAAACTATGGCAAATACCAATATGTCGTTGAATTAAAGGTTGCGGATACTAGTGATATTGCAATTGCAAGTATGATATCCCAACTGGAACTTGCCCGGGCAAAAATGCTCCGCGTCCCGACGCGGTCTCGCCACGTGGCGCCGCCCTTTAGACGTAGCGCCCTCCGCGAATATGCGAATATAGCACACACTTCTTTTTTGTTGTTTGGTTCAGCGAACTCTTTGAGTGCAGAGCAAATTTACACTAGCTTGGAACCGATGGTCTCTGGATATAGAGATACGGATGTTGAAAGAGTGGTAAGTTTGTTCGATTCTCTAATAGTCAGCTTGAGGACACTAATTTCAATGGATGACAATATTGGAACCAAGCACAGCTCTGCCATCGAAATGAGGCACAGCATGAGCGACAAGGATCGGACGTCAAAAGCGGAACCGCCGGCCTCCAACATAACGACGGTTGAACATGTTTTTCAGAATGAATATGACCCGAGCTTGAAGAACGGCACCGGCTATGACTATCTGGGAATTACGAAAAATCAAGAAAGACAGGCTGGGCTCGTCACAATCAGCAAAGAGGAGTTCCTTGAAAGAGTGGAATTAGAGACTACAAAGTTCTTTTCGTCCTTAGACGTAAATATGGATCTTATGGCGAATAATAGGAACTACACAAAGTCAGATTCTTTACAAAAAACGGATGTTCAATTTTTTACCCCGACGAGGGCTAAGATTTTTAATACTTTTTACAAATTTACTGACCCACCTTCTCCTGGCAATGAGAAATACAGGGAATTTGAAAAAGATGTATTCCGCTTAAACGTACATGGCCGCCTGACGAACGCGCCCCCGAAGAAGAGCGGCACAGAAGAGTGTGGGGATGATACACAAAGAACAATTAATGCTTCGTTTTCTATCCATGACTTGTCGGCCCTGCAGAGGGAGAACCAAGACTCGTTCTTTCAGGCCGGCGGGTGCTTGGAACAACGGGATATGACGACGGCGCCCTCGATCGATGAAGCGTCTGTGAATTTGGATCCTAAGCCAAAGTACGTACGCCCTCCTATATCGCCTTATTTTTCTGGTTTTTTGCGTAGCCGCAGCCTGGTCCCGCCGCCAGCGGAAGACTGCTCTCCACGTCACTGTGCACCAGCAATGGGCTTATTTAGTGTTTTAGACGAATGCAATGACAAGCTACTGGATCAGGAGGCGTCTGAAAGAGAAGCAACCCTCAAAAAACTTCCGAATCAAATCAAATCCCTACTGCTTGGCAGCGTGAACCCCGAAATCAGCAATTTGAGTTGGATGTTCGATATGGTTGATATATTGGATGACGATGTCACCGGCCCGACCTTCAGACTTAACTTTTATGGCTTACATAAAGTCGAGGCCCTTGTTGAATTTGCATCTTCGTCAGAGAACACCGTTTTAAGTAGGGTCACAAAGTTCGTTCCGCTCACCAGAGAGATAATAGAAAATATTCCAACGGGATCGAATTTGCTGTGTCGCCTCGTGTCTTATACTAACAAGGATTTCTCATTAACCGGCCTTCCAAATAATTTGAAATTGCCTATTTATAATAAGCATTTCTTAATAAGGGGTAGCGCTCCGTCTGCCACTCCACCCCAGGCAACTGCGCGGACTATGGGCATTACAAGAAGCGTAATTAACGGCTCAACTATTGAAAATTCTTCCGAGCTTGAACAGTATGCTCATAGTACAGAACCCACCTCCGGCCATCAGAGCGGCGCAGTTTCGAGAAATATGACAGCTACTTTCGCTACGCCTGGAGGTTACTAAGAGATGGCGAAGAAGAAGGTTTATATATACGGGAGTTCCGTAGCCTTCGGGCACGGAGCCGCCCCGGTTTCGGAAGACACTCTAATTTCCGAAGAATCGCAGGATAAGATCCGTTGGCAAAATGAGTCTTTGTGGCCTGCATATGAAAATTGGCCCTCCGCTCTTACCAGGACTGTTGAACCGGTCCGGGCGCACGTCGACATGTACAATGCCAGCCGCGTTTGGCGCTACGGGCTCGGCCCACGCCGGATCCAATATGCACGCAGAAAGATTCATGAAATAAGACCCCGCACGGACCTCGACGGCGACCATATGGCAGTTTTCAATGAAAACACAGATTTCGGTGAGAGGAATGAGCTGTACGATCTGTATATTGATTTAGGTGAACTTATAAGGGAGTATTCTACGACTTATGGGCTAGCAAGGGATGACTTCCCACCTCAAGAAGACCGCGGCGACTTCGCCGGCGGGGAACAGCAGGGCGATAATTTTGGACCTCAGGCTATATTGAAACCCAAGTTTGCAAAATTTCTACAAGATATATATGGTATAGTTTGTTTGCCGTATGTTGACACGCAGACATCCCGTCCATCTCGACTAATTCCCGGAGAGGGTTACACAACTGAAGTTTCTGAACAATTTGATACCGGCTTTTTTCGAAGATATGAGGACCACACTACGGCAATTGACGGGCTAATCGATGTTGACCCCTTGTTGGTCTCCGACGATATTTCTCTCCCCCCTGAAACGCCCTACGCAAGGATTGACAAAAGGTATAATTCTGTATTCCCGGACTATGAGAATGCGTTGCACGAAGATATTGTACCCAATAACTTAACGAGACTGATCCCAAACATATATCTATTGGAAGAGATAAAAATTACAACGCCGGCTGACATAGAAGAATTGAGGAGACTGTATGCCCTTGGCCACGAACCGGCTTTGTTAGGCGCCTTACGTCGTATAAAGGACGTTGAAGACTTTGTAAGGTTGGGTGGCTTGATAAAGGCCGATTCTTTGCTTAGGGATTATTTTTGTGCCTGGACTGGAGCAGTCAACGAGATCGTTCCGTTTGATGCCGGAGTAGAAGACCGCTTCCGTCAACATGCTGATGCAGTCAAAGCTCTCTTGTCTAAGCAGTTCGGGGCTCTCAGGCTGCCGATATTTAGTCACCTTTTTATTGCACCGGAAGAGAGGGCATTTTATTCCGAGGCCGCACGCAAGGCCGACCAGGCATATCCGTTGTATAATAGGATTTCCTTTAAGCCACTCTCGGGATACTCAATGAATTCGAACGCCGGCGTGGCCATAGTACTTCCCTCTGCTGGTAATAAGATACGAAGGTTGGGGTTAAGCAAATATTTTGCTAGATTTATTACGATGATGCCGCAACGTGGCTTTGATTATTATAGCATAGTTACTAACCAACTGCTCTACCACGTTCCCGTCTCGTATAATTTGCTCAACCATGGCTTGAAGCTCCGCTCAATTGACATGTTGAGACTTATTTTAACATACAATCATCCGCAACGTGACCTGCGACCCGGGCAAGATTATGAAAACTATCTCTATCAATACGATGCCGAGGCAAATTTGCAAAAGGCCCGCTCTCTTATCGTTCTGGGAAGGGGTACCGACGGCCACCTCGCCGAAGAGGAGTTCGATATAGCTCCATCGCGAGAAGGGAATGAGCTAGTCGATGACAACGCAAGATCAGATTTGGTTGCCTGGCTACGTACAAAAATCAGTCAAAAACTCAGAACGTACGAACAGATATTAAACGGACAACAAGCTCAGTCCGAAGTTGTTCTCTATAGGGTGGAGAAGAGGTTGAATAATCAGGTTGTGCAAGACTTTCTTATTCCGAATACTGACGATTTGGGCTCTATTTTTGAATATTTTGATACTCAGATAGTTCCTGGCACACCAGGCGAATATGTGTACACTTATAATATTTATGCCACTTACTTGGTAATCGGCAATGAATACAGAAGAAATATTTGGGCTAAAGATCCGCAGAGTGGGCGATCGCTGGATAGGTGGAATTTTCCACTCCGCCCACGCCGAAGCCGCGGAGCGGTGATCCACGAGCGGACCGAAGACTTGAAGCCACCCACAGAGCCTAATAGTTGGCCTAAGAGGTGGTATTCAAATATGCCGATGCGTGATCAGCACGACCGCAACGCCGAATTGGATGATGCCCGAAGTTTTGTTGACGCTGGCCGTGGGAGTATTAACCTTCTAGACGTTGGGATGGACTACAGAAGCAGCGTTCCGGGCCTTGAGGGAAAAGACCTGATCAGAATTGGCCTCCTTGTTAACAACAGACCGTCTGTGCGAATGATCGAAACCCTCGTATGTGACTCTCTGGAATACGATACCTTTAGTAAGCCTCCGCTGCCACCAAATGTTGACTTCTATCCACTCAAAGGGGTTAACAACGAGTTACTTATCAATATGAGTATGTTCGTAGATATGGACTCAGCACGGAATCCTATTTCCTTCAATGAAGGCGAGAGGGACCTATTTCGAAGAGTCCGTAATTCACAAATACAGCAACGATTTTTGACAGGAGAGCAAATCCGTACCGGCAAGGTCCTTTTCTCTAATGATGACTTCCCGTCGTCGTACGAGGTTTACAGGCTACAAGAGCCTCCGTCTTCTTATGAGGGTTTTACCGATGCGCTTCATTATTTCGCTGACTTAGAGGACGAAGATGATGTGCCTACCGCCAATGCACATATGTTTGCCGACTTCTTGGTTCCAAACAATAAGTACTATTACACATTTAGATCAAAGGACGTACACAGCCTCGTTTCAAATCCAAGTCCAGTATACCAAGTGGAACTAGTTGACAATCAGGGTGCGGTTTACCTGCTTGTTGAGACCTATAATTTTCCGGAAGAAAAACAGACTTATACGAAAGGCCTGCAGCAATATTTAAAGATAAGTCCATCAATTATACAGAGCGAGATCAACAAAGACTGGTCTGGGCTTGTAGACCGTGATGGAAACCCGGCATCTACCGCCTTTGAAAAGGAAATCTTCTTAGGGCCCGAAGCCGACCCGGTATGGAACAAAAAATTGAAATTTAGAATAACTTCTAAAAAAACAGGTAGAAAAATCGATATCAATGTTGACTTCAAAACCAAGGTCGATACCACTAGAGATGTCAATGACTTGGGCTGCCCCCCGCTCGCCGACCCGGAGCAGCCGCCAGCCCCTCCCGCCCCGGAGCCCCCGCCAGCCCGGGACGATCGCCGCGATGAGGCTGGCGATTTTCTTGTCGGCGCCGCCCCCGCCGGCGGAGACGATATACAAGTCGGTCTAGGCGGCCAAGCCGCGGCCGAGCCTGAGCCTGAGCCTCAATCTGAGCGAGATCAACATCGCGAAGCCCGCGAGGAGGCCGAGCGCGAGGAGGCCATTCGTCGCGCGGCCGACTGGGATCCCAACGCGGGCGAATGGGAGGACTACGAGTGAGGATTTTAGATGCAACACACTTTAAATGGTTGAAAAGACTGATTTATAGGGAACAAAAGAAATTTTTTAACTAATTAATTTAGAATTTTTTATACAATTGTTAACACGGAGAAACAAACATGGCCTTCCTCGATAATTCGGGCGATATCATATTAGACGCAGTTCTTACAGACACCGGCCGCGCACGCCTTGCTCGCGCAGACGGGACATTTAGAATTGCCAAGTTCGCCTTAGGCGATGACGAGATTGATTATGGCTTGTATAACAAGGACAATGCAAGCAATCAGCAAGATTTAGAAATAATGCAGACGCCCATCTTGGAGGCCTTCACAAACAATTCTTCGTTACTTAAGTCGCGATTGACGTCATTCGCAAGAACTAACCTGCTCTATCTTCCTGTTCTTAAATTGAACACAATACCCAGAGACACGAAGATGAACACCACCGCGGTGGATCCAGTAAGCGTGGGCAGCACTTTCATTGTTGCAGTGGATCTTGACACTACAGACGATCCAACGGATGGTATCGGGACCAATCTGCAAGGTTTGATGCTAGGGGCTCAGCCAGATAAACAAGAGCAATCGCATATCCGCATCGATCAAGGTCTCGACACAGATGAGCTTACTCCAAAGGCTAAATTGGACGTGGATCTACGAGACGAGACCTACATTATCGAGATTGATAATCGACTGGGAAGGATAGTCGGTAAGAATGGCGAGTCGCCAAGGGCGAGCTTTGTTGACGACGATCAAATCGCCTCTTATGTTGTGAGTGCTCCAATGGTAACTGACATCAACAATAGTGAACTGGTTGGCCAAAAGGGTTCTCAACAGACCATAAAGGGCCCCCGCGGCACTAAACTAGAGTTCAGAATAGCATCCAGCATCGAACTACAGGGGAGTGACTACCTGTTTACCACCCTCGGAAAAACTTCGCAGACTTATGTGGTTGACGGATCAAGCGTCACTGGGCTTGGTACGATTGATACGCACGTCAGGGTTTCTGGGATGAATACTGGCTATAGGCTGGATGTACCAGTACAATTTGTTAAGAAGATTAGTTAAGGATGAATTTTAAGGATCAAAACCATGGCATCAACTTTTAAGTCTATAGGCGGGAACGATACAGCAACCACAAGAACGCTGCTTCATGAGGCAATCCCTCTAACTGGTACGATTGTTTCTGGTACGTACTACCACGCCACGCCTGACACACAGACGAACATTAAGCGTTATTCGCACGGTATGTGGGAGTCTGTTTATGACTATCCTTACTTGAGTTCATCCGCTAACCATATTTTTGATTTAACGATAGGTTATTCTGCTGAATCACACTTGTCTAGTTCGTCCAATTTCCAAAATTCTAAAAAGATAAATATCTACAATCAAATGGCGCAGGTGCTGGTCGGTTTTGATGAAAATGGAACCGTCAGAAGGTTTGACGAAGACGGGGACCACACTGGCGGAACAAAGATGGACGAAGTCTTTTTTGTCAATTATGCAAGGCTGCTAAGCAAAGATGAAATAAAGAAAGGCTCTTATACGTTGAAGCTCAATGTTTCCGGGTCCGTCCCAGACCCGGAAGGCGAGATAACATATGGCGACTATGGAGCGGTCACTTCGTACAAGACAAATTCTCCTGCTGGAGACTATGGTTTAATAAGAAGAACCAGTTCTACGGGGCAGCTTTTTGGGCTTATTTACTACCAAGCCGGCGTTGCCGTTTTAAGTGCATCAATATTTGCTGGTGCTGACGAATTTGGTCCCGACAACACCTCCACCGGTAGTGTCAAAAATTCAGTTGCTATGTGCATGGCCCAACTGGGGATAACCGCCTCTTGTGAAGGTCTCAGACATCGATGGGATGATAACGATTTCCAGAATACAACTGAATTAAATTCAACTATTTATTTTTGCAGAGCAAACCACAACGAATTCAACTATAGTTCGAACCCGACTTACGTTTCTTCGAGCAAAATGGTCGTCAAGGGCGTTAGCGAGGACAGTCCCGTGAGTTATGTTACGACCGTCGGACTCTATGCTGATGACAGCGAACTATTAGCGGTGGCAAAACTGTCCGAACCTCTCAAGAAGACACCCTCAGAAGAGATTACATTAAGAGTGAGACTGGATTATTAGGTAAAATGAGTGCATGCCTCTTTATAAGTTTAAGTCAAACGATGTCTTCTACAATAGAGTAAAAGTAAATCCAAAACAATCTTTCCTCATTTACAACGGCAGTGCAGTTTTAAATAACCATGTTAATGAATCCGGATCCCGCGCCCCGTATGTGCAGAACGTTCCCGATAGCGGTTATGTTAGTCTTTATGAGTTCAACATCGACCGCCCATCAAATCAACTGATATATCCATTCGTTTATAAGGGTTCGAACTTCGAGGGGTTCAAAACCGTTACGACTGGTAGTTTTGGGGCTACCCAATACGGCGCCGTTGTGACTGGATCGTATTCGTACCCCCTTAGTGCTAGCATTTCCAAGCTTTTTTATTCTGAGAACCACTCAAGTCTCAGAGTTAGGGCTCTTAAGAATACTTTGAATTTTTACACGAACTTGTCTCCTGCGTACCAATTCGATTCTTCTCTCGGAAATAAGGCAACACAAAAGTTGGGACTCCTTTCCATTCCCTCCATTCTATACGGTTCCTCGATCAAGAAAGGTACGGTGGATTTGAAGTTTTACATAACTGGAACGTTGGTCGGTCAACTTAAAGACGAACGGCAGAACGGAGAGTTGATACAGACCGGTCCGACTGATAGCAGCGAATCGGGGTCCATTGCCGGCGTTGTATTATACAATGAGGGCTTTCTGGTCTTAACTGGAAGTTGGGATTTGACAGCACCCGGCACGGCCTTCGAGCCGTCGCATACTGAAGACTATTCTGACGAAGCCGCCGACGAAACGCCGCAATGGATCTATTTTGGACAGTCCATTTCGGGCTCAATTACCGCCCCCTCATCAAGTTTTGAGCTAAGCTATGAGGGGACTGATTATACCCAAGTTCTTACGATGTTGGCTCACGCTCCAAGGGGAGAATTGAATCACTCTAACAACCCGACTTATGCCAAATTCAATGCCAATAGAACGTATTTTACGACTGGGACGTACGGGTATGGTGAACCTCGCGAGACAGAAATTAAGAATGTTGTGTCAAGTTCTTTTCTCGGCCACACAGCGAGCTTCGCAAAAACGACATATATTTCTGAAATTGGTGTATATGATGAGAATAAAAACCTCATTGCCATTGCTAAGGTGGCGAAACCGATTAAAAAAACAGAAGAAAGAGACTATACTTTCAAGTTGAAGCTAGACATATAAAGATTAAAATGATATTAGGATTAGACGTAAGTACGTCGATAACGGGTATCTCCGTTGTCGACAAGAATGGTGAGATACTTTTGTATGAAGCCTGGGATATGCGAAACAAGAGGTATTTCCCAGACCTTTGGGCGAAGGCATCTTTTATTGAGAATAAATTGCGAGACCTTCAGGTGAGAAAGAAGTTTATCGTTGAAAGAGTTTATATAGAACAATCATTACAGGCTTTCCGACCTGGATTTTCATCGGCCAAAACTATTTTAACTCTCGCCAAGTTTAATGGTATTGTATCTTACATCGTTAAAAGAACTTGTGATATCACACCTGAATATATCGGCGCCTCTTCTGCTAGAAAACTCTGCGGGATCAAGGTGGAGAGGGGAAAGAAAGCAAAACAAGTTGTGCTGGAGCATTTGTTGGAAAACGAACCTGTTTTCAAGATAAAGTACACAAAACAGGGCAACCCAAAGCCTGGCTCGTACGACATGGCAGATGCTATAATTATTGCACGCGCAGGATTGGAACTTTGGAAAAAGTGAACTATTTACTATTATGAAACTCCTACTTGAAAATTGGCATCAATTCCTTGGCGAAGAAGTTGGCGAAGAAGAACAACCACAACAAAAAACTGCTCCCGCTGGCTCTGAAGAAAAAGCGCCCACCGACGTCCAAACGATGATTCGGTACATTGAG
>Ga0208553_1000404_pt1 | contig 15707 bp, 30 predicted proteins | sample 6_EtaG_FD_184079 | JGI IMG/M metagenome (GOLD analysis project Ga0208553, IMG submission 184079) | Marine viral communities from the Subarctic Pacific Ocean - 6_ETSP_OMZ_AT15160 metaG (SPAdes) (version 2) | ecosystem: Environmental > Aquatic > Marine > Oceanic | place: Pacific Ocean | collected...
GTGGACCGCCTTAAGTGCCTCGGCAACGCCGTCGTCCCGCAAGTTGTCGAAATGATAGGCCACGCTATCATGGATATGGAAAGAGAGGAATGAACATGAAAAAACATTGTCCGACATGCACAATGGGGTTTGATGTCGGTCCCCCTGTGTCGAAGCATCAAACGCGCTGCCCACAATGTCAGTTGGTTTTCCATGCAATATCCACCGTCCCAAACCCTGTCAAGGTGTGGGTTGACGAGAAACAGGCCGGTCAACTTGAAGAAGGCGAGTGGATTCCTGTCCTTGAGCAGAAAGACGCCCAATGAACCCGCTTTATCTGCCACTGCCACCAACAACGAATCATTTGTATTGCAACGCCCACAGCGGGGGACGATACAAGACGAAGGCCTACAAGGCGTGGATTAAAGAGGCAGGATGGCAAATCCAAATACAAAGGCCTCGGAAGCTTAGCGGCTGGGTGGTGTTGGACCTCACTGTTGAGCGCAGGAGCAAAAGGAAACAAGACATAGCCAACAGGATTAAGGCCACGGAAGACTTGCTCGTGAGGGAGGGCATTATCTCCGACGATTCTCTGGTCCAGGAGGTGCGGGCGCGCTGGGGAGCGAAAAAAGGCTGTGAGGTGAGGATTTGGCCAGCAGAGGAGGTAGCCTAGATGTATAAACTTGAGAGGGGTCGCGAGTTACCTCCATCTGCTCATTATCTCCATTATGGAAAATGGAAAATCCTGGCGGCGGATATGTTGCCAGGCGATTCCGTAAGTGTTGAAACTGAGGAAGAGGCGAGAAGTTTGGGCAAAGCTATTAGAGCAATTGGATGGGGCGCTGCGCGTCGTGCGATGCTGAAAAAAGGAGAGAAGATTTACCGCGTCTGGAGAACATCTTGATGGACAACATTGATTTTTCGTTGGATATCCGGCGTTGGCAGAAGGAAGACCCGTATGGCTTCGCTGTGGCAATGTCCAGAGCGGACGACTGGGTCTTGTTGCGGGAAAGTCCAATGCAGTTAATACTACCAGCAGCAAACGATAACGAATAATGGTTGATGATAACGTCTTCTCTGAAGCGCATGGCTTCGGCAGGACGCTGCCTCACAATGTTGCAGCGGAGATGGCTGTCCTTGGTGCTATCGTTGTAGACAACGCCGTCCTTGAAAGGCTCGTGCTTGAGCCTGAGCATTTCGCGCTAGAGGACAATGAACGTGTATATCGAGCCTTGGTCGAGATGATCGGGAGTGGTCGCCTGGCTGATTTGGTGACACTCAAAAACTCGTTTGAAAACGATACCACGTTTTCTGATATCGGCGGTGCCGACTACCTTAAAAAGCTTGTTGCTTCTGCGGTTTCGCCTGCCACGGCTTACGAATACGCATTAACGATTTGCGACCTTGCCTTGCGCCGCAACTTGATTGCCTGCGGCGAGGAAATGATAGACGATGCTTATGCTGACGGCGGGGATGCTCGGCTGATAGTATTGGGGGCCGAAAGTCAGCTTTCTGAGTTGAATGCTGATTCCCCCGCCGTCAGCACCACACCTCTTGCCGTGACGATGCCAGCCTCCCTGGAGGCCATAGAAGCGGCATCTCGTGGCGAGGGAGCCATTGGGCTTAAAACAGGCTTGGCGGACCTTGACGCGCTTACAGGTGGCTTGAGAGCGCCTGACCTGTGGATAGTCGCGGCGCGACCTGGCATGGGAAAAACTGCGCTGGCTATGGCGACGGCGCGCAACGTGGCGCATGGCGGTGACGATGTCGCCTTCTTTTCCCTTGAAATGTCTGCCGACCAGTTAAACAAGCGGCTTTTAAGCATGACAACCGGAATCGAGATGGAGCGCCTTCTCAGAGGTGATATCGGGACAGCCGAATGGCAGGGGCTACACACTGCAGGCAAACAACTCGCTGCATTGCCCCTTCATATTGACGATACCGCTGCATTGACTGCTTCCGCCATTCGCTCGCGGGCTTTGAAAATCCAACGTGAGCATGGGCTTGGTCTAATTGTGGTTGATTATCTGCAATTGATGGAACCACCGAAACGGTATCAAGGCCAGCGAGTTAACGAGATAGCTGAGATTAGCGGCGCCATGAAAGCGATGGCCAAGGACTTGAACGTCCCGGTGATGTTGCTCTCGCAACTTTCCCGTGCTGTCGAGGCCAGGGACGACCACCGGCCACGATTGGCAGATTTGAGGGACAGCGGTTCAATTGAACAGGACGCTGACATTGTCATCTTCGTCTTCCGCCAGGAATATTATTTGCAGCAATCCGAGCCGGCGCTAGGAAGCAAGAAACATGAGACGTGGTTAGCGGATATCAGCGCGGCGGCCGGCAAAGCTACACTTATTATTGCCAAGCATCGGCAGGGAGCGACAGGCAAGATTGATTTACACTGGAATGCCAAGCGCGTGTTGTTTGGGAATTTAGCGAGGTAAAGCATGAGCCAATTTACAGCCCGACCGGACCTAGTGCTGGAAGCTTTGGCGAAGCTCGTCCACATGAAGGGCGGCTATGTCAAGCTCACAAGAAGCGACCCGCCGATTGGCCCATTCAATCTGGCATCTTGCATTGACTGGAAAAATGGAACTGTTGAATTAAGGCTTTTGCCAGCTGGGGTTGATGTAAATTCAGAAAAAGCGGGGACTGCATAATGAACTGGCAACCAATTGATACAGCACCCCACGACGGGACAATAATTCTGATCGCCGACCGTAAACACATAACTGCTGCATCGTGGATCGGTGGAGGATGGACCGAGGGTGAGAAGTGGGAACCAGCGTGCCAGCTTTACAGTAGGTATGTTTCGTTAACGTCCTTTGATCCTACCTATTGGATGTTGTTGCCAGACTTGCCGGGGGGTGCGTATGATAACAGCGAATATACTTGTTAAATATGATGCGGCCTGCAAGGCGATAGCCATAGCCAAGTCTGCCGATGAAGCCAAGGATATACACGACAGGGCAGATGCAATGCGAATATATGCCCGGCAGTCCAAAAACCGCCAGGGCGAGATTGACATGGCTGAAATTCGCATGCGGGCGGAGCGGCGGCTGGGCGAGCTTATCACGGCGCAAAAGGAAACAGTGGGCTTGGCTCCGGCTGGGCGTCCCAGAAAAATTGGTTCCGACGAGGAACCAATTTCCAGACCACCAACCCTTGCCGAAGCCGGTATCGACAAGAAACTATCCAGCCGAGCACAGAAGCTCGCCGCCGTGCCGGAAGGCAAATTCGAGGGCATGTTGGGCGAGTGGCGGGACCGCGTTTCGGCGGAGACGGAGCGTGTCACAACCAATCTCTTGCGAGAGGGCGATAATGTTATCGCCACCAAATGGACCGGCGACCCTGAATCGTATACTCCGGCGAAATACATTGATGCGGCTCGTAACGTTATGGGCCGTATCGATCTTGACCCGGCATCAAATGCCATCGCTCAGAAGACCGTAGGAGCCAGCGAATGGTTTGACGAAGGAGAGGATGGTCTTCTTCAAGAATGGAAAGGCAGGGTCTTCCTCAACCCGCCATATGCCCATCCAACCATTGCTCATTTTATCGACAAGCTTTGCAATGAAATTGAAGCTGGTGACGTGACGGCGGCGATATTACTGACCAACAACAACACCGACACCAAATGGTGGCATCGTGCCGCGACTATGGCGACCGCTGTATGTTTCACTGCCGGCCGCATTAATTTTTACAAGGCTGATGGCCAATTATCACAGCCAACCAATGGGCAGACCTTTTTTTATTTTGGTGATGATATCCAGACATTCGCTGATCTATTCGGAGCCTTTGGGCTTGTGATGGAATGCGATGCTACATAGCAAAGATAAATTCCTCGAAGATGAGCCAGCGAAATTCGATGGGCAGTTTTTCTGGGACTATCTGAATGTCGGATTCCAGCGGGGCACTGGGCGAAATATTCGATTTATGGACATTGATGCGCATGTGGAAATTGGAGGGCAGCATATGGTGATTGAAACCAAGCGCGAGGGCGTATTAATCCCCAAGGGACAAAAGAAGGCTCTCCTACAGTTGTGGGCGAAGGGGTATCACATGGTAGTTTTTTTGTGGGGTAAAAAAGATCCTATTGAATGTGAGATTCATTGGCCGAGTGGGACCAAGACAAAGATATACAGGGGGCAGCTTACCAAAAAAAAATTAGTCGGAATTTGTGAGAGGTGGGCGCGGTGGGCTGACAAAAATCCAGCACCGTTTAAATATGAGGACAGCTAGCGTAGGCAAGAAAAAGCGAAAGAGCCGGCAAAGAAAACAGAAACGCCTCCTGAAAGCACGGAAGAAATTTTTTAAGGCTGTCTTCAAGAAAGGCTCTGTCGCTGGCGGTATTATTAAGGCATATAGGTAATAAGCGTACATGTTTTGTGCTTGACCATATAACCGAAAAGAAATATACATGATGTTAGAGATTAACCTCTCTATGAGGACGGATCATCGCCCCCGACACGGCGTTTTTTTCATGCCTTTTTACCGGCGGGAGGCGGCAAGCGGTAACGCCCCGTGCCAGTCCTCATTGGTGGTTAACCTCCCGCCACACTTTTCTTGTGGCGCGGTCCAACTGATTTGAGGGACAACCCGCATGGAATGGTATCCCTGGTATCCGACACTCTACCGTGCCGACACCCTACATTTGACATTAGCGGAAGATGGGGCCTACAGGCGCATGATTGACCATTATATGGAAACACGAGCGCCGTTGCCCAATAATCATGCAGCTTTGGCAAGGATAATTGGTATATCTGTCAATGACTTCCAAGCAATTGCCGAGCAATTGCTCTGCTTTTGGTCTGCTGACGCTGACGGGTTGCATCACAAAAGGTGCGATATTGAGCTTGAAAGGCAGGATAGACGATCAAAAAAGATGTCTGACGTTGCGAAAGCCGCTGCTCAGAAACGCAAGCAAAAACAATCACATCCAGGCAATAGCTCAGCAAAAGCTGGCATACAAGACAAGACAAGACAAGACAATACAGAGAATAAAAACAACGAATTTTTCGATGAATTTTGGAAAGCATATCCCAACAGAGGTCAATTCCCGAATCCTCGGCAACCAGCAAAATTGAAATTTTTCCTTGCTCTCAAAAAAGGGGTGGACCCAAAAACTTTGATTGAAGCAGCAAAAGCTTATTCCCTCTTTGTAGACCAAGAAAAGGTAACCGAAAAATTCGTCGCTCAAGCAAGAACTTGGTTAAACCAAGAACGTTGGTTGGATGATCCGACATCGAATGCCGGTGACTTCAAGACCGTACTTGAGAAGGAGGCGGATCAATGGCGAGCACGGGTGAAGGGGTTTGTTGAGAGCGGCCACTGGTTTGAGGATGTGTATGGATCTCCTCAGCCGGGCGCTGAAGGTAGTCGTGTGCCAGCGGAAATATTGAGGGAGTTTGGGTTATGACTGCAAGGGCAGAAACTGTCCGCGCCGAGCATGAGGATCGCGGGGCAACGCCTGAGACGGCATCAAAACTGCGGTATGATGTGGTTTTGCGGCTTTATGAGCGGCGGCGGATTACTCCCGAGCAGTATGCGGCTGCCGAGGAAATCCAGATTGTTTGGGCGGCGTTGTGTCGTGGCCTGTATCCCAGCGGGAGGGGGTTTGACGGGCGCGTTGACGAGAGCGGCGGGACGTTTCTTGATCCCCTAGACCGGATAACAGTGGCAGAGGAGAGGATGTTGAGATTACGCTATCGGCCATGGATGGATGACGTTGGGAGAATTCGTGTAGGTGGAGTAACGTTGTTGGATATCGTGCTAATGCTTTGCGTTGATAATTATTCTCTCCGCGTAATCGAGACAATGCTCGGGCTTCGACATGGTTGTGTTTTAGGGTATGTCAGGAATGCACTCGGGCTCTATGCGATGATAGCGCGAAAAAGCATTTGACACGGGGACGCGATTTGACATATAATTTTCATGCTTATGAATTGCGCCCGGCCTTTAAGGCTTGCGGCGCATTTTTTGTGATCGGGATTTAATGGGGCTTAATGGAGATTTGGCGGCCGGCGGTCTGGCTGGCCTATGTCTTGCGGTGATTTACCGTGCTTTTGTTGATGCCACGGCGGGCGCTGGTGATATACATAATCCTCGCAATAAGAAACTGGTTCAGCTACGGGCGCGGGAATGGCTATGTGGTGAGGATGCTGGATTGCGTGAGATTTGTCAGCTAGCTGATTTAGATCAAGGGTTTTTGCGACGTAGAGTTTTGGAAGTCGAGCGCCTAGGGTGGCCGAAGTCGGCATTTTCAATTCGCCGACGACGGGCAACGAAATTGCTTTCTAGCCAAAGAGATACGCTAGAATAAACGGCGACAAACAGGCAAGAATAATAAAGATGGAATCAAGGATAATTTGCATTTTCATGATGTATTCACTCTTCCCTTGAGAAGGGCTTTCGCCTCTTTGATGGTTACGAGGTGCCCGCTAGGGGCCGGTTTCCCGAAATTGGCAGTAAGAGCCTTGCGCGTTGTGTTGTTGAGACCTGTCAGGGCTACTAGCGCACCGCCGCTTTCTGGCGCTAAAATAGCATCAATCTTTGTGATGTCGATTTCGGTCATGATGATTTCTTTCGTTAGGTGAGACAATCAGCGTTTTAAGTGTGACAACCAAAAAGCTTTTACGTGGCAGGCCGAAATGGGCTAGGTTTTAAGCCATTCGGGCCGGGCGAAAGGCGGAAGGGAATCGGGGTTAGTTGGTCCGATGGGCATCGCTATTGAGAAAACATTGTCGTGGCGATAGTTTACCCAGTGGGTTTCGGTTGCCGAGGTGCCGGTAATACGCAGGCCAAGTTTACCGAGCGATTTGGCTGTTGCGGCTAGGGTGGTTATGACCGGAGCCGCGAAAGTGGCTTTGCAATCTTGGCTTAACTTAGTTGGTAATATTCTCTGCCAGTCAGGGAAAGTACCTTCGATTTTTTGGCAGGGTTCAAGGTAAAAAGGTTCCGTCTTGGCGAGGCGGTAAACTTTTAATATGTCGTTTTCGATGATAACCGTTTCGGCTGTTTTCATGGCGGTTATGGCTTTTTTTGAAATAGGGAAGATTCCGCTTGGATTGTCGGCGTCGGGATCATGGCCGACGGTCATTAGGTGGCCGTTTGTGGCAACGGCGAGAGTGCCGGTAAAGTGGACGCCACAAATGAAATAGCGGCCGGCGTCGGTTGATTGTGCCAAGGCTACGGCGGCGAGGGTCTTTGCATTAAATTTAATCATGGTTTCCTTCATGGTTTCAGCCGCTTTGGGCGGCAAAGAGTTTTTTGGCGAGATCGTTTGCCTTAATGTTGGCGTGGTCGGTAAATTCCCAGGTAATTGGTGATAATTTGCTGGTGCCATCATCGAAATGCAAGGTGGTGGTGTGGCAGGTGTTGCCGTAAGATTTTTGAAACCAGCGGCGGCCGGAGATGTGGGTGACTTTGCTGGGCATGACTAGTTTCCTTTCATATCAAGAATGATGTAATAAATAGTTTGAATTAAGCCACTTATGGCGCAAACGAAACCGAGGAAGAGTGGCAGCATGATAATTGCCGCCCAGAGCGAATAAAGGGTTAATTCCATGTTGTTGGCCTTTCCTGGTTGGTTGATCCACTTCAAAGAGCCCCGTTGCAGCGGGGCGGGTTGAAAGGGATTAGTAGCCAAAAGATCAAGTAAGGTTGCCGGAAGATATAGGGATCGTATGCCTTAATGTTGGCGTGGTTAGCGTTCTGGCTTTTTTAATTTGTTTGATAAATGAAGAAGGTTTTGCCGTTTGCTTTAGCTTCATGCTCTTCTCCGTCATAGGTTGACAGAAAATGTCCACGCCCGTCGGCGGAAATGGCATCATCGATGAAGTGTTTCATATCGTCGATTATGGCTTCCACGAAGACGTTAAAATTTTCGCATTGAACGCTTTGCATTTTTTGGTATGAGTCTTCGTCGATTGCGGCGGCAGCCTTTGAATGACCGGCGACGAAGTCATAATTGAAAGCCCATAGGCATTCGCGGATATCGTCGGCGGCGCGTTGATCGGCTTGCTTGTCGGTTAGGACCAGATATTCGTGGCCGTTTGCGTCAAATAATTCGTCATCGTTCCAGGCTGAGGCTTCGATGTCGCTGTGGGCGGTTTCGGGGTAATCGTTTTCTCTAAGCCAATTTCTGAGAGCGGCTCTTTGATGGTTCATGATTTTCTCCATTTTCTCCGGGTTTGGTTATGAAGTTAAAATCCACTTCAAAAGACGCCGGCCAGGGACCGGCGTGGGTTGAAAGGGATTAGATCTGGCCGTACCTGCTATTCGCTATTTGCGCTTCGTGGCCGCGTTCGTGGATCTTGACATAGCAAACCCAATTGCCCGCAAAGTCGTTTGGTTTGCCGTCTTTGGATTCAACCTGCTGATAATTTAGGCCGAGTCTAGTGGTTCCGTTTTCGCCATCGAGCAATGGTTTGATCCTGGACAGGATGGCATCAACGAAGGTTCTGGTTCCTTCTATGCGTAGGCCGTCGGCACCGAAAGTAGTTCCACGATGTTTATACGGGATGGCGTCGGGATTAAGGTCTTGCTGGTCTGGCAATTCGCGCCAATGCGATAAAGTTTGGGATTTTGAGAGTCTGGACATAGTTTTCTCCTCTGTCTGAGGGTTGAAAAGCATTTAGATTAAGGAAAAAATGCCGCCGATGGCGAAGCCTATGGTTGCCCCGTAGCAGGTTTGGATTTCTACAGGATCCGCAACGTCTAGGCTGTCGGATATGGCTAACGCAATCGCCTCTTTTAGAGTTTTATCTTTTGCGATAAGGCTACCGAAAGTAGAGTCGAGATTGATAACTTGATACGTTAACATGGTATTTTTCCTTTTTGCTGTTGGTTTGATTTTAAATCCACTTCAAAAGGCCCCGGTGAGTGCAAGACCGGGGCAAGCTGAAAGGGATCTAAGGGAGGCGGTAATATCCGTTGTCCAGACCGGCGGTAATGTTCGCGCCGACGGTGTCGACCATGGCGTAAACGGCACGATGATAGAGTGTCGTTCCCCAGCGATAATCCTTGGAAAAACGGAAGTGGGATTTTCGGAGGACTAGGCCGATGAATTTTCCGATAAGGTTTCGCATTTGGGTTTTCTCCTCTGTTGGTTGTTTGCAATACCTTGGAAGTGCCAAGCCTAGGCTTGACACTGGCCGATTACTGAATCCATTTGTTGAGAAGGTTGGAGGCTTCGTCCGCGGTTTTAAACGAGCGACCATGCTGGGCGCCGTCCAAGTTAAAAAAGACCGCGTAGTACGCTGTAAGGCGCAAGGCTCCCGCGATGATCTGAGGCGAGATATCGTACGGGTTCGTATCCGGCCGTGTGGTGCGATAGCGTATATTCTCTGCCGTTGTTACCTTTGACGGTTTTGAGAACGGTTACAACGGAGCGGTTGGAGTTGTTGACTTCACGATATTCTACAGGGGTTTTCATAGTTTTCTCCGCGGTTGGATTGACACATCCAAAGGATTGCAGGCTTTAGGGTGGCGGCCTATTGGCTATCCAGAGCCCCTCGATAACCATGACTGTATATAACTGATATACGTAAGTCAAGGGGTAAAACGATAGCCTTGACATATTTATTTGGGTGGTGGTATAAAGCCATCATGACAACTGCACCAACATATCCAGTTAAGAAATTAATCCGCATGTCAACTGAAATGGCATATGAGATTGCCGACATGCGATTTGCCGGCCGCTACAAGAGTGAGACGGAGGCGGTCAGGGAAATTATCCGAGCGGGGCTCAAGGCTTTGAGGGTAGGCGATAGATGACCATCATTCGGAAATACGAAGACCATCAAGAGAATGATGATAGGTTAAAGTCTGTCGCCGAGGTCGAAAGGCATGCCCGGTTAACGGCAATAGCAGGTTTGGCTGGCGTGGCGATAATTGTCACAGTGGCGGCAGCTAATATCCTTGCGGTAATGATTTATCTCGCATGGTGACTCAGATGGACGCGGAGACGCTGTGGTCTTGGGTACTTATTGCGATCCTGGCGATCCTAGTGGCTGATGTTTGGATTCGCAAAGGATGGAAAGACCCTGACGATGACGATATCTATTAAGACGCTAGGCGAGTCAGATCACAAACCAGGTTGCCTCGTTAACCTTGCTGGCAAACCTGCCGTGTTAAATGCCAGATCACATCGACCATTGCCAGGCACGATTAAATACGATCCCTCAATATGCGATTGCGGCTGGCTTCGCGATGAATGGAGGCGGTGGTTAAATGGATAGCAGCATGATAAACTCGGTAGAGTTGCCGCCGGACAATGATAGTGTTGCCGGCCATTTCGCGCGAAATGGCGATAGGCGGGTCTTTCGAAAATCTTCAGGTTTCGTGGCGTTCAATATATCAAGCCAAGTGATTCAACATCGCGCTGGAAGTCGGCCATGAGTGCCGGCAGTCTGGCGGTTAGTTGCGCCTTGTCGGTGAGTTGTTCCAGGGTGGCGTTTGGCCATATGGCGGAGCGCCGGGCGGCGGCCAGGTCAGGTTCCTTGGTTAAAGAGTTGTAATATGGTTCAAATTTGCAGTTGCCGGGGTATTTGGCTTCCATTTCTTGGCGTTCTGTCTTGTTGACGATTCGGATTAATTGAGTTTCAAGATAGAAATACCATTTACCCTGATATTTATCTATGGCGGTTGCGTGGTAGACCGTATTGGCGATGTAGTGCATAGGCCCGTCGGCGCTTGTTAGGTGCCATTTGATGAATGGCGCTAGTTTGGGGAAATGTTTGGCAATATCGTCGTGGATACAACCGCAGGAATCCCACACCCATTGGCCATTTTTGGCTTTGCGGTAAGTTTCGCCGGTTATGGAAAAGGAATTATGACCGTTGCCGCATTGATCATCATGGCGGACGGTCGCCGTGATCCGGTAATGGGTTCCGTTCTCTGTGAAGGTTTTAGGATCGAAAGTGATTTTCTGGTTTTTGGTTAAGGTTGACATATTGGTGCCTTTCCATGTTTGAAGGTTAAAAATCCACTTCAAAAGGCCCCGGCCAGGAAACCGGGGCAGGTTGAAAGGGAATTAGTCTTCGTTTTCGTCTTCGTCGTCCTCGGCGGTAGCGGCGGCCCTTTGTTTTGCCTTGAGAGCATCCATCTCCCGCGCGTGGTTCTTTTTCTGGCGCGCCGACATCTTCTGCCAGGTCGCGCCGCGACTATCCACTTCGTCTTCGTCGACGGACCACAAGCCCCAGTCTCCTCCCCACGACGTTGTTCCGAAAAAGAAACCTTTCGGAGCGACATTGCCGTTCAGGTATTGCTCGGCTTCGTCCCATGCTTCGCAGTACCATTCCTGGTCGGCGCTTAGGGTTTCGCCTTTCCATCCACAATTGGCGGCGATGTTTTGGACTTCTTCGCCGATATACTGGCCGCGGGCGCCGTCAAGCCAACACCCGGCATCGTTTGCTGTGAGGTTGTCTGCTTTCATGGGATTTTCCTTATGTTAGGCGTCTTTGACTTTTGCAATCTCGTGGGGTCGGACTATAAAGTTAGGCCAGCCTCCGAAACGTACTGTAGGCTTGCCGTTTAGAAACCCGTTGACCTTGCGCCAGACGAGGCGGTCAGACCAGGGTGTGGCGGCGCGAAAATAAATGTAGTCACCTATTTTTATGTTGAGCATGGGATTTTTCCTATCCTTTGGCTAGGTGGGCAGGGATTTTAGTAATAGCCTTGATGGAAAACGTTATTGCCGTCATCGTCCCCGGTGACATAGCCTTTGACGCGGCAGCCTTGCAGCCTACATATTGCCGGGATTGAAAACCACGTGTCAGCTTCGCCGGTAATGTAAACGGTGCGACGCATATCTCCGGCCATGTCGGCAAGGCGGCAGTTGTCAATTTTCGCCAAGGTTGACCCGCCAAGCCAGTTTGCAAACCATAATGTGGCACCATCGGCTTGGGGCTCTGAAGTGTCGGCTCTGTATTTTTGCATGTGATTTACTCCTGGTTGCTGGTTGACTGAGGCTAGGCTAGAAAGTGGGGCCGGCGCGGTAGCCCTTCAAAAAGCCGTAGGTTACAGAACTCAAGGCACCCCTCACCCAGATTAATCCGTCGTCCTCGCGTGCGATCTCGCGGGCCTCGTTCACCGTTAAGCCCTTGCGAGCATCCTCGGTGGGGTCGGCAAATTTATTCAGCAATAGGTCGTTTTCTTCCGCATATTCGATAGCAGCGTGGCCTACCAGACAGCCGTTGATGAGTTGCTTTGATGCGTTTTCTTTTTTCATGGTCTTGTTTTCCCTTTTCCAGGCGGGCACCGTTGCCCTGTTGATGGATGACTGTATATAACTGATATACGTCTGTCAAGGGCCAAAACGATAGCCTTGATTTTAGTAATAGCAGTGGTTGGAAGGGAATTAGAGGGATTAATCAACAGGTAGCTCTCCGTTGGCGTGCCAGATTAGGCAATCAACACAAATTTCGATGTGAATGACGTTATCCGGTTGCTTGGCGTCCGGGCCGAAAGCTTCTCGGTGGATGGCGTGAGCTTTATGGCGCGAGCCGCCTAATCCACTGCCGCAAGAGTCGCAAGATTCCCAGGAGAAGCTACCTTCGTCGTAGTCTTGTAGGGTTTCTTGGTCATCCGGGTCTAGGTCTTCCGTGCCGCAACATGCCATGCCGGGGCTTGCGCCCGTGGCGATGGTCCAGTCTTCGCCCGGCCAGTTGGCTTGAATTGCTTGCATGAAAGCTTTGTCTTTTTTTGTGAGTTCCATGATTTGCACTCCGTTTGCTGGTTGTTGGTTAAAATCCACTTCGCCAAGGCCCGGAACTTGCCGGGCCAAGCCGAAAGGGATTTAGTAATAGCCTTGATGGAAAACGTTATTGCCGTCATCGTCCCCGGTGACATAGCCTTTGACGCGGCAGCCTTGCAGCCTACATATTGCCGGGATTGAAAACCACGTGTCAGCTTCGCCGGTAATGTAAACGGTGCGACGCATATCTCCGGCCATGTCGGCAAGGCGGCAGTTGTCAATTTTCGCCAAGGTTGACCCGCCAAGCCAGTTTGCAAACCATAATGTGGCACCATCGGCTTGGGGCTCTGAAGTGTCGGCTCTGTATTTTTGCATGTGATTTACTCCTGTTGTTTCGGTAGTGCGGTTCATCGTTAGCCCCTCGATAACCATGACTGTATATAACTGCTATACGTCTGTCAAGGGGTAAAACGATAGCCTTGACATATTAATCTCGACCAGAGACCGCGAGCAAGTTACGTTATGATGTTGTTTTAAGACTCTACGAGCGGCGGAGAAGCAGTGCGCGGCGGCGGATTGCGCCAAAAGGCGCCAGATAACAGGGACTATTAATGATGAAAGTCGTAGCCTAGAAAGACTGGAGCTTGAAGCACATGCCCCTAAACGCAAAGCGACGTAAATTCTGCCGTGAATACATGATAGATGGCAACGGTACCCAAGCAGCAATACGGGCAGGGTATGCAAAGCGATCAGCAATCCAAACCGCCTCGCGGCTGTTGACCTTTGATAATGTGAAGGGCGAGATATCGCGGCTGCAGGCATTGGAAGACAAGGCTCGTGAGGTTTCACGCCAGCAAATCAATGACATGCTGATCGAGGACCGTGCCTTTGCCCAAAAGCACGAGAAACCTGCTGTTGTCCTTAACGCTACGTTGGGATACGCCAAAGTTAACGGCCACATCAAGGAAGGCCAACAGGCCGTAACGGTCAACGTAAACAATACCTTTGGCAAGATGCTAGCTGAAGTCGAGGCGCGGACTCCGTTGCCCAGGGACGTAACGCCTACGCCTAAGCTGGTCGAGCACGAGTGACCTACTACATGTAGTGTTTGGCCCTGTTTGGGTTTCCCATAATAACTAGAATGCCTCTAAAAGAGCACCTAGGTCATTGATGTTACCGGGGCGATTTCGTATAGGCGGAATTGGTCATAATGTAGATTATGCGACACTGCCACAATTCAACGCCTCAATCAGATGCGCCGGGCGGGCTATCGCGGCGCCGGCATCGGGGTGGGTCCCATTTTCACGAATGGGCCGGGCCAAACGTGAGAAATGCGGGGGCGCGGTTTGGTACCATACCCTCATTCACATTAAAATTTTTTGTGAAAATTTTTAAGGAAGAGTTTGATGCCGTATGAGTCGCGGGCTTTTCTGGAAATTGGTTCCTCGTCGGAACCAATTTTTCTGGCTTGATGTCTTCGGGGGGGGAATGATGGAACCCGTCATCATAGGCGACGCCACGCTGTACCTGGGGGATTGCCTGGACGTGTTGCCGACGCTTGGCCCAGAAAAATTGGTTCCGACGAGGAACCAATTTAAGGTGGACGCGGTAGTGACGGATCCGCCGTATCATCTGACCAGCATCGTCAAGCGGTCCGGCAACGCCAGGTATGCGAGTCTTTCCGCTGGCTTCATGGGCAAAAAGTGGGACGGCGGCGACATCGCTTTCCGGCCCGAGACCTGGCGGGCTGTGTTCGGCGTGCTCAAGCCCGGCGGTCATGCGCTGATCTTCGGGGGGAGCCGGACGTTTCACCGTGTCGCTTGCGCCGTCGAGGATGCGGGCTTTGAAATCCGCGACACGATCATGTGGCTGTACGGCTCGGGGTTTCCGAAAAGTCATGATGTGAGCAAGGGGATCGACAAGGCGGCTGGCGCGGAACGGGAAGTTATTGGCAAGCATCCCGCACCAGCCGCGCCCGCAAAAGGAACATTTAGTCATTGGCGAAGCCACCATTACCGCCCCCGCTACCGCCCCGCCACCGACGCCGCCAAGCAATGGGCCGGCTGGGGGACCGCTCTTAAACCCTCACATGAGCCCCTAATCTGGGCGCAGAAACCCCTTGAAACCTGCGACGAAATGACCATAATTGGTTCAACGCTTTGGAAGCTATGGAGCCGGTTATGGTTGATGTTACCTGCGAATGCTGCGGAAAAATATTCAGCGTTAAGCCCAAGCGGTTACGGCGTGGACGTGTCCGCTTCTGCTCAATGGACTGCCGACGACGCATCCAATACACGGGACGCTTTGTGCGCTCGGATGGATATGTCGCAATTCGTGTTGGCGCTGATTTCAAGCTTGAGCACCGTGTCATCATGGAACACCACCTTGGCTTCAAGTTGGACCGATTCAAACACGTCCACCACCGAAACGGCATTAGAGACGACAACCGACTTGAAAACCTTGAAGTTGTGTCTGTCAAAGATCACGCCAGGATGCATCATCCAGGCCCACAGCTTGGGAGCTTGGTCGAATGCCGATGCATCACATGTGGCAAGATATTTCAACGCCGCCGTATCGAAGTTAAGAATCATCCTAGAACTTTCTGCGGCAGAGAATGCTTTAAGCGAGGATGCCATCTTCTCCCAGGACGAAACCGGGAAGATCGCACCGGGTTGTGAGCCCATCATCCTCGCCCGCAAACCTCTAACCGGCACCGTGGCGGCGAACGTGTTGGAGCATGGGACGGGGGCGTTGAATATCGACGCAAGCCGGGTTGAAACAGAAGATACGACAACAAGGCATGCCCGTTCTTCATCGTCCTATATGACTGGAAAAATCGGGGAGGTTCAGCCGCTCCAAGAGCCATATATAACAGGGTCAAACAAAGGCCGTTGGCCCGCCAACGTCATCCATGATGGTTCGGGCGATGTGATGGAGGCGTTTGCGAAATATGGGGTAAGCAAATCTTCAGGGGGTAGTGGTAAAGCCTCAATCAAATCCGCCGGCCCAAACTTTCAAAATCTACGTG
>Ga0208553_1000406_pt1 | contig 15700 bp, 29 predicted proteins | sample 6_EtaG_FD_184079 | JGI IMG/M metagenome (GOLD analysis project Ga0208553, IMG submission 184079) | Marine viral communities from the Subarctic Pacific Ocean - 6_ETSP_OMZ_AT15160 metaG (SPAdes) (version 2) | ecosystem: Environmental > Aquatic > Marine > Oceanic | place: Pacific Ocean | collected...
ACATTTTATAGTGGCTTTTTTTATACCCGCAATGTCAATTCATTGGGACAGGAATAAATTTAATAGGATTTCCTGTATTGTCCTAGTCCCTCTCGGTGTTTTAGACTTTTCTATACCCTAACCATATTTGATAAAATAAAATTTAATCTATCGTATCAAATTCTTTAATTCTTTTTTACTTGTGACAATAATACTTCATCAATATTATCCTCATTAATACTTATTAATTCTAAATTATCAACCTTTAAAATTTCTGTCTTTGCTTGTTCAAAATTATAAGTACCTTGAATATAATGTCCAAGTATTTTATCAACTTTTTTTTGGGCTTGTTCAGTAGCCCATTCTTTTACCTTACCCATATGTTATCCTCTCTTAATTATACTCCATGTTATTGCAAGTACACCAAATAAAAGTAGCATTTGTATTTCTATTGGTGCATTTAAAAATATCTCTATCATCTATCCTTCTTAACTTCTTCAACATAACTTTCATCATATGACTTACCATACTCCCACTTATCATAGTCATCATAGATACTATTATCTTCTATCATTTCTTCTGCTTGTTTCATATCTTTAACTTCAATCTCTTTATATCTTACATGATTAACATGGTCTATAAATCTAACTTTCATACTAACTCCTCATCAATATATTTTCTTGCTAACTTAACTGACCTAAATATTTCAGTTGATAAATCAACAAAGTCTTTAGTCCATATTCTGTAATGTGGTGTCTTCCCACTATAAGAATAACCTATACAAATATGGAAGTCTTTATACTCTTCTACTGGCATTTATCCTCCTAATTTTTTCTTCCTACCTATTGGAAGTTTTTGTAGTTTAGATAATTTAATATTATCTTTAATCCAATTAACATAAATTAATTGTAGTTTAGGATATTTATTTTGAAAACTTTTAACTGCTTTCTTATATCCTCTACTTTCTATACTCTCATCTATTTCAGAATTATTAGTACCAAATCCAATAAATCTGTACATTTTTTTATCACTCATCTTTTTAACCTCTCTTTTAATTTATTTATTTCAATAGTTCCTAAATGTTCGTTCATTAGTGTATAGTCACCACTTGTGTTTAATGGTATATCAGTTCTACTCCCACTATTATAAACATTAACCAAACCAATAGATTTTAAATGTACTTCTATTGCATTTAATAATAACTTTCTTGTTGTGTGATATTGTTTCCAGTTTTTTTCTTTCATATTTTTACCTCCAATTTTTAAGTGTGGTTTGGCGACAATATTTGAAACCACAAAATTTGGTGCAATAGTATTTGATATACTCTCTCAACCGCCATTCTTTTAGTTTATATTTATAGTTTGGTCATCATCAAATCTCATATTTAATGTGTCCAATATATAAGTATTATTTCTGATTTTACCTCTTCTAAAATAGTTTGGGTAGTACCAGTTCTTTTTACCTTTAGAAATTCTGATGAAATTTTCACCACAATTTCCGCCAGTAGTTAGGTTAATAAAATATCCATTATTAACCACCTCATTTTTTCTATAACGAGTTGGTTTGATACCTCTCATCTGGAAATTCCAGAAATGAAAAGCATAAACCTTTACTTTGTTTATTAATTTATTAAACATTTAACCTCCATTAGTTTATTGTTTAATTATTCTTAACTATTTAATTAAGAATTCTTTTTATTGCCATATAATTTTTTAGCTTTTATTTTTTGTTGGGTATCTAGCTTTAATTTTTTACCTAACTTTAATAACTGCTCAACATATTCACTTGGATAATATTTATATTTTCCATAGTCCTCTATATCTAATGACTTAATTTCAATTTTTATTAAGTCTCTTAATATACACTTATCTTTTGTACTTAATTGTATAATCATTTTTATATCCTTTTATTTTTTTTTATAAAAATAATTATCCGAAAAAAATGTGTCACAATATAGTTTAAATTGTGGCAACAATAAGTATTTTAAAAAATAATTTTAAAGTTATCCACAAGTGACATTTATATCACATGTGACATTAATACAACATGTGACATTTATATCACAACTGTGTGACATTTATATCACATGTGACAACTTGTCTCACTTTATATTTTTTCTTCTATCTTGTCTACTTTATTTTTAATCTCATTTATTTCATCAAGTAAATCAACATTGCTTAATGTATATTTACTATAAACTCTAACAAAATGAGTTATATCCATGTCACCTATTCTTACATATTCTTTTTTAGATTTAGACCAATATTCTTGCTCTAAAATTTCTGGAATATCGCAAGGTGTTTTTCTCTCATCTAGTACAGATTGTACTTCAAAGATTTTATTTAGTTTCATTTTTAACCTCCTTCCTTTTTTTTATTTTTTATTTCTATTTCTTTAAAAAATTTCTTACATTTTTTTATATATTCTTTTGATAAATCTTTGTTATCATATAAAAAATAATTTAATAAATTATTATGCTTACTTCTTATTGTCATTTTTTTACTCCATTACAAATCCGCTTGTATCTTTTTTGGCTTTACCTTTAGCTTTTAATCCTACTACTACATTTTTTTTATCTAAATATCGCAAGTCATGCTCATCACCATTTATAACTTTATACCCACTAAAAGTTTTTGGTAAATCTTTACGAAATACCACCGCCACATTTCCGCCATTTTTTAGTACTTTTATTGCCTTGTTATAATTGTCTTCATTTAGACTATAAGTCAAGTGATAATTCGGAGGATATTCACCTCTTGCGAATTTCATTGCTCGTTTTTGTATCTTTGTATAGTCATAAAATTGTAGTGTTGGAAACTTCTCAAATATTTCAAAAATCTCCCATGAAATATCGGAGGTTGTATTTAATCTAACAGCTCCAATTTTATTGTTTTTCTTACACCACTTTACAAAATTTTCTAGTTCTCGTACTAGTTGTTTCATAAAATTGGGTCTATCTTGCATATAAAATCTAGCCCGATTAATTCTACCCATATCTTTTTGGGCTTGAAAAACTGGGTTTCCCGCAGTATGTAAACATGCTTTTTTACAACCTATACTTGCCATTGGGCACATATTATAACCGCTTAAATCACTCGGAGCTAGATTTAAAAATTGTATTACAATATCCTCTAGCCCACTTACAGACTGATTTTTAATAGTTTTTGGGTTGCCACTTTTAAACATTAATCGGATAGGTTTTTTATATGGTAGATTTAACTTACCACTCATAATATAAACCACCTTCTTTTTGTTTATGCTCTCAAACCATTTTTAGTTGGTATTACTGAAAGTCTTTTTTTTATTTACTCAATAAAAATACTCTAACATACTTTTAAAACTCTGTCAAGTCTTTTTATTATACTTTTCTTATAAAGTTTTTAAATCTAACTTCATCAAATCTATGATTATCAGATTTAAAAATATTTACTATTCCATTATAAATATCATTAAAATTTAATGTAAAATCTTTATTATCAAACTTTACATTTAAAGTTTTTAATAATGTAGCAAACTTAACATAATCTTTTCTAGTCATTTTATTTACTCCATTTACAATTATTATTATTATTAATACCATAGTATAGAATTGTGACTAAATTATGGCAACTATATTATTTATTTAATATAATTTCTTATGCTTTTAAACCATTGTCAGTTGGTATTATAAAAAGTCTTTTTTTTATTTACTCAATAAAAATACTCTAACATACTTTTAAAACTCTGTCAAGTCTTTTTTTATTATTTTTATCAATTAAAGAAATAATTCTATTTTCACTATTTTCTTTAATATAATGAAATTTACTATCGTTACCGCCTAATAATGCTACACCTAATCTATTTGATGTATATATACTAGAAGTTGCATATATAAAATATTCATTAATTAAAGTTTTAATAACTTTTTTCTTTAATAATCTTTTATTTTTTTCTAATCTCATAATATAATCATAATGACAGGTTTTTTTTATAAGTCAAGAAGTTTTTTAAATTATTTTAATTTTTATTTTTAGAGCATAAAAAAACCCGAAAACAAGTATTAGTTGAATTCGGGTTTTATAGACTTATTTTAATTTATAGCGTATAAGTTGTTTTTTCAATTAGATTATATTTTATATTTTTACGATTATTACTAATTTTATAAAATATAGCATAATTAAATTGATTAGCTTTTTTAGTTAGTTTATCAATAAAATCTCTACAAAAAGTCTCATTAGTAAAGTTTTTATTTTTTATCTTACTCAACTTTATTAATTTAATCATATATAAACCTCCATGAGTTATATTTATATTTTTAAATTATTTATATAAAATACTATAAATTTTTAATTGTCAATAGTTATTTTAAAATTTATTTTATAAATTATTATTTCTATTGATTTTATTAAAAAAATGAGTTTTTAAAAGTGAATGAAATATATTATAGATATATCTAATTTAAATATAATTTGTAAACCAGTATACATTAAATATTTTTTTATTTTTTTTGTAATATATCATACAATCTATAGTTGTTTAATAGTTTAAATCAATTCTAATTAGTTTTATTATTTTTTTTAATTTTAAAATAAGGCAATTAAGGCAATTGTGTCAACCATAGGGCAACTGCCATACCCCCTAGCCGCCATGTTAATATAATACTCATACAAAATTAATAGATTTAGGTGTTAACTAGTTCGGGGTGCGTTACAGGCATAAAAAAACCCCACCAATTTTGGCAGGGTTGAGTAATCTATTTCTTATAAAAAGTATTATAGGGGTGTTATAGCCCGGGGTATATCTATATATATTATACACCCCTCTGCGGATTTGTCAAGGATAAAAAAAAGCTTGACAGATGTTAACTAGAGGTGTATAATAGGATTTATGAGTTTTTTACAAACACAAAATCAAAATCAAAAAAGAGAATTAACCGATAAACAGCAGAAATTCCTAGATACTCTAGGTTCTGAATCTAAAGGTGACCTTAAACATGCACTAAAGGTCGCAGGTTACGAGGATACTAGTTATTATGCTGTTGTTAAAAGTCTCCGACAGGAGATTATTGACACAGCTAATACGATATTAGCCCATTCAGCTCCAAAGGCGGCAGCTAAATTGGTTGAGGTGTTGGAAAGTGATGCACCTATTCCTCAAGTCAATGCAAAATTACAAGCAGCACAAACATTACTAGATAGAGTTGGTGTTGCAAAACGAGAACACATAAGTGTTAGTCATAATCATCAAGGTGGAATCTTTATTCTTCCAGATAAAAAGGAAACTACTATAGATGCAGAGTATGCAGAGGTAAAAGATGACTAAAGTAATATTGTTATTAATGTTCTTAAGCAGTACAAGTAACCCACAATATTTTTATAAGAGTATGTACTTTCTTTCTATGGCAGAGTGTGAAAATAATAAGCAGAGTCAAATACTAAAGATGACCATGGAAGCCGAAATTGCAGGTTTTAAAGATGTTCATATAGATGCTAGATGTTTAGAAGTAGATGCTAAAAAGTTTGTCCCTAGTACTGGGATATAAAAAAAATTATGTTAAAAAAAAGAACAACCTCCACAATACCTTTTGGATATAAGGAGTCAGATGAAAAGGGTTTCTTAGAACCTATAGAATCAGAGTTAGATGCTTTAAAAGAAACTAAGCAACATATTCTAAATGGTTCTTTATCTCTTCGAGGTGCATCTGAACAACTTGAGCATAAGACTGGGCGAAAATTATCTTTCGTTGGTTTAAAAAAAATAGTGGATAAGGAAAGAACAAAGGGTATATTGGATAGAAGAGAATGATTCCTAATTTTATAGGGGAGTATCATGTACCGGAGAGTATATGTACAAAGCTCATAGATTTTTTTCATGGTGATGATGCCACTAGAAGTGAAGGTCAGATAGGTGGCGGTAGAGTTGATGCATCCATAAAAAGTTCAACGGATGTTGTTCTGATGAAAGATGAATGGAAGACTATTCCCGTTATCAAAGAATACATTAATGAACTGGAAAAATGTACCGGCAAGTACATAGAGGAATATCCTTTTTGTTTGCAACCGGGATACAGATTTCAACTAAGTGAACCAATAAGGATTCAACATTATAAACCAAGTGAAGCTTTTTATGATTATCATTGTGAACGCTCTAACTTATCCCATAGACATTTAACTTTTGTAACCTATTTAAATACAGTAAAGGATGAGGGGGAGACTGAATTTTATTATCAGAAAGTCAAAGTATCTCCCGTCATAGGCAAGACAGCCATATTTCCGGCAGAGTGGATGCATACTCACAGAGGAGTACCTTCATCAACGGAAGAAAAATATATTATTACGGGATGGTATGAGTTTATTACAAATACTCAAACTTTTTTTAAGAATAATAAATTAAAAGTATGGAGGAAGTAACTACTAAACGAAAAGCGGGTAGACCTAAAGGTTCTTCTGCACCAAGACATTTGTCAATGGAAACAAAGGCAAAACTTCAAGCAAGAAAAGAATTAAGAGATAAAGAAAAAGAATTAAAAAAATTAGAAAAGAAAGTTTCTAAAGCTAGAATTAACTTAGCAGATAAAAAGGGTGTACTTAAAAAAGTTGAGTTAGCAGTTGACCCAAAGGAACAACAATCAACTATTAAGAATACAGTTCTAACTGAATCAGAATTTGATAAAGCTCCAAAAAAAGTAAGAGACTTTATAAAAGAAAACAAAGAGTCCATAGTATTTAAACCTAATGATGGACCTCAAACAGATTTTTTAGCCTCGGGTGAACAAGATGTTCTATATGGCGGTGCAGCAGGCGGTGGTAAATCTTTTGCTATGCTTGTTGACCCTCTTAGATTCATGCATAAGAAAGAGCATAGAGCATTACTTTTAAGAAGAAGTATGCCAGAATTAAGAGAATTAATAGATAAATCAAGAGAATTATATGTCAAAGCTTTTCCGGGTGCTAGATTCAGAGAAGTAGAAAAGGTATGGAAATTTCCTTCGGGTGCTACATTAGAGTTTGGATACCTTGATAGAGATGCAGATGTCTATAGATATCAAGGACAATCATATAGTTGGATAGGTATTGATGAATTAACACAGTATCCAACAGAGTTTCCACTTCAATACTTGCAATCACGATTAAGAACAACTAATCCAGAAATAAAAACTTATATCAGGTGTACTGCAAATCCGGGTGGAGTTGGTGGACATTGGGTAAGAAAAAGATATCTTAACCCTGCTCCTCCTCACGAAGCATTCAAAGGTCCAGATGGATTAAGTAGAAAATTTATTCCAGCTAGACTTGAAGATAATCCTTATTTGTCACAAGATGGTAGATACCAAAAGATGTTGGAATCTTTACCACCAGTACAAAGAAAACAATTGCTTGAAGGTAATTGGGATGTTGCTGAAGGTGCGGCATTTGTAGAATTTAATTCAGAGATACATGTTATCCCTCCTTTTAAAATTCCTATTCATTGGGCAAAGTACAAGGGAGTTGATTATGGATATGCAGCAGAGTCATGTTGTGTTTGGGCTACAATAGACCCAGATGATGATACATTACTTATTTATCGAGAACTTTATAGAAAAGGTCTTACAGGTAAAGCTCTTGCTGAAATGTTAACTGAGTATGAAAAGGATGACCACAAAAGTATTCAAGGTGTATTAGATACTTCATCTTGGAATAAGACTGGCGTGGGAGGACCAACAGTTGGCGAAACATTGGTTCGAGCAGGACATAAGTTAAGACCTGCAGATAAAAATAGAATTCAAGGAAAGATACAAATACATGAATATCTTAAGCAACATAAAACAACAGGAAGACCAAAACTACAAATATTTTCTAACTGTGTAAATCTTATAAGAGAATTACAAAGTATTCCTGTTGACCCTAATAAGCCGGAAGATGTTGATACAAAAGCATCAGACCATGCATATGATGCACTTAGATATTTAATTATGTCAAGACCATCTAAACCTTCTGCTTATAGTCAGATGAAAGAGATTAAAAGATTTACTCCATCTGACCCTACATTTGGATATTAAGATGAACGACAAAAGAACATATGATAGTTACAAAGAACATAGAGATGATATATCATATGAAAATGAAGTGAGGATAAAAAATAATATGTTTTTAGCAAATAATAAAATGAAACAAAAAATAATTGAAGCTCTTATTGCTCATGCTGAAGGTAATATCAAAAAGCATGTAACTAATATAAATATATTCTTAGAAAATCCTGCAGGTGTTGGTGACCATGTAGATTTATTAGGAACTATTTTAAAGGAAGTAAAAGAAATATCAGATAACGAAGAAGTTATTAATGTATTGAAAAAATATTTTTAATGCCCACCTATACATTCAGAAATAAAAAGACTGATGAGAAGTATGATAAAATTATGTCATATGAAGAAATGCTTAAATATAAGAAACAATCAAATATTGAACAAGTTTTTGTTGCTCCAAAAATATTTAAATTAAATGATGTAGGCGGAGCAGAAGATAATTTTAGACAATGGTGCGGACAACCTGCTGATAATATAGATATAAGTAAGTCAAGAAATTTTAGACAATCTAAAAAAGAATATATGTATGGAGATAAAAAAGATACAGATAAAGATTAGAGAATGAATAAAAAACCTAGTGAGCCATTAGTTGTTGGGACTAAGAAATATTATAAATATAAAATAATTTGGGAAGATATCGTTGGAGATTCCACACTAGCTACAATTAATGAATTTTCAAAAATGACTTGTGCTGATATTCATACTGAGTGTTGGGTTTTTGATAAGACATTCGATTATGTTTATTCATTTGCAAGTTACTATGAATCTAATGGAGAAATAGAGTTTGGGGATAGAAATGTATATCCTCGAAGTGTTATTAAAAAAATGACAAGAATATAAAGAAATGAGTGATAAATATTATTGGTTGTGGAGAGATGAAAAGAAAAAAACACAGGAATCTGAAAAAGAAAACGAAAAGTTAAAAGCAGATTTAACAAAAGCCAAAGAAGACAGACAGTTTGATAACTCAGTACATAAAAAAGAAATAGAAGATTTAATAAGAGGTAAGTTAAAAAAATGACAAGAATATAACTGGTTAACAAAAGAATTTACTTGACAAAAACCACAAGTAGATGTATAATAAAAGGTATAACTAAATATGGTAGATATTACTAATAAATCCGATTCTGAAAAGAAAGCACAGGAACAACAGGAACAAAATGCTAATAGATTAGCATCTTTAGTAAACCTGAAGTTCCAAGCTTCTGAACGAGCAAGACAATCTGATGAAGATAGATGGCTTGAAGCTTTTCATAATTATAGAGGAAAATATTATAAAAATGTTCACTTTAGAGAACATGAGAAATCAAGAGTATTTGTTAAGGTAACGAAAACAAAAGTTCTTGCTGCTTATGGTCAAATAGTAAATGTTTTATTTTCTGCTAATAAATTTCCAATTTCAGTAGAAGCTACTAAAGTTCCAGAAGGTGTAGCAGAATATGCTCATCTTAATCCAGTTACAGAAAATTTACAAAATGTAGGTCCTTCTATTGAAGGAGGTATGACAGTTCCAAGTCAACCGGAACAACAACAACAACAAGAATCTCTTGTTGGTTTTGATGGAGATGGTAGAGAGCTACCTCCGGGTGCAACTTTTGGTGGTCTATCAGAAGATAAAGAATTTTTAGGTTCTCTTAAAAAAGAATTAGGAGACGATTCAGTCCAAGAAGGGTCTGCTCCAATGCCAGAGATGGCACAAATAAAACCAGCTACTAAACTAGCAAGAAGAATGGAAAAGTTAATCCATGACCAAATTGATGAGTCTAGTGGTTCACAAGAATTAAGAAGTTCAATTTTTGAATCTGTTTTATTAGGAACAGGAATTGTAAAAGGACCTTTTACTTTTAATAAAACTTTACATAGATATATTAAAAATGAAGATGGTTCAAGAGGTTATCAACCAGAAACAGTTAAAGTTCCTAGATTAGAATTTGTTAGTGCATGGGATTTTTATCCAGACCCTAACGCAAAGAATTTAGAAGAGTGTGAGTATGTAGTTCATAGACATAAGTTTAATAGAAAACAACTTATGGAATTACTTGATAAACCTTTCTTTGATAAAGACCAAGTTATTGAAACTCTTAAAGATGGTCCTAATTATCGTAATAGAACTTACGAAGCAGAGATAAGACAAGAAGATAGTGCTTACAAAAGTGAAAATGATAGATTTGAAGTATTAGAATATTGGGGTTGTATAGATAAAAAAGTTTTAGAAGATGCTCAGATTCCTGTACCAGAAGGTATGGAAACTGAAGATATCTTACAAATAAATGCATGGGCAACAGATAAGAGAATTTTAAGAATGGTTATTAATCCATTTAAGCCTTATAGAATACCCTACAATGCATTTCCTTATGAGAAGAATCCATACAGTTTCTTTGGTATAGGTGTACCAGAAAATATGAGTGATGCTCAACAAATTATGAATGGTCATGCAAGAATGGCTATTGATAATTTAGCTTTATCAGGTTCACTTGTATTTGATGTTGATGAGTCAGCATTAGTTTCAGGTCAAAACATGGATGTATATCCGGGCAAAATATTTAGAAGACAAGCAGGTATGCCGGGTCAAGCTATTCATGGATTAAAATTTCCAAACACATCAACTGAAAATATGATGATGTTTGATAAGTTTAGACAGTTGGCAGATGAGTCAACAGGAATACCATCATACTCTCATGGACAAACAGGTGTTCAAAGTATGACAAGAACAGCTTCTGGTATGTCTATGTTACTTAGTGCAGCGAACTTAAATATAAAAACTGTCGTTAAAAATTTAGATGATTTCTTATTAAAACCTTTAGGCGAAGCATATTTCCAATGGAACATGCAGTTTTATCAAGGAGACCTAGCAGTAGAGGGAGACCTTGAAATTAAAGCAACAGGTACTTCTTCACTTATGCAAAAAGAAGTAAGGTCTCAAAGATTAACCATGTTCTTACAAAGTGTTCAGAATCCTTCAATTGCTCCATTTGTTAAGATTCCAGCACTTGTAAAAGAACTAGCATATACATTAGACCTTGACCCAGAAACAATTATCAATGACCCTAATGAAGCAGAAATATATGCGAAAATTATAGGATTACAGAATGCAAGACAACAACAAACAGGACCGGATACTGGTGGAGCAAATAGTCCAGAGTCCCCTATGGAAGTCCCTGAAGCAGTACCTCCAAAACAACCAAGACCAGATAACTCGGGCATTGGCAATGGCACAATCGGAACAGGCGGTGTACCGCAATCAGGGGAAATGGACTTTACTGGAACAGTTAATCCGACTTGACGAGACAAATAAGTTAAACAAACAGGATTAATACTATGGCGACAGTACCATTAAAAGGTCAGATGAATAAATTTTTGACACCTTCTTCAGATGAAGTACCAACACTTAATGCTTATGATGTAAATACACCTCAAGCAGCAAGAGAAGGATTACCTTTAAGATTGTTTGATAAAAGCAGAGCAAGGTATAATCAAGGTGATGTTGTTAATGAAGATACAAAAAATTATAATCAAGCATTAAATATTTTTCATTTAATGTCAAGAGAAAATAAAACACCTCAAGAAATTAAAAGTCGAATAGGGGAAAACATGTACAATAAAATAATTATGAATAAAAAAAATGTAAGACAAGCAGCAACAGGTGGAGTAGTGCCAACTGACCCATTACTTGACCCTAGATTTAGTAGATACTATGAAGAACCAGAATACAGAGCTTATGCACATGGTGGAAGAGTTGGATTAGCAGAAGGCAATACTCCTTTTATGGCATGGCTTAGTCAAGTTAAAAATGTTAATATTAATACTTTAGGTGCAGATGAGTATAGTGCATACGCACAAGAATGGCAAAGATTACAAAATAAAAAAGCTGAAGGTGGAGAAGTAGAAGGTCCAATGGAAATACCAGAACTTACACCAGAGCAAGAAACAAATTTAGATATGCAAATGGAAGAAGCAATTCCTCCTATGGAAGAAGGTGAAATGGATGTATCTGCACAAGTTGATACTTCTGTTTTAGATTCAGATGAAGAAGCATTATTAGAAGAAGTTATTGAAATGCATCCGGGAATAGTGGATGTTATTGTCAAATTAACTACAAAAGAATTTACCGGTCAAGGTGAAGTTGATGGACCGGGAACAGGAATTTCAGACGATATCCCTGCAATGTTATCAGATGGAGAGTTTGTCTTTACAGCAAAAGCTACTAAGCAACTTGGTGTAGATAAACTTAGAAAACAAATGAAAACAGCAGAGGATGAGTATGATAACAGTATGGCAGTTCAAGATTCTCAACAAATAGAATATGAACAACCCATGATGTACAAAGGTGGACTAATGTCTGTCAATAAGTACAAAATATAGAGCTACCCGGGTCATCACCTAGGCACTCTATATCGGCTACTTTTGCAATAATGCAAAACCCCAATAACAAGAAAGGTGATTAAAAATGGTAAAAAGTGATGAGAACCCTTTACTAAGTAAAGCAACTTCTCAGAAAAATAAAGAGCAAGAGCCAAATCCATATAACATGAAAAAGGATTATCTTGATTATGATAAGATGGATAAGGCAGCAGAAAGTTCGTTTGCTGATGCAAACACTCTAGCGGTTAAACAGGACCGACCTAAAGTTGTAGTTGATACAATGGAAAAGGAAGATACTCCGAATGAACCAATAGAACCAAAAGACCAACCTTATAAAAAGGTTGATTATAAAAAAAGATATGATGACCTCAAGAAACATTATGATGGTCGGGTTAATTCTTTTAAAGCAAGAGAAGATGAACTCTTAGCTGAAGTTAGGTCAAACAGACCTAAGTATAAAGCTCCAAAGAGTACTGAACAACTTGAAGCTTTTAAAAGAGAATACCCAGATGTTTATGGTGTTGTTGAATCAGTATCACATCTTCAAGCATCCAAGGAGACAGAAGATTTAAAATCAGAGATTAATAGTCTTAAGAAATTAAATACTTCTATTAACAAGGAAAAAGCTGAAGCTAAATTAGCGAGACTACATCCAGACTTTGAAGAAATTCGTGAGTCAGATAATTTTCATAATTGGGCTAATAATCAACCAGAAGATATTAAGAAGTGGATATATGGGAATGCTGTTGATGCAGATTTAGCATCTCGAGCAATTGACCTTTTCAAACAAGATACCGGCAAGTCTAAACAAAAATCAGAAGTATCTGGTGATACTGTTCCTGCGTCAGAAATGATACAGGTAAGAAGCAGTAAAGATATTGGATATGGTACGAAAAAAATTTGGACTCGTTCACAAATAGCAGCTATGTCTCAATCAGAATTTGCTAAGAATGAGAAAGCTATTGAAGAAGCACAAAGAGAAGGTCGTATCGTTAATGATACGAGCAAATCTTATGCTAGTTCAGGTAATCCAACTTATTAAATAAGAAAAAAGATAGAGCTGTAATCACAACAACTACAACACAAGGAGGTCGTAATGGGAACATTACAGAATAGTGGTGGTAGTAGTAGTTCTAACTTTGATGTAAGTACTTCAGGACAAACAAATGAATTTTGGGTCCCGGAAATATTTTCGAAGAAGATACAAAACTTCTTTAGAAAATCATCTGTCATTGAAGCGATAACTAATACAGATTATGCTGGTGAAATTAATGCTTTTGGCGATACTGTCAAAATTATTAAAGAACCAACAGTAACTGTTGCAGCTTATACTAGAGCATCTACTCCATCCAAACAGTACCTTGGAGACCAAGAACTTTCTCTTGTTATTGATAAAGCAAATGCATTTAAATTTGTTATTGATGATATTGAGGAAAAAATGTCACATGTTAATTGGGCTTCAATAGGTGCGTCAAGTGCGGCTTATACGCTAAAAGATACAATGGATTCAGAAGTTATTACTGCTTTATTTAGCGGTGTATCTTCTTCTAGTCCAGACCATGTTATTGGTGCAGACTCAGCTACTGCTAATGCAGGACTGAATATCGCCAATGATGCAATTGATGTCGGTTTCGGTTCAGGGGAGATTACTCCTTTGGCAGTAATGGCTAGATTGTCAAGATTACTAGATGAACAAAATGTGCCAGAAGAAGGCAGATGGTTCTTAGCTAATCCACAATGGTATGAAGAGTTAGCAAGTGAGTCATCTAAACTAATGACTTCTGATTACAATCAGGGTGATGGTGGTGTAAGAAATGGCTTAGTAGCAGCAGGTATGGTTAGAGGATTTAAAATGTATAAATCCAATAATATGCCTTCAGTCTCAAATGCAAGTGGTAAAGTCATTTGCGGTCATATTTCTTCTACAGCAACTGCACAGTCAATCCTTAATATTGAAACTCTTAGAGACCACGATACTTTCGGGGATATTGTAAGAGGACTTCATGTTTATGGAAGACAAGTTCTTAGAGACAATGCTCTTGCAGCAGCGTTCTATGTAATTGACTAATAACTAACTAAGGGGGGCGAATTTCGGTTCGCCTCCTTTCTTATATAGGAAGTAAAATAAAAGGAAGGAAAATAATATGGCAACTATAAAAAAAGGATTAAATTTTGAAGAGGTAATTACTAGACATCAACCTAGTGTAATGGAAGGTAAAAATGTAGCATCTGTGGACCATGGAAAAGATAAGTATCCTAGAAGTTACTATAAAAAAGATTTGAGAAGAGAAGTTGATAAATCTGAAAATGGAACTAAAGGTGATACTAAATTATATGCTGACCAAGAGATTCAAATAGTTTAATTAATAATAAATAAAAATAGAATAGATAAATAATAATGGCAGCTCCATTTCGTACATATCTGGATTTAACGAATACAATTCTTAGAGAACTGAATGAAGTTGAATTAACTTCTGCAAGTTTTGCTAGTAGTGCTAAAGGTATACAAAAATTAGTTAAAGACCAAATTAACAGAGCATATTTTGATATATGTAATGCTGAAGATACATGGAGTTTTTTAGCTCTAGGAGACCCAGCAAATAATTATTATGGAAACACTACCATTGATACAGTTGCCGGAACAAGATGGTATAATTTTTTAAGTGGAACAAGTAATGTTACTACTTGGTATTCTCATGTTGATTATAATAATATAACATTAACAGAAGAAGGTATAAGTGGAAAGTCTGCACCTTATGAAATTAGAAAGTTATATCCAGTAACAATTGAATACTGGAATAAACATTATGCAATTTCAGAAGCAACAGATAAAAGTGATGCACAAAATTATGGAATACCACAACGAATAATTCGTAGTCCAAAGAATGATAAGTTTGGATTGTCACCCATTCCAGATGGAGTTTATTCTATTTACTTTTTTGCTTATAATCAACCAACAGAATTATCAGGTCAAGGAGATACAGTTGTATTTCCTCAACAATATACAACAGTTCTTTTAGCAAGAGCAAGATATTATATGCATCAGTTTAAAGATAATATTTCTCAGGCACAATTAGCAGATGCAGAATATAAAAAAGGTTTAAGAAATATGAGAGAACAATTAATTGAACCATTTCCAGATAGTATGGTAGATGATAGAATAGCAGTAGTTTAATATGGCAGAACAAGGTGTATCAGTTATATGCGAAGGTGGATTAGATAAGGTAGGAACAACTCATACCTTGTTTCGAACTCCCGGTGTCGCAACACAATTACAGAATTTTGAATCCTCTATTCATGGTGGATATCGAAGAATAA
>Ga0208553_1000407_pt1 | contig 15620 bp, 41 predicted proteins | sample 6_EtaG_FD_184079 | JGI IMG/M metagenome (GOLD analysis project Ga0208553, IMG submission 184079) | Marine viral communities from the Subarctic Pacific Ocean - 6_ETSP_OMZ_AT15160 metaG (SPAdes) (version 2) | ecosystem: Environmental > Aquatic > Marine > Oceanic | place: Pacific Ocean | collected...
ATGTTCTCTCTCTCAGGATGGTGCACCATCTTCTGTGAACTGAAAGCAGTGAGGGGTATGGGACAATTGCCGGGGCTTTGGAGCCACTATTATTTTAACAAAGGAAAAAAGGGCTTGACTTATATATGGTTTTATTCGTATATTCACTTATATTAAATTGGAGAATATAAATGACCAGAATAGGATTAAATGGTAAACCACTTACCGAGAAAGACATAAAGAAGCACAAGAGGCTTCTCAGAGAGTGTGGGCTACCTGAGACTCTTTGTGATCCTGTATCACAGGAAGAACTTGAAAAGAGGCATCCTCATCTTAGGATGACCGAAGAAGAAAAGGAAGTAAGGAGAATAGTTGATGAACACAAACGAGTTAATATCAGAACTACAAAACGTTGAGAACCAACTTAACAGTAATGATTATAGTGGGGCTAAGAGTAATTTAAACATACTGATAGGTGAGTTAGAGGATAGTTTAGATACGTGGGATTACAACGAGGCGTCAGAAGGCGCACCGACTGCAGGATGGAATAAGAGGCCATTTAAAGGTCCTGGATAAAGTAGTGTTTAATGAAAAGGTGGGATACTGTGTTTGGTTCTGGTATACCAGACAGAAAGGTTTTAGAACAAATGAAGACAGATAATTATTTAGATGTTATTGTCAGTATAAACAATGAAGATTGGAGAGTTGCCGAAAAGGTATATCGTTATGGTAGGGAATGGCAATACACTTTATCGCATGAGAATGTTGATGGTACATATAAGTCAATGCAATTAAATGAGAAGGCTCTTAAAAATATAATAGAGTCAGGTAGTAAGGTTATAGGAGATGAATTATAGAATGAAAAAATCACCAATAGATTCTATTATAATAGATTTAATATTAGAGCATTATAATATGCAATCTATAGATCATAGGCGACCAGTATTAACAGATATTGAGTTTGATGATATAGTTGCTTATGCAGAAGAACTTTATTATAAAAAGATAATGGAAGAAACTCCAATAGGAATCGAGGGAGAAGCATAAATGTTCAAGTGGATATTAGCTAAGGTATATAAACACAGTCCAACTTGTAAATGTGGTTGGGTTATGAAACCATTTGAAAGTTGGACAGATAGATATCAATGGAAATGTATATGGAAAAACTGTGGTTGGGAAGCATTTGATAATGGTGATGGAAAATTACATTGGTTCACAAGGTGGCAGCCCCAGAAACAGGATTGGAGGCAACACTTAAGATGAAAAAGATGAAACGTAAATGTCATACTTGTGGTAAGATGGCCACAGACCCATATACATTTAGTGTAGTACCGACGCACAATGTATTTGAGACCATACCACCATATAGTAAAGCAGCAAAGAAAGTTGCAAGGTCTGAAGTGAAAGAAATTATTACTCATAATTATTGTAACAGAAAATGTTATGAAAATCGTCTCCAAGAAAAATAAATTATTATTACTGACTCTTATGTCAGTGGTGTCGGGTTCAGACAGACTAGTTATTAAAGTGAATGGACACTCTTATATAAATAATAAGCCTGTACAGGTTGGTCAGTTATTAAGAGACAATGATAATCTTATAATAAAACCAAATGCATTTATAATAACAATAGACGTAGAAGATAGAAGTTTATCGAAGATGAGGAAACAAACGGTATATAACAAAAATAGATTTAATATAACGATGCCTACATCAGTAGCGTCAGTAAAGGGATAAAGGAGAATGAAATGAAGATTACAAAATTAGACAAACCATATCCAGCCATAGCTATAGATGATTTTATGTCACCGGCACTTTTACGAGCAGCAGCTAATAGTTATCCTAATTCAGATTGGGAAGGTTGGTACACTTATGATGGAAACACAAGTAGTAATATGGCTTTAAAAAAGGCGACTCGTGATAGACAGTCAATTCCTATACCAGCTTTGGCGGTATTAGATTATGTTGCTACTCACTTTGATCCAGCTGAATACTTTAAAGATTACTTCGATATTGATGTTGATGTATTTCCAGATTTAGGTTATTATGGTGCAGGAATGCAGTTATTGCCCGAAAGGGGATTTTTAGGAATGCATCTTGATACTGATATTCATGGTGGTAATAAGATTTGGACACGTGAGTACAGTGCCGTATTATGTATATCTGAAGAATATGATTCTTCTTTTGATTTAATATTACATGATGGAAAGAAAACTCACGGCAGAGTTCCATACAAGTTTAACAGGTTGAATGTATTTAAGTGCTCTAATGCAACTTTCACATATAAACATGAGTATGAATCTTGGCATGGAATACCAGAACCAATCACTTCAGGTATGTTACGGAAAACACTGCCTGTATTTTATTGGTCTAAAAATGAAGCACCCGAAGGGGGTCGAAGGACACGTGCCTATTTCAAGGACGATTTAAAGTTTGAATGAGAGATTGGTTAAGAAAAACTAGATCACTACGACACGATATTTATGAAGCTGTAATGTGGATAGTAGGTATAAGCTTAGTGATATATTATTTTATAAGATGACTGACATTAGCTTATCATACCCAGATATACGAAGGAGAATGATTGATGATCATAAAAGACGTATGTATAAGATGAGGTTCTTTAGTGAGAAATGGCAAATAATACATCAAAAGAGGTGGGATGGTACTAAGGGTTGTAATACTAATACTTGTGATTGTGAAAAAATTTATAATGAAAAGAAGCATGTAAATGAAAAAGAAAAATGATGATGTTGACATAGATGAAATATACTATATCTTACGGAAGTATGATATAGACCAAAGTATACTACGAGAGATACTTTATAAACTATACGATAATATAGATATATGAAAACATCCTTTATAAGATACGAAACACTTATTGGAGTTGGGTTACTTCTCCTTATAGGTGGTACATTAAATGGTTTGTCCTATACTAATATAAACCCCGATTACTTTTGGGCTATAGCTGGTATTGGACTTATTACTGAAGGGTTGTTAGAAAGAAGAGATTTAAATTAATGAACGACTAAATATGGACTATTACTTTTTAAGATCCCCAAACAGATATAGAGAAAACAAGGCCCCGTCAAATCTTAGGTCTAATTACCAAGATGTAATTGCTGGAATGAGAAGTGGTAAATATCTTAGTGGTAAGGAGTGGGCAGATTTAAAATTTGAAAAAGAACTTCTTCAAATCTATAGAGAGAAAATTAAAAATGGGTAGCCGATGACAGAGCGGTGTCTTACCTTAGTCGGAAATACTCTGTCAAGAATTAAAAAATAGGAGTTAATAAAATGAGTAAATGGTTTGACAGTAAAGAAGATCTAATAGATGCTCTACAATCAGTAGCTTATCAATTAGATAGTGCTTGTGATGGTGTTAGTACATTAGAACTTTTAAATGCTGCTCGTGATGATTTGTATATGGTTATTGATCATATAGAAGAAGAGGTAGAAGAAGAGAAGAAACTAGATATGGAATCTATCATAAGACGGAATAGTGATAAACATAATAAAGAAGATTAATACTTTCTTTATTGGTATTATGATTACCCTACTTAAATCTGTACTCGAGGTTTTTAATTGGTATGACGACATTAAGGATAGTGTTGAATGGTCAGAAGAATGGAGAGACTATAAAACGAAATGAAAGAAACACTAGTATATAAAGAATTGTCGTCGCAACGTAAAGGTTGGGCTAATATAGGTGATTGGGATACACATTATAAATTACAGGATGCTTGTGATAAGTTAAATACTCTTAGACACTATATAATACATAAACCTAAAAATTATGAAACTGGACATTTATCTATGGTTGAAGATTGGATAGATAATATTGTAGAACGTGGATTATATCCACATAGAGATACATTACTTATAGCTAACAAGTTATGGAAGTCATATCAGTGATAATTAATACTGATAAAGATAAATCAATTATGTTACGGAAGCTTATGAAACTAAAAGATCGTATTGAAACCTTCGGTCATAAGTATGGTTTCGAAAATATAGATAACTACACAGAACGAAGACGTAAAAATGGTGTAGTTGGTTGGAGAGTATCGGATTGGGAGTTTGTAGATAATATGCATAACACTATATATAATGACCACGACTTTGGTTATGATGGTGATTTACTAAAACGACTAAATAAGATGTGGAAGAAGTACCATATAAAGGAAGATGAAGTAGGTACGGTAATGATAGTAAAGAAAACTGACTTGATAGTTAAACTTGTAGAAATACTTCATTTCCCTACACGATATAAATGTAATGACGGAAATATTTATGCAACATATGAAGTAGATATTAAATGGGGAGATGAGAATGAATAATGTAATAATACTAACGACAGCTCTATTAATTATGGTGGGATTTCTTTATTGGTTATTGTTTGGTGGTGATGAGGACTAGCGAATGAATTATAGTAAATATTTTTACAGAATTGAATTACTACGTAATACTTTTATAAAATATGTTAAGAAAAATTCTTTATATAGTCATTGGACAGATGAATTAGAAGTTGATTTTGAATGGATAGATACTATATATAATAGAATGCGTACTTACAAATACGATTTGATTCCAGTAGAGATGAAACGTTGTAATAAACTATATAGGAAGTATAATGCCAAATAGAAAAGCTAAAAGAAGAAAAGATGAACGACGAGAGAAGGATAAGTATTTAAGTAGACACGGTAGAACTCCAGCACAAATTAAAAGAAAAAAAGCTCGTGCTGAAGAGAAATTAAACAGAATTCCGTAATGGAATAAGGAGATTAAATATGTGGGCTTATTATCTACATTGGGTTGTAATTATATTAATAACATCTGCAGATTATTTTAATAAATTAGAACCTGTAGTAAACGCATTTGAAACAAAAATTGGATTGATGGAATATGAAAACGCTGATAGTACTGATATAGTATTACCAGACACTATTAGTATTCCACCTTACTATAGAGACCCAACTGGTGTTTCTATTGACACTTCTATAGTGGAGAGATACGATGAAGATAACAATACAGACAGTAAAGAGGAAAATAAAATTTGAACTGTCAGCTATAATTTTTATTCTACTTGTTGTATTAAAGTATACAGTAATATTTACTTTGATGTTATGGACTTGGAATAGTATAATGCAAAGTATGTTAAAAGAAGTATTTAAAATTGGGATGATGGTATAATGACACATAGATATTGTAATATAGGTGGAAAGAAACATGAAAATAATTTACGTTGATATAGATGGTACAATATGTGAAGATACAAAAGGATTTTATTGGAAAGCTAATCCGAGATATGACCAGATTGATAAAATAAATAAGTTATATGAAGAAGGTAGTACTATTATTTATCATACAGCACGTGGTACTATATCAAAAATAGATTGGACAGAACTTACAAAACAACAACTTAAAGATTGGGGCTGTCGTTATCACGAACTTAGAATGAATAAACCAGACTATACTTTGTGGGTAGACGATAAGAGTAAAAGAATAGAAGAACTATAATGATAGTTTTATTTCCTAAACTATCTAATGGAAATATTCTTTGGATATGTGAATACTGTGGAGAAAAATGTGAAGTTTGTACAGACACAAGAAGAGTGTGGTTATATTGTAAATGTGGTAAGTTCGGTCCAGAATGTAATAAGGACTATTATACTAAAGGAAACTATTTTACAAAATGAATAATCAAAAGTTTGGAAATGCATTTGCACTATTTTTGTTCTTGTTTTTAATATGGACAATAATAGCCTTCTTTTTACAAATAAATTAATTTTTTAATAAAATACTAACTATATATATATGAGGTTGTTGTATAAAATATATAATCCAGGACAATTAAATGAAAAGGAAACAACATAGTCATAAACAACTATGGTATAGGTTTGATGACAATTCTAAATTGTGGAAATTGAATGATAGCTATTATTTACAAGAAGTTAAGAGTCATACATTAAAGCAGGTTAGAGCTCTTGATACAAAAATATTAGGTAGAGTTAGCTTTGAACTTAATGATGAGAAAATAGTTAAGAAGTGTGTGGGGACTTTAGATACATGAAAGAATCGTTAAAGAAAAAGTTAATATCTATTTTTGATTGGGATAGGAATAAAAAAATAGATTGGTATGAAGTATTCCTACCGATACCTGATATAAATAGAAATAAGAAAATTGATTGGTGGGAAGTTTTTACAGGTATAATGATAATGGTAATATTTTGGGGACTTTTAATAGGTGGTGCTATTTTACTAAACACTATATCAAAATGAATAAAGATAAATTGATAGGTTATATAGCTATGGGTATGTTATTCACTTTACTCTTAATAGCAGATATAATAATTACAATAGATAAGTTTTTTAAATGAATAAATTAATGATGTGTGTAATGTGGTTGTCGTTAGGTAATATACTTGCTTTTTTTCAACTACAAGGACAGTTTATGGATAAACTTCCCGAGTGGGTTAAATCTCCTTTGTTTGTATTTGCAGTTGGAGCTCCAGTAGGTATAATGTTTTGGATTGCAACACGATTATCGTATGAACATTTTGGATTCTTTTGGAATATAAGATTAATGGGATTTGGTTTGGGTACGATTATATTTGGTATATTAACTTGGTCAGTTCTACATCAAGCTCCAACACTAAAAACAATTATATGTCTTTTATTAGCAGCAGCTATTGTTCTAATTCAAATAACTAATGTAGCAGAGTAACTATGAATTACAATGAAGATGATAGAGCACAGCGACTGTGTGATATATTTGAAACGGAAACAAAAGGTCAAGTAAATATATCCTATATCAATACTACTGAACATATAGTTGCTTGGCATAGACATTTTAAACAAACTGATTATTGGGTGTGTTTGAAGGGGTCAATGAAAGTTGGATTGGGTTATACTGTTCCGGCGGGAAATTCAAATGAAGTTAATGTGAAATTTGAATATCTATCAGATAAAAATTTCCGAGTGTTAGAAATACCACCAGGAGTTTGGCACGGATATAAGGCATTAGAACCAGGAACTATTTTAATGTATTATGTAACAGAAAAATATGATCCAGAAGATGAGATACGAAAGAAGGTAGGAGATTTTGGAGAAGAATGGGGGATTGTAAATAAATGAAACAGTTAACAGCAAATAGAGTACCACCTGGAGATAGGTGGTCTTTAGTAGGCGATGAAGAAGGTGATAAGATAGTATTTGATAATCTTACAGATTGCTTAAATAGAATATTCGTGGTACATAATGCGACACAATTTTTTATTGATGCTAAAAAAGGTCAAATACACATAGAAGATGGTGTAGAAGAACCAGTACCTATAAAGAAATATTCCTTATATGGTGATGAATATTGATTTGATCTATAGATCTATCTATCTACCTCGCCTTCTACCAGGAATAACTAGTGGGTTTACTGAAAAAAATGAAGAAAAATGTTGTATATAACCACTCGGACAATATGATTATGGTACAATCGAGTGGAAACAGAATAGTAATTATATGTAATAGTGAAGAACAATTAGAAAAGGTACAAGATAGGTTCTATAAATCAGGAAATAACTTGATAGATTACGAGGAGTGGGATGAGGGTGATGATAAAAGGTATATAGTATCATTCGAAGTATCCACAGAAAACAAGCCAATCTATAATTAAGCCTTGACTTTTACATTTTTTTGTCGTAAGATCAGTAATAATGACAGAAAATGTACTCAGAAAAACGAAAAAAACACTCAAAAACGCAAAAAAAATCAAAAAAAGTGAAAAAAAGCCTTGACACGTATAGTGTTTATGTTGTATATTAGGGTATCAGATGAGTAAGAAAGAGAAAGTTTTGAGGAATTTTAACCCAATGGCTCTCAGAGATAAGTATTCTGTAGAAGCCGTTAATAGGAGAGTGTTGAATAAAAGTAACAATTTTTCCTCATTTTGGTTAGATGATGGTTGGGATACCTCTGGTTCTATCTTTGATGATGTAGAGGAAAAACCAAAAACAGATTTAATAGCGTTAGCCTCTTATAGGAGAGCCATCGCTAACTTTGTTAATATTGTAACTAAGAAAGATATTCCAGTAACTTTTAAGAGTGCTGGTGATTCTTATACTGATGGTAATAAGGTTGTTATTTCATCTAAGTTAGATGATAAATTATTTGACAGTTCGGTAGGGTTAGCCCTTCACGAAGGTTCTCACATTATACTTTCAGATTTTGATTTTCTTAAACAACTTGATATAAATATTCCACAAGAATATTATGATAGGTCTGAATTAAAGGGATTTTCTAAACTGGAAATTGTTGGTTATGTCAAGAATCTTTTAAACTATGTTGAAGATAGGAGAATTGACCATTATATTTTTACTACTTCTCCTGGATACAAAGGTTATTATCATTCAATGTATAAGAAGTATTTTCATTCTAAAATTATTGATAAGGCTTTGAAATCCACTGAGTATACTGATGAAACTATTGATTCTTATTTCTTTAGGATTAGTAATCTTACAAACGCCAATACTGATTTGGATGCTTTGAATGGACTAAGAGAAATTTGGAAAGTTTTAGATTTAAGAGGTATAGGAAAACTGAATTCATCTGAAGAAGTTTTTGAAATAGCTTTAAAAATTTATGATATTGTTTTGAATAATATTCCTGATGGAATTGAAAAAGTTGATCCCGATACGGGTGAAATTACTTATGAAAAAGCAGACGGTACAGAATCAACTGAATCATCTGAAATGGGTGGAGATGGTGACAGTTCTGGTTCAGAAACTATGTCTGATGAAGAATTTGATTCTTTACTTGATGGTTTAGAAAATAATGAAATTGGAAGTGGTAATGTTGAGGGTGGTTCAATTATTGATTTACCTATGACTGGTGATACTGTTAGTGGTACTACTGAAGAGAAGTCGGTTCAGAAAGTTGAGTTGAGTGAGGTTCAGAAGAAACAACTTGAAAGCGCCATCAAGAAACAGAAGAAGTTTATGGATGGTGAGATTTCTAAAAAGAATGTAACTAAAAAAGACAAAGTAAGTTTGGAAGCTGTTGAAGAAGCTGGAATGGAATATAAAGAAGTTGGTCAAGATTTAAAAAATTATGAAGGTAAATCAACTCCAACTAAAGTAATTGTTGTTAAAAACTTCAGTAAAAAATTAATTAAATCTGAAACACTTCGGATGGCTTGTAAACATAACGGTGAAATGTATGACTCAACGTATGGTGGAAATCCAGATACTTATGTTGAAGATGGTATTAGGTTGGGAACTATGCTCGGAAGAAAACTTCAGATTAGAAGTGAAACAAGAGAAACTAAATATACTCGGAAACTTAAAGGTAGAATTGATAAAAGATTAATTGCTGAGTTAGGTTTTGATAATGAAAATGTTTTCAGTCAGACTTTTATGGATAGTTATCCCGACGCTTTCCTTCACATTTCAGTTGACGCTAGTGGTTCTATGAGTGGAGATAAGTGGGATAAAACAATGACTTCTGTGGTAGCGATGGCTAAAGCGATTGATATGATTACTAATGTAGATTTAGTAATTTCTTTTAGAAGTACTCATAATAGTAGAAATTCTAGAAGGAGAAATCAACAGTATCCTTTGATTTTGATAGCTTATGATTCGAGAAAAGATTCATTTAATAAAGTCAAAACTTTGTTTAAATATATTAATGTCGCTGGAACTACACCAGAGGGGCTGTGTTATGAAGCTATTATGAATGATATGATACCTACTAGTAAAGATAGGGAATCATACTTTTTGAATTTTTCAGATGGTATGCCGATGTTTGATAATAGTGATGTAAGTTATCATTATGATCAGGCTACGAATCACACCAAAAAAATGGTAGATGAAATTAAAACTAAAGGTATCAAAGTTCTTTCATATTTTATTGGTGGTTCAAGTTATTCAAGTCATAATAGTATGGGAGCTTTCAGAAAGATGTACGGTAAAGATTCTCAGTTTATTGATGTTACTTCTGTTATGGCTGTGGCTAAAACGATGAACAAAAAGTTTCTTGAAAAAAATTGAAAAAAGTGAAAAAAAGCCTTGACACGTATAGTGTTTATGTTGTATATTATGGTTGTAATGAGTTATTTAAGTAAAAAAGAAAAGGTGAAAGAATGAATAACATTGTTGTCCAGATTGTGAAAGCTGGAAATCGGTATAACGCGTGGGACGCCGATGGTAATAAATGGACTTCCAAGATAGGTACCACCACGCGAAAGGGTGCTTATGAAGCCAATATGGCTCTTGAACAGAGGGTTGGTAAAACTGGTAAGAATTACTGGTGGAAAGTCCCGATGGATAATTTTGAGGATACCACAGTTCAGTTAATTGATACGTCAAATGTAGATGTACCGACTGACCATGCTGAGGTTGTCAATTTTATCCATAGTTCCTATAAATTGAAACCTAAAGGTTTGGTGATGAAGGAACTGAAATGGAAGTATCTTGTTAGGGGAGCTGTTAGAGGTAAAAATATCCTAATGACAGGTCCAGCTGGTTGTGGTAAAACTATGGCAGCCAAATCGTTAGTTAACGCTTTGGATAGACCTGACTTTTACTTCAATCTCGGAGCCACTCAGGATCCTAGATCAACTTTGGTTGGTAATACTCACTTTGATAAAGAGAAGGGTACTTATTTTTCTGAGTCGGTTTTCGTGAAAGCTATTTCAACTCCTAACGCTGTAATTCTGTTAGATGAATTGAGTAGGGCTCACCCTGACGCTTGGAATATTCTCATGACTGTTCTTGATGAAGGTCAGAGATATTTGAGGTTGGATGAATCAGATAAGTCTGAAACGATTAATGTAGCTGAGGGAGTTACTTTCGTAGCCACGGCTAACATCGGAAATGAATACACTTCTACAAGAGTTATGGATAAGGCTCTGATGGACAGGTTCATTATCGTTGAGATGGATGTTTTGAATGATGATGAGGAACACGGTTTATTAAACTATATGTTTCCTCACGTTGATTCTGAACTACTGAAAGCGGTAGCTGAGATAGCTCACTTAACAAGAGTCGAATCGAGGAATGATACTGGTAGGATTTCGAGTGGAGTTTCAACAAGAACTTCTGTTGAAATGGCTGGTTTGTTGTTTGATGGATTTGGTCTTGATGAGGCATCTGAAGTTTGTATTTATCCTCAGTATTCAGATGATGGTGGAATGGAATCTGAAAGGACTTATGTGAAACAGCTTGTTCAGAAGTATGTTTCTGATGGTTCTTCTGATGACCTGTTCAATGAGGATGAAATTGAAAAAGGAAATGATTCTTAATGAAAAAGAATAAAAATAAAGGACTGGTTTATAATAGTGAAAAACCAGTCCTTAATGAGATAATTATGGATAGCTATGTAAAGGTTATCGGTAGTCATGTTAGGGCAGGGAAAGATCCTGCTAACTTAGTACGACGAATTAATTATCTCTCGAAAAGTTACAAGTAATTTTCTCTCACCGACGTAGGGTGGTGGTTTGATTTTAAGCCACCACTCTATAAACTTATGTAGAGAGATAATTATTTAAGGAGATATTAATATGAAAGATATTATCAAAAAAGTCTTATATAGATATTCATCTAATCATTCTAATTTAACATCAGAATCTTGTAGAGATAGAATAGCTTCGGAGATAGAAGCTGTATTAGAATCTAAAGGATCTTATACTGAATATAGTGACTATGAATTAGAAAGACGTGAAGCGGAAAAACATTGGGTATGTTCTATATGTGGTAAAAATACTTTTGATGTAGATTATGATTATATAGGTTCGGGTACTAATCATTTAAGTTGTGAACTTACAAGAGAACAGAAAGAAGATACTACAGTTCCTACAAGAGAAAGAGGTCCAGATAGAAGAAAGAGTGATAGACGAAATGATGGTCATCGTGAATATCCATATAATAGTTTTGTTCGAAATGTAGAAGAGCACCAGAAATTATATAAAGAGTTAGGTCCACCTACTGATGGTTTAGAAAGTGGAAGTCCAGAAGATTATGGAGAGAAACCATTTATATACGTAAGAGATAAAAATAAAATTAAAACTCGACGAATGACTGGTGAAGAATATGGTTACTATAAAAACCGTAAATTCTATTCTCCTACGAGTGGTAAAGAACGTGGTAAGTTTACAACTCAAAAACAATTATATAATGAACTGACGGCTGACGGATTACCACCAGGAGGTGATGTACAGGCGGTAAGAGAGTCACATAAATTGGCTGAGGAAATAGTAGATAATACAAGTAAGGGATATATCTATGAGAGTCCTGATGGTGGAGAAACAATTTATCGTAGAGAACGTGGTAATGATGAAAGAGAATTGGTTGAAGATTGGTTAGCTGAAAAAATGAGAGTAGAAGATAATTTTAATAAGAGGTTGAAAGATAAATGAAATTAACTAAAATGTCGGATTATGATAGGTATATAATTCTAGCAGATGTGAGTGGTAAGTATATAGTAGATTATGAAAGTTTTTTAAATTTTTGTAGAATAAAAGAGGTACTTGCAAGGATAGGTAGTTCTCAGAGTAGTAATTATTTATATAACGATGATATTTATGTTAAACCAATCACTTCAAGTGATGCTCGTACAATATTAAATAATTTTAACGAGTTTAAGTACGAAGAAGTTAATGATTTGGTAGATAGAGTAGCAAGTCAACTTAGACTTAATTTTATATTCCCTACTAAGAAATTTGTAGGTATGCGGGGAAAGTAATTGAGTAAATTAGATACATTTGTATATCGAGCTAAATTAACAAGAGTAGTTGATGGTGATACCGCCGATGCAATGATTGATTTAGGATTTGATACGTGGGTAAAGAAAAGAATAAGATTTTATGGAGTTGATACTTGGGAATGTAGAACAAGAGATTTAGAAGAAAAACAAAAAGGTTTAGCAGCCAAAGCTTTTACAAAAGACCTATTAGAAAATTCTGAAGAAGGAAAGTTTTTAGTAAAGTCTCATGGAGTTGGTAAGTATGGTCGTGTATTAGGTGAGTTGTATGTTAAAGGACACGTTAAGTCAGTTAATGATTTATTAAAGGAACACGGACACGCTTATGCATACTTTGGTGGGAAAAAGAAATTATATGTAGACGGTATAACTAAATGAAAGATATTGTAATGTACACAACTAATTGGTGTCCTGCTTGTGTAGTAGCTAAAAAAGTAATGACAGATAAAGGACTATCATTCAGAGAAATTAATATTGAAACAAGTGGTATGTCAAGAAAACAATTACAAGAAATAACTGGTAGGTGGGAAGTACCAGCAATAGTTATAGATGGTAAAAATATAGGCGGTCTGGATAATTTAATAAAGATTGTTTAATATGGTTATAGACAGTAATACACAAATCACAATAGAGTATTGTATACAATGAAACTACGAACCAAGAGCCCTCAGTTTGGGAGCTGAATTGTCAAAGGAGTTTGGTGTAGTTGCTAAACTTATAGAATCAGGTGGTGGTGTGTACGAAATAGTTGTAAATAATAATCTTGTCTTTTCTAAAAAACAATTAAATAGATTTCCAAATACGGGAGAAATAGTAGAACTAATTAAGAGGTTATAGGTGAATATAAAAGGTAAATGTAATAGACTTAGAGTGAAACAACGACAGGAAGAAGCTGTAGTAAGACAGACTGCTCGAGACAAAAGAACTCACGAGGAACAGTTAGAGTTAATTAAAATTCGACTTGGTGAATCTAAAAAAGAGAAACGTCGTTTAACAAAATTAATTAACGGGAAAAGTTAATGGCAATAGCTACAGATGTTTATAAACCGAAAGGTCGTAGAAAGAAGACCCGTCAAGGAGCTGGTAGAGGAACTAAGTTGGGTAATAAACAATCTAAAAAACATTATATAAAAAAGTATAGAGGTCAAGGTGGTAAAAAAAGATAGTAAGTTTGAAGTAATAAAAACAGTTACTACTGTTAATGGTACTCTTTACAAAGGTGAGAAGGTTAGATTTCAACGCAAAGAAGATGGACACAACCGTGTAAAAGATTCTATGGGTCGTATATGGTTTGTGGAAGATAAGAATTTAAAAAGGGATATAACAAATGGCAATGATAAATAAACATTACACTATGCCACCTTGTACCATAAGATACATAACAATTGGAGGTTTAGATAAACACTTAAAATATGTAGATTTAGAACCAGAAGAAATCCAGCGAGGTGAGGTACTTTCAAAAAAATGGGCTGGAGAGGTTATTAGGTCAATAGTTCTTGGAACTAGATTATATCCATTTACTTGGTCTAAACAAAAAAATACTTATGAGATTAAAGTGAACGGAGTCACCAAAAGAGTTCATACTAAAAATATTGATAGTTTACAAAGATGTGTAGCTAAAAGAATGTTTGAAAATGGAGAGATAACTATTCCTAAAGGTACGATAGCTATATGGGAATATAATGAATCTTTATATGGTAAAAGAGAAATTAAACTAGATGGATTGAGTATAACTGAATTTGAATCACAATATGAAGAATTGTTTAATGAAGTATGGTTAAATTATCCTCTTATGATTTATGAGTATGGAGTTGAAAATAATTATTTGACACCACAACAAGAAACCCATTTATTTAAAATAGTTTGTAATAATGGAAATCAAATGAATCCTCAACAATGGAGAAATCCAACTGTAAGTGCAATAGCTTCAGCAATAAGACAAGATGCGCGGTTAAACTCAATTGAGTTATTTAAAATTGATGAAGTTAATGATGAAAAAATATCAAGATATTTTAATATATTAAATCCTAAAATGGAATATGATGAGATACTTGCTAAGTTATATCATTTTTTATATAATGGTGTTAGTCAGGCTGGTGGGAAAAAGGGATTGGATACAATGTATGATGATCCTAATTTTACAGATGACCTTAATGTACATTCATCATTTTTATCTAAAAATATTAATTTAAAAACATCAGCTGATGAAGTAACTACGTTTATACAGAAGATATTGGAAGATAAACAATATAAACCGTTGATAGATAAAAGTTATATTTTTTCTTTGATGTTTTATAGTTTTTTACATCTTGATAAATTTGGAGCTCAAAGCAAATTTGACTATAAAAATTTAAAGAAACAATTCTTTAAATTTCATAATGAAATGATTACACTAACTCCTACACTTAAAAAACTTAAAGTTGAAGTAACTCCATTTAGAGATGCATTAGCTCGTTTAGGCCAATCAAAATCACAAATAAAACTTATTATTAATGAATGGATTGATAAGTTGGATTGGGACAAAGATAGCAGGTTTCAATAATGGAAAATAAGTATGTAATAGTTCGAGATAAAAAAAGAACTTTTACCATTCAAGAAAAAGGTTCACAACTTATTAAACAAAAAGGTAAGTGTGATTGTTGTGGTAAATATTTAATGTTAGAAGAAGCTATAGGTGGACATAGACTAGCTTGGGCTAAGGGAAATAAATCCGACCCTATATTGAATCTAGTTGTATTATGTTTTGAATGTAATAGTGAACAATCAGATATGGATTATGAAGAATTTAAGGCGAACTTAAAAAAGTTATAAAGAAATAAAAAGATTTTTTAAATCATAACGAGGATAATAATGATGAATGAAGGTAAAGTAAAATGGTTTGATACTAA
>Ga0208553_1000412_pt1 | contig 15524 bp, 13 predicted proteins | sample 6_EtaG_FD_184079 | JGI IMG/M metagenome (GOLD analysis project Ga0208553, IMG submission 184079) | Marine viral communities from the Subarctic Pacific Ocean - 6_ETSP_OMZ_AT15160 metaG (SPAdes) (version 2) | ecosystem: Environmental > Aquatic > Marine > Oceanic | place: Pacific Ocean | collected...
TAAGCCCGACATTGATTTAAGGCAAGACTTTGTATGTGAATCTTGCTCCTATGCTGGAAAGGTGGTAATGCCGCTCACGGCAGAGTTTTTTTGGCCTAGCGACTAATTATCAGGCCTCCGTCTACGAAGAGCTCTTTGTTTTAAAACACCACGGCAGTTGGTCCTTCTTTGAAGCATATAACCTTCCCATTCAATTGCGGCGATGGTTTGTTCAAAGACTAGTTAAAGAGTATAAAAAAGAACATGACGAATATGAGAAAGCTATGAGCGGCTAATCGTCTGGCTTTTTTGTTTTTGTACTATTTAAGTAATGAGGGCCCCTCAGTGTCAAAAAAGATTAATCTTAACCTAAATCATAAAAATAATGCTCGTCTTACTGAAGACATGAGCACAGACTTTTCAAATGATGTCTATTTTTTGATGCAAAGTCTTTATGATGGCCGCGCGCCCGACATAAAGGTATCAATGGCCGGCAACCAGGGCCAAATTATGTCTTTCTTTACGGCGTTGCAACGCGAAAAACGCTATATGGATTCTTTTATGCGGCACGGCTTGGATGATGCACAAACGAAGCATTCACATTATGAGCTTGAGGACGCCGTAAGAGAGTTTGAGTTTGAAACAGGCCTAACATGGCCGTTCACTCAGTAGGGGGAGCAAATTGTGCCGACGACAATAGATGACCTGCACGCCCTTCTTAAGGAATTGAGTGAACGCCGCGGCACCGGCACTGACGACGATCGTTCGGCGAGACGCGGGGAAACCAAAGCGCCGACCGATGATTTCGGCGCCGGAGCCACGAAGCGAATTAAAGAACAAAGAGAATATATCCAAGAGCTGAGTGAAGAATACGTTAATCTAGATAAAAATGTTGATAAATTAACAGAGTCGCTAACCTATGATCTCAAGGAGTCAATGATTGAGCTTAATGAGGAGTACGCACAGCAAAAAATTGCCATTCTTGAAGAAATAGAATCTAACGATGAAAGGATTGCCCAGATAGAAAAACTGATCGAGACCAAGGAGAACGGCGTCGCGATGGCCGGCGCCGCAAAGAAGGCCCTCCGCGAGGAGGCCGCCGCCCTCAAGGATTCGACCGGTGCCCTTAATGAGAATATTAAAGCACTCGAGAAAAGAAAGAACGCCGAGAAAGGACAGGTCAAGGCCGACACTGATGTAGCAAAACAGGTTTCAGAGATGGGGAAGAAGTGGACTGGCGCAACCATGAAAGCCGGCAGCTTCGGCGATCAAATGATGCAGCTGCGTAAGAGGATGAAGGCCGCCGGCGGAAGCACGAAAGGTCTCATGAAAGGGATGAAGGACATGGCGCTGAGCCTGCCCCTCGTTTTGGCCCAGAAGTTGGTTACAGCTACTTTCGACTTAGCGAAGGCCCAAGACAAAGCCATCTCCGCATTTAAAAAGGCCACCGGTGCTGGCAAACAGTATAATCTTGAAATTACGAAGCTGCAGCGCGGCACCCAGGCTGCCGGCGTCACAGCAGCCGATGCTGGCAAAACCTTCGGAACGCTCTTTGAAAGCTTTTCGGCGTTTACTCAATTAAGCGAGAAAGAACGAGCAACTCTCGGCGAAACAAGTGCCCTCTTGGGCAAGCTGGGCGTCGACGCCGCCTCCAGCGGTAAAATCATGGATCAAATGACACGCTCTCTTGGAATGAGCGCCGAGGGCACCAATGATATTCTTTTGCGTCTTGCCGGGAATGCTAAGTCTCTTGGTGTATCTATGAAAAAGATGGCTGCAGATTTTGCCGGCGCCTTTAAAGAGCTGGCAAAGTATGGTGATAATGCAATTGATGTTTTTGAGGGACTCTCAAAGCAGGCGAAGGCAACAGGCATCTCAGTTGGTAACTTGCTAGGTTTAGCCAAAAAGTTTGACACATTCGACAGCGCTGCCACGTCAGTCGGCAAGCTTAATGCCATTTTGGGGGGCCCATATCTTAATTCAATTGATATGTTGAACGCCACAGAGTCTGAAAGAATTGATCTTTTGAGGCAAACAGTTGATGCATCGGGCCTTCAGTTTGATGCAATGAATCGTTTTGAAAAGCAAGCAATTGCTGCGGCCATGGGAATGTCTGTTGAAGACGCGTCTCGAATTATGAAGATGAGTACGGCCGAAATGAGGCTTCAATCGCTGCAACAAGAGGAGTTGGCCGAGCTCGCAGCAGATTCACAGGAAATTATGGAGAAGCTTAAAAATGCGTTTAGAACTCTGCTTGTTGATATGCGACCTCTTATAGAGACAGTTATAATTCCGGTTCTCGATTTTTTCGGTGGCATCGCGAAATTCTTTGGGGAAGCCGAAGGCGCCATGGGTAGATTTATTAAAATAGGCTTGTTGGCGGCTGCTGTCGCGGCCCTCATTGCGGCGCCGTTTACAGGAGGAACTAGTCTCGCCATGTACGCCGCAATTGCAGGCGTAGGAGTGGGGGGAATAGCTGCATTGGGGGGGGGTGCTGTAAATAAAGCCGCATCTCGCAAGGTCAAGGGGTACGCTGGCGGAACGAATACCGGACAGACTGTGGGAGATTACTTTTCATCGAAACCCATCAAAATGAATGAGCTTGGCCCAGAAGGAATCATCGGGGACGCAAATGCGTTCGTGCCAGATAATACCATCATCCAATCGCACGCTGAGCTTCGAAAGGAGGGCCAGCGCAAAGATGATTCAAATAAGCTTTTGAGAGCAATATTAAATAAATTGGGCGATCAAAAGGTCAGCGTTAACGTCGGTGGGCACGAATTCGAGGACTTCGCTGTGAAAACATTCGATGCGGGAGCGAGCAGCCAGAACGTTGGCAACCCGTATCGTAGAGGTTAGGAGACATTAAAAAATGAGTATTAATCCATATCCCGCACTTAGAACAAATCCGTTCTTTACGATTCAAATCAAACACATCCCGACCGGGGAAAAGGTGAATTTTGAAGGATGGGTTACGCAGTTTTCAGATACTTATACTTCCAACTGGAATGCCACCCCCGTTTACGGGCGCATGGATCCCTTGGCCACATACCAAGGAACTGGCCGGAGTATCCAACTAGGCTTTGACATAGTTAATGATTCAGTAGAGAATGCAAAATTTAACTTAGCCAATATAGGTATGTTCATGAAGTTTTTATATCCAGTATATGAGAGCGCCGCCCCCTCTTTACAAAACGTATTAAAGGCCGCCCCCCTTTTATCAATGAAATGGACCAATTTGATTTCGAATGCGAATGGAGAGCAGCTCGTGGGCTATATAAACGGCCCCGTATCATATTCTCCTGACATGGGTGAGGGCGGTTTTATGACCTCGGATATTACAGAGTGGGCCTCGAACGAGGTGTATAGGACCGCTAGAATGAACACCCCTGCTAACCAGCCCCTCGACGTCGATAAAATTGGACTTGCTAATTACATTCCGAAGAAGGTAAATTTAAGTTTTGCTTTTACTGTGATACACACACACTTGGGAGGCTGGTCGCCCGAGACTCTCACGAAGGCAGCCCGCGCCGTCGCCCAGGATGCGGGGTTCACAACATTTCGTTTTGGCGGCACCAGAGACATTCAGGCAGCCTTTCCGAATACTGTAAAAGCTCCTCCCAAACCGGAGGGGATGATGGCTTTCCGCGCGGGCGTAACTCGGGACGCCGATGACGCCGCCCCGGCCGGGATGAACCTCGGCGAGTCCCGCAACGAGGAACGGCGACAGCGAGAGCTGGCGCTCGCAAACAGTGCCGAGACTGCCGCTGACGAGGGGACCATCACTCAGGGCCCTCCATGCCTGATACTTTGCGAGGATGATCCAGGGCGGGGGAATCCCGAATGAGCAACAGATATAATACCAGAATAGTTTTCCAAAATCAAGATGAATCTTATGAATCACTCTTAGAAGAGCGCGGTGTACCTTATATTCGGTATTATGGAACACCAACAATGCGGGTGCCCAGCGTAGGTCAACGAATGGGACTATCAAGAATACGCCACGTCTGGGCAGTCGGAGATAGATTTTATAAACTGGCCCTCCAATATTATGATGATCCGCAGTACTGGTGGGTTATCGCCTTATATAACAAAGTTCCCACCGAAGCACATTTACGAATAGGGGACGTTCTTGTAATCCCGCTTCCTCTAAACGAGGTGCTCCGGGCGACGAAGAGTTAGAAAATGGCAAACCAGACTACATCCATAAATGAGGCCGTCAGGAAATGGGACAAATTTATTGATGCAGCAGTAAAGCTTGGAATTTATTTCGAAATACGCAGAACGATCATCGAGCGCGACCAGGTTAAGGCAGCGATAGAAAACGGTGAAGACCTGAAAGCAAAGGGGTGGAGCCCGCTGTTTGTGAGGGACACCCTGTTGGCTGCGCAGGGTCTAGACGGGGCAATCGCCTTCACCGTTCCAGGGGGAGGAGAGCAGTTATATGGGTTCAAGGATGCCGCGGCAATCCAGAGAGCCGTCGGCGAGCTGCAGACGCTTTATTCCAAGCACGACAAGTGGCTCGACAATATCAAAAAAGCTGTCAAGGATTTAACAGATTACGACCTAGCATTACTCACGAATGTGGACCTTCCTAGCAACCCTCGATTTTATCCTGGTGACACCACCGACGGCGAATTCGGGCAGCCCAATCTCGATCTCATGTTGCTTGTGTGTACTTTGCGAAATATCCTCAGCGGAAGAAGCCAGAAGGGCTACCGGTGGGACTGGAGTTATGTGAACTCGATGCTCCCCATCGGGCCCGAGGAGAGTACCCAATTGGCGTGGCTCGGTCAACGAGAAGCGCCAACCACTCAGAAGTCCGAGCGCCCCGACCGCGGCGCGATCTGGGAAGACACCGGTGAGACGATCACGGCTATCAACCCAAACACTAACACGGTCGGGGATGTAACACGCTGGTCGATCACAGGGACCAAAGATCATTTGGGCACTGATGACCTCCCGGAAGTTTTATATCCCGGCGTGGAACGTGTTACCACGACATTCATCGACGGCGACGCGTACTACCGCGAGCCGGGCTACGCCGGCGCAGTGGGCACCGACGTTTTCACACCCGTCACCGATAACGGCGGATCTCTCCCCTTTCATGGCGGCTCGAGCACCTCGACGCAAAGCTGGCCGCGCACCCACGAGATGATGTATTTCGAGATCCAGGCCGGCGGCAACAAACTCTTCATCCGGGGCGAGGGTACTGACACGACGGGCATTAACTATCTACGCAAAACCGGTTGGTACCGGCAGGCCACGGTGAATGAATTTGTAAATCAGATAGGTATGGTCCTCTATGACACGCGGCAGCAACAGAAGGTCGCCGCGAAATGGGAGGAGCTTCAGGGGGAGGTCATCAAGGATATAGTGGGTGCTCTCAAGGGCCAGATGGTGGAGGATGCCATCGGAGATTTCCTGGGCGATAAGTGGACAAAGTCAGCCGTAATAAAGAAGGAATTCCCGGTACCCACTCCTTTTGATTTCCAGTGTTTTTTGATGGAAAATATTGACATGCTTACTGCCTATCAAGAAAAAGAAGGAGACTACCAAAACATTATTAAGTTATCCGGTGACCCGGGTACCACTATTTCCAAAATAAATCATGCTGCCAACACAGAACCTGTAAATGCTTTATTAAATCTAACCCCCGCAGTCCAAGCGGCTTTAGTTCCCTACATTAAAATTTATCGTGTTGATTATGACAAGAACCCAGAAAAAATGTTTCGACCCCTGCGTCAACAGGAACTTCCAATTCCTAACTTTGTTGAGGCGGACAATATTAAACAGCTTACTGGCAAAGGCTACGGCCGTTACGAGGGGTTTGGGTTAAAATCTTTTAATTGGAAGCTAGACGGCTTGCAGCCCGAAACTGTTGATAATAATATTAGTGCTAATTTAACTTTTTATTTTCAAAGTGTTCAAGACTTGTTTAAAGGGTCGTTGGAGAAAGGATTTGGAGAAGTTGCGGGCCGCACTCTGGCGAGTCCGCTTGACCTTTTAATCTCTTCCCGTACCAAGGAGAGAGCCGCTAAGAAAGCCAAGAACCCCAAGAAGAAGACAGGAGGAATTAATTGTAATAGGCCGGGGGAAACGGACGAGTACGACGGTGCCAACTATCGAATTAAAGTTATTGCTGGATGGGCAACGCCCCCCCACATTGGGGATCTTCTTCCTCCTGGCGGTTTAAACAAGAAAGATCTTGTGGATGCGCTTGAAAAAACCAGGGTAGCGCTGTATCTCCACCAGACGCGACATAAACTAGATTTTAAGCAGGACGGCTCAGTGGAACTTTCTATAGATTATCAGGCTGCGCTAACGGGCATTTTAACATCCCCAAGCGCAGATATCTTGGGAGCTCGAACGGGAGAACTGAAGGACAAATTCAAACAGATTGATCTTGATCTGGAGGAGGCGCAGGAGACAATTGATAATTTTGAGGAAGTTGTTGGCCGTGACAATTCTGAATTAACGACGGCTCAAGAAGCACGTAAGAAAAAGCTAGAAGAAAAAAAGGAACTGGAACAGGAAGAAAGATTAAAAAAATATAAGAGATTTTTAAGCTATCTTTATGGAAGGACGCCGTCCAACACAGCGGTGGAAATCACTCCCAAAATGCATACACTGCAAGTTAATCCTGTTGAGTTTCTCCTTCCTCGATTGGGGGACATAAAGGATGCCGATATGAGAGCCGCCGAGGCGCTTCGAAAAATGGCGCCCAACACCAGCAGAGGGTTCACACTCCTCCCTCCCGGCCGCACTTTATCAGGAGGCTGTGATGAAGAGGGCTCAAGTGAAGTACTCCTAGACCTGGTGAGTACCGCCATGGCGACGGGGGAACCGATTCCAGAATCGGCTACGGCTGCGGGCGGTATTTTTGAAGAGAAGTGGAAGCAAAAGCTAGGCGGTGAAAATATTTATATTCCTTTTTTCTTTTTAGGAGATTTGGTCGATTCTATTATGCAGAATAATCAGGATGTTTTTGCTCCGAGCACGACTCAGAGTGATTATATGACTTTTATGGGAAGCGTAGATATTATAAATCCCCTCTTATTGTTTCAAGCCGAAAACTTGGAGGAGGTAGCGTGCGCTGATAATGTTAAATCTTTGGCAATGACAGATGCACTTAAAGAACAAGGATATGTTTTCACTACCGACGCCGCCGGCAGCATTAAGAAGCGCGTTAGTATCGCAAGTCTTCCAATTTCATTAGATGTGTTCAATATTTGGTTTAAGGATAAGATTGTTAAGCCTGGTAAGACTTCTTATTACTTAATACATTTTTTAAAAGATATGTGCGGCTTAATTTCAACAGCTCTTGGGAAGGCATGTTACGGAAAAAATGCTTTTAATCCGATCAGATTCGACACCTCAATTGTCCAGTTTCAGAATTCAAAAGGACTCATCGCGCCAGGCGCCCGATGCACCGTTGATACGTTGGCCCTCGCAAAGGGGCTGTTAGATGACACAAATGACATCCCCTCGGAGGTGATAACTGATCCGGAGGCACGAGCAGAGTTTAGTTCTGTGGCAGGACTTGTGGTATATAGTACTGATGCGAAGCCCCAAAGCCGCAGTGGCGATTATACGGAGGACCTTAACGATGGAATTTATCACAACTATATAGGATCCAGCGCCGGCATTCTTAAAAAGATCAGTTTTAGTCGAATAGAACAACAATACTTGAGGGAAGCAAAGATACAGAAGGTGGGCGCCCTCGGCGCTGAGCAGTTAAGAGAATTGTATAGCGTTAATATGGAAATGGTGGGCAACACACTATTTAAGAATGGTCAATATACTTTTGTGTGGCCTACAGCAATTAATACTGATGATTACTTGGCTGAAATTTTGGGGATTGGGGGATATTTTATGATCAAAGGAGTAAACCATACTATTTCATCGACCGGCTATACAGTTTCAGTTTCGGCGCTTCAAGAAGGCATGCGATATATGGGGGGCAGTACTGCGACAGCCCGGGGGCGCGAAGGCATTGTTCCCCCTCCGCCGCCGGACGTGAGGTCCTATCGGCTTCAAAGCAATTCTGACCGTGAGCGCGCAGCGTGCGAGGCCGGTGAAGACTCCTGTTCGTGGCGCCAGCAAAGTACACGTTGGATCGGAGACAAGGCCGAACAGTGGACCGGGGGCGCGATTTCTTCTGATTTTGCCACGAAGTGGGCGCGCCGCATGCCGAACAGCTGGGCCGCCAGCGGCGCCGAGATCGCCTACGATGCTGCCTCCGCCGGCGCCGGCTTCGTCTGGAATGAGATCTCGGACGGCCAGTCCACGGAGCAAATGTGGGAGAACGCAGTAGGGAACCTGGCGCGCCGATATTCTGGGGGTTTAGCGGACGACTTCGGGCCGTCGGACACTTCTAGGTAATATTAAAACAAGACGAGAAAGAAAATTATGCCAGACACCTTTAAATATACGTTAGCTGATTTAAATAACCCAACCGGGCAGAACGGACAACCGTCTTTATCTTCTTTTTATCAACGGTGGCTGTATAAAGAAAAAATATACCCCTCCGTTTTTCCGCCTCCCCTCAACGTGTGGTATGATAAACTTCTCTATGGAAGGGTGGATCAGTTTCAGAATTCTATTCTTCCTTCTAATGGGAGTTTAAAATCTGTTCCATATGCTGCCGGCACTCACATCACCGCGCTCCCCCCTGTGTGTGCCGCTTTTGAAAAATTTGTTGAGCATATGCAAAAAGCTAATGTTGTTGGCGCACTCTTGCAAACGGGCAATCCTAGCATAATTAATCTCGAAGCCACCAAAGCTTACGATTCCCCCAAGCCTAAGTATGCTAGTTTTGCACAAAGTCTTTCGAGGGCCTTTAATCGATCTGTCACCGGAAAGATGTCGTCCCGCATAAAAGATTTTCCTTCTTTTCTAGAAGCGTATAAAGAATATCTGATAGGAGTGGCTGCCATAACCCCAATTACACAAACAAACTTTTTGATATCTACTAAAGGCAGTATGTTCACTTCGGGAATGAGTATCTCTATATCCAACGAAGATGCCGGCCGCGATGACAATAAATATGGGCTTTTTATTAGTGATCCGAATTTTGAACTTTTCAGAAAGTGTGCCAAAAAGTTTGGTTTTACAGTTAACAAAGATATGCCATGGGTCTTAACCGCAGATCTTTTTTCATCCGCTTTTGAAACAACGGCGCTCCAGAACTTTATTTTAAATTCCGGCGCGGCCATCACGAAGGATAATTTTTTTAGTACTTACTACGACAAAATACATTTGACCGACTTTAAGGATTTGATAAATATTCTGGTAAACTCTTATGCAAAGCTTATCGAACTTTCTCCATTTTATGAGGATGAGGGCGCCGCAATGCAGAGACAAGGCGCCCCCGCAGCCTCAGTGGAAAGGCTGGGGAGTGGGTGCCCCATTAAGAAACACACCCGCGCGCCTTTAAACATAAGCCCCCAAGAGATTATTGGCGGCGCCGACGACGTCTTACCTATTAAATTCTTAATTGATTTGTATATTGATATCCGACAGGCCGAAGTAAAGAACCCCCTCTCCCGCGTACACCTCCAGAGCGTAAAATCACAATCATACGAAATCTATCAAGTGCGCCCCAATCCAGATTGGACGCACCTGCAAAATGTGGCCGATTACGTTAATACAGTTTTCAGAGACTATATTTATGGCTGGGGTGCTATGGATCTTCAATTCAAAAATGGAGTAAATTTTAAACTTGACAATCGTGTGCACGGTGGTAAGATACTGGTAGAGAGTAATATAAAACGTCAGCTCTACTAGGAGACAGGGTGCTTTTTCAAGTTTTAGATCAAAAGAAGGATTGTGTGGGGTATTTTGCCGATAACACTATCAATTTAAGTTGCGGCATTCCAGGAGAGGGGGACACCTGGGAGTATTCAGAACACTTGCCGGGCGCGCAGTATGAAATAGCACGCATTTACAGTCATGGAGCGACACTTACAGACGTGTGTCCCGCTGAGTTGGGCGACGAGTGGGTGGGGATCAAGAAGACCCTTAAATCCTGCCTCAAGGCTTTCAATACATCTCGACTTTCCTTGAATGATAATTGTTTTTATGATGTGCTCCCCGAATATTTTTTATTTGAGTATTTAAATGCCAAGAATAAAATCACAAAACACGTCTTAGACACCTATCCCAAACCAAAGAATTATGATTTTGTGTATAATTTAGTGGAAATGCTATCGGATATTCGCTCGCAGCCCCTCAATATTAAAATTGATCCAATTAAACATCTTTTAACTTCAGTTCGCGGCCAGAACTTTCATCGGACTTTGCGGAATATTAAACACATCTGTGACTATAATCCGTGGGGGACTGTCACAGGACGTCTGGCGACCAACCCCAATACTTTTCCGATCTTGACAATGAATAAAGAGTTTCGTGCATGTATCAAACCCAGGAATGACTGGCTTGTCGAACTGGATTTTAATGCGGCCGAACTCCGTACCCTTATAGCACTTACCGGAGAGACGCAGCCTGCGAACGATATCCACGCTTGGAATGCGAAGAACATATATGGTAACCTTGTAACCAGGGACGAAGCAAAGAAGAGAATTTTTGCCTGGATGTATAATCCTAAGTCGGAGGACCTACTTTCAAATCGTGCTTACGATAAGGAATCAGTGAAAACTAAATACTGGGATGGCTGTAAAATTGAGACCGACTATGGTAGAATAATGGATAATGTAGATGAGCACCATGCACTTAATTATGTTGTTCAAAGTACCACCATTGATATGGTGCATGAGCAGGCCCACAAGGTGTATGAGCTTCTGAAGGGGATGAAAAGTAGTATTTCTTTTTTGATTCATGATGCTGTGTATATCGATCTCGCCGAAGAAGATCGATATGAAATTCTAAATTTACTTGACATCTTCAGGAAAACGAGGTATGGTAGATATAAGGTTAACGTCGCCGCTGGAAAGACCCTTGGGGACATGAAAGAGTTGAAACTATGAAAAAAGAATATAATAAACTCGTTCGTGATAGGATCCCAGAGATTATTGAGGAAGCTGGTAATCACGCCCAGGTTCATCAGCCAGACGCAGCGACGCTGCGCCACTATACGTTTAAGAAATTGCGTGAAGAGGTTGAGGAATTCATTGAGAATCCCTGCGCTGAAGAAGCTGCCGACGTTATGGAAATTATGAACTTTATTTGTCATCGGATGGGAATTCACAGTCACACCATTGTAGCTTATGCCACGGCGAAGCGCGTTGAGCGCGGCGGCTTTGAGATGGGGCTCGTTCTTGAGTGGGTTGACGAGAAGTGAAGATTGTGGGGCTCGGAAGCGCGGGTTGTAATATTGCGAAAGCTTTTTCAAAGTTCCCCCAATACGAAACCTTTGGGATTGACACTTCTAAAGAAGCAGACATCACCATTAAGAAAAGGAACAGTCATGAAGAGTATGATAAGAACTTCCCCTCACTCAAAAAGAAACTTAAGTTCACTGATAGTGAAGTTTATGTTGTTGTGGCCGGTGCTGGGGCCATTTCTGGCGGCGCCCTGAGATTACTAGAGCAGATTAAAAACAACAGCATAACGGTACTCTATATCCAATCCGATTTGTCGTTGCTCAGCGAAACACAAAAAATGCAAGAGAAGATTGTAGTGAATATTTTACAAGAGTTCGCCCGCTCCGGAATGCTAGAGGGAATATGGCTTATAGATAACCAGAGAGTTGAGAGGGGGATCGGCGATGTGCCGATCATGGGTTACTATGATGTTTTAAACCAAGCGGTCGTGAACATGATTCATATGATTAACGTATTTAAGAACTCGGAGCCCGTCATCGGCAATTTCATCAAGCCCTCAGAGTTGAGCCGGATTGCTACGATTGGGGTGCTCGACATCGAAGAATCGACAGAAAGATGGTTTTTTGACTTGACAAACCCACGTGACGTGGTATACTACTATGGTATCAATGAGGAAGAACTGAAGGAGGACGGCACATTGTTTAAAAAAATTACCAACTATGTAAAGTCTAAACTCGATGACAAAATGAATGTCTCATACGGAGTTTATAAAACGACCTATGACCAGAAATATTGTTATTGCGTTAAGTATTCATCTATGGTACAATCGTATAAAGATTTATTAGACGATCAGGATATTAGCTGATCGTACTCTAACCCAACTATGAAAGGAAACAAAATGGGTATTAACTTAGATAAGATGAGAGACAAGCTCTCGTCACTACGCGGAGACGGAAACTCCTCAAATGACACTTTCTGGCGCCCCGAGGATGGGGACCAGACTATTCGAATTGTCCCGACTGCGGATGGAGACCCCTTCAAGGAAATGTGGTTCCATTACAATGTTGAGAAGGGGGGCTTCCTGTGTCCAAAGCGCAACTTTGACGATGGCTGCCCCGTATGTGAGTACGCTTCGTGGCTATGGCGTGAAGGCGTCGATAACGACGACGATCACAGTAAGAAGATAGCCAAGTCTCTCTTTGTGAGGCAGAGGTTCTTCAGTCCCGTGATGGTTCGCGGTGAAGAGGAAAGGGGCGTACGCATTTGGGGTTACGGCAAAACTGCCTATGAGAATCTCCTGACATTGGTGCTTAATCCAGAGTATGGTGATATCACTGATACCGAAACGGGTACTGATCTTCAGATGACCTATGGAAAGCCCCCGGGAGCCTCTTTCCCGCAAACGAAGTTGGTGCCACGACGGAGGTCTTCTGCTTTGTGCGACGATCTGACGCCTGAAAAGTGTGCCGAGCTTCTTGATAGCATTCCGGACTTTACCGGATTGTTTGAAAGAAAGACAACTTCGGACGTTCAGACTATCCTGGATAATTTTGTCCACTCTCAGATTGATGACCCCGAGAAGGTTAGCACTGAGACGGAGAAGTATGGTAAGACTGCGGACGGCGAAACCAACGCTGTCGATGCGGCTTTCGCAGAGCTAGGGTCGCTTTAGGTTCCCCCCCACGGGGAGGCACAGGGTCACCAGGTGTCTCACATTAGAAAGGAGTACTTATGAGTACTAATACAAATCGGCTTGAGCGACTTGTTACACTTCTTGAACAGAGTCGTAACGATCATGACAAGTTTTTTACCAGCGGAAACAATGCTGCCGGAACGCGCCTTCGTAAGGCAATGCAAGAAGTTAAGACATTAGCACAAGAACTTCGCATTGAAGTTCAAGATGCCAAAAACGCAGAATAATTCTAAAAACCACAGGGAGGCATCGGTTACAGATGCCTCACCACCATCGAAGGGAGTTTAAAATGGGAACACTTGTAGACACATTAAGTGATATTGGTGTAGACGAGAATGAGTTTATTAACTTAAACTACCAAGATTCAGCGCAGGTATGGCACATTACTGACAATTATATTGCTGAGGCTTTGGTGGAAACGGCGACAGCGTCGCGCTTGGCAGAGCTGCTCGTGAGGAAGGACCTTACGGTTTTGTCCCGGTGGGATGAAAATATTCTTGTTGAAATGAGAGCGAATGGTCTTTTGAATGCTTACGAGCGCGACGACTCTTTTGAAAGCTATCTTACCCAGACAATTCAGGAGGAGGCATACGAATATGATCTTCTCAGTGTAGCCACTGAAAAGTATGATTATAAGCGCGGTGTTTGTGAAGTCACAGCCAACCTTAAAATACCAGTAAAAGAAGTTTTGGCTCTGGGTGATGAAGCTGACAGCGTTTTTCTTGGGTGGAACATTTCGGTGCGAACCAAGGCTGGTCTTCTTACTCTGGAATAATATTATAATTATATGGCAAAGAGTAAATCAAAGGCAGGTAAAATTTCGATTGATGGTCTGCGTACCCTTATTAATAAGACGTCAGGCCTGGAGGTTGCTCATAATTTAAACGAAGCAAACCCAACCGAAGTGAAAGAATGGATTCCAACTGGTTCACGCTGGTTGGATTCTATTGTGTGTCGTGGACAACTCGCTGGCATCCCGGTGGGTAAATTCACGGAGATCGCCGGGTTGGAATCAACTGGCAAATCTTTTATGGCTGCGCAGGTTGCTGGCAACGCCCAGAAGATGGGGATGACTGTTATCTACATGGATTCTGAGTCAGCAATTGATCCGGGCTTCCTCGAACGCGCCGGATGTGATATAAATGAGCTTATATATGTTCAGGCCCAGTCGGTTGAGCACGTACTAGAAACCGTTGAAAATGTTTTAAAGTCAGGAGCAGAAAGAACCCTGTTCATCTGGGATTCCTTGGCCATGACTCCAACCATCACAGATGTGGAGGGGGATTTCAATCCTCAATCTACGATGGCAATGAAGGCGCGCATTCTCTCAAAGGGAATGTCTAAACTAACAATCCCGATTGCGAATACTAAGTCTGCCTTCCTGGTTCTTAACCAGTTGAAGACTAATATTCCACAGGGACCGAACGCACGTATCGTCGCAATGACGACACCCTATATCACGCCAGGCGGAAAGGCTATGCATTATGTATACTCTCTGCGCATCTGGTTGACGGGGCGTAAGGCGAAGTCTGCTTTCATCGAGGATGAGAGTGGTTTCCGCATCGGCTCCGAGGTGAAGGTCAAGCTTGAGAAGTCTCGCTTCGGCACACAGGGACGCAACTGCGCGTTCAAGATTCTATGGGGAACTGACACCGTCGGCATTCAGGACCAAGAGAGCTGGCTTGAAGCAATCAAGGGCTCCGACAATCTCAAACAAGCGGGTGCTTGGTTCTCACTGGTCCACAAGGACGGCAAGGAAGAGAAGTTCCAGAGCGCTCATTGGCTTACTAAATTGGAAGATAAGAAGTTTAAGAACCGAGTGTTTGAAATTATGGATGAAGAGATCATCCGTAAGTTTGATGTGCGCGAAGGTAGCGCTGCGGATTTCTACGACGTAGATAAAGAATAGAACTATTTATTATACATTCCCGGAGAATCATGATGAGCAAGAAGTGGTCTAGTTATAAAGAGGCCCAGTTAATTACAGAGAGTTGGCGTCAGTATCTAACAGAGGGAGATCAACCGTCTCCTGAAGAAGCTGCATCAGCTGCCGAACAAATTCAGTCATCCCCCGAAGGACAAAAGGCCCTTGAGCTAGCGGCACAAGATCCCAAAGTCCAAGCAGCATTGGAGCGCGCCGCCGCAGAACTTCAACAGGGAGCCCTTCAGGAGCTTGGTGGCCTAGGCCGGCCACCCGATCAAGAGGAAAGGGAAATAGTGGGGGGAGTAGTTGCAGGCGGAGGCTTCGGTGCTTTTGCCACGCAGGCTGCTGCACTCACTGCGTGGCCAGAATTGATGGCTGCAGTTGCCGAATTACCTCAACTCGCCGCCCTACTAGGCGGAGGCGCAGGTGCAGTCGGAGGCCTTGGCCTCGCGCTCCTGGTCAATCACTTGCGACGAAGCGGGAAGATCGACGAGGGTTGGGGCGACGTCAAGAAAACTGTTGGAAAGGCTGTGGAAAAGATCAAGGGCCTGGCTGATCCTGCGGAAGAGGAAACTTCTCCCGGGGAGCCTGAGTGGGAAAAGCATCAAGCCGCATCCTCTCGTAATATAGCAGACGCCCGGGC
>Ga0208553_1000422_pt1 | contig 15347 bp, 25 predicted proteins | sample 6_EtaG_FD_184079 | JGI IMG/M metagenome (GOLD analysis project Ga0208553, IMG submission 184079) | Marine viral communities from the Subarctic Pacific Ocean - 6_ETSP_OMZ_AT15160 metaG (SPAdes) (version 2) | ecosystem: Environmental > Aquatic > Marine > Oceanic | place: Pacific Ocean | collected...
GTGATCGTCACGGTGTCTTCGTCTTCCTGGATGTCCATGACGTGCCGCTGTACCGGGTCGGGCTCCAGGCCCCACATCTTGGCACGGATGGCCACGGCCTCCGGGTTCGCAGGCACAACCACAGCACTCAATTCCAGCAACTCGTTCCCCTCCAGGAACTGGCCAGAGCGGCCAGCGGCGGGGTGGTCCTCGGGTAGCTCTTGGCGAGGTGTGCTCTTGGTCGGCGCGAAGCCCACAGACACAGCCGATAGGAAGCCCTCCCGGAACTGCCGGGCCACGGTGGCACCCATGCTGCCGGGCTCGGAATCGTCCCACTTGATACGAGCGATCAAGGAGTCCCCATCCATGCCCAGATCGATCACCTTCCCGATCGGGGGCTGGCTGCTGTAGTCGTGAGACCACACCACCACGGGATTCGCGGCGAACCGCTCCAGCTTCCAACTCTTAGAATCAACCACGTCGCCGTAGCGGTCCACTGATGGAGTGGAGGCGATGACCTTGGTCGTGCCGTCCTTGCCGGTCTCGGCCCTCATCATCCAGGTCTTGAATACTCCGCTCATCAGCTCACTCCTTCCACAAAGGGAACCGCCACACATCGGCAGTTGATGTCCTCCTCACCACGGCCCATCTCTCCGGGTCCGTTGCCTGTTGCCCCGCTGGGGCTGACAAAGTCCTCACCCACGGCCACCATCTGACCGTCAAGGCCAGTCCCATCCGGGCGCGGCTTGTGGGTGTCTCTGACGTTGCCGTCCCGCGCGCTTATCCACTGCTTCTGCAACTTGACCCCCCGGGCCTCGGCTTCCTTCATCGCTTCGATGGAGCCCGCCGATACGGCGCGGGTGCTCTCAGTGCGTGCGATTGTCAGGGCGCGGGTGGGGCTGAAGATCTTGGACTGTACCAGGGTGCGCTGCATCTGTCCGACGCTCTCACCCTCTGCCAGGCCGGTGCGGATCGACTCCCTGACCATCGAGCGGGTGCCATTCTCCACGTTCTGGATCATCTTGCCGATCTGGTCATTTACCAGGACGTTGATCCGCTCTGGCTCAAAGTCGATGTCAACCGGTAGCTGGCCGCTCGTGCCCTTGATCACATCGAGGAGCATAGACCGGAACAGCGGGCGGAAGATGTCCAGAATCTCCTTCCGTTCCGTGGCTGCATCCAGGATCCTGTCCAGGGTCACATCGTCGATCGTGCGCTTGACGGGAACCGCTCCACCCTTCGTGTTCAGGTGCTCACCCATGCGCTTAGCGGTGCGAGCCCCAGCGGCTCTCAGGTACCGCCGCATGTGTAGCAGGATCCGCCGCTCGTGGGGCTGGTGTACCTTGTCGATGAAGGCACGCCAGAGATCCGCGCGGCCTTCCTCTGTCTGTGGTGCCTGGAACGGTCCACCGCCATCGAGCACGAGCCACCGGGCCAGGGGGTCCAGTCTGCGGCCCTCCTCTTCCGGGGCCTCGGCTTCCGGTGTGGGCGCGTCCTCTGGGGTGGTGTCCTGCGTGATCTCGCTGAACCCCTCCAGGGCTGCCGCCTCTGCCAAGGGGATCCCCATCATCCACCAGCTTTGCACCCGATTAACGCGCGCGTCTCTGGACTCCTGGAGAGCCTCCACGGTGGAGAAGTCGTGAGCTACCCGCACGTCCGCAGAGTCTGGGAACATCCGGGCCAGGCGAGTCAGGGACGAATCGATCAGGGCTGCCCGCGTCTGGAGCGAGGTCCAGTAAATGCGGTTGGACTCGCGGGCCGTGGCATAGTTCGCAGTGGGGAGCCCGATTCTCGTGGGGGTCACCCCGATCGCCGCGATCACGCTCTCGCGTACCAGGTGCCGGGTCGCCTGATATTCCATGTCACGCGGCGACCAGGAGAGTGGCTGGTAGTTCACCCCAGCCCCCAGGAAGAGGGCGGTCCCTTGCTTCCGGGTGCGACGGTCGAACGCATCGCGCATGACCCCGATCTGCTGTTGGCTCCAGGTATCGCCCTCGGTGGCAGGGCTGAAGATGCCCGTCGGCTGGCCCTGGTCGGCACTGTTGGCGGCAAGCTCTGCGGCCTTCTGCTCTGTGGTCAGGTCGGAGGCCAGGGCACGGATCGCCCCGTTCCCGTAGAGGCCGCGCGGGCCATCCTCCCAGGAAGGGGATCGGATGTGTAGGACTTGCTCCCACCCGTACCGGACGATCTTGCCGCCTTCGTTGTAGTCATACGCTGCGGCCTGACCGTCCGCAGACGGAATCACCGTGACCCGCTCTGGGTGCAGCCTGATCAGGGCGGCGGGCTCGGGACTCCCGGCAACGAGCAGGAACGCATCCCCAACCAGTACCAGGTCCGTGACAAACTGACGGCGCAGGAGCACGCCAGGCATCCGGCTTGTGGGCTGGTCCAGCAGATCCAGCACCGGGTGGTCCTCGATGGGTTCGGCATCCTTGCCCCGTCCACGGGTCACCTTCAGGCCCAGCATGGATAGGTCATCTGCCACAGCGCCGCAGCTCGCGGCCACCCAGGGGAAGGCCCCAAGGGCACTCATGCTGTTGATGGCTTTCATGCCAGGCGCGCGGCCCTGGCCATCTGCGAAGTCTGCCCCGGCTACGTGGTCGGTGGTCCCATCCGGACGCACCTCCACCAGCTTCAGAGCACGGAGCACGCGCGATAGCCACGTCTCCCGGAGCACAAGCGAGGAATCGGCCACGCCCTGACTGTAGTGCATTTAGGATATTTGGGCAACTTGGGATATTTGCTACCCCACGGCGAACCCTCCAGCCTTGCCGAGCTTGACAACCAAATATCGAACGGCGTCAAGGAGGTGGTCGGCCTGGCGTTTCTTCGGCTGGTCCAGTGCCTCACCCGCGCCCCGTTCGTCCCACACATACGACTCGATCTCCCTGATGAAGTGGGTACAGCTCGCGAACACCTGGAGCCCTGGTCGGCCTTCCACATCAGGGGCCAGGCGCTCAGCGATCGAGTTGATGCCACGGGCAACAGACCCGCGCCCCTTCTTGGCGGCTGAGTTGGCTAGGCCATGCTCGCGGGCCAGGGCCAGCCGTGCCCCCCGGTCCTCGGGATCGCAGACGATCCACTCAGGCTCTCCCCACTTGGCTATCAGTGCGTGGATCGCCTTGGCATGGGTGGAGAGGGTGGCCTGTGCTTTGTAGTACTCATCGACCAGGTACAGGCGATCGTCTGGACCCAGGGCACACACCACCACCGCAGTCGGCGCACGGGTGCCGAAGTCCATCCCCAGATAGATCGGCCAGTCCTCCGGGATCGGGTGGGGCTCGATGACGTGGAGATGTCGGGCCCAGTCCTGGTACACCCTACCCTCAAGGGTGGTCCACTCACCACGGGCACGGGCGGCTCTCTCATGTGGTCCGTACTGCCTGAGCAGGCGAGCCAGTGCGCCTTCTGGCAAGTGGGGATTGTCCTCCCCGTGGATGTAGTGGACCCGCACCTCCTCGGAGGGTTGGGCCACCCAGCGATCATGCAGCCAGGTCATCCCCCGCAGTGGTGTCATGCTCAGCAGGAGCTTGGCGTGGGGCTGCCGGTCCACCAGGCGCATCAGGCATTCGTTGACCACTCCCTCATCGCCGGGCTCCTCGTCAAACCAGCACAGGTCCACGGCTGAGCCTTGGAAAGACTCCCGGCCTGCCGCCACGCTCAGGAAGATGATGCGCCCCCCTCCAGGGATCTGGACCTCTGCCCGTCCGTATCCGTCCCGGTTGCGCCACTTGCTCCCGGCTGGCAGGTACTCAGCGATAGCGGGCCGCATGTACTCCCGCCCATCAGGGGAGTCCAGGGCGATAGCCCAGACCGTGCCGGGCCTGTCTGGCAGGGTGGTGGGGTCGATCCCGTTCAATCGGCACCACCTCTGCGCGTCCGGGTGTCCTCGACCCATCGCATAGGCCACGGAGAACATCGCGGACCCGCGTGTCTTGCCTGCTCTGTTGCCGCCTGAGATGATGGTGATCAGGCTGCCCATCTGCTGGAACGCGCGCCGCTGGGAGGTCCGTGGTAGCTCCCGATCCCAGAGCCGGGCATAGGCCAGCGGGTGGTCCTTCTTGTGCTGCTGGAGGCTCTGGAGCTGACCGAGTAGGGGAGCCAAGGCGTCTGCCGTCTCCATCACACCCCGCCGATAGGAGCCCGCATCACCGGGTTGATGTCCAGAAGCTCCTTGCTTGTCTTGTCCACCCTAACGATAGAATCCCCCCACTTGCGGATCAGCAGGTCCATCTGCTGGCGCTCCTTGTCTAGGTTCCTGTACATCGCACACCCTCCCTGGTTCCCGTGGTCATTCTTGAGGAGGTGCAGGAAATTGAACCGGAGCAGCTTGCGGTCCCGGTTCAGTACCTGCAAGCAGATGTCATAGTCCTCCTTCAGTGGCAGTCGCTCATCGTACCGGATGGCCCCCAGGCTGTTGAGCCTCAGTCCATGGAACGACGCGGTGCAATAGCCTTTGCAATTGAAGGGCGTGTACTCCTTGTATCCGCCCTTGTCTGAAACGCAGTTCACGCCCCACAGAGCCACGCCCCACTCCTCCGCCACCCGGAAGCAGTGCTCTACTTTCTCCTCGGCTGCATCACCCACCAGTGCATCCGCACCCGTCGTTCTGTAGAAGCACCCGAACCTTACGATGTCATCGTCCAGCAGCAGGATCTCCGTCTCCCCCTGCTCTGCGGCCCAGTCCACCAGCCAGTTGCGGACCCGTGCGATGTTGCCCCGGATCTCGTCCGGCATCTCTATGACCTCCACCCCCTGAGCCCTGTACTCTTCTGCCTCAAACGAGTGGACACAGTAGATCGTGCTGGGCAGTACGTGGTGGGTAAGCAGCCCTCCAGCCCTCTTGTATGATGGCGCCAGGATGAGCATCACTCTGCCCCCGTCAGCTTCGTTATCGTCCTCGGTCCATCCAGTACTCGCCCGATCCCAGCCGACCAGGGCTTTCCGTTTGCACGCGTACTGGCCACAGTTTCAAGACCCAGCACGCTCTGGGCCTGGAGCCAGTCGATGTCGGACTCAAACCTGAGCACCACATAGTGGTTGCTCTCGCCAATGATCTCGGAGAAGCTGACCTCTGGCACGGCCACCCTACGGTCATCCTCCGAGATCATCTCAGCCAGATCGTCCGGGCTCCACCCCAGCCCATCCAGGTCCACCCCATCGGCGTCAAGCTCCCGCAGGATGTCCTCCAGGCCACCGGTCCAGTCGGCAAGCTCACCCAGCCGGTTGTCAGCCAGCGCCAGGAGCTTCGCATCAGCAGGGTCCAGGTCCATCACCCGGACGGGCACGCGGTCCAGTCCCAGGCTCTGGGCTGCCTTGTGTCGGGTGTGACCGGCCACGATCTCCAGCCCTCCCCCGTCGATGGGGCGGGCGATGATGGGCGAGGCAAACCCGAATCGCTTGATACTCTTGGCCACCTCTGGGACCGCGTGCGCGTTGCTCCGTGGGTTGTCTGCCCACGGCGTCAGGCTCTCGATGGGTAGCCACTCAGCGGCGGCCTCTGTTGTGTCATCCTGCTTCCGCATGGGTAGCTCCTGTACTGGTTGTTGAATCGCTCACTCTTCCACCCACTCCACAGCCGCTGCCCCGGTCGGCGTGGGCCTGAGTCTGGAGGACTGGGCCAGGAGGCCGCGCCCACGGAGACAGCAGACAGCACGGAGGACCGGCAAGACCTCTGCACCCAGACCCCCCGCCAAGGTCTCGATCGTCCACTCCCCAGGATGGGCACAAGCCCAGATCAGGACCGACCACCGCAGGGTGCCGCGCTTGATCGCTGGTGGTGCGGTCATGCTGTGCCCCCGAATAGCTGACCCTGGGAGGGCTCTGGGGCTTGGCGGTTCATCTTGCCGCAGTGGTCACAACGCCAGGACATCGCCCAGTGAGCGGGTGGGTCACTGACTGCGGCCACCCTGGCGGCTATCTCTGCGGCCTTGCCTCTGTGGGGCGTGACCCTGGCGCAGTGCTGGCAGTGCAGGATCATGCTGTGCCCTCGGTGCAGTCGCTGGCATTAATCCAGCCACGGTGGCCTGAGCCGCAGGACCACTCCCCCTGTGGGCTTCCATCGGTCACCAGATAGGGCACAAGAGCCCAGGCTCTGCGGGGTGCAAGGCACTCCGGGTCCAAGCACTCGGAGCCATCCAGGGCCCACTGTGGGCCGGTGGTGGGTGGTGTGGGGGGTGGCCAACTCACGTCGGCGTCGGTGGCATGGGTGGCGCGTCTCTCTTGGCCTTCCCAATTCGCTCACGGCGCCGCTCGCTGAACTCACGGGCCATATCATCCAGGCCGCGCTCGATGGCCAGCCGTAGCACAAGGCTTGTGGTCACAGTCGGCGCAAGGGCAGCATAGAACCCTTCATCCTGGAGCCTGGACGCTAGGCTGCGGGCAAGCTGGCGGTGCCTCTCTTGAATGCGTAGGGATACAGGGACCAGCCTACACAGGCGCTTCCACAGGGCTATGGTCGCATTGCTCATGATTCTCCCTCATTGGTTATCGGTTCCACATCGAGCACCGGCAGTTCCAGCGCGGGCGCATCCACTCCCAGCACCTCACACAGCATGGGCACGGCCTCCAGTAGCTGCCGGGCTACCTGGTCCGGGTCTGCCTCCACCTGGACCCGTGCATCGAGCTGCACACGCTGGGGAGCATCGAAGCCCTCTACCCTGGCCTCCATGCTCAGGAGCCTGGCCACGGTGATGCTGTGCCCGTCCTTGACGGCTTGCCGGTATGTCTGGTCCAGGCGCTGCCGCCAGTGCGCGTGCCGGTCCTCAAGGGATAGCTCCGACTCCTGTGCTGCCCACTGCTGACGGACCCATGCCGCGTCCCTCCTGATCTGCGATGGGCTCACGCTGTACCGCCTGGCTAACTGGTCCTGCACCCTGAGCGACCACTCCCCCGCCACTAGTGCAGCCTCGACCACATAGCGGCGTTCCTGTACCGCTTCCGCTGTGCCTCGCTTGCCTGCCATTCTGTCCCCGTGTGCGTGTGAGCACATTATGTGCTCAGTCGCTCCCCGTCAACCGATCAGGGAGAGCTGTGCAGTATCCTCGGGCTCTGCGGGCCAGTGGATCGGGGCGTCTGGTGTCTTGGCGTTGATGCTCACCCAGCGGTGCTTGCGGCCAAGCGGGTGGTCGTTTGCCCGTTCGCCGTCTGTCCGCTCCCACGCGCCCCCCCCCGCGTCACCGTCACAAGTCCAGCCCGCGCCACGCAGAGATGCACCGCCCTCCTCTGGGAGCGTGTACGTGATGATCCTGCGGTAGCCCATCGCAAACACCGCCCGCCGTGCGGCACCGAGTAGAGCCGAACAGGCATTAGGGCAGCCGTCTGTGGCCACCCGGTTGACCTCTGCGGTTAGTCCATCATCGAGCATCCGGGCCACCGGTCTCCCTACAGTGGCCACCCCTCGCACGTTCCGTTCCTCATCCACCACCGCCAGGCACAGGATCGCGCCCAGGGGTGGCCGGTGGTGTCGGTGGTGTTGTCTGATGAAGTCCTTGGCCCGCTGCTGTGTGCATGGGACCACCGTCAAGCGTGGCCTATCCATGGGTCAGCCTCTCCAGGTATCGTCTGCACTGCTTACACGTCACTTGGTCAGGGGTGGCCGTGCGGTGTCTGAGTACCCACCGGGAACACGCGGTGCGCCAGAGCAGGAACCCTGTGGGGTCTCTGCGGTGCCGGTCTCCTCGTGTCCAGTGTGTGGCGCTCATGGCTGCACCCACTCAGTACTCAGGTACTCGTTGAGGTGCCCCCTGATCCGCTCGATGGCCCGGACAGCTATGTCCCTCTCCCGGCGGGCTCCCTCGATCTGAAGCTCCAGGGCGCGCACCTCGGCTACCAACCACTCCATGTCGCGGACGGTGTTGGCGTTGTAGCCTCTGACCTTCATCACCTTGAGGCGGCGCTTCACATCTTGCAGGGTCATCCCTCCCCCTTCAGTCCGTAGTTGTCCCGTGCCCAGCCATCCCCGGCCAGGTGGAAGCTGGATGCACTGACCTGCCTGGCCATCTCCTCGGTGCAGGTCTCACAGACTGGCGCGGGATCGTCGTGCTTCTGGAGCACCTCCACCCGGTGCCCGCATGCCTCGCACTGGTATTCAAACAGGGGCATCACTCACCCCCAGGAGGTCTGTCATCATCCAGGCGAATAAGCTCGGGGCGGTGTTCCTCAATGATGGCGATGAGTCCATAAGCCTCGAACATTGATAGCCGCCTGATGTTCCGCTTGAGCCGCTTGATCTTCGCGCGGAGATCATCGTCCCTCTTGGCTCGCCATAGGCGGCGGGCCTCAAATGCCTCTTGGCGTTCCTCTAGGGTGCCGTCCGGCGGGAATGGTGGGATGTCGTGCGGGGGCATCACTCCTCCTCTCTGCGGCGGATCCGATCGGCGTGTATGCGTATGAGAGCCCGTATACGCCTACGGAAGTAGACCCGATCGTTCCAATAGCCTTTGGTGCTGTGGTCGATTGCCTTGGCATACTCCATCAGCAGCTCATCATCTGGCTCCTGGGGTGGCTGTGGGGTTGGTGGTCGCGGTGGTGGTGGGGGTGCCGGTGGCGGCGGGGGTGGTGCCTTGACCCGTGGGTGGGTCTTGAGTCGGCGGATCTCCTCCCTCTTGATCTGGGCCATCTTGCGCTTCTTCACCCGCTCCCATGCCGCACGGTCCTGGTGCTGTTGCTCTGTCTCCGTGAACTGTTTGGATCTGGGGGCTTGGCACCCATACCCCCGGTCCATGTGCTGCGGCACCAGGGGTTCCCTGCCATTCGATACCCACACCCCATAGGTGCCGATGACATTGCCAACCGCGATCCCGCTGGAGCAATTGCAGGATCGCAGCTTGCAGATGTAGCAGACCTCGAACATCACTCCACCCCGGTCAGGTGCTGCCAGGCTCCCACTGGGCGGCCCTTGGACCTCTCCCGCATGTCTGCCAGTGCGTCCGGGTGCAGCCGCTGCTCTGTGGTCATGTGCGGGTGGGCGTGGGTGCTGTGGTATACAGCCTCCGTGAACGGGTCTGCCCTGAGCTTAGACACCAACCCTTCCCACCCCTGGACTGCGGGGCTGGTCTCCAGGCGCATCCCCTTCGAGCAGTCACAGGCGGCCAGATACGTGGTCACCTGGAGCTTCCCCTTCGAGCTGTACCAGTGGACCACCTCCCGCCAGCCGGTCTTCTCGCACGCCCCACATCCCTGGGCCGTGGTCACATCGTTGCCTCTGCTCTTGCGCTGGCCGTGGATGACCTCGATCACCGCTGCCACGTTCGGCAGGGTCTTCCGGGTCCGGCATATCTGCCTGACCGCTTCCTCGGCCTCGAGGTCATCGAACCGGATCAGAGCCTGGAACCAGTCCCCTACGGACTCGTCAGCCCATAGCGGGTGCTTGTTGTAATTGCGCTGGATGATCCCCAGGATCTTCCGCGTGGTGTCCTTCGATACCATGATGTTCTCTCCGTGTGTGTGGTGAGTCTACTCTATCGCCTGAAGCTGTGCAGCCGGGCCAGGAACTGCTCTGCGTCCTGTGCCGTTATCCGGTCATCCTCCTCCAGGGGACAGGGGTGGTTGCTCGCGCGCGTTCTTGTCCTGTCCTGTGTGCTGGTACTTGTGCTGGTACTTGTAGAACCGCGCGCGCGATCGGATCGATCCTGGATCGATCCTGGATCGTTTCTGGATCGCTTGACCTCGCATCCCTTCGGATTCACTGGGGAAGGGTGGATCGTTTCTGGTTCTGCCGGTTGGATCGATCCTGGATCACCTGGGTGGCTGGCCTCCCATGCTGCCTGCCTGGTCTTGACCTCCCGAAGCACCCCGGCAGCCTGGCGCTGACTCCACCCTGCCCAGGCTGCGAGCTGTCGGCGCGTCAGGGGTGCGCCACGGTGAGCACAGACCCACGCATACCCGAAGGCATCCAGCCAGCTTGCCGGGGAATCACTGAGGAGCCTGGCGTGGTTGATGCGCTCCACATCTGCGAACTGAATCGGGAGCCACTGGGCCGCCTTCCTCTTCTTCATCCTGTTCCTTCATCTGTTGTGTATGGGTCCCCTCTCCGGTGGCGGCCCCCTCCTGTGAGGGTGGCCGGGGCACCGGATGAAAGGCACAGCGCCCTGCCGGGGGATCAAGCCCGACACCAGCCCCTAACCTGTTTCGAGGGCATCGAATACCTCGATCAACGTCTTGCCCTGTGGGGCCTCCTCTGCTGGCAGGTAGATCGACATCTCCACCCGTGGTTCCTGGTCCTTCTCGCAATAGGCCGCCTCTGCTCTGATGCACGTCACCTGCCCATCGTCAGCCCAGACCCCCGCAGCGGTGACGCTATCCAGCAGAGCCTTGGCCACGTTGTCCAGGTCAGGGCGCACTGGGTGAGCCATCAGCCCTACCGGGTCCTTCTTCCTCATCAGGCGCTTAGGCCGTGGGAAGATGGCCAGGATGTCCACCCGGACGGGAACCCCAGCGGGGGCCAGCTCACGGGAGCGCGTGGCGTTGCTGATGAGCCAGGCCACACGGTGCTCATACTGGACGGTCTTGGCGTCTGTGAAGGTGCGAGGCTTGCCGCCTCGGGTGGTGAATCGGGGGCGTCCCTTGGGGACGGGCTGACCAGGGATGGTCATGCGGAGAGCTTCGCTCCAGATGATGGACATGGCAGGACGCCTCGGGGGTGATATGGTGGGGGATGTGAGAGGGTCGAGCACTGCTCCCCCTCTCCGTGTGTGGCCCCGCTCCTGGCATTGTAGACAGGGGCGGGGTTTTCACGTTCTACGACTTGGCCGCCAGGGACAGGCGGGCCTTCTCCACGATCATCGCCCACCGTGCATCACCTCTGGCTTTATCGATGTGGGCTGGAAGGGGAGGGCCGTGGTATCTGGGCGCGGCTGGTCGTGCCTTACTTGGCTTGTATCGGTGGCTCTTGCAGAAGCCCGCAGCGTCCTGGGGTGGACGCCAGACGGGGGCGCGGTCTGGTACATGTTTGGACATTAGAAGGGGATCTCCTGGTCGGCGGTGAAGCGATCGCCCCGCTCATCCAGTCCGCAGGCCACCGGGTCAAGCGGTGGTGGCTGCTCCTGGGCAGGTGCCGGCGGTGGTCCCTGGACTCCGAATTGGTCATCCCGCCAGCTTGCCCAGCCCATGCCGTTGCGACCACCGCCGCACTGCTTGTTGCTGCACTTCCAGAGCGGCTGCTTACCTTCAGCCGTGGCCCGATTGTCCCAGACCCTGGACTGACAGTGCGGGCACTCAGGATCCCTGGAGCCTTGGACTATCGATCTTGCCACTTGCTCACCCCTGGAGGGGCCTGTGGGGGCTTCTACGGTCTGGGGAGGCGTGCTACCACCCTTGCGGGGTCTCGGGGCATCCTGGGGCGTTCTGGGGCTATCCGGGATCTCCTCGGCTGTGGTGGCTCCCTCACCGATGAGACACCGGAGCGCGCGGTTCAGGGCTCTGGTGTGGGCCATCCTGGGGAGCGCGGTGGCTATCATCTTGCCGACGTTGGCCCGGCTGGCGTCCCCGATCGCGGTGTGGGTGATGTCCCCGCTGGTGACCGTGACGTGAACCTCCATGTACAGGGGCAGCCCCTGGTCATCGAAGACCCGCTCCACATGGTCCACTGAGCTGGACCAGGGGCCCCGCTGAGTGGCCAGCCATACGAGACCGGTGTGGGTGATGTACTCCTTGCCCTGGAGCTTTACTAATCCGTCGCGCGGAAACCCCTCTGGGAATTGCTTGGTCATGTTCTCTCCGTGTGTTGATGGGGCTCCTGCCCCTGGTGAATGTAACAGGTGCGAGGGTGTGGGGGGCAGAGCCCCCCGGTGAGTGGTTAGGCGGTGCGGCGGTTAGCGGCGATCTTTGCATCGAGTCTATCGTTCGCGGACTTCAGTCTCGCCGGGGCGCAGGCGCGGCAATACAGGGGTGCGCGCATCCCGAACTTGAGGGCAGGGCCGCTCTGGGTGTGGACGACTCGCAGGCGGCGCTTGGCTTTGCCACAATCCTTGCAGGGAAGATCGAAGGGTTGCCGGTAGCTGTTGGGGTTGGCCATGATGTTCTCTCCGTGTGTGGTGGGGGGCTGAGCCCCCCGGTGAGTGGTGTGGGCTACTTGAGGAGGGCGCGCAGCTTGGCCGTAATGGCGGCTATCTCTGCCGTGCTCTTGGCGATGGCCAGTGCTCTGGCCTGCTTCCTGGCTTGGTTCTTCGTCCGGTAGCGGGTCATATCGTCGTGGGAGGTGCACAGGTGGTGCATCCCAACCCTGCAGGCAGAGCAGCCACAGGGTGGCGTGTAGAGGTAGTACCGATACGCGCCCTCTCGAATGATCGTGTAGTACTCGCCGTTGATCTTGAGGACTGTCTTGTCGGTGTCGTTGGCGTTCATGTTTTCAACTCCTTACCCTGAAAGCATAACCCCATCTGACCCCCCGTAAAGAGGGGGGAGTGAAATGGATAGTGCCAGGAATGGTAGAATGTAGAGCAGTGCAACGAATAGAAACTTGAAAGAATCTCCAGATTCCCCCCGGCACCCCCTATTTCGGGGGGAGCACTCGGCGCTTCTGCTCACTGCTGCGGCAGGTGGTGGCGGTCCTCGCGGGTCTCCCACGCCACCAGCCACGCCTCAAGCTCTGCGTAGGTGGCACACGCCTTGTGCGCGCATATCCACACCACGCCAGGGTGAGCGCCATCCATGGCCCGGAAGATTGCGCGCCGTTCCTGGCCTCCTGAGCAGTCCACACGGGCCACCGTCCACCGCTCACCGATCCCGGTGCCGTAGCCTAGGACGTACTCAGCCGCCGCAGGGTCGCAGACATCCACCACCCGGTGGACATCCTGGCGGGCTCGTACCTGGACCGGGCAGAACAGGCGGGCCCAGTCCAGAGCCGTAAGCTGGACCTCCAACAGGGCGGCTGGCACAGTATCCAGACGGTACCCGTCCCCGTGTGCATCCTGGCAGTCCAGGCGCAGCGCCTGATCCTGTGGGGCTGGGGTGTGGATCTCGATCCGCAGGGGCTCGATGACGTGGCTGGCCAGGGTGGGCAGGACGTGGTCCGCCAGCACCCGCGCAAGGTGTCCTGTAGTGGGGGCGTTCACAGCATCACCTGCGCTGCGTTCATTCCCTGCTTGAGCTGATACCCATGGATCATCAGGGCGCGGGCCATGGCTCCCGTATCCACTCCTGCGCCTGCGGCCAGTTCGCACAATGCCGCGTGCTCTGCCTGCGTCAGGTGGATGTTGACCCGCTTGTGGCGCGGGCCTCCAGATGACTTCGGCTTGATGCCTCTTGGCTTGTCGATGTTCACGCCAGGGATCCCCACGTAGACACCAGCCATGCGGCCAGACCCCGTGCGGCGGCACATCTTGGACCGGTAGACCGCGCCCATCAGTTCCAGCTCACGGCGGCGGGCAGATGCGGTCTGATGTCGGAGTGCCAGAGCGGTCTCGATCTGAGAGTCCGTAGCGCCAAGCTCGCCTTGCTCCAGGATGTACCGGAAGACCCGGTGCCGGATGGTGGGGGCGTGCGGCCTCATGCTCTCCGCTGCCTCCTGGCTGGTCTGTGAGCCCCTCACATAGGGCAGGGTGGGTTGAGTAGTCATGGTATGACCTCCGTGTGTTGTAGCGCCATCAGGGCGCAGAGGAAGAGTAGCAGCACAGCCGCTGCCAGGGCATCGATCAGGATCTCGCGGGTGGTCATCAGTGCCCCCGCTCGGAGTCTTCAGCCTCAGTGAGCCCCGTGTCAGGGTGCCGCCACTTCACCAGGCGCGGGCGCTCCGGTATCAGACGCACGCTGGTCACCTCCTCGATCTGCTCTGGATGATCTGCCAGATGCTCCAGCAAGGCGCTCTGATCCCACCCTGCCGGGTCGGTCGGCACCAGGGGCAGGACTGCCTTGATCGTGACGTAGTGGGCCAGGGGCTCCGGTTGCTCGTGGTCGCTTGGGTTGCTCACTTGGCACCTCCAGGCTTTTCTCCGTCCGAGATAAGCTCGACACAGCAACCATGCGCCCATCGGCGTAGGCGTACCTCGTACTCCCACCGGTCAAGCTCAGCCTTGCGCGCGACCTTGACCAGGTCGGCGGTGCTGAGCTGGATGTATCCACCCGCATGGTCACACAGCAGGCCGAGTGCTCTGCTCGTTATCTCATAGTCGGCGGGCCTGGTGCACCCCTCACACTTTCCGCATGGGCTCACTTGGCACCTCCTGTGAGCGCGTCGTGCGGCTCGTGGGGTGCTCCCCAGTCGGCCATTGACAACCCAGTGATCGGTACGAAACGGGAGGCCCTGGAGCCGTGCACCACGATAGCGAAGCTCGGTCGCTTGGCGCCGCGTGTCAGTCCGTCACAGCCGCTGCACTTGCCACAGTCCATGACGGCGGCCACGGGGGACTCGTCAGCAGCGGGGCACATCCGCTCTCGCTCGTGGAGCTCCTCGTCGGAATCACGGACACGGAACGTGCGCCAGCCCGCAGAACGAGCGCGCAAGTAGTCAGGTGCTGAGTCTACCGAAGCCATGCACCAGCTACGCAGGTGGCTTGCACTCTCACGCTTCCATTGGTGCGTATAGGCCATGTGCCGACGGGCCACGGTACGGATAGACGTGAGCGTACCCGCAGGCACAGCGGCAGGGTCGCCCCACGCGCCGAAGCGGACCACGCGACCGATGAAAGGTAGCGTGTTGCCGTCCCAGCTTGCATAGCTGCCGTCCTGATAGGCTTGCCAGACTGCACGCGCCGCCTGGTAGGTCACGACATAGCAGCTACCACCCTTGCTCGGGCGGTGGATACAGTCACCGCACACAGCCTCGTCGTCCCCCGTCTTCACCGCTACGTTAGGTGCAACATCACGCGGCAAGTACCAGACCTGCACTGTGTCCGCGCCTATCTTAGCGTTGGCGCTCTTACGCTTGAGACCCGTGGCAATGACCACGATAGGCTCACCGTTGATGGCGCTCGGTCCTGCCCATAGTACCAGTCCGTTGCGGTTCACTTGGCACCTCCCGTGGGGAGGTTCCGCCAGTTGTTCGTTCGGGTCATGAACTCTTCAAGGTCTTGCAGCAGTCCATGTACGTGCGTCAGCTTGTCGCAGAGCAGGCGATTCTCCTTCTCCAGTTGGTGCACCTTGGCTCCGAGTCGGGCAAGCTCCTCTCGGGTGATCGCGCATGCTGCTTTGTAGCGGTCGTTTTTGTTCATTGTCGTTTTCCTTGTGCCGTTTTGCCCGGGGTCAATCCGCCGGGTCACTATGAGTGTACCATAGCGGTATCGACAATGCAAACCTAATCCGCCAGAAATATTGAATCGCACAGCCAGAATGCAAGTCTACCCGGGTGCGTCGCTCTCGTCGCGCCGTGCGCGTTGCCCCCGTCTCCGCCGGACCATGCCGTCCGGACTCCGCCGGCAAGCCGGACCAGG
>Ga0208553_1000423_pt1 | contig 15346 bp, 24 predicted proteins | sample 6_EtaG_FD_184079 | JGI IMG/M metagenome (GOLD analysis project Ga0208553, IMG submission 184079) | Marine viral communities from the Subarctic Pacific Ocean - 6_ETSP_OMZ_AT15160 metaG (SPAdes) (version 2) | ecosystem: Environmental > Aquatic > Marine > Oceanic | place: Pacific Ocean | collected...
GCAAAATTTGGGACTTTTGAATCCTTAAAGGAGCAGGGCTACGACGGAATCATATATGAAAACATAGAAGAGGATAAAGGTTCTATCAGTTATCAGGTGTTTGAATCCACTCCTGAAAACACACAAGTCGTCCAAGTCGTCCCTACTAGTGAAGAGGCGGCTCCCAGACCTAAGACCAAGCTCTCTATCGGTCCGGCTCCCCTGTCGGGAAGAGGCGTTCTGCCGCCCCCACCCCCACTGACTGGAACAACAGTCGCTCCGGGTCTTACGGACGCTAGAGCAACGCTCGGTGTCCTTACGAATGAACAAGCGTACAACATTCTTACGGACAAGGACAAAACTATCTGGACCCGTGCCGGTAAGTGGTTGCGGAAACAGTTTTACCCCGGCGGGCTTCTTCCCAAATTAGGTTTTGAGGCCCTCATTGTCCGTGATAGCAATTTCAAGGCCAATGAATATGAAATCGACACGTTGGTTCATAAACTCGACAAGGCAATCAAGCAGACTTTTGGGAAGAACTGGGAGGCCCTGTCTGACGCACACAAGGCAGCCATAAACGCCCGCCTTACTGGCGACGATACCGTTTCTTTGCCGGAACCAATCAAAGAGGCGGTGTTCGCTATGCGTCAGTTTATGGACAACGCATCCGGTCAATACGTTGATATCCTCAGAAAACAAATGGCCGCTATCGTTGAAACTGCGCCCAACTCAGCCGAAGCGGCTCAGTGGAAGGCCAAGCAAGACCTCATAGAAATCATCCTTGGTAACTTCGGTAAATATATCAACCGTTCGTATCAGGTATTCGATGATCCCAACTGGTATAAAAAAATCACCCCTGAAGTGTATCAGGCGGCGATAAATCATCTTGTGGGTAACGGGCTAACGCAGGACGAAGCACAGCGTGTTGTTCAGGTGCTGGTAAAGGGTAAGAATACGGCCTCCGACCATATTGAAGCAATGATCCATGAAAGTATCCTTGGAGCCAAAGACCTCACCGCCCTGAAGAAAAGAAAAGAGATCGCCCCCGAAATACGCGCACTCTTGGGCGAGTACCACGACCCGCGACTCAACTTTGCCCGGTCAAGCACGAAGATGACCCGGCTAATCTGGAACCAGAATTTCTTGGACAATATTCTTGACGTTGGGGAAGGTGTGTTCCTGTTCCACGAAAACAACAGGCCGCCAGAAGCCAGCAAGCAAATAGCCCCAAAACACTCGCAGATTCTTGCCCCGCTTTCTGGCATGTGGGTAACGCCGGAAACCCTACAGGCGTTCAAGGACGCCCTTGGTGATTCAACCGCACCGGGCTGGTTAAGGAAAATCTTTGCGTTAAACGCTATTGTAAAATACGGCAAAACCATCCTATCCCCCACCACCCAAAACCGTAATTTCGTGTCAGCCTATTTCTTCACTGTTATGAACGGACATTGGGACATGCAACACATGGGCTTGGCCTACAGGTCCATGAATGCCTACATATTTGGCAAAGAGAACGGTGCCCGCGACTATCATCAAGAACAGATTAGAAATGGCGTCCTTTTCAGCAACCCACAGGCTGGGATGCTGATGGATTTGTTGGGGGATGCCAAACAAAGTGAAATTATCAACAAAGTATTCATGGGACCCGGAACGGTAAGAGCAAAAGTCCGGGCCATCGGAAATATCTTACAAAAACTCTATATGGCCGGTGATGATTTCTGGAAAATCATCGGATTTGAAAACGAGCTTGCCTACTACATGGAAGCCAAGGGCGTGACCCGCGAGGAGGCCACGCCGATTATTGCGAAGCGCATCAGGGACACGTATCCAACCTATTCGATGGTTGGTAGCCTGATGAAGAAACTCAGGCGGTTCCCGCTGGCTGGCACGTTCGTGTCGTTCCCGTCCGAAATCATCCGTACCAACATAAACATGGTCCGGTACATACAGAATGATTTAGCCGACCCAGACCTGCACGGCAATGCCAGAAGACGCATCATTGGTATGGCTATCGGACATGCTTGGGCCTATGCCACCGCCTCTGTAACGCTTGCGTGGATGGGCTTGAGTGACGATGAAGAAGAGGCGTTGAGGCTGATGGGTTCACCGTGGGCTGAAAATTCCAGTTTCCTGTTCTGGGGTAGAGACGAAAACGGGAATGTCAGGATGCAGGACTTGTCGTATACAGACCCCTACAACATCCTCCACAGGCCGATAACTGCTCTACTGCGGGATCAGCCGGTTGAAGAAGCTCTGGTTGGGGCGTTGGTGGATTTTCTCTCCCCGTTCCTTGGTATGGATATAGCCGCTGGCGCGTTGGTCGAAATAGTCAGGAACCAAAAGACATCAGGCGGACGTGTTTTCAACCCCGACGAGGATTCAGTGGAACAGACGCTGTCTATTGCCAGTCACCTGATTGACCGGCTCCAGCCCGGTGTAACATCGCAGATGGGGCGGGTGTTAAAGGCTGTTAGGGGGCAGAAGAGTAATAGTGGCAGGGTTTATGATACTGCGGATGAAGTTTTAGGCTTCTTGGGCTTCCGCATCAGCACGTTTGATCCCAAGCTATCGCTCTACTTCAGGACGTTCGAGTTTAGCGACAGCCTTGGTAACGCAAGGGCGATACTGTCGAGCGTGGCGAAAGACCCGAACCCGGTGTCCGAAGCCGATCTGGAGGACGCCTTTGAAACAGCCGACCGGGCGCGTCTCAAGGCATTCGCAAAGATGCAACGATTTGTAAACGGCGCTAGGTCGGGGGGTATGAGCGACTGGGACATAAGGAGGGTTCTCAAAGCCTCTGGTGTATCGCAGAGAAACGTAAATGCCCTTGTTCGTGGTGCGGGCGCTCCGAAATGGCGTATCGGCACAACCTTCCTCAAGGGGGCCACCAAACGCGCCAAGCTGTTAATTGACAAGGAAACCGCCGATGAATTAAGGCGGCGGCGGCGGTATGTGCGGCAGATAGCGAGAGAGCATCCGCAACTCAATAACTAAATCACATCACGGCCCGCCGCTGTCTTCCACATTGCGGAACCAGCCTACGGGGATATGAACGACGGGTTCTTCATCCAGAGCGTTGCTCCGATCCGTTCTCCCGCCCCAGTTCACTATAACCGGCTCCCAGTCTGCTGGCATCTTCCAGTAGGCGGTGGCATCATCCCACCCGATGCCGACAAGAAAACGAACACCGCAAGCTTGGGCCAACTCCCTGCCTGACAGCATCTTGGAGAGCGAAATCATCAAGGTGTCGTAGGTTGCCTTGTTGTTGCGCCTTCGCTTCACTTCAGCGAAGGCAACGAGAACGTCGTTTCTGAAGATAGCGAAGTCCACAGCGTATCGCTGTTCCGGCAGCTTCTTCCATGTCGCGCCGCTGCCCGCCGTCATTTTTACAATGATAGCTTCTTCGTTTTCCCTGTCGGCGTCGCTCTCGTATAACGGCATCAGCCGATCAGGTCTTTCTCTATTCGCTGGGCAATATCCTCGCCAAGCGTACCCCCGGTTGCTGTCTTCAGTGCAAGCCGCGAGTTTTTAGCCACCTTTGTGCAAGCATCCACCACACCATCAGCGTAGCTTCCGCCATTAGTTTCTCCAGTGTCCATCGGCGGTGAAGGCGATTCAGTGCTACACGGCACCGATAGCGCAGTCGCCACAGCAGCCCTAACGAAGGTGGCAGGGGAGATATTCTGGTCATCAGCGAACCTCTTCAGTGCGTTGAGGGTTTCAACCGGGAACACGACGTTGTATGTCTGTGTTTCCCCTTCAAGTTTGCGCGGGCGGTGTTTGGACGGCGGCATTGGTTGTCCTTTCTTCGTGGCGTCGGAGGTGATGGAGAAGGTCAGTGATAACGCTGTAGGCCGCGCCGCGCCCAATGGACAAGTCCATTGTTCTCCCGTCCATGCCGATAATTTTGGCATGACAGACGAACTGTGGGTCGTCCGATTGTGAAAGAACGATGAATGGCTGCTTACTCGGTTCTGTTTCGCGTGGCATCGCCGTCTCCTTTCTGTGTTGAATTAAACTTCTCCCGAAGGTCGAGGAACGTCATTCTGGCGGCGTGGTTTTCAGTCAGTTCGGTACGGCTTTTGATTCCCAGCATGTTACACAGGTTCGAGGCGCAGTCGTCGTGATCGGCAATGAACGTGCCCACCTCGTCGCTGATGAAGGCTTGAAAGTCTGGGTCACGACACAGGATGCCAGCCTGTTGGATGGCCTTCTTCCCAGCCGTCGCAGCGTTGGTGGAAATCGGCTGTTCTTCGTCGTCCAGCCCCACCATAGCCACAGCGTATCGGGTGCCGGTCCACGTTTCCCACAACGGGGCGATTGTCGGGGTGTCGGACGGATGAACCACCAGAGTGATGATTGTCCCTTCCTTCCCCTGCTTGAGCGAGATTTTCTTCGCCTCGAACTTGATGGCCGCCTCTGCGACCCTAGTCATTGGTTTCTGGCTCCCTCACGCGAGTCTTCATAATCTGTATCAGCGGTTCAGTGAACCCCTGATATGGCTGATTTTCCGCGATTGCGCGTCCCTCGCCGTCAATCATTCCTGCGCGGTCGCGGCAGAATGCGTTGTAAATTTCTATAACCGCAAGACCAAGGTCGCAAATCTGTTCGTTCGCGGGGAGAAATAACTGAAGTCCACCACCCTCAGTTACGACCAAGGCAAGGTCGTTGGCGTCGAGGCTGGTGGTGCTTATTCCTTCGCTTGCTGGCTTTGCGGGCTTGAGGATGGAGTAGGCGTCGCGGTAATCTCCAAACAGCGCGTTGACGTATTTGTTTTCGCTCATCAGTTTTGCCTTTCTCTATTGATGGGGGTCGCGGCGGCGATTATCGTCGCCTTGATGTTCTTCACATCATCGGCCAGCGCGTCCTGCCAGCCGAACATCCAGTACCACATATCGCCGTCAACATTGCCTGACAAATATGGATTAGATGTGAGGGCAAACCCCTGTTCATAGGCGTTATGGCCCTCGTGATACTCTTTGGTGACGTATTTTTTAGCTTCAGTCATTATTCAGTTTTTCAAAGACCGAGAAACAGCGGATGCGGTTATTGAAACCGCACAACACCCCGACAACCGCCACAAACTTCCCGTCCTTTGGGCATCTCGGTAGCATGTAATGAAGAATCCCCACCTTGCCGCCCACCTCTAGGTGTTTGAAGGCGTGGGTGATGATTTTGTTGGGTCTTGGGTAGGCGCTAGGGCCAGCGGGGTAGTTCTCTGCGTCCTCCGGCGAATACGGCGGGTCGCATATTATATATCTCCAATCGCCCCCTGTAAGTGGCTGTCGCGGCCACGGCTCGAATACGTCCTGTAAATAGTCGGGATCACAGGCTGGGTTACTGTCCAGCGTCTTATCTTTTACGCCAAAGCCCCCTTTGTAAGGATAGCGCCGCGCCATCCCCCCGCAGATATGCAGTACGGCGTCATCCCGCCCCGCGCCGATTAGCACTCTGGCGCGTTCTGGGAAGCCGCCCAGATACGCACCGTAATATTTCTCCCCACCATTAAGTTTGGCTCTAGCTAGAATCCACATATCAGTAATGGGTCGGTAGGTCATCCCCTACCCCCTATTGCCCATCGGCCCTACTCAAACATCAGTCGGAATTTTTTAATTGGCACGACCAGCTTTCGGCCAATGCGAATAGTGGGTATCTCGCCCCTTGCCGCCGCTGCATATGAGGAAGAAATTCCGAGGTTTAACATCTTTCCTGCTTCAGGAACCGACATAATCATCGGCTCCAACTTTGGTTCCTTGTTTGCGTCATTGTTTGCGTCATTTTTCATAATCCGCTTCCTTATTGTTTAATCTACTTGCGGCACTTCTTTTTATGCCAACCACTCCGTAAACTCCTTTTCCGACCACTCGACCGGGTCAACACCATGTTTATCCCAAAAACGATATTCGTTGCCCATGCCGTGCAGTTCCATGTGATGCTGGTGACAGAGGGGAACGGCGTGTTCGTCGCCCGACTTCAACTTTCCGCCGCGCCCACCAACAATCATCAGATGGTGGGCTTCGGCTGGGTGTTGGCAGACTAGGCACGGCAGCGACCTAATGTGGGTCAAGTAGCTTAGAAGGCCCACGGGTCTTCATCGCTCTTCCCTTCCTCCGAACCGCTGTCGCTACCGCTGTCGCCGCCGTTGTCGCCATATTGGTTGCCTTTAGCCGTCACGTAAAACCCGTCATCGCTGGTGCCACCCCGCTTGGCCCGCCACGCGGCCTGTTCCTTTTCGTGGGTAGCCCACGGTGTTAGTGCCAACGAAAGAAATGGTCCCTTGCGGCCCTCGCGGCGAAAGGCTGCGACCTTCACTTTAGCGTCCTTTCCAGCCTGAACGGCTTCCAGCAGCACCCTCATATCGCCTTTAGTTATGGTCGCATCACCCTGATATACGGGGGCCTTCACGTTTTCGCTGTCGTTTTTGAACAAAGCGCCGCCTGATCTGTCGTAAGCCATCATTTTTTTCCTTTCTTGGAAATAGACACCTGCGATTGATGCTCCTTGAAGAGAGCAACCAGTTTTTCGTGCAGCTTCGGGCTGCCTTCTTTCAGAAGTTCGATGACCTTGGTGTTGGAAGACCAGAACTCCCGCGTTTTCTTCACGGTTTCACAGCCGGGGATGAACGCCTCGAAGACAGCGAAGATAATATCCCAGCTTACCGCATCTGGATTTTTGATCTCCTTCAGCACGGGCGCTCCCTCTTCATTTTCTTCGATGTAATCGTTGGGGTTGATCTTGGGTTCCACCTTCTCGTTCGTTGTCTGTTTGGGTGCTTTGGGGGGGTCTTCCACCACCGGGGTCGATGGGGGTAGGGCCTCTGCGGCGTTCTCAGCGGGCTGTTTCTCGCCCGCTGGTGCCCCTTCAGTATTTTCCGGCACACATTCAACCCCTCCGCCGTACGACTGGTCAGCGGCGTCGGCATCTTCTTCCCCGGTGACGACCTTGAAAGCCTTTCGCATGAAAAGTTTCTCCGCATAGGATGCAGCAGACCCCGATGTCTGAGCGCCCTGAAGTGGGTGATAAATCGAAATCCGGTCGTAAGCGGGAACCACCTCTCCGGTGCCGTAGAAGAGGGTAAAGACGTAGTCGAACTTGATCGCCCTCTTCCCGCCGCCCATGTCCACCAGTTCAGACCCAACCTCCTTGCAGAACCACGAGAGGTCATTGGCCCGCGCAGCCTGCGCTACGATTTCGTAATATTTGTCGATGGACACGTAGTTATAATCCTGAAACGTGTTCCGGCCCTCTTTTCCCAAAACACCAAGGGCTTTCTGTGTTTCCAGCACCGCCATCGCTATGCATTCGGGGATGGCGGCGTTGGCTATAGTAACTTCAGACATCATTTTTTTCCTTTCGTTTTTTCAGTATCGTCGTCCCATCTCGCCTTTTCTTTCTGCCACTGGTCGCACCACTCATTAACGCCACAGTAGTTTCCCCTACACCTGACCGGCGGCTTCTGACGGTGGACAACCTCGTAATCGCTGGAGTTTTTCATCCCCGCCAAATGCTCTGTGGCTGATTTTTCACCCCCAAAAACCTTTGCGGCCCGTTTACCGCCCTTTTTTATGACCGCCCAGTCGCCGGGATAAAACCAGCGGTCGCGGTCTGTACACAAAGGAAGCTCTTCCCCCCATTCGTAGGCGCGTCTGGCGTCCTGATGCGCGGCGACCTTCTCTTCAATGAAGGTGCGCTGTTCTTCTTCTGTCCATAAGGGGATATCAACGAGAACCGATGAGGCTGGGGGGTAGCCTTTTTGGGTGTCGGCCAGCACTTGTGTAAAATCGCGTACGAACATCACCACTTGAAGATTATCTACGTAGATTTCCTGACACCTTCGCAGTAAGTAGGCGTAGCAGTTAAGTTGCTCTTCCCAGTCGAGGAAGTCCCGTTTCTGGAATTTGTACGCTTTTGTAAACTTATAGTCGATAATGGAAACGGAATTGCCCTTCCGAATTACGTCGATTCCACCCTTAATTTTCCATCCCTTCACATCTGTGACGAGATTTTCTTCGGCAATATGTTCCTCATCCGCGCCGTCTTCCATGATACGGTGGATTAACGTGCCCAAAACCGCCCACAGGCGTTCGGAAATATCTTCGGTCATTTTATAAAAATATTTTTTCCGCAGCATGTCGATGCGCGGTGACCTGATAATCTGGGTGACCGACGCATCGGCGTCGCCACGGGTTTCGGCGTATTCTTCGCGCTGCCGCTCATACAAATTTATTAGCGTTTGCGGGAGGTTAAAATTATTGGTAATTTGCATGGTCGCTTTTTGTTTAAGTAGTGAACAAACCACGACCGTATAGCAACGGGGTCACAATGGCAATAAGAGATTTCATTCCCAGTAAAAACAAACCTCTGGTTCAATTCACAGCCCAAGGGGAGCCAGCATCAAAGGCAAACCGCCGACGGCTTGTTGCCATCAGGGGCAGGACGAGGTTCATTAAGTCTAAAAAAGCGTTGGATTTTGTTCGCTATTTTTACCACCAATGCCCCCGTTTTGACCCATTATTAGAGGGTGATTTGATTATTGCCATTGAGATATTTTATGCCTCGCGGCGGCCTGATTTGGATGAAAGTATAATTTTGGATGCCATGCAGGGTTTGATATATAAAAACGACAGGCAGGTTAAAGAGCGTCACGTTTATTGGGCGCTCGATAAAGAAAATCCCCGTGCGAGAATTAAAATTTGGGCATTAGCAGAAAATCCCTTGACGGGAAAAACCCCGTGAGGCTAATGTTGTGAGACAAAAAAAACGGCCCCGTTTTACCGGGGCCGTCTAGGAGGAAATCCAGCCCATTCATTTTCTGAGCCTTAACCGAACCACCCTGCAAGATGTCCGATGCAAAAACCCTATTCAGAAAAAACTTCTACGTCAAGAAAAAAAGCGAAAGACCGTGCGCGTTTTGTTCACCGAACAAACGTGCTTTTTTTGTTCGCTTCTCTAACTTGGCATGGTTCTTGCAATTTATACTCTACGCTACAAAGGCGTCTTTGTAGTAGAAGACCAATTTATACAAGGTTGTTACGTTTCATAAACGGGAACGTAGTACTACGTAGTACTGGTGTGTGGGGGAATTATTGATGAATGAACAACAAGGTTTTATCCGCTCTGCGGCAGCCCTTCTTGGAAGCGGACAAGGCCGTGTGAAGTGTCCATATTGTTCAAATGGTCGTAAGAACAAACACGATACGTCGTTAAGCATCACCGTTGACGACAAGTCTGTCGCCTACAACTGCTGGCACTGTAACGAAACCGGACATGTGTGGCTCGACGCCGAAACCGTCATTAATCCATTGAGAGAAGCTGGGCCAGCCAAGCCAGCCAAGCCAGTTAAAGTGGTGGCAGGGGAACTATCTGAATCATCGAAAAGGTTTCTGGGGCACAGGGGGATACGCCTCGACACAGCAGTTGGTCTTGGTTTGTTCACAGGGTTGCGGTATTCGCGCAAGGCACAGGGAGAGGTCGAGGCTATTGGGTTTCCATACTGTGGGCCGGACAATGTTTATGCGGTGAAATACCGGTGTATCGAGCCGAAGGACTACTCTTGGGATGGTTCCCCGGCAAGCCTTTGGGGAGTGGACCGGGTCGATTTGACGGGGTTCGACGGCGAGGCTTTGCCGCTGATAATCTGTGAGGGGGAAATTGATGCCCTGACCCTGAGTGACTGTGGCGTGATGAACGCCACGTCGGTGCCGAACGGCGCTCCAGCCAAGGTCAATGAGAAAAAAATTGACCCGAAGAACGATAAGTTATTCAGCTACCTGTGGGCGGCGCGGGACATTATCACGGCGGCAGAGAAGGTTATTATCTGTGCCGACGCTGACCAGCCGGGGGCTGCGCTTGCCGAAGAGATTGCGCGTCGGGTTGGTCGGGCGAAGTGCTGGCAGGTTGGCTACCCCGACGACTGCAAGGATATTAACGACGTTTTGTTGAAGCACGGGCGTGATGCCGTGGGGGCTGCTATCGAGGCTGCCCAGCCTTGGCCTGTTGCTGGCTTGTTTTCGGCTGAACATTATCACGATAAGGTTGATGCGTTGTATCGGCAAGGCCCCGGCAAGGGAGAAAGCACGGGCTACCTCGACGTTGACGATCTTTACACGATTGGCGGTGGGTTTGTGTCTGTGGTTACGGGCATACCGGGGGCGGGAAAATCGGAGTTCGTTGACCAGATCATGTTTAATCTGGCTAGAGACATCGGTTGGAAGTTCGCGGTTTGCAGTTTTGAAAACCCGCCTGATTTTCATATTCCAAAGTTGGCCGAGAAATATACAGGCAAGCCTTTCTTTCAGGGGCCGACACAGCGCATGACAACCGCCGAAAGAGACACCGCCTTTGGGTGGGTCAACGACCATTTTATTTTCATGGACAGCGCGGACGGGGAACCGTCAACCATCGACAGCATCCTTGACAGGGCGGCGGCGGCGGTGCTGCGGCTTGGTGTTAGGGGGTTGGTGATTGATCCATTTAATTACGTGGAGATGGACGCCCGTGACGACACTGAAACCAACATTATCTCATCAATGCTAACGAAAATACGTCTGTTCGCCATCAGCCACGATGTCCACGTATGGTTCATCGCCCATCCCCGCATCCTGCGATCAGATAGTAATTTAGGCACCCCCATCCCGAAGGGTTACGATATTTCTGGTTCCGCAGCGTGGTTCAGCAAGGCCGACTTTGGTGTGACGGTGGCCCGACCTTGGATGCATTCGCCGGTCGCGGTGGACGATTTTGGGAACAAGGAGCACACCGTGAAAAACGATAACAGCGTCGAGATACACATCTGGAAGTGTCGCTTCAAATGGTTGGGGTCGGTCGGCACGGTGAAACTTCAATACGATCCGGCTAATGGTCGTTATTCCCAGTTTGTGGACTGGGGTGAGGTGGAAATTTAGGCGGGGATGGCAGCGTGGGTGACGTAATTGATATCAGTAAATATCGACCGCAGCGACCGCCCACAATTACGTGTGGCGACTGTAAGCACGTGTGGTCAGCGGCTGGGCGGGATGCCCAGACGATGGAATGTCCCATGTGCGGCTCTATCGAGGACGTTCCGGTGGACGAGAATGTTCCGGCAGACGATGGCGTGTTGCGCTGCAACAAGTGTAACGGCGGGTGGTTCATCGCTCACCCAGAATGGCTTATGTGCGTGGGTTGCGGCAAGAAACGTGACCACACGCCAGATGAAGACTAGTCGGCGCTATCGCAGCCTTCAGGGCAGACAATTTGTTCCAACCTGTTAAGGCGTTCTTCGATGTTCAGCCGACGCATTTCAGCGTATGCCGCCCCCGTCCCGGTTAGTGCGGCTGGGGCAATGGCACAGGACGGCAGTATGGTAATTATAAAAAATAGAACGACGTAGAGGTGCGAGGTGGTCATTTTTACACACATTTGTTCGGGGGTGGATATGGTCATCATAACAAGATTCCTCGACGCCTGTCATTGTGAGTTCAGTATTTCTCGAACAATACTGAGGGAAGGGAGTGACAGGAGTGGCGTTGTCGGGATTTGGGCGAGGAACAACAAGGTTCCGTGTTCGGAAATAAAAATTGACGCCAGCGGGGGACCGGCGGCGGAGGTTATTTCGGTGGATCGGGCCTTTCGTGAAAAGCCTGATGTCGTCGTGATTTTTGGGGGGAGTGACCGGGGTGATGTTGAGCGCATCACGGGCCGCGCAGAAGGCAGCGGCGTTCCGATCTTTGAGGTGGGTGGAGACGGCCCCGACTGGGACCGTCTCCGTGGTTTACTCAAGCATCCCGCCATTCAATGAACGTGGCGGGAAGAGCGTCGAGGGTTTTTTGCCCAGCCTTGTTAATCACTACTCCGTCCCGTTTCAGGACGTAAAGCAGGACTTGCTTGGTTGAGCCAACGAAAGAAACCGACGCCCACTTGTTTTTTCCTTTCGATGTTTGTCGGCGCTGAACAATCCATTGCTGGTTGTCGAAAGAAATACGCCAGTTAGGTGATAGGGTCAGAATCTTCATTCCTTTCACCTTTCTTCTTATCTAACCCACGCTGAATAAAATACAGCGCCTGACTTGTGACGGCGCGGCATTCCTTGGCTGCGATAGCCGTCAGGCGGTCGTAGTCGTTACGTGGGATAACGATCGTGGTCTTCACCGCATCGCTTCCGAAGCGTATTTTAGGACCGGATTTTTTTATGGGGGTTACCATTTTGGCTCTCCATTTTTTGTTTATGGGCCAGTGAAACCACTTTCGCAATCTTGTTCGCCCACATTTGTTTAAAACCTTCGTTCTTGCATCGGTTAAACGCAAATACGAAGCGCGAGTACTGCCGTACCAATTCGGGGTCGTCACGCACGGCTAGGTAATCATCGACGGTCATTGGATTTCCGGCAAGCCAGACGCAAGCGGCCTCTGCCTGACCATAGCGTGTTTAGTCACGCACTCCACGGTTCCCGCTTTTGTCTTCTTGGCGAGGAGTTCATCGGGGGTCAGACCCAAGTTGTGGAGAGTGGCGCGGACGTTGATGTGTCCCGCTTCACCATCCCACACCAGCCGTAGGTTTTTGTAATGGCGTGGACGCGCATAGCGTTCCTTCGAGGGGCTCCGCCGCTTCCGATATGGGCCGCGAACGGACTTTTGCTTACAGTCGAGCCTCTTGGTAGAAATCTTGAGGTCGTCTGGTTTCAGCAGCGCGAGTGCCGCAAAGATGTCGTCCGTCGAGGACGTGGTGGTGAGTTCAACAGTGATACGCTGTCTCATCGTATTCTCCTATATATTTACGCGATGCGTCACACGCGGATGCCACCCGGCACCTCACGCGACGCGAATTTTAGGCTTCTTGGTGTTACGCCACGCCAATCCACACGGCGATAGCGGCCATGCCGCAAACGGCGATAAAACCGAAAACGACTACGGCGGGGATGATTTCTTGGCGGCGACCCTCGTTGAGAATCAAGGCGAGGACGACCCCCACGCCAACCGTTAGAATAACGGTGGGCAAAATGGTCTCGATAAACAATCCTGTCATGTTGTTTTCCTTTTTAGTTATAGTTATGTGGAACGCAATCCGTTCCATCCTGCCCACCCGAAGATGGACAGGGGTGCAGCGGATTAGCCTACTAGGTATCTCTTGCCCCGCTTGCTGACCTTGCGGTCGCGGACTAGCTGCCGGATGACAGCCTTCAGGGCCTTGGAGCCAGCGTTGTCGCTGGTGGGGATGTCGGTCGCCTTTCGGACCTTGCCGAAGGTGTCGGCACCGTTTTTGACAGCGGACAGCACGGGCGCACGTAGCTGGGCTTCTTTTTCCCTGCGTTCGCGCAGGGCTTTGCGCCTATCAATGGCTGCTTGGGCAGCCTTGGACACGGCGAAATTATGCGCGGGCTTACGTTCGCGGACCTTCTTGGTCCTGATGCTGCAATCGGGGTGCCCACGCAGCAGCCACGTCGGGATGTCGAGGTCGTTAGCTTTCATAGTTTTTCCTTTCTTTCAAGATTGGTTGGTCAGTGCACAGTCGGTGCTGTGCAGCATCCGTCTCTGATTAGGGTGTGGGCGGCGGTGACAAACTCAAGGTCAAACTCCCAGACGGTGCCGGTATCGATTAACACCTGCCACGCCTCGATGAGTTGCTCTTCGCTTTCGGCCTTTGCAGCGCCGCCCACGATGAGCGTAGCGTCATAAACGGTGGTGGTCATTTTAGTTTCTCCTCACGGTTGTGGCGGGGAATTACTATCTGGTTTTTGGGGGGTGGAAAGGTGGGCCGGGATTTCTCCCGGCCCCCGGCGAGATTAGTCGTCAAACTTAACGGCCACGCACTCGCCAAACGGTGGTGTGCCGCCCCAAAACGCGCCGGTCGAAGCCCAGATTACCGGGCAGTTCGGCTCTTCGGGGAAGCTATCGTCGCCGCCGTCGGTGAAGACGATGATGACATCGAAATCATCAAGGAGTCCATCTTCGGCAGCCTTGTCGAACGGGGCCGGGAAATGCGTCCCGCCGTTGCGGCGGCGCACATAATCCGGCTCTTCGCCAGCCTCGAAGGTTTCGGGTTCGGCTGCGGTGCAGTCAAACTGAATCATCGTGGCGGTTTCTGGGTTCAGGTTCTCGAAGATATCGGCGACATCAGACATGAATTGTCTATACTCGCCCTGCGAGACTGAACCAGAGGCGTCCACAAAGATACCGACATGCCCCAAGCCTTCGCGGTCGTTTGAAGGCATGACGATTGGGCTTCGCAGGTGGAACCGGTTGGGTGTCTCGAAGGAGTAGTCGGTCGGCACGGTGTCGGCCAACATATCTTCCAGAATCTCCCGCCAGTCGCGTGATGGCGCGACCAATTCGGTCACCTGATCTCCCAAGTAGGAGGGCAGCTGCCCACGACCCTTGGCGATGTTGGCGGCAGAAACGATGGCGCGATTGAGTTCGCGTTCGGCGTCGGCCAGTTCGCCTTGAGTCAGGGCGTTGCCCTCGTCGTCGGTGGCGTCGGTGACGTTCCCCCACGGGCAGTCGCCCAGAGAGTCTTCATCGCCGTCGCCCTCGTCGTCGGTGTTTTCACCAGCGTCGCCGCCAGTGTCTCCACCAGCGTCATCGCCAGCGTCGCCCCCGGCGTTGCCGCCAGTGTCTCCACCAGCGTCGCCGCCAGAGCCACTGCCAGCGTCCGGCTGGTCTTCGGGGTCGGGCTGCTGCTTCTGCTCCCGCCACAGGATATCGTAGACCTCGTCAGTCGAGAGGCCCAGATATTTGGGCTCGAGCAAGCCGTCTTCAGGCATTGTGTATTCTGGCTGCGAATTGCGGGTGCAGTAATCCTGCAACCACTCGCGGCTGCATTCACGGAAGTTCTCGTCCGTGAAGTAGGAGTTGTACAGCCCCATCCGTACAAGATGCGCGTTGATAACGAAATCGGCGGCGTTATTCCAGATGGCTGGATTCCTGTCGCCACGACGCAGGTGATGCTTGAACACCACATGCAGAATCTCGTGGAGGACCACGAAGGTCACTTTGCCTTGGCTACTGTCCAGAACGAACTGGACGGCGTAGCGCAGGTCTGTGCCGTCGGTGCCCATAGTGCCGTCGGGGATTTCCTTTTTCACCAGCCCCAGCAAGAGGGTGGCGAAAAAAGCCTGATGGCGCATGATAAACTTGGTCGCCAAGCCCATCTTCGCAGTTGCGGCGAGGGCGTTGGCTTCCGTGGGTGCCGTCGCCATGACGGCCTGTGTAGTAGGGGTCATTGTCTCTTCTCCGTTCAAGGTTTGGGTTTATGGTTTTATTATGGTCGGTCAGTATTGAAAAAGGGCGAGGATAACTATCTGGTTTTTAGTAGCTATCCCCGCTAAATTGATTTAGGCGTTACCGCCGAAAACGTCGGTAAGATTGTCGAGCAAGTCTTTTGCGTCCGTCC
>Ga0208553_1000424_pt1 | contig 15320 bp, 25 predicted proteins | sample 6_EtaG_FD_184079 | JGI IMG/M metagenome (GOLD analysis project Ga0208553, IMG submission 184079) | Marine viral communities from the Subarctic Pacific Ocean - 6_ETSP_OMZ_AT15160 metaG (SPAdes) (version 2) | ecosystem: Environmental > Aquatic > Marine > Oceanic | place: Pacific Ocean | collected...
TTAAAAAGTCAGACAAAGCTGCTAAAAAATTTGAAATCATTAGCATGCTTAAGAAAAATGGATGCACTAAACAGGATTATTCCGACCAACTTAAATTAAAATACATATGGCTATGCAAGAAAATGGACGAGCCAGTTATAGAAAGGTCCCATGTCAAATTTAAGCGAGTCAAAGCTCCTTTCGAAAAGGAAGGGGATTAAGTTGGATGGCATTAGATTTTAATATTGAAAAAGAACCTCTGATTTATTTCTTAGTAAATAAGAAAGATGTTGATTGTGAAAAAATCTATAAAAAAGATATTGTTTATATCGGAACATCTAAGGTAGAAAAAGGTAAAAGATTTAATCAACATCCCAAAAAGATATTTAATAAAAATAAAATAAAATATATTAGCAGTAAGAAATTAGGTTTTCTTAAAAACGAATACTTCAGAAAATACTATGAGTTACGTTGGATTAATAAAATTGATCCTAGATATAACAAAACAAAAGATAAAGCACCTAGTCTAAATCTGTTTCTACTTAAAATGTTTCTCTGGTTTGAAAATCCCAATCCATTTTGGATAAGTCCATTATCAAGCCACTGTCCTTTTATGAAACCACAAAGTTCCAATGGATTATATTGGCTTGAACATGCTTACAGTCCAAACAATTCAAGATGGGTTATTAATGGGTACACTAGGGTATGGGAAACTTTGGATTTAAATAAGACACTTTACATTGATAACCAAAACGCATTCAAGTTTTTGATTAATGAAAAAATTAAACCCTCCTTGGCCGGTAAGTTGAGAAGGCAGTTCACCCCCAGGAAAGAGAAGCTACATAATTAAATGTTAGGAAACAAAACGATTAAGATCTTTGGTCCTCCAGGAACTGGAAAGACCACCACTCTCTTAAACCGGCTTGATAAATGGTTTAATCGGGGAATTACTCCGAAGGAAATTGCTTACGTGTCTTTCACAAACAAAGCAGTTAATGAAGCAAGGGTCCGTGCTGAAAAACAATTCCCAGACTGTAATGAAGATGATCTTCAGAATTTTAGAACGATTCATAGCTTCTGTAGACAATTTAGAAAACAACTTCCAGTTATTGACCCGCAAGTAGACATGGTAGAATTCGCTGAAAATTTAGGATTGGCTAAACCCGCTTACGAAAACTACGACGGGATCCAAGTCTTTAATGATTGGTCTTTAAGAGTTTATGACAAAGCAAGGAATCGATTAATTCCTCCGGAACAACAATTTGTAGAGGAAGTTTTTAAACGAGCTACGCTTCCGCGCTTTCAACTGATATACCGTCAATATGAATTATTTAAAGAGAACCATCGTGTTGATTTTACAGATATGATTACTCATTTCATAGATAAGGAAGAAGCTCCCTATTTAAAAATTTTAATGGTGGATGAAGCCCAGGACCTAACTCCCCTACAATGGAAAATGATTTATAAGCTAGCACAGAGAGCGGATCGAATCTATATTGCTGGAGATGATGATCAAGCTATTTTTGAATGGAATGGTGCCGAAGTAAAAAATTATCTTGGTTTTCCTGGGAGAACGCATATCTTAACACAGTCTTTTCGTTTACCCCAAATTATTCATGACTTCAGTGGTTACATCTCCACTATGATTAAACCACGGGTTGATAAAAAATTTATAGCCTCCGATCAAAAAGGATCAATCCAAACCCACGCACGGTTCAAAGATATAGTTGAACAAATGAAAGAGCGCAAGGGAACTTGGTTAATTCTAGGGCGTACGCAGGAACTTGTAAGAGAGCTTGAAGGACTTGCTCGACTGTATGGAGTATTCTTTCAAAACACCAAAGGCAAACATTCTTTCGACCTGAATAAATGGAATGCTATTCAGTATTGGAAAAGACTCGAAGAAGGAGGCAATGTTAAAAAAGAAGAAGCTGGAATTATTTATACTTACATCAATGAAATTGCCTACGGGTGGAGATCCACAGAAAGTAAACGCTGGAAAAATTTAAGTGATGACAAACCCTTTTCGCTTGATTTTTTACGTACATTCGGAGGCTTACTAGCTACTCCCCATAAATGGCAACAAGTTTTTAATCGCAATTTCTCTGAAATCGACAAACAATATTTTGAAAAAATTATAGAAAAGAATATTGATCTCTCCTTAGCCTCGAATATTGTTATTGATACTATTCATTCAATCAAGGGAGGAGAAGCTCAACACGTCTGTGTTTATGAAAAGGCTAATTGGCCGGCTCATTTTGAAAACAAAGTAGGGCTTGCGCGGAGCTCTGAATCTAGGGTATGGTATGTTGCTGTGACACGGGCAAAAGAAAGCTTACATATTCTACGTTCTTATCATGAATACTTTTTCCCATTGGCACGGCTCTATAATCAGTTTATAAAGGAGCATCATGGTAGTAGCTAAAGGCAGTTGGGATTATTCAGGGAGTCCAAAGCTAAGGATTCTATCATTGGGAGCTGGGGTGCAGTCATCCACGATGGCACTTATGGCTGATGAGGGAGCCTTTGAGCACAAACCAGATTATGCGATCTTCGCAGACACGGGATGGGAGCCCCGTAAAGTGTACGATCATCTTGCGTGGCTCAAATCCCAGTTAAGTTTTCCTGTCATTGTTTGTAAAAATCACTTGAAATCAGGCAACATTAAACAAGATATGGTTGATGAAGTTACCAAGGCAAAAGGTTTTCTTCACATTCCTTTTTTCGCCCGTAATACAGCTACCGGTAAAATAGGAATTGGTCCAAGGCAATGCACACGGAATTACAAGATTACTCCTATTAACAGGCAGATCCGTCATCTTTTAGATCTTAAACACAGGCAGCGATTCCCCAGGGACTTGTGGGTGGAAGTCTGGGTCGGAATTTCACGAGATGAAGCTACACGTATGAAACCTTCCAGAGAAAAATGGATTCAAAATACCTGGCCTTTAATTGATAAGAATATGACACGAAAAGATTGTTTGGAATGGTACAATGGAAAAAATTATCGGACTCCTGCAAAAAGTTCTTGTATTGGTTGTCCCTATCATGATAATACTTTATGGAATGAAATCAAAACTCAAGCACCCTCAGAATTTGAAGAAGCCTGCGAGATTGACGACGTGATTAGAAGTTCTGCTAAAGATCCTAAGATAAAAAGATACCTTCATCGTAAAGGCATTCCTTTGCGCGATATTGATTTTAATAAACTTTTAAAAAATAAAAAAATAGACAATCAATTGAACTTATTTGAAAACGAATGCGAAGGAATGTGTGGCGTCTAAAAAAGCGTTAGATTATCAAGCAGGTGGAAAACATTATTTGGGTCTGGCGATTCAGCCGGTCGTTTATTGTTATAAAAACAAACTCAATAATATTGATTCTAACATTATAAAATATGCAACACGCACCAAGCCCGGGGAAACCACCAAAGATCGTTATCTAAAAGTTATTCACTACGCTAAAATTGGAATAGAACTAGATGACTCATCAAATTAACTTCACTTTTCAAGAGTCCGACTGGACGACACCCAGTCAGTATCCCAATCTTAAGGATGCTGAGGTTATAGCCATTGATTTAGAAACCAAAGATCCTGATATTAAAACCAAAGGCCCTGGTTGGCCGAGCATGAATGGTAACATCATCGGGGTGTCTGTCGCGACCGACGGTTTCAAGGGCTATTATCCTATCTCTCACGAAGCGGGAAGTAACATGGATGCTAAAATGGTTTTGAACTGGGTGCAAGATGTGTGTCGAGCTCCAGGAGTTAAAGTCTTTCATAATGCAGCGTACGATATTGGATGGCTGAGGGCTCACGGCATTGTTGTTTATGGAAAGATTGCTGATACCATGATTGCTGCAGCTATCATTGATGAGAATCGTAGAAACTATAGTTTAAATTCATTATCCATGGATTACCTGTCCGAACTTAAATCAGAAGCTGGGTTAAAAGAAGCAGCCAAGGAATGGGGTATCGATGCTAAAGGAGAAATGTATAAACTCCCTCCTAAGTTTGTGGGTCCTTATGCTGAACAGGACGCGTCTTTGACGTTAAGACTTTGGCAACGTTTTAAAATAGAAATTATAAAACAGAATTTATCAGATGTCTGGGAGCTGGAAATGGAGCTCTTGCCTCTCCTGATTCAAATGCGAGCTAAAGGAGTTAGAGTTGATCTTGATGGAGCCCATCAACTTAAAAAAGAATTTGTTAAAAAAGAAAAGCAGGCACTGTTGAAAATCAAAAAGAGCGCGGGTACTAATATAGATATATGGGCAGCTCGATCAATCGCCAAAGCCTTTAATAAGCTTAAGATACCTTACCCTCTGACCGAGAAGACTAAGGAACCTTCTTTTACTCAGAACTGGCTAACGAATTGTAAAGCTCCTATAGCAAAGTTGATTCGTGAAGCACGGGAAGTAAGCAAGTTTCATTCAACGTTCATTGATTCTATATTTAAATTTGAACATCAAGGAAGGATCCATGCAGAAATAAATCAATTACGGGGTGACTCTGGAGGGACCGTCAGTGGTCGTCTCAGTTATGCACATCCAAATTTACAGCAAGTTCCAGCCCGAAACAAGGACCTCGGCCCCAGGATCCGATCTCTCTTTATAGCCGATAATGATTGTCGCTGGGGATCCTTTGATTACTCTCAGCAAGAGCCGCGCCTTGTGGTTCATTATGCTTCTAGTATTGGTTTCGCCGGCTCTGGTGATTTAATTAAAGCCTATGAAGAAGAAGACGCAGACTTTCACCAAACAGTAGCGGACATGGCAGGCATACCAAGATCTCAAGCTAAAACAATTAATCTAGGAATCTTTTATGGAATGGGAAAGAATAAATTATCAAGGGAGCTAGGAATTGATAAGCAACAAGCTGAACAAATTTTACAAGAGTATAACCAGCGCGTTCCTTTTGTTAAACAACTCGCCAATAATGCCATGGATGCAGCGGATAAAAACGGAACGATTTGGACACTCAAAGGAAGAAAATGCAGGTTTCAAGAATGGGAACCTTCATCATTTGGATTACATAAAGCTACCACTTTTGAAGATGCGGTACAAAAGTATGGACGTGGTAATATCAAAAGGGCCTACACTTATAAAGCGCTTAACCGGTTGATCCAAGGATCCGCAGCTGACCAGGTAAAACAAGCTATGATTGATTGTGCGAAAGCCGGCTTTTATCCAATTCTACAGATTCATGACGAACTTTGTTTCAATCTTAAATGGGAAGCACTTGAACCTCAATACAAACAAATCAGAGAGATTATGGAACATTGTATACCTGAGTTGAAAGTCCCCTCAAAAGTCGATATATCTATTGGAAAGAACTGGGGTCAAACAGATGAAGTTAAATGAAGTACACATCAACGCAGGAGAATGTCCAACGTGTCATCAAAACACGCATTTCAGTCCTACCTTTACAAAACATGTTTATCGTTGTGAGATTTGTTTAAACAAAGTCAAGCAGCTGATAAATGGGAAAATAATATACAAGGAAATTCCTCTTCCGGAAATCTTAGTTCCTTAAGTACTTATTTTATTCGCAGCTATATGTAGCTCTACTTTGGCATCCGTTTCAAACTGGGTGTTAATTTCACCTTTAATATCTTTTACTTGAAGATCAATGACTTTCATGTCGTCAGTAGTTTTTTTCTGCGACAATGCTTGGTTGGCCCACTGATGTTCCAGTTTGAGCTTTTTCTGGACTAACTCTTGTAGTGACATCCGGTACTACCTCCTCATAAGTTATATGGGTCTTGGTTCTTTGGTAAAAACCAGGACCTTCTTTAACCTTGATTACACCGTCGTAAGCTTTTTTGCTAAACAGTTTTAAGGCAGCCTGATAATCGTTAGCGGCTACCGTTCCATCTAGCAAATTTCCGCGTATTACTGCACGGATACGATAGTGCTTCATGAGAGAGTATATGACGGAATAAGACCGTCTTGTCAACCCCTATGTTTGGGGGCCATATTTCGGACACAATTGTTAAAAAGTTTGTATTTCTTTACAATGATATTTAATTCCAATTCTATTATCGTTGACATATTTGTATCCCATCCTACCAAAGAGAACTTGAGACTCTTTAAGTGCGGCACGATTACACTCATACCAACTATTATAGGTTTTTGAGGACTCTACGGGCGGCAGACAGCCTTTTCCGCCTAAAAACGTACACACCCACATTATTAACATAAATTTCATACCCTCATTTACTCTTTTTATGTCCCCCTGTAAATAAACCTTGCATTCTAATGGGATATATAGTAACTTAATGGGATTGGAGGATCAAATGACAACAGATGACAAACAAGATACGTTAAATAAAGACATGAAGAAAATGTTGCAAAGTATTAATGATACTTATGCAGCGGGCGTCCGAGCCGGAAAGCAACAAGCTTTCAAAGAAGCTCAGAACGTTGTAGAAAATATTTCTATGGACGACCCGGTTAAACCACCCTTAACTCCAGTGAACACAAAAAAGTTCAGTGTAAGTTATGATTCGGTTGACCAGACCATTTCTCTTCACGTAGGAGACGAGGTACGAAACACTCATCATAGTAATGTCCCTCATCTTAAGTTCGACAGCGCTCTCACTTTAGTGAAAGATATATTTTCTAAATGGAATGAAGTGCTGGGGAAAGGGAATGGTGGTAATAATGCCTAAACTCGATCACGGCGATAAAATGTTCATCATGGGACAACTCAAGGCCTTATACAAAACTATGCTAGTTCTTCAAAAAGAAATTAAGAAACTAGAAACTAGGAGAGCAAAGGATAAAGAAAAACGAGTAAAGGAACCTGACGCGCAACAGCTGCGGATCCCAGTCAGGGGCTGGGTCCCGAAAGCAGCACCTAATGACTAGAAACATACCCACTACCAATAAAATAAAAATGTACTATCATTGCAGGTTATGCTTGAAGGAGAGACCCGAACATATTTCTCCTTCTGAATGGTGCAGTATCGAAGTGGGTGCCACAAAACTTGGGATCCAAGTCTGGTGTAAAAGACACCAGGCAAACATTTTACATGTAGATTTCCAAGGGAAGAAACATCCAGCGAATCTAGCCTGTAAAAAAGAGGCTGCTCTTAGGGGGTTTAACTAATGGACATCAATACTATCGCAAGAGAAAATATCAAAACACTTATGCGTCAGAAAAAAGTATCGGTGGGGGATATAGTAGAAAAATATAACATTGCTAAATCCACAATGTACACCTATCTCATGGGAAGTCGAAAGATATCTTTAGACAAATTGGATATTTTAAAAGCGGCTTTAAATGTTAGTTATGCTTTAATCCTAAGTAAAAATTTTTATGATATAAATCATAAAGCCACGACGGAGTATCCTTCGTTGTATACTAATGGTAGATATTATTCACATTTATCATCCCGAGAATTCGTGGAAAGAGGTAAGACGATTCATTATTACAGAGTTATTGCTGCTGAAAAGAAAACTCTGCAGGAGCTAGGAACCATGTTTAATATTTCAAGGGAAAGAGTTAGACAAATCCAAAATGAAATTGTTAAACGGCAATTAAATAAGCAGACAAGGGAAGTAAATGAGTCGACAAACTAACGGAACAGCTTACTGCAACTGGGTCGCTTTCTCTAAAGGGGTACACGATACCCTTAAGGAAGTACCCACGATTGCAGCGGACGGCTTGGAAGTCACTAAATCTGATTTTCGCTGGGAGTACGCTGTTAAAAAATTAACAACGATGGTCTTTGAACCCACCGGAGGAATTCGAGGCTATCATTTCTTTGATATTGATGCAGCGAATGATCTAGTTCGATCGGAGCTCGAGCGGAGAAAGTCTATGAAGGAGAAACATAAAAATGTCTAGAGGTAAAACAAAACGTTTAGCTTGGCAACTGAATCATAACCGATATAAAAAAGATAATGCAATCTATCTACAAGCTTATAAAAAGATTTTTAAACAAACAACAAGGAAAAAGAAATAATTAAAAAATATGAAGTGGACGGATGACAAAACAGCAGCATTAAAAATGCTATGGGAAAAAGGAAGTGTTGCAAGCGAGATTGCTAACATATTAGGCACCACAAGGAATGCGGTTATTGGAAAGGCACACCGACTTAACTGTGCCCCAAGAAACTCGGGGCGACTCAACTCTATTTCGGGACAGGTTAATAGTCACAGTAAACGTCCACGTATGACTCACAAGCAATTACTTGAGCGTATCCTCCGTGAAATGGGACCGGAAAATCCTACGACTCTAGAACATTTAACCCCGACGCAATGTAAATTTCCACGAGGAGGGGAGAAGGACCCTGTAGAATCTTTTTGTGGCAGGGAACGCTGGGCAGGAACGCGAAAATTTGCTCCTCACTATTGTAAGTATCATGTTTATGTAGCTGCAAAACTTGAGGATCCAGGAAGACCTATACGCCCATGATTAAAATGACTCTTATAATGATGGTTATTTTGGCTATTATATCCCCTCTTTTTAGGGTATTACTGCTGGTTTTAATTGTCGGTGGCCTGTGGGCTATGGTATAAGATGGGATGGAAATATGATGATAAACAAGCTAAAAAAATGTTTCTCCTACGTGACAAAGAAGGTTTGGAATACCGAACCATCGGAGAACGATTCGGCACCGATGGAGGACACATACGAAACATTGTGCGGAACTACCGAAGATCCTTACCTAGCGGAACTAGCAGCCATAATCGCCCAATCCCAAGACAGCCGGATACTAACAAAGGAAGATTATCAACACCTACTAAAACTAAAGGAGAAAAGTAAAAATGGACATAAATAAATGGAAGTCAGTGGCTGTACGTAAGCCGACCTGGAACCTCTTGCAAGTCCTGTGCTTTAAAGAATACAGGAATCCAGCGTCGTTTATTGAGCTACTGGTCGATAAGGAAGTCGAACGAAGAGCTAAGGAAAAAGGAATGAAGGCGAAGGACTATCAGGTAAAAATTGAAAAGGAGTACGAAAATGGCGACACCGGAAAGAAATCTAAGCATCGTAAAAAGTAAGGAATGCCCCAAATGTAACGGTAATGGGTACATTGCGCTCTATCCTATAAAAAAGGACTTGTATAAAAGTGAAGAAAACTTTATATCTTGTTCTATGTGCACCCTAGAAGGTGCTAGGACAGCGGACAGTGGACCAGTATCAGTTAATTCAAGCTAGGGGCAGCATATCAATGAGTTACCATCATCGATCTTCCAAATTCTGCCCCTGGTCAAACAGGAGCTATATTGATTGCAACGTTTCCAGAACGAAGACATCTATTACCCGAAGAAAGAATGTGGAAAGCGGTGCTATGGAGAGCTTTTGATGATTGTATTTATGCAGGGTACGAACGCACTCTTATCGTCGCTAAAAAAGAATCCATTAAATGGTTTCAGGCTAGAGCCCACGACTTTATTGAAGTATGTAGTTTCGCTGGCTACGAACCTTCTTACATTATTCGGCACTACAATAAAATTTATTCCCTTGGAAAAATCAAATATGAAACTCATCAAACACAATATCTACGCCAAAGAGAGAAATATTTAAATGATCGAAGGCGACAGCAAGGACTACAATCTTCTAACTCAGGCAGCTGAACGAGTATCAAAACTCGAGTCTAAACAACCTTTACTGACTGCAGAGATTGGAATTAGACGAGGCCTGGGCACTAAAATTATATTAGAATATACCCGACCAAAAGACTCAGGATTACACTTTCATATTGGTATTGATCCATACGGAAGTCTTAACTATCCACATTATGATGACTCTGAGCCTTCAGTCGCTGATTATGATAGCGAAATGAAGAAAGAGCATATTAAAGATTTTGCCGACAAGGAAAATTATCAATTTATTAATATGACAGATATGAAATTTTTTGAAAAGTATTTTACAGGCGTCTTGTTTTATAACAAAGGCGCTGAGTATCATCTCAACACTTACCACTTGGTCCACTTCGATGGACCGCATATGACTGCTGCAGTAGTAGCGGAGACAGTTTTCTTTGCTCAAAGATCTGTGGTAGGATCTGTGTTCGTGTTTGATGACTGGCAAAAATATGATTCGCAGTTAGTTAAAAACGTAGCAGGCTCCTTTGGTTTTGAATTTATTACCAACGGAGAACGCAAAATGATTATGGAGAGAAAGAAATAATGAACTTCAAACTATTCATTCTAGGAGCAGCCTTGGTCTGTTTAACAGCCTGCTCTGAATTTGCACTCTTAGTGAGTGGAGGTAGTGTAGCGATGAGTCAAAATACTTATGCCAAAGTATATAATGGTATGGATGTATTAACGATTATGCGTACAGACAAAAGTATAAAGGGACACGCCTATGATAGTGCACAGAAAGCATGGGTAGGAGCTAAAGAAGGAAAAGATTATGTTTACGATAAAACCTGGGGGCTCAGTGACCACTAAAAAACCTGTCTATAAAAACGTACACTGGAAACCTTTAGACGACCCAAACAAATTTCGCGAGGCAACGGGACCAAATAGTCCTGAAACGAAAGCTGATAGTACTGAACTGAAAGATGCGAAAGCACAGATCGAGGAACTTAAGAAAGACTTGGCCCAAGCGAAAGAGGACCATCAATATGATAATTTGGTTCACAAGAAAGAGTTAGAAAAAATGAATAAATGAAAGGCGGAGCGTTGCAAGATTTAGAACGAATGATCACAAAGGTAAAGAAAGAAACAAAATGGAAAGATATCCATAAGATTGTGGACGAAGCTCTCCGGAGAATCAGGAAGGGAGAAGTCCCAGAGCCCAAGTTCATAACAAGTGTATGTGAACGCCCTACGTATATTAAACACTGGGAATCGGCTCTTCCGGACGGAAATCAAATACGAATCCTGTCTGAAAGCGGCCTAGAGATTATTAACTGTCGATGGAGAAAATATAGACGAAATCACCGCTTGAATAGTGAGCTGGAAAGCGGTAAAAAGAAGTGAAGTACATTCTTATATTGTACTCTTTTCAGAGGGCGGGGCGCGAGAGTTAACCGCCCTCCTAATACATTAAGGAGGACGAATGCCAAAAAAGAAAAAGAAGAAAAAAGATAAGAACTATCTTAAAAGATTAAATAAGAAAAAAGGTAAGAAGAAAAACAAAAAGAAAAGAAAATAGTATGAACAAAGCGTCTAAAAAACTGCGAAAACTTAAGAATCAACTAGATAAGCTGAAAGAAAAAGAAGACGATATTCTTTATCAGATAGAAGAAGCAATTGACGAGCTGGAAGAAGAGGAAGATCAATAGATCCTAATTCACCATGCAGAGTCTTATCGAGAGCTTCATTGATGTGGGTTCCGGATTCATCCTGGCTATCCTCATCCAGTTGCTGATTTTCCCCCTCTTTGGGCTCTATCCCACAATTCTAGACAGTTTAGGAATCGCTCTAATCTTTACCGTTGTAAGTATTACACGGTCATGGATTTGGCGCTTGGTCTTTAAGAAAATTAGTGTATATAAGAATTAGTGAAAAGTTTTCATAGCAACTTATAAACATCCCCTTCAGGCGAGTAATGAAAGTTGCTCGCCTGTTTCAGGAATGTTCTCTCTATAGGCCAAAAATACAACCTAGTCTTCGTACCAAAGCCCTTGTCGTTTCAAGCGGTTGATTGCTCTTGTCCAACCCCAGTCCTCTAGAAATTTAAATAATTTTCTCATATTACTTAACCTCTATGGTTTTGGGTTTCTTGCCTTCTGGAAGAATCTTGTTTAAAGAAACTTTCAGCAATCCGTCTTTCAACTCAGCGCCTTTGATTTCTACATCATCAGCGATAGTGAAAGCCTTCGAGAAATATCTTTTAGCAATGCCTCTATGGATAACTCCATTAGATTCCTTGTTATCTTTTATTTCCTTAACGGATTTGATAGTCAATAAGTTATCTGCGTAGTCGACCTGGATATCCTTCTTATTGTACCCTGCGAGCGCAACTTCTATATCGTAAGTTGTGTTTCCTGTTTTTACAATATTGTAAAAAGGGAAAGTAGACGTAGGTGTACGAAAGAATTCATCGCTGTCATCGAACATTTTTTCAAAATGATCAAAGATGTTGTCAAATCCTACCGAGATAGGTCTTAATTGATTAAAGATTGATGGTAATTTATTGATTGTCATGTAAACCTCCTTGTTTAGACAGTTTATAAATAGGGCCCTTAAAGGCACCCTTACCCCCTATATAAGCTATTTATACCAAATTGCAAGTACAGGCATGCAATTTCTCCTCCCTATATAGATACTCTGAAGTATAACACCTCTTTCAAGTACTTTTACCTCAATAGTACCCTGAAACACAGAAAAACACTAATAACATAAGTATACCAACAACTATTCTTTCATAGTAGTACACAGAAAGTACACAGAATTTCATACTACTATAGGTAAGTCTAGAGGGCTGGTGACCTTTTGCTTGCTGTGGTATATATTTAGTCTATATTATCTTATATAGGAGCTAGAAGTGGATAGAACAGGTTTAACCATAGCCAATAGCAAGAAGACTCATTTACATTTGACGCCTAAACAACGTACATTTGCAGAGATCTTTGTGGCCAACTACCCGGACATTACGAAGAAGAAGGCGGCGGAGAAAGCTGGGTATGCTGTTGATACCTGTGAGAAATGGGGCTCGCTCCTAACTAATCCCGATAAGTATCCTCACGTGGTTTCGTATATTGAATCCATGCGTGAGAAGGGAGTGAGGTACTATAAAGATTATTTAAGACATCTGAAGCGTTTGGATAGTTTGTCCGATACTGCTGAAGGAAAAGGACAGCTTGCTGCAGCTATTAATGCTGAGTTTAGATTAGGCCAGGCAGCCGGTTTCTATATTGATCGTAAAGAAATTAAAACGCAGAACTTATCTGCATTGAGTAAAGAAGATTTAATAAAAGAGATAAGGAGCCTTAACCATGAGCTTGGTGAAAATAAAGTTGTCGAGATTGCAGCAGAAGAAGCTAAGGTCGTTAAAGCAGACGATGAAGAGGACAAACGACTTCTCTGATTTTGTTGCTGTTCTAAATTTCATTCACAATCCCGACATGGTCAGTACCCATGTGGGAGAGGTTATTGTCCATGCTGAAGAGAAAGATTAAAATTGGATATGAAGATCTGTTTATTAAACACATACAGTTTAAAGACGAGACTCTAGGGGAATATGATTCGACGGAGCAGAAGATCTATATTCAAAAGAATCTCAAGAGTCGTGAAGAAGGCAATACGTTCTTACACGAAGTACTGCACGCGGGCATGGAGATTTCCGGTTTAAGTGCAGACGGTGGTCCACTTAAAAATCAAAAACAGGAGGAGCTTACAGTAAATGCATTGACTAATTTACTGACACAGGTTATTCGTGATAATACATGGTTCTTACCTTATCTTTTTGGTGCAATTAATGGATCTATAAATGGCAAAAGGTCCCGAAGCAAAGCTCTGGCAACAACTCAAAAAAGGTTTAAAAAACTCACACTTAGTACGAATAGAAAGCAGAATAGGTCTGGGCGTTCCAGACGTTAATGGCTGTACTAATGGACAGACTTACTGGATTGAATTAAAGGTAAGTAAAGGAAAACACATCCCACTATCAAAGTATCAAAAGGCTTGGATTTACGAGCGTTCTAAAGTTGGAGGCAAAGTTTTTGTGTTGGTAACCACCCTCAAGGAATGTTCCTTAAAGGTTTACGATTGTGGTGTGGTCCTCCGCGGTCCTGGGTTGCCGTTTCCCGTTTTGACATTGGAGCATCCATATGACTGGTCTAAACTAGAACAGCTGCTGGGCTCGGCCAGCTCCCATCCTGGAAATCCCGTTTCTCGTTGACACACAATGATTCTAGAAGCAACGATCCTGCATCAGTCTCCGGCGCCGGCGCCTTCAGGCAGCCGTGAAGTCAAGTACTAAATCCCGTATTCCCGTTTCTCGTTGACAGTCCATGATTCTAGGAGATTTGTTAATACATCAGCGTCCGGCGCCAGCGCCAGATGGACAGCCGTGAAAAAATAATTTGACATTAGATTGTAGATGGGCTATCGTGGGATATAACTTATGGAAAAGTCCACTTAAGGACAGCTCAATAAGAGCCCCTCGATTCCCTCGGAGTCAAGGCTTGTAAGACCGTAAAAAGTACCCTGTAAAAACCTCACAAAGGTATGGGGAAAGGCAGTAGCGTCTTCGAGGGTATGGAGTTCCCGTATTCCCGTTCCCGTTTTCACCAACAATCTAGTTTGTTTTAAATAATATATATGAAGCGTTCCCGCGCGGGGACCTGGCCGTGAGCAGAAAGAGGTGCGTGTTTCCTTGCTTATTTTACACAGGTGAGCTGTTGGGACTGGCGTCTTCAGGATCGTGGTTGGAAATCCCGTATTCCCGTTCTGTTTCCTAGTGTTTTGGGGCTTGGTTAAACATATATACATCAGGAGCTCTTCACTGCCAGGAGCTGTTGGTTCTGGAGGAGAGGGTGAAGAAACTTTAGGAGGCCAGAAGAAAAAGCTTGACTTGGGGATGGGAGATGATAAGATGTCTCTTGGTAGCTCATTAAGACTTCTAAACAGTCATATGTTTGGCTCCTGTTTCTTGGTGGGCTGCCTTAACGCCGGTTTACTAGGGGCAATCGAAATTGAAAAGTAATTTTCAATGGGGGCCAAAGTAGACCGGAATGAAAAGGAGAAATATATGAATATCGAAACATTAAGAAAAAAACCAACGTGGGCGCTTAAAGTAATGATTAAAGCTCTATCTCAATCAATATCAAGTTTTTTAAATACTGATGAAGACAATGAAAGACTTGAAAACGCTAAAAAAGTATTAAAAGAAAGGAGAAATATATGAATATCAAAGACTGGTTACTCAAGGAGGAGAAGGCGGACGTCTTTCTCATTTCAGACATTTCGAAGCATGGCTGTAGTGGAGGCTTCAATGGTCTTATCTACTATAATGAGACCGTGAGGTTTCATGATGAGCATGAACAAGAGATATGGGATCTGTTGTATGAACACGCGCAGGATGAAGGACTCTCTCTAATTCAAAAGATCGCGCAGATCTTTAAGCAGGTAAAGACAGACGCCGGATCATTGGCCCAATTGAAGAACCAGCTGGTGTGGTGGGCCGTCGAAGTACGGGCGCATGAGATCTGCAATGAGCGGGAGGCAGCTTGATCCCGTTTTGATAAATACTATTTTATTAACCTTTGCTATACTATTAATGACAGGTGGGGGCCGATTCATTCTCATGTGGGGACTGATGGCCACGCTATGGTGGTTGCATCTCTAAATTCCCGTTCCCGTTGTTGACGCAGAATATCCAGGTAATCCTGTAATATATACACGGCTTCCGGCGCCGGCTCCCGCGGG
>Ga0208553_1000429_pt1 | contig 15223 bp, 23 predicted proteins | sample 6_EtaG_FD_184079 | JGI IMG/M metagenome (GOLD analysis project Ga0208553, IMG submission 184079) | Marine viral communities from the Subarctic Pacific Ocean - 6_ETSP_OMZ_AT15160 metaG (SPAdes) (version 2) | ecosystem: Environmental > Aquatic > Marine > Oceanic | place: Pacific Ocean | collected...
ACGGGCGCGCCTTCAAAATCAATTTTCCGGTTGAGTCATTATTATTCTTGCTTAGATTCAATCCTATCCAAGCTCTTGAATAATTCCATATCATGTCTTCAAAAGATATCTTGCTATAGTGGAACAAAGACACTCCAGCCTTGTTGACTGCCTCGAAGACTTCCTCTCTATCGCCGTAAGAACTCCCCACAAAACACATATGAGATGTTTTTATACTATGTATACCCGAATATACATCAGAGTTGGCATGCCAGGGAGCATATATGCTGTTGTTGTATCCAATTTCTTTATACTTTTCAACGTCTTCTGGGCTGTCAGTTGTCGCAACCGCATTAAAGTTCCAACAAACTTCTTTCGAAAAATCTTCAAATCTCCACGCATCATCACAGAACCAATTAAATGTAAGTGTTCTGCCGCTTTCTGTTTCCTTCTTTATGATATCCCATGGTTCGCCCGGGCAGATCGCTGGGTTGCCCGTCATAATACAAAATAATAAATCGGGTTTTTCGTGTTCTATTAGTGTTGCAAGTTCCGGATCGCCATAAATCGATGTGTCAAAAAAAACAACTTGATGACCCAGCGACAAAAGTGGCAAATAAAAATTCCAATAGGCATAATCAAACCTAAAGGGAGTGTGGGCCCACTTGTGTTTTGTTATTGATTTCGGAGCGACGAGGATTATTTTCATTTTTCAAACGCCCCCAACACAGCAGACGGAATTGTTTCTCTCATTTCCGATACTTTCTTTATTAAATCAACGCCCTTTAATTGATACCACTCTTCGTGTGTAGCACCAACAGATTTATTAGTTATGATTGTGAGTCCCAACATACGGGCTTCAACAATTACTCGCGAAAGTGTTTCAGGAGTTTTTGGAAAAAATACAAAGGTATTGTGTTCACTCATCTGTTTTAAAAAAGTCTCATAATTGTCGCTAGCAATTAATCTAAACGGTATCTTTTTATATTCGCAATACATCACTGCCTCGCGTGTATTTTTATGTGCTATTGGAGAATGCATAACGGCGCTATATTCGCTTTTTGGTGGCTGCGATAGGCCGGCCATAAGATCCAATGATTTTTTAGACCACAAATTACCTCCTAAGTTAATCAAATTATCTAGCTTAAGGTTCTTATAAACGATATCTAAATGAAATTGAGATTGGCAAAAAACAGCGTTCGCTTTTTTATAAAAATCATAATTAATGATCGCTTCTTTTGGCGCTAGAAAATCTTCGAACTGGCCCGGATCTCGTGTTGTCAGGTATTTGTGATCATGTTCGTATATTGCATATTGTTTGTTATGCAAGGCCTTAAGGCAGCTAGGCCTCAAATTAATAAAATTAGCAATAACAAATTTGCTATTCTGGTTTTCTTCTATAAAATTCAAAGTCACTAAATGGCTATTTATCTTTTTTACATGGTGACCTTGAGATTGAAGTATTTTAATAAGTTCTTCATTGTTCAATTCTCCGCCTCCTAAAACCTGATCAGCGAAAAAATCAGCTATAAAAACTATTCTCACTCTATTTCTTGTATATCTAAGGAGCCAAGCCAACTTTCGACATCAAACTCCCCCATATCGAGACCTAACGCGTCCACAAAAGCTTTATACATCTTTTGTTCTTCAAACCGCAATTTCAATTCATCGGCATATTGTAAAGCACCAGCCGCAAAAGAGTCCTTGGTATTATTAATAATATCGTTATAACACAACCTCATCTGCTCCTTGGCCGAGATCTCTCTGGGATATGCCCACATAGATTCCTTGATTAAAACATTTTCCCAAACAACCTGTTCCGGGATGTGATTTAAATCAAATGATACATTATAGAACCTGTCCTTCCTGTTCTCATCGCATAAAAAGTCCAATTGACCAGACCATCCTGTCGCAACAGTCGGGATTCCACTATACGCCGCCTCAAACAATGGAAGACCAAAGCCTTCTCCGTGCGATAAGAGCACCGAGGCCTTAATCTTTGGATGAGCATAAATAGCATGTATTTCTTCATCGGACATATCACCATGCAAAAGATAAACTTTGCATTTCCTATCAGAATATTCGGTATTTAACAAGCCTGTAATTTGGGTGTAGACATATTCGCGATCCATCGACGAGTTTTTTGCCATGTTTGTTTTCAAAACTAGGCCAACTTCTTCGTTCCTAAACTCTTCTACAAACCACTTTATAGTGTTGATTACGTTCTTGCGTGGACCGAGCTGTGCCATACAAACAAAATTAAAGTCATAATCTAAATCTAATTCGACTTCTTCTAAGTTGTCATGTTGTTTGACTGGGTAATTAACAGCTGTCACGTCTGTTAGCAATTGCATTATAGCCTGCGGCTGATCGCCTTCTTGTTCCTCGGTGGCCACCTCGTATGCGGTCTTTTTGTATACTTCTTTCGAATGATTTGAAACAACGATTATCTTGTCCATTTGATTGCCCTTTTCGATCCAATTCGAGGCGACCTTGGTCGTTTCAATACCGGCTGTATATCCAATATTAATTGTTGCACGGTTTTCCCATTCGTTCGGTATGGTAACCTGTAGAGAAACGTCCATAGTACCGCCTTGCTGTATATAATTAATTGTTTTCTCAATTGTGTGATCGATCCAGCGGCGCTCATCGGTATCATCATTAATCCAGCTAGTTTTACCCCACTGAAGCGGTATTATGTGTATGTCAAATAAATCTTCGCGAGATCTCAGTGCACGGAGAGCAAATCTAGATTGTTCTCCATAGCCAGAGCGAGTTAATACGGGAGCTACCAATAAAATACTCTTTTTCATTATGCTGCCTCCACCAAATGCCAACGCTTATATTGCTTCCTGTCGTCCCACGAGCCGTACTTTTCAACTATTTCATCCATTAAATTTATCCATTGTTTTTCATAATTTTCAAAACTATAGTTCTCTTTCACGTGCTTTAGGCCGGCATCGGACATCTTGTTGTACTTTGGTTCGCTAATATTAAGAGCTTTTGTCAGAACAGCATTAAAGTCCTCCTGCGAGATTCTATCTTCATAAATGTATGGCACGGACAACGAGCCGATGATTGCTTTTGAGACTGGTTGGATTCCCCAACCAAACCAATTTTTGCCGTCCGTTACTTGTTCTTGCAGACCTCCCGTCATGTTCACTATGATTGGGGTACCACAAGATAAGGATTCTAGAGTAGACAACCCAAACCCTTCAGCATCACTAATTCCGATGGTGAAATCGGCAGCATTATACATGCCGGCAAGATCTTCCGACGAAACTTTCCCTGATGATATTAAAATTTGACCGTCAGTAACCCCAAGATGTTCAATAATATGAGGAAGATCTTGGCCATGGTGATCACGAGGATCTGTGTGCATCACCAATGTCGCTTTGTCATGTCCGACTTTATCAAGGAACTCTTTGAACCACCAAAGCAGCGTGCCGCTCTGTTTGCGGCGCGCGTTTCTGCTGTTCCATAAGAAGATTTTCTTCTTTGGGTTCGCAAGCTGTCCTGATGAACTGATTATCCTATCTCTAACAACTTGACTTTTGGCTTTGTCTTCTTGTGACTTGTATTTATAAAATTGTGTTGTAGGTATTGCGTGTGGCAAGTAATGAGATGAAACATCCGGAGCCACTTCCTTGAGAATTTCATGTGTTACTTTCGAGATACAAACAACTTCGTCGGTAGAACGGTAGTATCGTGCATTAAAATGAGGCGCCGGAAAATTATCCCACACATGATAATAAACCATGGGAACATATGCCCTAATTTCGTTCTCAATCTCCCATAGCCACTCGTAAAACCGCGGATCGGTCATAAACCATAAAACATCTGGCTTCTCCTTTTGGAGTACCGAGCGAATTATCTCATGATTTCCATAACCATCAATTGGAAATATTCTCCAATCTTCTCCCCATGGTTCAACCGCTTGGGGTTGGTAGTTGTCGTGCTTTATTGCACCGCCCAAACAAACAAACTGGTATCTACCAGTCTTAAGCAATCCTTCTATCATGTATTTTGTCTGCAAACCCACGCCGGACGGAGATAGTGGGTGGTCTGATAAGACCAAGATCTTCTTTTTCTTCATTTATTCCTTATGGACAGTGTTCTGTCTTGTAAAATTTACAACCATACCCATTCGTGCAGGATAGGCGGTTTTTAATATATCTCTTGTTTTTGATATTGTACAGCGCGGTGTCCAAAAGTTTAAGAGCATTTTCAGTTTTTTTCGTGCCACTTGTCACACGAAAAAATTCTACGTGATTTTTCTTTGCTGTTCTTTTAAGTAGTGCAAAGTGAGTTTCTACGTTTTTAGGATCGATGTCCATCTTCTGGCAAAAGAAGTGTTTGTATAATGTAAGCTGGTACGTTATTATCTTATCGGCTTTCTTGCGAGAGTCCCAACCCCATGAGCAGGTTTTCCAATCAAATATGTGGACCTTGCCATCGGGAGTTGAAACAACCGCGTCGATAAATCCCTTAAATTTATAGTTGTCTTCTCCCTCTATTGGCTCCATAAGTGGCATTTCAACTGCCAAAACTTCAAATTCTTCAAAATAATCATTTAGTGCATCTTCAATGTGGGGGATTAGTTGTCTTCCTTGTCCAACCATTTGATCAACAAGTCCGCTATCCACCTCGACGTCATCAGGTAAATTAGATATGCACTCGCCAAAAGTATCCAAAAAGTACTGCTCGTCATCAACATCTTCTTTAAGTAGTTTCTTTTCGCAGACGGCGTGGACTGCGGTACCAAAGGCTGTATATTCGTTTCCTTGAAAGCCTTCTATTTTGTCTACACGAGTAAGCTTGTGGTAAAAGGGGCAAAATTTCCAATCTTTTAGCTCTGAGTATGATATGTGTGACACAAATTCTCCATATATTGTTATATTATAACCATTTCAGTGCTCATTGTCAAGTATTTTTGGGTCTTGTAAGGAAATTATTTTTCTGTATAATGCGGGAGAGATTTTCTTAATAAAATTGTGGTTTGAATCAAGGTAAAACTCTGTAAATCCTGTTGCAAAATATTCTCTTAGTGACGTGGCGGCATATGGGGAAACAAATATGCCTGACAGCAGCGTTGCCAACCTATCGTAACCAACTGTTTTATATAAAAAATCGTCAAATTCTTGATCATATTCTACATTTAAAAAGAATGTCACGGGCGCCTTAAAGCCCTTTGCCCACAAAAGATCGTGGATGTATTTTCTTTTTCTTAAAAACTCATCTTGAAGTTTCTGATCTGCGTATAGGTGGCGGCCGTGTGCATTCTCAAGTGAGTGTGCTATTTCATGAATTATATCATCATATATATCAGCTTCACTGTCTTGCATGCTGGATATGAATAACGTGCCTCCTTCGTAGAAGGCGTTTATGGATCGTTCTTCAAATTCATCAAACCAGCCAACAATAATCATTTCAACTTCCGAGAGAAGATGTAAGGGTATTTTACTTTCAATTTGCGCGACAACTCGCTCCATATCTATGGAATCATTGTGCGGGCGCTCTTTAAAGTAAACATGAATGCCGGCCGGCGTATAGAAATTACTATTCTTCTGTATTTTGTTCTGTTTCTCTTGCAAGAGTTTTATAGACATCTTCTAATCCTGTTTCATATCCTCGAATAAAATTCTCTTCTGCTAATACCATCATGAATTCTGGAAACTCTGATGCTAGTACATTTGCAATCATATCGACTGTTACCTGTTCTTGATCAAGTTTGGTGCCCACATATTCAACGAGATATTTCTTTAAATCAGAATTGGGTTCAACTTCCATAGCTAAAAATGGATTGTTGTGAATTTCCTCTTCGGATACTGTTTTTGTTTCGGGGTTGTTGTTAGACATATTTATCTCCTTTTTATAATACTTTTGATGCTAATGTGGCTAATTCGGATCGTTCGCCTTTTTTAAAAGTTACATGACCGGCAATTGGATATTCCTTGAATTTTTCAATTGCATGCGCTAACCCATTAGACGTTTCATTGACGTATACATTGTCTATTTGTTCAATATCTCCAGTTAGAACAATCTTTGTTCCTTCGCCAATTCTAGTAATTATAGTCTTAACTTCGTGTTTTGTTAAATTTTGAGCCTCATCAATAACAATATAGGCATTTGCTATTGAGCGACCACGAATATAGGTTAGCGCTTCAACTTCTATTTTGCCCTTGTCAATATACATTTCTAAATTTGTTCTATCGCCCATTAAAAACTTAAGATTGTCTTGAATTGGCATGAGCCATGGCATCATCTTTTCTTGCATAGTGCCCGGCAGGAATCCAATATCTTTCCCGAGGGGCTGTACCGGCCGAGACACGATTAAACGAGAATAATGATTCTGATCATCCCGTAAGCCAATTGTTTGTTGTAGGCCAGCTGCGATTGCACACAATGTTTTACCAGAGCCGGCGCGCCCGACAAGAGTCACAATTTTAATGTCTGGGTTCATAAGCATATCTATTGCGAATGCCTGTTCTTTGTTTCTAGAATCGATCTTCCAATCTTGTATTTTCTTGTTGACAACTACCTTTAGGGGTTCGTGGTGACTTGTGAAGCGCGCAAGAGCCGACTTCTTTTCGTTGGAGCTTGAAACCATCAAGATGTATTGGTTTGGATACCACTTCTCGTCTGCTTCGTCTTGATCAATCATTATATCTTCGCGAGAATAATAACGATCAACAATCTGATCATCAACCAGCTGCACTACAAATCCGTTGTATAATTCGTCTGAAGATGTTACTGCCTTTTCGGAGATATAATCTTGAGCCTGTACCCCAATTGAGTCACAAATAACTCGCATATTAATGTCGCGAGAAACTAAAATTGTTTTTCTGTTTGGGTGGCTAACCTGAACGGCCATCGCGGTTGCGATGATTGTGTGATCCGGGATTCGAATATCTAAATCTGGTGGGAATTCCACTTCTTCTATTGCGGCATATGATATTACTTTTAAGATGCCTAAGCCTTTCCCTATTCTAACTCCTTTTTCAAGAGAACCTTTTGCGCGGAATTCGTCAAGTATGCGAATAAGCTGTCTGGCATTGGCGCCTACTGAGTCTTGACGCTTCTTGTGACTATCAACCTCTTCTAGTACTTTGAGGGGGACAAAAATATCATTTCGCATAAATTTAAAAATTGAATTTGCTTCAGTTAGGTACACACTAGTATCTAAAACATAATTTTTTTTTGTCGACATGTGGCGCCTTATCAACTGCTATAAATAGTCATGGATGATGAATATAACATTCCTCAATCCATTCCTCAAGAAATCTTGATTGTGCTTCATATTGCTTAACCGCTTCGTATAACATTATATTTCCAGCTTGTGAGGTATTTAAACAAAATCCTACACCGGGCATCGGTATATAGACTGAATCACTCTGTTTAATAATTTCTGTCGGGATTCCGGTTTCTTCGTGACCAACAACTATGCAAACAGGCTTGTCAAAATCAAACCTATATTTCTCGATTGAGACTGCTACATCGTTAATTTCGGCCGAAATAAGTTTTATATCGTTTTCTTTTGTGTGTTCCAGAAAGGCCGTCGGGTTGCTATGGCGCTTAAGTTGTACATAATCCGTTAGCGTCCCGGAAAGTGCCCTTAAGATCCGCGGGTGTGGCACAGAACCTATTACGTGCACACATTGCGCGCCAAAGCAAGCAGCACTCCGAATGAGATAGCCCAAATTCCCGTCATGCATAAAATTGACAGTGGCAATACTAATTGGATAAGTTTTCGCACTTGGTTTTTTCTCTTCATATCTTTCTCTCCTTGTTTTATCTCTCATTATTTCTCCCAATGGAGCGGGTGACTGGATTCGAACCAGCGACAATCACGTTGGCAACGTGAGACTCTACCGCTGAGCTACACCCGCATATTAACGTTTCTTCTTGATTATCTGCCAATCGAACACAAATACAACTGGTTTGCTGTCTTTCTTGTATGGTACACCATTTTTACGCAAACTGTCAACATCTTTTTTATATATTAATTGTGCATCCCAACCATCTGCTCCCCAAAAGTCTTTAGGTTTTAAAAGACGCTCTTCCAAACGCACCTGAACTTTTGGTCCTGCAAATGATTCGACAAGCACAACATCGCCCACTTTATACTTCATGTTTTGAATGGCTGGGGCAGCAGGACTCGAACCTGCAGCGGCCGGGGTAACAACCCGGTGCACCTGCCTGTGGCGCTTCACCCCAATTTGGCTGGTTTTTGACGGCCGGCCGAGCAGGGCCAGTGTGCTCTCTGTAACTATAAACCCTTACAGACTGGGTTGAAAGTTTAAGGCAACTCACAACCGCACCTACGTTTGGGTCGGGTGCTCCCCTCCTGCTTATAGGCGAGCAGGACAGCGCCGGCTAGCCAAGCTCTGACCACTTCCCTTCTTCTATTTCAACACCTAATTGATCAAGGGTGGATATCATTTGATTCCACCGATCATCTCCAACCTGGGCCGGGTCAAAACACAGATAGGTCTTGTCCCAGTCAAAGCCAATAAGGCCTTGGACGTAGCCGCCGCGCTCATAGGTTGTGTCGGCAAATTTATAAGGTTCAATTCCAAATCTGTTTTCAAACCCATCGAAAAAATCGCCCTCGTCGTAACTCATTTCATATACGTCAAACGCTTCGTTTAGTTGTAGCTTCTCAGCTACGCTGCCATCGACGGCAAATCCAAAATAATGTTGTGGATGATATTGCATTCTTACTCCTTTGTTGCTGCAATTAAAATGGTTGCCTTAAGGCAATAAATTATTTTTAACCCATACTACAGTATAGCTGTCGCTCTTTGTGGGCATTATGTTCTTCAAGGTGTTTTTATCAAAGTCTATCGGAAGAACGTGTGATTTACGAACTTTAATGGGTATGAGTTTGCAGGCACCCCCGCCAAGCCACGGCATTATTTTATAACCATTCTCTATCACTACAATAGCTTCAGTTGTTGTCGGGTACCAAAAATTATTATGTCCAACTTCGGATAGGCAGCACCTAACATGTTTTTGAGTATTCATGCTATAATCTTAACACGTTCATTTAACTTTGTCAATAAAAATTCTATCTCTCAGAATATTTTGATTTAACTCTGTTGGGGGGCACGTCAGAAGGGCCGCTTTGAGCGGGAGTATGCAGGCTGGGGTATGCTTTTTCAGAGCCTCCAATATCCCATAATAACTCAACTCCAAGCTCTTTGCACAGCATGACTTCCGGAGTATTATCTCTTCCTCTATCTCCGCCGTTAGCAAAATATGTTGGCTTATGGCGACGAATGGCTTCGCAAACCGTGCTATCTGAGTCATCAACTGAATCAACCAACACAACACCCTTAATTGCATCAAGAATTTCGTATCTAGATGTAAAATCCATAAAGTTAAACCCTTTTTTGCGATATAACCAATCGTCAGAATTGGCGATTACAATAACATCGCCATATTCTGCTGCTTCTCGAATCATTCGTATGTGTCCAACGTGGACAGGATCGAAACCGCCCGATACCATGACAGTTGGCTTCTTTTCTTCACTCATAACATATTCCTATTTTTTCTTGCCGCGTGCAAGTCGACGGGCTCTTCTTCGCTTCGAACCTACCTTACGTCGACGACGAAAGGTGCGATGTTTTTCTTTACGACTCATTATTCCTCCTGAGTTTTTAAGTAAACTGCTTCAATTAGAGACCCGGGCGCTGGCGTGTAATCCAAGTTTACCGTATTGGTTTGTGGATCATATTGCCACCGGTCAGTCTCAAATCGATCAATATATATTTTAATACTCTCTTCCATCGGTGTGTAGGTTAATTTAATATAATCTACAGGACCAACCAAAAATGTACTATTAGAAAGCCACAATTCCCAATCGCTGCATATATCAATGCCGTCTTTCCCATAATGCTGAGCCAAGTTGATATACTTTTGCCCCACATTGGAGCTATAATCAGTAAACTCACATTCACTATCGGGAACGGTTACAATAGAAACAACATCTCGTTGTACTCCAGCAAATTCATTTTTTAACCAGTCTTCAAACACGTTTGTTGGTATGCCGCTTTGCTCCTCTTCATCTGAAACAAAAATAAACAACTTATCGGCTGTTTCTCTAAAAAACGTAATAGCCTCTGGTGTCGTGTTTGTAAAATCATAGAGTGCTGAGAAGCCCGCCTCGGTATAATCTCCGCCTAGGGTCCATGGTGCCATTATAAAATCAATTATAGGCGAAGAATTATCAAAAATGCCAGCAAAATAAGGATCTTGTAAGGAAGTATTAATAAAGGCTATGTTGTAATCGTTGGTGACCGTATTTAAATCATTTCTCAATAGCTCGATACCCGTACTGACTTGGCTATAGTTATCATTCATGGAACAAGATGTGTCTAAAAGCACCAGTACGTCAATTTGTTCGGGTTTGGATGCTTGCACAAAAGAGTCAACATAAATTTCCGTAGCCACAACTTGTTCTACTTGTTCGGTGCGCACACTGTAGTCTGCCGTACAGCCAAGAATAAGCGCCCACATCAAAAATTTAATTTTTTTGACAAACATTACATTATTACTTAGTTTTCTCACATGGAAATAAGTTTTCTTCTTTTACTTTTCTAATAGTTCCGGAACCATCATCTATAAAAATGCGATAATCATATAAATCACGCTTTCCTAACGCCTCAAGAACAACTGCACGAGTTCTTTCTTCTTTTAGAGTGCCAAATTGTGAGTCCGGAAATCCGCAATACAAAACCCACTGATCAATCTTAAATTTTCTCGTTTTCATTTTTAATATCCACAACTAAATTATACAATATTGCTGGTGATAGATCTTTTCTATCGTATATTTTAATTATTCTCCAGTCAATCACGCAAGCTATACGTAGCGCATAAGCAATCCATTCGCTGCAATACCATCGCTTTTTATGTTTGATCTTGCATGGTAAGAATTGAGACAACAACATACCTGGCCAATCATAACCATGGCCTTCGGTATCTTCAAAAAACTCCATTATAATATCAAGCTGTTCTTGATTAACAGGTATGTCGACAAAATCCCATTCAGAATAATCGATTATTAGCTTTTTTCGACTCGCAACCTTTGATTTTAAAAACGGACTTATTCCAATCCAAGTTATACCGTCTGGCAGCATTATTTCGGCATGACTGTAATTACTCTTCGTCCACCAACGGACGATTCCGTTTAAACAGTTTCCTTTGCCTTTGTAAAATGCTACCTTTATTTTCACTTATTTGTTTACGGACGCTCCTGCACATACACTCTTGCAAGTGGATCGATGCACAGGGCCCCAACACTTGTTGGGGCCTCTATTTCTGGATTGGTTATCGCGATAATAGTGTACTTATCCCACCTAGGGGCACCATCACGAACCGACGCGCACCTTATAGTAACATAAGGATAGCCTTCCTCTATCGTCATTGGTACTGCACAGCTATGGTCTATCTCAACTATAACCCCATCAAGACATGGGCTACTTGTTGATGTAAAATTTTCGCCTGCAAAACCATAAAGACCAGCAGAGCCGGCTTGTTGTGGTGTGGCGTGTTTGACACATCCAGCTATCATTAATGCAAAAAATGTACTTTTTAACATAAAACCTCCGTTTCCTCAGTTTTTGTTTCTCATAAGTACATATCAAATGTTTTACTTTTGTTTAAGCAATTCTACTAATTGTGCTTTTCTTAGTCCAGTATAACCCTTAAAACCTCTTTCTTTCGCCATGGCCTTAAGCTCTGTAACCTTAAGTTCACTTAAATCATACGCATCATTTTCTTGGGTCACCGCGAAAAATGAGCGCAATTCAGTAAGCTTGTTTGCTAACCAACTCATATTATCTCCTTATTTGTTTTTCTTTGCTAGAATTTTGTGTATACGATCAAGATTCTTACGTTTTGATTGTACCACATTCACAATCTCTTCTGTAGGTAAATCGTACTCGTCTTTTATTTCCCACAGGCACTTTTCCAGATCATCAATGTACTCTTCTTCATGAAACTTGATGCGTGTAAACTTTTCTTTCTTTTTGAACCATTCAAACATAATATTTTCCTTAGATGGTGGAGGTGGCGGGAGTTGAACCCGCGTCCGCAATACGTCCAAAGTTAAGTCATTCACAAGCTTGTTTGATTTACTATCACAAATCAACAAAGATAGACGGTAATAATCTAACGCTTACCGCCCTGTCGCATTAGATGGTTTTGATTTTTACAACTTATCTGTTGTTTTGCTCAAATTGGATAGAAGGCTTTGAGCGGCCTCCCGACTATGCTGCTAGAGCGACGTCGAAGTGGTTGTTGTTATTAGCAACTATTGTTTTGAACTGTTAAGGCCGTGTCTAACCTGCTTGCACTCGACTTCTTCGATACCCCGTCGAAGCCAGTATCACCCCCTTGATTTTTTGACGATAACACCAACTGGTTTATGATCGATATCATCTAACCAAATTAGTGTTTCTTTACTTTTTTCAACTTTATCGGCAAAAATAAATTTTAATTCTTTTGATGCCCTTTTAACTGCTGCATCCTCACTAGAATGCTTGCTTACGAAATCGCCTTGTATATATTGACCATTCCATTTATATAATTTCCACATTATAATCCTTCCTCGATTTTTTGTCTGACGTATTCGTCATTAAAGCCGGCGTGTCCGGCATAAAAAGTCATATCGCGACCAATGTAAAGATATGTTGGATAAGAGCCAATAGAATAGCCTGCAATTCCGGTTGGATCAAACATTTTGTCGCGAGAGCCCTGTAATACAGGTGCTGTAGTTACAGAATGATCGATGACCCATTGATCAATTTCTGTCTCAGTTGGAGGCACACCATTTCCAAAGCCGTCTATCAAGACTGTTACAATTTGGACGCCCTCGGATGCGTAATCGTCATGAATCGCTTGCATATAATGACCAGCAGCCTGGCAAGGCCCGCACCATAACGTTGAAAAATCTAGTAGGATTACATCACCTTTGTGTGAATATAAATCCCATGTATTTCCGTCTTGTTCTACCAAGCGAAAATTGCATGCTTTATCACCAATATCGATATGTTGACAATCAGAAGCGGCTATAACTCCCACTGGGCCTAACTCTTCTTCTTTAATACCATGAGATCCTGTATGATCTTCTGCTCCTATAATAGGGTCTGACGATCCAATATCCACAGGTGTCGGGCTGCAGCTTGTTAGCATCGCCAATATAAAAAATAGCGTTTTCATATATACCTCGTACAATAAATAGCCATTTTCGTAAAAAATATCATTCGGACGTGGATCTTTTGCTCACCACAGCTAATCTATAGTTTATTTAGTTTTAACCCTCGCGGTCAAGGGGCTCATAATAGACGTGGGGCCCCAGTTAATTTATAATATTCGCACCGAATGACTTATATTTTCAAATATCTTCTGTAAAGAATTGATTTACATTGTACTTGGTTATAACACGTTTAAATTCTAGATAGGTCAATCCTAAAAACCTTGCTGCATCTTTTTTAGAGTTGGTGGTTGAGATAGCAAACTTTAATAAAGCTTCCTTAATAATCTTATTTGATTGTCTCCACAGATCAAAACCATATAATCTATTATTAATACTGTTAGCTGATAGTTCTAGTTTAATTGCTATAAGATCTTCTAATGACAGTTTATTAATATTAACTAGTAAATCATCTTGCAAGCACAACTTTAGTATAATGCTCTTATTCGTGGTTGTCAAGTTTTTCTTTGAAGATTTCTTCATAAAGAATTAATATATTCTTGCAGGGCCATCTCTTCCTCGCCACCGCCCATCTCTTCACCACCTGCGGCGGGGTCTTCTTTAGCCATATCGTAAGCTTGGTTTGTGGGCTCTTCTACAGCACCTGCAAGCTCTTCTTCGAACTTATCAAAGTACAGCTTAAGGTTTGCTATTAAGTAGTCGTAAAACAGCTCTTGGTCTTCCTCATTAGAAAGCAATTCGTAAGAGTCAATAATGCTGCTCTCGATCTTTTTGAAACTTTGGTAAGCCATATTGCGGCCGGTTTCATCACCTTCAACACCAGCACCAAAAGTCTCTCTTGGATCCTCTTCCACTTCTTCTTCTTCATCGGCGCCTTTTTCTGCGTCTGTTCTAATGTCAATAAATTTTTCATCATCTGTGCCGAGGTCAATTTCAATTTCCTCTTGCAGTGCTTCCGAAGCTTCGGTTTCGTCTCCGCCGGCAGCAGTGTTTACTTTGGCCGGTGTAAGAGTATTGACCACAGCATTAATTACGTGTGATCTAAATGAATCACGTTGAGAATTATCTGTTGTTAAAGACTTGTAATCTGTTTCTAAAACTGGTATTATCTTCTTAAGCAGTTCTTCTAGCACATTGATGCCGGTCGATTTGTTTGGTGCAGGATCGATATCAGGAGTTTGCCCTTCGGTAAGAAGGCTATCCAATTCGTGATCCATAAATTTACGAATTACTTCACGAAGACCTTCTTCTTGTTTCAACTTTTTCTGCTTGACATGTCGAATTAAATGTCTTATATTATCTCTTAAGAGTTTCTCATCTTGTTTCATTGCATTATACCCTTTTCCATAATTAGTCTCATTACCTCATCAATCGTTCTTAAATCAATATTTTCGTGCCTGATAAGGCTTGGTTCAGTTTCCTCGTCTTCTTCGTCCTTATCTCCGCCAACAGGTCCAGCGAATCCAACCACAGCACCACCACCGGCAGCAGACATTTCATTCATTCCTGTGTTAAGTCCGAAGATTGAGAGCAAATCAAAGATCTTATCTTCTCCAACAAAGTCTTCTAGAAGCTCAATAGCCTCTTCATCTTCGTCAGCTTTTCCAAGAAGATATCTCATGTCAGATGCATGGTATTCTAATGGATCCTTTCCAGACTTAATGCTTGGCATTTCATCCTTGAGCGGCGACACATTTAGGAGTCCCATATATTCGGGGCCATGGCCAACAGGCTGCACGGCAGAGCTTCTTAGATCACGAATTTGGACACCATCTTTTACATATTTGGGCGCTTGCTGGAACCGCTCGGCGTCTCCGCCCTTTGTGCTAACACCTAATATAACTTCGGTGCCTGGTTCAACTGGTCCATCCTTTCCAACAAAATCATATGTTGCTGTAACAGGGGAGGCGTGTGGAGATATTTGTACGTCAACATTTGGAAGGTGTGCGGCCATCAACTCCCATACGTGCTTAGAATCTTCGGCGGTAATTTCACGACCATTGGCCAACTTTCGCGAGGACTTAA
>Ga0208553_1000430_pt1 | contig 15220 bp, 13 predicted proteins | sample 6_EtaG_FD_184079 | JGI IMG/M metagenome (GOLD analysis project Ga0208553, IMG submission 184079) | Marine viral communities from the Subarctic Pacific Ocean - 6_ETSP_OMZ_AT15160 metaG (SPAdes) (version 2) | ecosystem: Environmental > Aquatic > Marine > Oceanic | place: Pacific Ocean | collected...
AAGTAGCATGGGTCAGGGCGCCCGGCGCGCCCGGTGCGTTCCTGTCAAGGTCAAACTCCCAAACTCCCCATAAAACCTAACAAATCCGCCATTTCTCCGTGAGCCTAGGTTCAGGGCCCGGGTTCAGGATGCAGCGGCCTCCGCCAGGAAGCTACAGTCGTGAAACTCCCAAACTCCCCTTACATATACTTGAATTTGTTGGCCGTGCATATTGATGCTGGGCGCACCGGGGCGATCCCGTGATTTCCGCCCTAGGAAAAGGGTAGATTTCCGCCCTTTTATCTTGATTACCAAGCTAAAACTTGGCACGCAGCAGGTGATGATTCTTGGTCAAACTCCTGAAACCCTATATAAACCGCCAAATTTCGTGAGACCCTGACTGATGCGTTTAGCCCGGGCTGCGTTCCAGTCGCCTCCCTCCTTTAAAGTTATCCACAAAATTAATTTGAGATGTCTATTGTAATGATGTCCATTAGGTGTTATATTAGATACAGAAATAGAGATGTACATAACTTGTGGTGTTATAGCCGAGAGTTTTTAATATATCCAGAATATATCTGTCTCTCTATTTCTACTAAATAGAAATAGATTGGAGTATATATGGTATTACCAGAAGATAGTTCAAACGCATTATGTGAGGTGTTAGAGAGAATCAGCGATTCTCTAGAAAAGAATACCGACATATTAAATAGGATTGCAGACCATTATGACGGGGTTGTTCCTGTTATGACACGCAATGCAAAGCGAGCTGAATCTATGGCTGAAGAGCAAGATAAAAGCTTTGGACAACAAGTAAAGGATATATTTAGTCCTGTAGAGCATTAAAACATAGTAAGGGGAATTTGGCTGAGGGTTGGCACACTTGTAATAATTTCTTGAAAGCCCCTCAAACTCCCAAACTCCCCTTGTGTATAACTCTGTGGATAACCTGTGGATAAGTTCCCGGGCTGGGCGCCCGGCGCATGTCTTCCTAAACTCCCAAACTCCCTAAAAAACCTATGTTTTCTGGGAAAAAGTTTCAGGGCTATTGTTTCCCCGGGACCGCGCGGTGAGTGCTTCACGGAGAGTTTGAATTAAATAAATGGCTGATTTCTGGGGAAAATAGTTGCCCGGGAGGTTGACAAAGCTCCAGCTGCCTGGTATAAACAGGTGCAGCTGCAGGAGCTGCCAGTAATGCGGGAAGAAAGAGAAGGTAGAATGGACTGACTTAGCTTATTAATACCACTGAAGATCGTGGTCATCTGCGTTATTTTGGTGGTAATGTATAGGATGGTGTTTGGGTGAAACTCCCAAACTCCATTAGTATATAAATCGAGGTCCAAGTAGATTCGGATTAGTTCCCGGGACCAGCGGGCGCCCAGGTACTTACTTCCTGATGAAGATGAGTCAAGGAAAAGTTATCCACAAGATAATTGAAAAGACTATTTACATCTGATTCGGATTCGAGTATAGTAGAGATAGAAATAGAGTAAAGGTATTTGATACTACTGATTGGTGGAGTCTAGCTTAAGTCTAAAACCCGCTTAAGTTTCAAAGAAGCCAATCACTCTGTTTCTTAAGAGGGCGACTCGAAAGATATCTCCCCTCAGATAGTGAAGCAATCGGTCAACGCCGACCACTATTAAAGAGCAAAAGAATTACTAGACACATCGGTAAGCGAGATAATTCTAGTAATAAGGGGCAAGATAAACGGAGTTATTCGGCTCTTGCCTCACTAAACTCCCAAACTCCTTTATACACAAAGTATTAAGGATTTATTCACAGGTTATCCACAGGCACCGGGCGCGCCGGGGTTAAAACTCCTTAAACTCCCAAACTCCATAAGTATATTGTTTTGATATTGGTTTGTTTCGCCCGGGCCCTTCAGGACGCAGGTGGCGAAGGGTGAACTTCAGGCATAAAAAAAGGGCGAACTTTCGTTCGCCCTAGTTATAGGATTAATGATTTAAAGTTATGTGGGAATTAACTATCAGTTAACCCTAATCTTTTCATCAGATAACCGATGTCTGATTGTAAGTGAATTAGTAAATCTTTCCCACCTTCGTTTGCGTTTTGTGATGCCCATTCAACTATTGAATTGCATAAGATACCACTTATAAGTTTCCAGTCTGGACTATTTGTTTTAGGTAGTTTAGAGAATACTTCCTCTAGTTTAATGTCGCCTACTTGTTTAGTCTTAACATAGGAAGTCAATTCTTCAACAAGTGGTGCTATGTTCACATTGTTTGCTGTTACGATTTCGTTAGGCATTTGTTAATTCCCTTTCTATTTGTGTTATGAATACCATAGATTGATGATAGATTATATAGCTAATTGCATTAAGTTGTGGATAAGTATGTCAATAGCTAATAGTAATAAGTTGTGGATAACCTGTGGATAACTCGCGCCCGGGATAAGAGCTCCTTGTCTGCAGCTCACTGCGTTCGCTGCCCGGTCCAAACTACGAAGGGGGGAACCCCCCTATAGCTATTACCTCCCCTAGGCTGAAAGCTTGGTGGGTTTGAGAGTGACAATGACCATGAAAAACGTTATATAGGTACTTTAAAAAAATTTTTAAAAAATGGAAATAGCTTCAGCTCTAGATCAGTTAGACACCCAGACTCTAAAATATATTTTAAAAAACGAAACTGTTAAGAAACAGGAACTTATACAAAAAGATTTTTTAAAATTTGTTAAGGCGGTTTGGCCTGATTTTATACAGGGAAAGCACCACAAAATTTACGCCGAGAAGCTTAATCGAATAGCTAATGGAGAATTGAAGCGTCTCATCGTGAACATGCCTCCAAGACACACGAAGTCAGAATTTGCGTCACATCTCTTTCCGGCGTTTTACATGGGACGCCATCCAAAGGCCAAGCTCATTCAAACCACGCATACAGGTGAACTCGCAATCCGCTTTGGACGAAAGGCTAAAAATATGATAGAGTCCACGGAATATGAAAAAGTTTTTCCTGATGTTGGACTGGCGGCGGACTCTAAAGCTGCTGGCCGCTGGGAGTCTAATCATGGTGGCGAGTATTTTGCTGCCGGGGTTGGCGGTGCTATTACTGGGCGTGGGGCTGATTTACTCATCATTGATGATCCTCATTCGGAGCAGGATGCTCTTTCGCCGCACGTTTTGGATGCCCATTACGAGTGGTATACGTCAGGCCCTCGTCAACGTTTACAACCAGGTGGTGCGATAGTCCTTGTCATGACCCGTTGGTCCGTGAAGGACCTTACAGGACAATTATTAAAGGCCCAAGGAACTGACGACATGACGGATAAGTGGGAGGTCGTTGAATTTCCAGCCATCATAAACGAGAAACCCATGTGGGGTAATTTTTGGAACATGGACAACCTTCTCCGTGTTAAAGCTTCCATTCCTCTCACCAAGTGGCAGGCGCAGTGGATGCAGGCTCCAACCTCCGAGGAGGGTGCGCTCATAAAGCGCGAGTGGTGGCAGATCTGGGAGAAGGAGGAGACACCGCAGCTGAAGTACATCATACAGTCGTATGACACGGCGTTCTCCAAGAAGGAGACGGCGGATTATTCCGCGATCACGACGTGGGGGATATTCTCCCCTGATGATGACGGAAAACAGGCACTCATACTCCTTGACGCGAAACGGGGACGGTGGAACTTTCCGGAGCTGAAAGCAATGGCAATGGAGGAATATACCTACTGGGAGCCGGAGCAGATAATCGTCGAGGCGAAGGCGAGTGGGACTCCATTAACTCATGAGTTGCAAAAGATGGGAATACCTGTTATAAATTTCACACCTTCGAAAGGAAACGACAAGCATTCGAGGGTAAACAGTGTAGCGCCGCTTTTCGAAGCGGGAACTATATGGGCGCCCAAAAAAACGTTCGCTGAAGAAGTCATAGAGGAATGCGCGGCATTCCCGTTCGGCGAGCACGATGACTACGTGGATTCCACCACGCAGGCCCTTATGAAATACAGGCAGGGATACTACATTGAATTGAAGGATGACTTCCAGGACGAGGAAGGATATGTAAGGGAGAAGGAATACTACTAATGAAATCACATGGAATTTTATCACGCTACTTGCGACCGGGCTTTGAAGAAGGCGGCACTTATGATGATAAGAAAAGAGCTGAAATAGAAAAAAAATGGAAGATTGAAAAGTCTAAGGTAAAAGAGTCCATTAAAGGAAGTAGGCATAATTTAGAAAAAATAAAAGATTTTTTACACGACGCTTCCCAGAATGAATTTTTTGATGACCCTTATTTTTCAGGATACCTTGATTTAACTAAATATGCCGATCGAGATTATATGCCGGATGTAATGACCTTGATGACGGACGCTAATAATATAGCAGAATTTTATAATGAAAGAGATGCAAATTATTTACGTAATGCCGTAAGTAATGTTAAATCAATTCCAATGGGAGTGAAGGAATTATCGCCTACAAAAAAAGACATTGTGGCTTTAAGTGATAAAGACATAGAAGAAAGACAGGATAAAGATTTTAGAGAGGCGTACGAGGGAAATAAATACACTTCATCGGATTATTGGAAAGAAGAGTCTGATCCAACATACATGAAACATACTAAAAAAATTAATCTTCCTGAATATGCTCAGGATTTTTTATACACAGATGAAGGTGTCACTTCAAAAGGGGATACAGTTATGAATCCTTCTAATTACATAAAGGCAATTAACCTCAATAAGGCTGCACAAGAGGCCGGAATGGGTTTTGATATACACAACGCAATTGATAAAGGAATGCTAAGTAATATGACAGATCCAAGAGCCGATCGTTACATTAACGCGGCCACTCCAGATGACTATGAACAACAGCAGGCAGTTGAATCTTACAATAATGAATACATGGATCTTGCAGGGTTGGGGCTGGACCTAGCTAGTGATTATTATAAGGATAAAGGAATTGCACCCACAGTTAAAGAAGGGGCTGGCGAACCAGTTGGTCCGTATGGCATTGATTCCAAACAACTGGAAGAGAATAAGAAAATGGCAAAATATAACGCTTCAGGAATTATGAAAATTATTCCTGAGTTTGGAGCCGGCCTTGCTAGGATGGTCATACCCGTTAATCCTAATGATATTCTTAAATATAATAGGGGTGAAATTGAATCCTGGTGGGACCCTGAAAAAGGTGCTGATCCCAATTGGGGCATAAATGATTCCATGCTCAAAGATTTTGAATGGTGGGACAAAGCCTCTAAAGGTATTTTCACAGAACGTGGTGCGGACTGGTTAGGACTTGGTTATAACCCGGATGCCCCTAGCAGTGATTGGGAAGGAATGTCCTGGCTTCCAGGTTGGTCAAATTTATGGAATAAGGGTGAATGGGGTTTAAGTGATAAAGACGATCCATCAGGAGCTGGTCACAGCATAGATTCAACTAAAGGATGGGATAAATTACTAGGAGAGGGAACTTCTGAAGGAATGCTTCCCGATGAAGATGCGTATGATGAGTACTGGAATGAAACACCGGATAAAGTTAAAAAATTTATAATGGAAAGTGCTTACGAAGAGGCGATGGCAAATGAAGATTTTGGAAGGGCGGACAGGATAAAAGATTCCTGGCAGCGTGGGGAATTTCCTAATTTTTTAGATTATAGTGATTTTAGCAGGGCAAATGTAAAATGGAATGTACCTGGACAAGTAATAGCAAATATTGGTCCTTTGGCTTTCGCAGGAAGGGGTAAAACTGCAGCTGCCCTTGTAGGCGCGAAAGGCGCAACATTAGGATCCGTGGCATCTAAATCAGCCGCTGCAGCAGCCGCTGCGAAAAAAGCTGCCATAGCCGCTAAATTGGCAAAAGCAGGAGTCCTTAGCACTAAAATAGCCGCAGCAGGAAAAGGAAGCCTAATTGCTGGTGGAATGGGAATAGGGTCAATGCATATAGATCAAGCTTTAAGGGATGATCCAATAGAAGAAGTGGAGGATTTAACCTTTGAAGAAGATTTTTATGATCCAAATGTTTACAGAAATTTACCAGGAATAACCGGATTAAGGTAATGTCTATTTTAAAAGTTGCAAAAGTCAGAGACCTAGTTACAAAATTTAAAAGAATACACGGGAATGACCGAATTAAGATTATTCAATCTTTGGATGAAGTGATCGGACCGGATCTTAGAAAACCAAATGGAAAATTAAAATCAGGTGTAACTACTATTTTAAAGGAAAAGGGAGTTGAAATCATTCCTAACACAGTTAGTGGAACATTACGAAAGAAGACAGAGCAAACTCTTAAGACTAAAAATAAATTAAGAAAGGCTCAAAAAAAGATTTTAAGTAGAAAGAGAGATCTAACAAATATTCCCCCATCAGAAAGAGACGCTGTTACCCTAAGACGAATTGAGATGACGGATTATGACAGAGCTAAAAAAACTCAAAAATCATATGATGACAGGCGTAAAAGAATCGCGATAAGATTAGATAGAGATCCAAATAAAATTGCCATGGATCCTGAAGTTGCTAAATATAATGATATTTTGCGTGCCGAGGAATACGCAGGAATAAGTACTCCTTTTGATGAAATAGGATCTGTTTATCCTTTAGATTATACCATGGCCATGAAAAGAAAAGATGCTTTACAAAAAGCAATTACAGCGGGTGATACAGATTCCATTGTTGCATTACTTCGTTCTTATGGAGCAGCTGATAATCAGGTAATGGCGAGTATAGGGCATACCATACCTGTTAAAGATGCAATTTTAATTAAGAATAAAATCGCTCCACACATGACGGATGTAGAATTTATTACAATGATAAATAATCCTAAAGGTATTAACGCGGAATTGAATTTACTTAACACGCAAAAGAAACCAACTGAAAGAATGTTATATAGACCAGATGTAGGGTGGGATAAAAGAAAATTAAAGGATTTGGATGCGATAATGAAAGATGCACAGGTTAAAAGTAAATTTTTCACACCTGAAGGAGAAATGACATCTATAGGGATGCAAGGTTTTGAAATTGATCCGCAGAAACTTAAGTGGTGGATTAAGAAAACAATGGATGAAAATACTTTTAAAGGAGGAGATAAATTACGATTGCTTCCTGATAAGAAAATTTTAAAGAGCATGTATGATTTGAATTATTCATCCGGAGGACTAGTTAAATTATTAGACAAATTAAAGCTGACAAAGAAACAAAGAGACTTGATCATGAAAACGGCGTACAGTCCGCACAGGAAACCTGCCACTGGACCCAAGGCCCTTAGGGAAAAAAGGATTAAAGATAGACTGGCGAAGGTTGGCGCGACAAAGAAATGGCGTTATGTAAAATCAGATGACGTTAAGCCTAGAAAGAGACATACTAAGCAAAGACCTTTTGCAGCAGGAGGAATAGTAAGCCATTATGTTTGATAAGATACAAAGGGGCTTTAGGATGCTGAGACTTTTTAACACGCTAAAGAAACCATTTCCTAAGATCAAAAACCGTCTTGGAAATTCCTTGGAAGACCTATCCGTCACTATGAACAAGCAGCGACGAACGCTGGATGAACAAGGAAACGTTATAGGTCCTGACGTACACAACTATCAGAAGTTCGGCAAGAATGATTTTGAAGCGCGACAGAATTTTAGGAAGAGTTATTATTTCCGTCACCCGGAGGAGTTGTTGAGTGATTTTGAAATTATAAAGGGTGGAAAAAGCCGTGGAGGGATAGTAAGTTTATATGTTCGGTAAATTAAACAAGCTGAAGCAGGCGGCGAAGTTCGCGAAGAAAGCGTCAAAGGGATTCAAGACGACTCGTCGGAAGTTTTTACAGGGAGTTGGATCCTTGGCGCTATCAAGTGCGCTTCCTGGTGGAGTGAAAGTTTTACCAAGTGCCCAGGTGGCTGGTAAAATTCCGCTCGTCGGAATAAGCAAGGCACCACCCTGGATTCAGGGAATGGTGACGGCGCTTCGTGAAACTCCTCCAACTGGAACATTCAGGATAGGAAAGGGATTAATTTCCGGTGACGGGACAGCTCTTAAAAAAGGACAAAGACGTCATTTTTCAATTGAAACGGAAGACGGATATGATGACATGGTTAGTTTTAAGGAAACGGATAAGGACGTCCACATAGAATTTGACATCCGTGATGACTATCACAACAACCAGCATATCTACATAGACAAGAAAAAAGGTACGACGGAAATAGTGGATGAAAACTATTACATGACGTCGCCCGATGATTATGCTAAGGATGACCCAATCATTTGGGAAGTGACGAACGACAAGAATGTTCTTTCAAAGGAAATGGGTCTTGCGGACGGTGACTTTATAAATGAGAAAATGGTTGATGAATGGGCCGTTCCTGAGGATTCACGTTATCGGGATTTATTTGAACGCTATGTTGACACTTTTTCACCATCTGGTAATATATTCAACACTAAAAAAGGGGCGGATAAATTTCGTCTGAAGCAGCAGATTAAAAGGGAGAATGAGTTAATGGATTGGGAAGAACAGTTCAGAGGAGGATCATTGCACGCATTTAACATAGGTGGAGCCGTCAACAAGTTAAAGACAGTTGGCTCCCTAACTAAAGGATTGAAACCGGCTAAAACAGTTGGCAACATTTCAAAGGGCCAGATGAAACTGGCAAAGCCTGGACAAAATGATTTAAGCCGTGTCAGGACTGATTTGTACGAAGGACCTCCTGGTCCTTATACAGTAACGGATGACTCCGGTGTTAGGATATTGGAGAGAGAATTTCAAACACTTGAGGGCGCACAACTCGCTTTAAAAGATCTCGCGAAACTTAGAACACAGGACGCATCAACATTTAAAATTTTTGGAGCAAGACCGGCTCCTGTCATTGATCCACTTACAAAACAACGAATGCACATAGGAGCGACGGAAATCGTTCAGGAAGACGCATCGCGTATGCCGGCGATGTTCTGGAAATCAAGGGAGACGATCGCTGAAGCAAATCAAAATGTCATGAGTGGAAGGCAGTGGCTTGCTTACATAAAAAACAGAGGTGTTGGTGATACGGAACTTAAGGATACGTCATTGGGTTATCACTTACTGACCAACGGTGATGTTAAAATGACAAAAAACCAGCTCTTAAAGGAGTTTGATGAATTGGCGCCGCAAATTGACGTTAAAATGCTAGGGCTGAGGGATGTAAAATCTACCATTAAGGATGTCGCACACTTTTTAGATTCAGTAAGAACATCCCCTCCAATTTACATGGATTCAAAATCAAGACGAATGGTCAATAATATATACAAAACAATGAAAAGAATAGACATAAATAGACCTACTAACACCCAAATGGAGATTATTAAGGGGGTAGTTAACAAAAATTTTAAAGCGGAGTTTGGCATTGAGGAAATAATTGGAAAAGGATTTGATCCTAACATAAAAATGCCGTTCATGGCTAAAAAAATGGCGTTAGTCTTTGATGATGTCATGAATCAAGGTGGACTTAAATATAAAGCGGCAGGAAAGCCAAAACACGCAGGTGATCAGACAATGTCAGGTGGAACAAATTACCAGGAAATGCTATTTTCCTATAAACCGGGTAAATTCCGAACGGAAGAGCCAATTTTCACCGGAGGGCATGATTTTGGAGGTCAAAAACCGGATAACATGTTTGTATGGGTTCGATTTTCGGACAGGACTGATGAATATGGCAGAAAACTGCTATTTATAGAGGAAATTCAGTCTGATATGCACCAAAGTGCGCGTACAAAGGGGACATTTTCAAAAGGATACTCCAAAAGGGGTGATTTATATGACCCTGACAGCGTGGAAGTTCAAAAAATACAGAATAAATTAGCTAACATACAAGGTAAAATTGATGATGCAGGTGGTTTAGGGGTTTCTAAACTCAGAAAGGAACAGGAGTCACTTATAAAAAAATCAGAAAAATTAAAACCAGGAGGAAAACGCTATAAAGCTGCATCTGACATTCCAGAGGGTCCATTGGCCGATTCAAAAGATCATGGAAGATTCGTGCTGCAATATTTATTGCGTGCGGCTAAAGAAAGCGGTGATTATGACGGAATAGCGCTTGCTTCGTCCAAAGTTAAGGGAGAAAGTAAATCAGGATTTTATGATAGAATCATGATCCCTCAAATGAAAAAAATATCTAAAAAATCAGGTGCAAAATTTGATGAAACGGTAATCGTTGATGGGGATGGAATGCCTTTTGATGAAATTCCAGTGTTGCTTTTAAGAGATAAAAAAGGTATACTCCCCACTCTAGAAACTTCTGTGTACAATGAAGGAGGATTTGTTAGTGGCGGATTGGAACCAATTGTTTCCCCTTTAACTTAATATGGCTGATCAAAGTAAAAATAATATAGATAAAGCGTTAGAAGCTCTTAATTTAGGTCTCGACATAGAACCTGATGGAGTAGACGTTGAAATGGAAAAAGAAGTAGAGTTTGATCCTGCGTTTGAAATGCAGGAGGACGGCTCCGCTATTATTCCTGATAATGCTCCTCCGGCACCCACAGAACATAATGTTAACTTAGCAGATGTTATTGAGGAAAAAGATTTAGCGACACTTTCCAGTGATCTTGTAGCTTTTTTTGAAAGTGATAAGGATTCACGAAAAGACTGGGAGGATACCTATGTCAAAGGACTTGACATGCTCGGATTCAAATATGAAAACCGAACACAGCCTTTTGACGGCGCAAGTGGAGTGGTTCATCCCTTATTGGCTGAATCAGTAACACAGTTTCAAGCACAGGCTTATAAGGAATTATTACCACCAAGCGGACCTGTCAACTGCCAAATTATAGGTGAAATAACTCCAGAAATTGAAGACCAGTCAATGCGTGTCAAAGAATTCATGAATTACGAGTTAATGAACGTGATGAAAGAATATGACCCGGATATGGATCAATTATTATTTTATCTGCCATTAGCCGGTTCCGCATTTAAAAAGATTTATTATGATGGCCAGTTAGGAAGAGCGGTAGCAAAATTTGTTTCCGGGGAAGATTTAGTAATTGATTATTTTGCCACTGATTTAGAAAGTGCGCAGCGTGTTACCCACTGCATTAAAATGAGTGGTAATGAATTGCGTAAAAATCAAGTAAGTGGATTTTACAGTGATATAGAAGTTACTACAGGAACGGTTGACCCTTCTGAAGTACAAGAAAAGGTTAATGAATTAGAAGGTAATGAACCTTCCTATACTACAGACACTGACGAGCATTTACTTTTAGAAATGCATGTTGATTTAGACTTACCAGGATTTGAAGATCCAGATGGAATCAAGCTTCCTTACATTGTAACGCTTGATAAATACTCCGAACAAGTTTTGTCTATCAGACGAAACTGGGATGAGGCAGATCAAACTAAAAAAAAGAAACAGTATTTTGTACACTTTAAGTTCCTCCCAGGACTGGGCTTTTACGGCTTTGGTCTGATACACATGCTTGGAGGGTTATCGCGAACAGCAACAAGTGTTTTGCGGCAATTAATTGATGCTGGCACACTCGCTAACCTTCCTGCAGGTTTCAAGGCACGTGGCATGCGCATACGCGACCATGACGAGCCGTTGCAGCCGGGTGAATTCAGGGATGTTGATGTAACAGGAACTTCCATAAAGGAATCACTATTACCCCTTCCTTACAAGGAACCAAGTGCGACCTTATTTCAATTACTAGGTTTTGCGGTTGACGCAGGAAAAACTTTCGCGGCGATCGCTGACATGAAAATGGGTGAAGGTAACGAGCAGAATCCAGTTGGAACGACATTGGCGTTACTGGAACGTGGAACAAAAGTCATGAGTGCCATTCATAAAAGAATGCACTACGCACAAAAAATAGAGTTTAATTTACTAGCGGATGTATTCCAGTCCTATCTCCCACCAGAATACCCATACATGGTTAAAGGTGGCGATAGAATGATCAAGCAAAGTGACTTTGATGATCGCGTGGATATTATTCCTATAAGTGACCCTAATATTTTTTCCATGTCCCAACGTATCATGTTGGCGCAACAACAATTACAATTAGCCCAATCAAACCCACAACTTCATAATGTACGCGAAGCGTACAGAAGAATGTACATGGCGATGGGTGTGGACAATGTGGATGGTATTTTAAAACCGGATCCAAACAAACCATCCCCTATGAGTCCTGCAATGGAAAACGCTGTGGCGATGCGTGGAGAACAACCGAAAGCTTTTCCAAAACAAAACCATCCGGAACACATGAAAGCACACGCTGATTTTATTGCTACTAGAATGGTACAGATTAACCCGCAGCTCTACGCTATGATGGAATCACATATCATGGAACACATTGCCTTGTTGGCAGCGGAACAAGTTGACCAAAAACCAGAAATGGCGCAGCAAAATCAACAGATCCAGCAAATGATGCAACAGGCACAGCAAAACAAGCAGATGGTTCCACAAGCGCAACAGGCACATCAACAGTTTATGCAACAAAAAGAATCACAAATTGCCACTGTGGAAGCGCAAATGGTTAAAGAGATGCTCGCTGAAGAGAAAAGACGAACTGAAGAAATGGCTGATGACCCACTTGTTAAACTTAAACAGCAAGAAATTGATTTACGTGCAATGGAAACCATGCTTAAAACCAAGGAAGAAAAGGCACGACTAGAAAAAGACTGGACTATTGACTCAGAAAGAATAGACTTGGATCGTGATAAGCTTGAATCTCAAGTAGGTATAGACTTACTTAAAACTAAAACAGCGGAAGCTGATTTAAAGAGCAAGGAGAAACTAGCGGCTTTAAAGGAAAACATGGCCGTGGTTAGAGAGGAAATGAAAGGAAGGTCAAATGGGAAGGGAAGCAAGAAAAATTAGGGACTATATTACTAAGATTGAGACCCTTGTAATAAAGGAGGCTCCAACTTCGGATGATCAACTTTTGTTTTGTGCGGCGATGGTTTCTATGGTAAGAAACATCTACTTAAACACATTAGGTGTAGAACAGACAAATATCATTTTTGAACAGCTTGCGGCTAGCTTTCAAATGGTTGACGAGTTTTACACGCATGATAAACCAACGATTCATTAGGAGGATACAATGGTAGGCAGAGTAAGAGTGCGTGGTCAAGGACCCGTTCGACGTGGACAAACAACCACTACATTTAAAAAAGGTGGAAGAGTTAAGCTAATGTCTGGTGGAAATCCTCACAGAAGAACTAAAGAAGAAAAATTGGACGATATGTGGAAAAATGATTGGCGGAAAAGAGCTACGAGGAAAAAAACAAGACAGGTAAAGCCAATGGCGAAAGGTGGAAGGGTGACTCCAGGAATGAAAAAAGCTGTCCGTACTATGATGGCTGACTGGGACGATTCTGGAAAAAGATTAAGTCCTCATCAAAATCCACGATCAAAAATGGCAGCTGAATTGAGACACATGCGTGACAACCCACCTAAGAAAAAAACAATTCGCAGTCCTCATACTGCTGATCCTAAAAAAAGAACTCTGAAGGACATGTATCATAAAAAAACTAAAGATTTCTCAGAATTGATGAAAAAGGTACCAAAGAAAAAATCAAATCCTAGACCATTTTTAGGCGGGCTACGACCTGGTGTACCTTTAAGGAGAAAGAAATAATGGTTGGTAGTATAATTAAAAACATCATTAAGATGACTCCTAAGGAAATTGCCAGAAGGAAAAAATGGAAGGATCGACTTAAGTGGAAGAAAAAATTAACTCCAAAACAGAAAGACAAACTGCTTCGGGATGAGAAGTTCATAGATAAGGTTGATGAAATGGAACTAGATCAGCAGATTAAACATCATAGTGATGCAGAAAAGCATTTACGAAAACAGTCTATAGAAGATGAAGGATGGGACCAATTATTTTCTAAAGGAGGTTCTGTTAAAAAGCAACGCCGTCTCGCCAAGAGAGGTTGGGGCGTAACCAAACGAAAATAGGAGGTAAACATGAATTTATTGAAAGATTTATGGGGACATCTCAAAGAATGGAATGAGTGGAAATTGAAGGATTGGATAAAAGCCGGAATTTTAGTCATCATCATTCTTGTAGTCCTTAAAATAATAATCGTACCAGGTGCATAATGCCAGGCGAAACTGAAGAAACCAGAAGAAGATTTAATGCTCCTGTTTCTAGGCCTTCTCCTTCAGGTGCAGTTACTGCACCACCTGGTGAAAGAGGAGGTCAAGGAACAGTTGGAGCGAATGAAGTACCGTGGATAAGTACACCTCAAAGTTCGGAGGAATATTACGCACCAGGAGGGCAAGGAACAACTAATCAAAACATAAGCAACCCCGCTTACCCGAATTACGTCGGACCAGATGTTACTGGTGACGGTGGAGCAGGAACTGACACAGGTTCCGGATCTTCCGGAGGAAGCGGTGCAAGTGGCATAGGTAAATATCCTCAATTAACCCTCGATCAGATTAGGTTATTTAATCAAATAACAGGAGGCAATGTTGACATTTTAGAGACGAAGGGTGGGTACGAAAATCTTTTTGAGAAATCCAAAGCTGGTTTAACCATAAATGATAAGAAGACAATGCAGGATCTGAAAAACCTACAAGCCAAACAGATAAATACTGCACCAACAATTGATTTCACACCAAAGCTAACTAATGATGGATACACGCCGGTGGATCCGACTCCGGAGAACATAGAAGATCCAGTAGAAGATCCATACTCATTCGGTGATCCTAGGAGAGGTCCGAATTGGAGTGCAGATCAAGGTAATCAAATGAATTATAATTTTAATGAGAGTAATAAATTAATGCTTCAACCTAATTTACGAAATAGAAGTATATATCTAGGATTTCAATCTAAGTTGGCACAAGGCGGACCCGTAGGACTTATGTCCCTCCCGCAAGGTTATGAGAATGGCGGTGAAGTGATAGAGGGAGAAGACACGATGGAGGAATTAACTCCTTTCGGCGGAACGCGTGAAAGGGTCATGGACCAAGTAGAGGCGTTTGATAACGCACCTCACCATATAGAGGAGCCGATGGTTGGAATGTACGGGGAAAAAGTTCCGTTAACCACGGCACGACGCGTACAAGGATACATGGAAGGACTGGATCCCGTTAAAAGAAATTTAATACAGGAAATGATGGAAATGTTCCGTATGAAAAAGATGATGGAGGAGCAACAAGATCAACAACAAAAAGGGAACTATTTCGGACCACGACCAGAGGAGTATGCCATATAATGTTAGGACTTTTAACAGGATTGCTAGGGGGTAAAGGCGGCGCCCTTAAACAAATTTCTAACGTTATTGACGATTTGCATACTTCGGAGGAAGAAAAGCTCGACAAGAAGATTCTCA